>Ga0256829_1003560_pt1 | contig 10722 bp, 9 predicted proteins | sample 131447metaG_FD_185979 | JGI IMG/M metagenome (GOLD analysis project Ga0256829, IMG submission 185979) | Hydrothermal vent microbial communities from Lau Basin, Pacific Ocean - 131-447 | ecosystem: Environmental > Aquatic > Marine > Hydrothermal vents | place: Pacific Ocean: Lau Basin | collected...
TAAAGCGATTTTAAAAGATAGCGGAGCTATGCCAGATGGGCTTAACATCATCTCATGTCCTACTTGTGGGCGCATCGAAGCGGACTTAGTCACCGCAGTAGCCGAGATAGAAAAACGCACCGCACATATCAAAACTCCGCTTGATGTCTCTGTTATGGGCTGTGTCGTCAATGCCATAGGCGAAGCAGCGCATGCGGATGTGGCTATAGCCTACGGCAAAGGCAAAGGGCTTGTCATGGTCAAAGGCGATGTGGTTGCAAACCTCGATGAGGGGGAACTTGTCGATAGATTTGTGAGTGAAGTGGAAGCAATGGCAAAACTTAATTAAAAAGTTCTTTTTGCTTCTCTTTTTGAATCTCTAATTTTTTTCGTCGGACTTCTGCATCAAGTTTTTTTTCTAATTTTTTTTGATCATAAAGATCTTGCTCTCGAATACGACGAATTTTTTCTTGTTCTTTTCTTTTTTTCCATGCGAGATATTTTTGACTCTTTTTACTGTGCATTGCATGTTTTTTATCTTGACTCAAACAATTCTCAATCACATCGGTGATATTAATATCTTCTTCATGCGCATAATAGTACTGAAGTATCTCATTTTTATGCTTTTTCACATCTATGAGACCACTGTTTACAAGCTGTGCAAAAAGGGGTGTATCCTCATTTTCTAAAGCTTGTTTAAAACTTGTGTTGGCACTTCTAAGAAAGGCATCATTTTTTTTCGATAAAGCTCGTAATGCTTGGAGGTACACTTTTTTATCGGCACCTTCATCTCCATTCTCAATGGCAAAACCCATTTTTTTTGTTGCTGCTAGTTTTTTCACATAAGCATCTATATTTGCATACATTGGGGCATAGGAGGGAATAGATTTGAGGTTCTTTATACTTTGTACATTATTATACAAAACATCACCAAGTGCAGAATAAACAATAGGATTTGCTGAAAATAATAGTGTAGAAAATAAAAATAAAAGAAGTAGTTTGAACATCTTTTAGCCTTTATAAGTAAGGAGGGTTATACTCTCAAAGAGAGAGTATTAACCGTTACGTTTTTTCTGAATTTCTTCAGATACATTTTTAGGAACTTCTTCATAATGATCAAATTCCATAGCATATGTAGCACGCCCTTGTGTTGCAGAACGGAGGTCAGTTGAGTAACCAAACATTTCTGAAAGTGGTACAAAAGCATCAACAATTTTGTTTCCAGCTCTGTCACCCATAGAGTTTACTTGTCCACGACGACGGTTCAAGTCACCGATAACATCACCCATGTTTTCTTCAGGAACTTCTACTTCAACTTTCATCATCGGCTCTAAAATAGAAGGTCTTGCTTTACGACAAGCTTCTTTGAAACCCATTGATGCAGCAAGTTTAAATGCCATCTCGTTTGAATCGACATCATGGTAAGAACCATCATAAAGTGTTACTTCAACATCTTCCATAGGGTAGCCTGCTAAAACACCAGCACCCATCGCTTCTTCACACCCTTTCTCAACAGCAGGAATGTATTCACGAGGTACTGTACCACCTTTAATTTCATTGTTGAAAACAAATCCACTATCAGGCTCACCTGGTTTCACTTTTAAGAAGACATGACCATATTGACCACGACCACCAGATTGTTTTGCATATTTGTACTCTTGTTGTACTTCATCTTTGATTGACTCACGGTAAGAAACTTGTGGTGCACCCACTTCTGCATCTACCGAGAACTCACGTTTCATTCTATCTACAAGAATTTCAAGGTGTAACTCACCCATACCAGAGATAATCGTTTGACCTGTCTCTTCATCAGTATTTACACGGAATGATGGATCTTCCGCTGCTAGTTTACCAAGTGCAATACCCATTTTTTCTTGATCGGCTTTTGTTTTTGGCTCAACAGCAACAGAGATAACTGGATCTGGGAAATCCATTCTCTCAAGAACAACTTTCTCTTCACCAGTACATAAAGTATCACCAGTAGTTGTTGATTTAAGTCCAACAACGGCACCGATTTCACCTGCATAAATCTCTTTGACCTCTTCACGTTTAATCGCATGCATTTTCACAATACGACCAATACGCTCTTTTTTGTCTTTTGTAGAGTTATGTACAAACGAACCTGCTTCTAATGAACCACGATAAACACGAATAAATGTCAATACACCCACAAATGGGTCAGTCATAATTTTAAACGCAAGTGCAGCAAAGTCACCATCATCAGTTGATTCAACGATAACTTCTTTCTCTTCATCATCCATCAATGTACCACGGATAGCTTCTGCTTCCACAGGAGATGGCAGGTATGCAACAACAGCATCAAGAAGTGTTTGTACCCCTTTGTTTTTAAATGCAGTACCTGGAGTCATAGGAACAACAGCCATACCTAAAGTTGCAGATTTAATTGCAGCGACCACTTCTTCTTCAGTGATTTCTTCACCTTCTAAGAATTTCTCAGCAAAATCATCATTGCCATCAACTTCCGCTAAAGTCTCAAGCATTTTTTCTCTATACTCTTCAGCTATTTCTTGAAGTGAATCACGAATATCTTGTACATGGTAGTTAGAACCCATTGCAGCATCTTGATCCCAAACAATCTCTTTCATTGTTACTAAATCAACAACACCTTCAAACTCAGCTTCCGCACCGATAGGAAGTTGAATAGGCATTGGGTTCCCCTTGAGACGATCACGAATTTGACGTTCAACTTCGTAAAAGTCTGCACCAGTTCTATCCATTTTGTTTACAAAAACAATAGAAGGAACTTTATAGCGGTTACGTTGTCTCCATACAGTCTCAGACTGAGGTTGTACACCACCAACAGCACAAAACACTGAAACAGCACCATCAAGTACACGCATAGAACGCTCAACCTCAATAGTAAAGTCAACGTGGCCCGGAGTATCGATAATATTTATCTGTTTCCCTTGCCATTCACAAGTCGTCGCAGCAGATGTAATTGTAATACCACGCTCTTGCTCTTGTTCCATCCAGTCCATAGTAGCAGCACCATCATGAACCTCACCGATTTTATGTTCAACACCAGTGTAGAAAAGAATTCTTTCTGTTGTTGTTGTTTTACCTGCATCAATGTGAGCAGCAATACCGATATTTCTTACATCATTTAGTTTGTGACTTCTTGCCATAATTTATCCTCTTACCATCTGTAATGAGCAAATGCTTTATTAGCCTCTGCCATTTTGTAAGTATCTTCTTTTTTCTTAAATGCAGCACCTTTGTCAGTCGCTGCATCCATAAACTCATTTGCCAATCTCTCAGCCATAGTTCTTTCGTTTCTTTTACGTGCAGCATCAATTAACCATCGAATAGCTAAAGATTGTTGACGTACAGGGCGTACTTCTACTGGAACTTGATAAGTAGCACCACCAACACGGCGACTCTTTACTTCTATAATTGGTTTAATATTTTCAATAGCTTCATTAAATGTATCTATTCCTGATTTTTCACCACGTGAGCTAATGATATCCATAGCACTATAAATGATTTTTTCAGCGACAGATTTTTTACCATCTAACATTACTTTGTTTATAAATTTCGTCAGTATTTTGCTTCCATAAACTGGATCTGGCATAACTGGACGAACGGGAGCTTTTCTTCTTCTCATTTGAATTTTCCTTCTTCTTCAATTTGTATCTTCAAATTTACTCAAAATTAATCACCTAAGATTAATCCTGTAGCTATTGAATAATTTAATAGACTTCTCGCTTAACTATTTTCAAAATGAAACTAGTTTCATGGGCTTTCTGCCGAAGAAAACCAAGCGTTAGCGTAGTAAAACGGGCTTCTGCTCGTTTTGCGTACTAATAAATATTTAGGTTCCTGAAAAGTAATTTATTACTTTTTAGGTCTTTTAGTTCCGTATTTAGAACGAGCAACCATACGGTTAGCAACACCAGCAGTATCAAGTGCACCACGAACAATGTGATATTTCACACCCGGTAAATCTTTGATACGACCACCACGAACGAGAACAATAGAGTGCTCTTGAAGGTTGTGACCCTCACCACCGATATATGAAATTACTTCAAAACCAGATGTTAATCTTACTTTTGCAACTTTTCTTAAAGCCGAGTTAGGTTTTTTAGGCGTAGTTGTGTAAACACGAGTACAAACGCCACGACGCTGTGGACATGAGTCAAGAGCTGGTGATTTTGATTTTTTAATCACACGTTTACGCTCTTTACGAATCAGTTGATTGATTGTAGGCATACAATTCCTTTTTACTTAAATTTTCCAGTAGAATGTAACTCACTAAAAATTTTAGAGAGTTATAGACACGAAACTTTACAGAAATTGTCATTAAAGTTTGCTTATTTTAAGATTATATTCAGTTTTTTTGGAGAGAGTGTTAAGATTTTTTCGGAGGATGGGCTTCCCAATACTCTTTAAATTTTTTATTATAGTAGATACTTGCTTCTTTTTTTGACATTTTATTTGGTATCGCAATATTGGGTTTATTGACGACCCACTCGCCATTCACAAGTCGCATATCATACTTTACTGCATAATGATATTCGCCATATGTCATCTTCTTCTCCGCTACTTTTCTTGATTATTATTGAAATTATAGCAAAAAAATAGTCAACTTTTAAGAAATTACTAAAATTAATATTTTATTTTTTCTATAAAAAGTGAAAGCAGATAATAATCATTCAAATAAGGAGAATCCACTTTAAAAAGCAGTTGTCTATACTTCAAGTAATTTAACCACACTTTTTGACTCTGTTTTTGACGTCCGCGTTTTAAAAGCTCAAAACTCACCGAGGCATTGATAAAGCCTTTGAGTAAACGCACCTCATTTGAGTCTTCAAATCTTCGAGGGAACCAACTCTCTTCAAGGGCTTCATGCGCATCATAAAAACGCTCTTCTTCTAAACACGCTTTAAATTCTGCTATTTTTTTCTTCATCATCTAAAACCATCATATTTGTTCTCCAGTATCCTCTGCCACCTTTGAGCGAAATGCATACATAATCTGGAAATTTTTCCTTATACTCTTTGAGACGATTTAGCGATGCCTTGCCTGTGTCGCAGTAAAAAACAAAAATGCTCCCCTTTTTATACTGTTTGAGTGCATAAGGATTATAAGTAACTGTCTGTGCTTTTTCTATCGGTGCGAGGATGGTATCGACTAAGACAACATCCACCCCCTCTTTTTGCAGCTTTTTTTTCTGCAACAAGAACTCTTTTTGTGTCCACTCGTTTGGATAATCCATCATCTACTTTATTGTCTATGGTTTATAAAACTGTTATATAAATCTTCAAAACCAACTTCACTTGAGTGTTCAACTTTTGCCATTGTCTCTATAGCCTTTGCAAATTGTCCTTCACTCCAGAGTTTCACAGCATGTTTTGCTTCTTGATGCACAAGAGCATGGTGCGAGTTCAGTGAGGAGATTGCTTTTGTATCATCTTTGATTTTTTCTTTATGTTTGTTAAACCACTGTCCAAAACGGCAAGAGTTTTCATCTACCATCGCACTCTCTTTGCCATCTATAAATGCTTCATAGGCTAACAGTTTAAATAAAATGTGATCGATTTTTCCAGTACCAACTCCAATCTCATTAGAAATGTTCTCTGTTAATTGTGAAATAGTGTGTGAATTGTTGATAACATGGTCTAACTCTTCAAAAAATGATACAAGTTTACTATTCATCGTATCTGTATTTTCTCGAAACATCTCGGCGACATCTTGAATTTCAGAGGTATTTTGTTTGAGTTGTCCGATGCTTATCTCTACTTCATTGGTCGCTTTTTGTGTACGTTCGGCAAGTTTACGCACCTCATCTGCTACCACCGCAAAACCACGACCATGCTCACCTGCACGAGCTGCTTCTATGGCTGCGTTTAATGCCAAAAGATTGGTTTGATCAGAAATATCTTTAATAAGGTTAATAATATCCCCTATAGAAGAAACACTCTCATTAAGTGAATTTGCACCATTGTTCAGGTTTTCTGCCTCTTGGGCTATTAAGTCTATAGACTCATTAATCGCTTGGGAATCAGATTGTACTGTATCTATACGAGTTGCTGTTTTTGCATTTGTTTCACTTGCAACTGCCAACTGCTCAACAGATGTTTCCATAATGGTGCGTGTAAATGTCACACCACTCTTGTATGATTTGAGTAAAAGCTGGATAATGTCCTCTTTTGCCTTGTCTTCTTCAGAACACACCTCTTCATCTGCATGATTATTGGCCGCATAGAGTTCACTTTGTAAGCGCTCTACCTCTGCCTCAAGACTTTTGTTTTTAGCCTCTAAATGGCGAATATGCTCTTGTTCTTGTGAACATCCTGAAAAAAATCCCATCTCACATCCTTTTACTCTTTAATAATTTGAACAATTTTATCATAAAAATTATAATATAATTCCAAATGGCTAAAAAAAATAAAAAGAACAGTAAAATCAACCAAAGAATCAAAGAGTACTTTGATGGCGACCCTTTTGATGTGGGCATACAAAGAGTAAGTGCAGAGACACTCAGTGAACTCTTTGCCACCCTTGGCATTTACGACATTGTACACAACAAAAAACTGATGATTAAAACGATTCGTATGATTTGGAGTGAACCCAATGGCGAATACAAACGCGATATTCTTAACTTTTTTGAAGCAAATCAAGAGCTATACCCCTCCCAAACACCCAAACATATAAGCCCAGAACTTGGCAACAGACTCGATACTTTTTTAGACCAACTCGAAGTAAGTCAAGAAGAGGCACAAGAACTTCTCCTCAGCTTTAGCACAACAAAAAACAAAAAAATCACCCTCAATAAAGTAGAATCCAAGCTCAAGCATATCCGTTTTTTGCATAAAAAAGAGCAGTTAGAAAAAGCACTTGATGGCATTTTTGACATTGATGACTCTTTGGAGTTTAATGCTTCACTTGCCTATAGTGTTTATGAACAATTTTTTCACAAAATCCTCACTCTTAACACAAAACCCTATAGCTATGAGTATCTTCAAGAGAGTGATTTTGATGCCATTGTGGACAAAATTCAAGCAGACAAACTCCAAATCATCCAAGAAAAGCAAGCGAGTATCAATGCTTTTATCAAATCTTTAAAAGTACCTCATGCCTATCTGACAAGCCAGCAAATCACGACAGCACTTCGAGCCAATCCACCCAAAACAAACCTTGAGTACCCCCTTTTAAGTCAAAAGCTCCTCAGAAGTATTCTTGAAAAAAAACTGCCACTTGATACCCTTGAACTCCATGACCAAGAGCTTCTCATTCAAACCAAAGAGCACCTCAGCCTCCCCTACTCTACAAAAGAGTTAGCGCTAAACCTAGAACTTCATCTCGAACTCAACACCATTTTAGGGCATATTTGGAATGCCGAGTGTTTTGACTTCAAAGAAGCAGTAACCCAAGCAAAAAAACAACGCCAAGAGGAATTTAATCTCTCCTTAGCAAGCCTTGTTCAAGAGTGTGGACGCTATGCAAAACTCCTTCATCTCACAGCAGAAGCCCTGCACCATAAAGTCTATGAGTACCTCTTAGAACTCCTCCCGCCATCGCTGATTATTTCGCCCAAAATCATCAGAAAGACAACACGGATTTTTATTTACAACATTCAAGAAGAGTTAATGAAAAAGCAAAGAAAAGAGTTGCTTGTCCGTACTATTCGTGATTTTAAAAACCTTTTTCCTTTGGCACGCGAGATGCGAAGAAAACTCACCCTGCACATCGGTCCAACCAACAGCGGGAAAACCTACGAAGCCATGCAAAAACTCCAAGAAGCTGACACAGGGTACTACCTTGCACCCCTGCGTTTACTTGCCCTTGAAGGTTACGAAACCCTCAAATCGCAAGGAGTAGAGAGTTCACTCATCACAGGTGAAGAGCAGATTATAGATGATGAAGCAACCCACATTAGCTCGACCATAGAGATGCTCAACTTTGAAGTGGATGTCGATGTCTGTGTCATCGATGAAGTCCAGATGATAGATGACAGAGACCGTGGTTGGGCATGGGCAAACGCCATCATTGGTGCACCTGCAAAAGAGATAATCATGACAGGTTCTGCCAATGCCAAAGAGGCGATTATTGCTCTGGCTGAGTACCTTGGTGAAGCACTTGAAATCATAGAGTTTGAACGTAAGAACCCTCTCACACTCCTAGAAATGCCGACAACAAAAAAGAAAATAGAAGCAGGCTCTGCCATCATTGCGTTTAGCAGACGGGATGTTTTACGACTCAAACAGGAACTCTCGACAAACTTTAGTGTAAGTGTTGTCTACGGTAACCTCTCTCCTGAAGTAAGACGCGAAGAAGCACGGCGTTTTCGTGAGGGGGAGACGCAGATTCTTGTTGCCACAGATGCCATTGCTATGGGAATGAACCTTCCCATAAAAACCATTTTATTTTCCAAAGCTGAAAAATTTGACGGCATTACAAACAGAAAACTCATGCCATCAGAAGTGCATCAAATCTCAGGTCGTGCGGGGAGATTTGGTCTTGAAGAAGAGGGGTATGTGGGTGCCTTATCGGGAGATGTGTTAAAAATAATTCATAAACAATTTTACAAAAATGACCATCCCATCCAAATACCTTTTAAAGTGATGGCAAATCTTGAGCATATTCAACTTGTCGGCAATATCTTAGAAGAAAAATCACTCTATGAAATTTTGAAATTTTTTGTCAAAAATATGGAGTTTAATGGCCCTTTTCATGCCTCAAGCCTTGATGATATGCTTGAAGCTTCTCTCATTGTCGATAAGTATGAACTTGACCTTCCTACAAAGTACCATCTCTCCTGTGCCCCACTCACCCTCAAGTCGCCCTACATCATTCATGCATTTGAGCGCTACTTGCATGCCCTGCAGGCAAAAGAAGCGGTGCATTACATACCGCCCATTCTGATGGGGTCTTTTGCACAAACAACAGATGATTTACTCCATGCTGAAGATATGGTGAAAGAAATTTCTCTGTATTTGTGGTTGAGTTACCGTTTTGGGGAGTACTTTGTCGATGAGAAAAAAGCAAGACAATCCCGTGGAGTACTCAATAGTTACATTGAAAACACGCTCCAACAAAATCAACTCGCTTCACGATGCAAACTCTGTGCTAAACCATTGCCAGTCAATAGCAAATATGCCATTTGCCAAAGCTGTTTTAAGAAAAACTATACTCATAATAGAGACAAGGGTCGCAAACGCAGACCTCCTCGCTAGCTTTTAACTCGCTAGCTTTTAAACTGATTAATACTTCCTTGTAAAGAGGCAGCGACTTTTACAAGTCGCTCAAGTTGTGCACTAATTTTACTCACACTTGCCCCGTTTGTATTGGAAATATCTTCAATACTCTTAATATCATCTATAATTGCTTGCATATCTGCTGCCATTTTTTCACTCTCTTTTTTTGATGTCACAGCTATAGCATTGGAAGCTTCTACAGCATCATGTGTTACACCTATTTTTCCTTCTACATCTTCAGATATATCAGCTAAAGCCTCAATGCTTTTTGTATTTTCATTCATTTTATCACTCACATCATTAATGGATTGGACAATCGTACTGACACTCATATCTATTTCTGTTAAACTTTTTTGTGTTCGCTCTGCAAGTTTACGCACCTCATCAGCAACCACAGCAAACCCTCGTCCATGTTCTCCAGCGCGTGCGGCTTCTATGGCAGCATTTAAGGCTAAAAGATTTGTCTGTTCTGCAATATCTTTAATAACATTTAACACAACCTTCACTTCATCTGCATTATTTTTTAAATCACTCAACTCATGGGAGAGTTCTGTTTCACTTTGAACAAAAGTATTTACTTCTGCACTCATAGTATTTAAAGAGGCACGTGCAGTATCTAAATCTTCACTTGCTTTTTGAACAGTCTCTTGTGTTTGTTGTGCTGTTTGTATACTTTGTGTAATTGTATGTTTTATATCATTACTTTTTTGTGTTGTTGCGAGTACAATAGCATGGGCTTCTTGTGTTCCACTACTAATAACATGGCTCGAAGCTTCTATTTCTGAGGCTATTTGTGTATTTTGTGCATCAAGATTTTTAATCTCATTAATTGTATCTTGGATTGTTGCTATAAATGCATTCACAGCAGCAGCGGTCTCTCCAAACTCATTTTTATTTGTATGTTCTAAACGTTTTGTTAAATCTTTATCTCCATTGACAAGGTCTAAGATACGATTTTTCAGACTTGTAACAGGAGTAAGAATCTCTCTAAGAAAAAAGATGAGTGCAAGCAGTAAGAAAACAGCACTCGCACTCAACATTGTAATGAGTAAATGCATGTTGAGTCTCTCTATTTCTGCATCATTATCATCCAAAGAAATCACTAAAGACATAAGCCCTAAAGTATCGCCTACTTTTGCATTGTAATGACAAGCTAAACAGCGTTTTTCTGCTACCATTGGTTTTATCATCTTAATAGCATGGTGCCCATTTACTCTTGTTTCAAGCAAACTTTCTTTTTTTGTTTGAAAGGCTTTTAAAAGAAGGGCATCTGTTGTAAATTTTTCCTGAGGGGCGTAGACGTCAATGACTGCTTTTGATTTTGTGATTGTTAAACTATCGATTCCTTTAATGGCATTGGCTTGTTCAAATGCCTCTTCTACACGCTCTGGGTCTCCAAGCATCATACTCCGTGTCATCGTTTGAAAAATAGAACTGCTCAACATCTGCAATGATTTTTTTGTTTCTACATTTGAAAACTCATAGAGTGTATTTGAGAAGTAATAGCGTACACCCAATACTCCTA
>Ga0256829_1003561_pt1 | contig 10721 bp, 7 predicted proteins | sample 131447metaG_FD_185979 | JGI IMG/M metagenome (GOLD analysis project Ga0256829, IMG submission 185979) | Hydrothermal vent microbial communities from Lau Basin, Pacific Ocean - 131-447 | ecosystem: Environmental > Aquatic > Marine > Hydrothermal vents | place: Pacific Ocean: Lau Basin | collected...
CTGGATACGCTTGATGTCATTGAGTGCTTCGAAGCACCCGGAAGCAAAATGCGTGTCGGGGAAATGCTCAAAAAGCAAAAAGAGATTTATGCCGACCTTGGGGTTGAACCGCCGGTGGGCTCGTTATAAGTCTCGGGAATGGAGGTTTTAAATAATTTATTATTAAGACAACAAACAAACTCAAATAAATAATAGATAGATTCCCTAATTATAGAGATTTATTGAATATTAAAATTATGTTTTTTAGATGCTAGAGTAAGTAATAATCACCTCAAATTTTTGAAATTTTTAAAACTTTCGGATTAAACGGAGCTAGTTCTTCATTTTTATTTATGTTTTTATACCATGTATGAAACTGCTCAGAAACATCAAAAAGCCAGTTTATAAGCTCCTCAGTGGGCTTGGATTTTTTCCTGGCTTTTTCAAGTATATTTTCTACAAAATGACAAAATTTATTTATTCTATCTAACTTCAAATAACCTGTTGCTGATTTTAAATTATGAAACATTCTAAAAAGTTCATTTATATTATTGTCATAATCTTCATAAAGTCCTTCTATTATCAAATCAATATTATCTTCCATAATGTCAAGCATCATCAAAAATTCTTCTATAATTTCATTATCAAACTCACTATATAAATAATCTTGAATACCCATTAAATTAATCTTTTATATTCACTAAAATCCAGTTTCCAAACTTTAACCCCGCAAAATCTATCACCTTCTGGACAAATTGGTCTTATATTTTCTATATTTCTAACGGTGCAAGGAGGCAGGAATTTATCCGCGGCTTTAACATCTTTTTCTTTTAATCTCTTAATTTGTTCATATGTTATATCAAAAATCTCTTCTTGTGCGTTATAACAAAGCCTCATTTGAGCTTTGTGGGCAAATTCATTAAAATCATCGTGTTCACATATTTCAATATTGTGGGCATTCAAAAGTGCATAAACAGCTTCGCTAAATCCTAAAACTTCCTTTTCACTTTCAAAAAATTCATATGAATACCCAACAGCTTTATTATATAAATTAAAAATATCTTTATTTTGTTTAATAATAAGAGGAATATAAAAATCTCTTTTATAAATATCTTCTAGTTTAGCCCTAATTGCAGGAGAGCGTCGGTGTCTTTGATTTTGTGCGTCTGCACTAAGAGATAATTTGATATATGAATTAAAACTTCCAAGTATACTACTATCTAGCCATATATTTGAAAGTCTCAAAACTCCTGCATAATTGCTATTTAACTCAAAATCATAATCAACAATATCAAAAACTTCTACATCTTTTTTTAGATTTTTTTCTTTTTTTATTTTTTCAATATCAATATCAGGAAAAATAGAAGGAGCATTTTTTGCAAATTCAATTAAAGGTGCTAAATCTTTATCAATTCTAAGCATTTCACTTTCTATTTGAGTAACAAAATCCTTAGCCTCATCCCTTGCCTCAGGAATTGATTTAGCCGCGTTAATATATCTTAAAGCTGTAACCACATTGATTGTATGATAAAGATGGGCGTTCATTCCCATAGGCAATAAATACCTTGCAAATTCCTGAGCTTTTTTAGTGCTTTCTTTTTTTTTGAATTTAGGCAAATTTTTTTCTATTTCAGGAGTTAATTTTTCTATTAAAATCTCATAATAATTAAACATTTTTTCATAATAATTTTGCCATTTAGTTTTATCACAATTTTTAGGATAGGTAAAATTATCTATTTTCATTTTTGCATATCGCTGGCTTACTTGCTCAGAATTATAAAATGGATGAGAGTGCAAAAGTCTCCAAATTAAAAGACGGCTCATACCTTCAATTAAAAATGTAAAATGATAGTGCATTAAAGTAGTATGATGACCCGCTTTAAAAATTGAATTTAGTAAATCGTTTTTTTTATCCCATTTAGCAGCACTTTCGGGAGAAATAATATTTTTTCCAAAATAGCAACTTCTAGCACTTCCCACTGCTATATCAGTTGGTTTATATAAACTATCTAACGCCCTTATTTTCATTTACAGCCTTTTTGCTAATTTTATCATATTTAAAAAATAAAACTCCAAGGGCCGGTAAATCTACAAAAATAGAATTTTCTTTTCCACAACACTCTTTTTTAACCGAATTAATTACTCTTTTTACACTTTTATCCCATCCGTCAAATTCACTTGATTGTGAATTAAAAATTTCTATATATTTCCCTTCTTTTGGAACTGCTACTTGATAATTTTTATATTCAGTATCTGCAAAATTACAAACAGCTAAAATAATTTCATCATCCCCGTATCTTGCAAAAGAGAGAATACTTCTTTCATAATCCACATCATTCATCCACTCAAACCCTCTTTTTTCTTCATCCCATTTGTAAAAAGCTTTCTCGGTTTTATATAAAAAATTAAGTTTTGAGACCATTTTTTGAAGATTTTTATGATAATTTTCTTTTAATAAATACCATTCAAGCTCTCCTTCATAATCCCACTCTTTCCATTGACCAAACTCTCCGCCCATAAAAAGCAGCTTTTTATGAGGATGGGCAATCATATAAGAAAAAAGAGCTCTTAAATTAGCAAATTTTTGATTTACATCGCCTGGCATTTTATTTATTAAAGAGCCTTTCATATGTACCACCTCATCGTGACTTAAAGGTAAAACAAACTTCTCATCAAACGCATACCAAAGAGAAAAAGTTATCTGATTATGATGATATTTTCTGTAAATTGAATCTTTTTTAAAATAATTAAGCGTATCGTGCATCCATCCCATATTCCATTTATAACCAAATCCAACTCCCCCCTCATACAAAGGATATGTAAGCTTAGGAAAAGCTGTTGATTCTTCTGCAATCATTAAAATATCTTCAAACTCCTTGTAACAGGTCTCATTAAGCTGTTTTAAAAAGCTTATTGCCTCTAAATTTTCATTTCCTCCATAAATATTAGGACACCATTCACCCTCTTTTCTTGCATAATCCAAATAAATCATAGAAGCTACTGCATCCACTCTTATTCCGTCAATATGGTATTCTTTTAACCAATACAAGGCAGATGATATTAAAAATGCCCTAACTTCTGGTCTGCCATAATCAAAAACAGCACTTTTCCACTCGGGATGATATCCTTTTTTAGGGTCTTTATACTCATATAAAGCCGTTCCGTCAAATGCAATAAGCCCATGTCCATCTGTTACAAAGTGAGAAGGCACCCAATCCATTATTACACCAATTCCGTTTTTATGCATAATATCTACAAATTTTTTAAATTCTTCTGGTTTTCCGTATCTTGCAGTCGGAGTAAAATATCCAGTTACCTGATATCCCCAAGAGCCTTTAAAAGGATATTCAGTAATAGGTAAAAGTTCAATATGGGTGTAATTCATTTTTTTAAGATATTTTACAAGTTCATTTGCATACTCTACATAATTTAAATATTCTCCGTTTTTTCTTTTCCAAGAGCCAAGATGAACTTCATAAATATTTATAGGAGATTCCATCCAAACAGTTTTTTTTCTTTTTTCCAGCCACTTTTTATCATTAAATTTATATTTTATATCACAAATAATAGAAGCCGATTTTGGAGGTCTTTCACTTCTTTTTGCATAAGGGTCTGCTTTCAGATTAATTGTATTATAAGGCGTTAGGATATGGTATTTATAAGTCTGCCCTATTTTTGCCTCAGTTACAAACCCTTCCCAAATACCGCTTTGGTCTCTTTTTTTTAGAGGATGAATTTTTGGATTATAACCATTAAAATCCCCTACTACGCTCACAGCCTTAGCATTTGGAGCCCATACGGCAAAATAGACTCCATCCTTACCTTCTCTTTTCATAGGAAAAGAGCCGAATTTATCATATAATTGATAATGAGTTCCCTCCTTAAATAGATAAATATCAAATTCACTAAACCTTGTTACATCATAATAAATCATTTTTTCCACTCCAATGCTTTTAAATATAATTTTTCATACTCTTTAGCGCTTTTTTCCCAGCTAAACCTCTCTCTCATAGCTTTTTTTATCATTTTTTCTATACCTTCTTTATCAAATTTAAAGGTATCAACAGCCCATTTAACAGTATTATAAATAGCATCTCTTGTTGCATCCCAAAATTTAAATCCGTTACCTTCTTTTGTAGTAGGATTATAATTTTTAATAGTATCATCAAGCCCGCCGACAGCCCTAACAATAGGAAGAGTTCCATATCTTAGTGAATATATCTGATTAAGACCGCAAGGTTCAAAAAGACTTGGCATCAAAAACAAATCACTCCCCGCTTCAATTTTGTGAGCCAGTTCATTTGAATATCCTACATAAACTTTAAAATTTGGATATTTACCACTTATATCGCTAAAAAATCCCTCAGCCCATTTCTCTCCCGTTCCTAAAAACACATACTGGGCGTCTAAATGAACAAGTCCTTCAATAGCTGAGGCTATTAAAGAAATTCCTTTTTGCTCGGCAAATCTTCCTACAAATCCAATTAACGGAATATCACCTCTTTTTTCAAGTCTAAAAATATTTTGTAAATCCTCTTTGCATACTTTTTTGCCTTCTAAATCATCAACATCATAATTTTTTACAATAAACTTATCAGTTTTTGGATTCCACTCATCATAATCAACTCCGTTTAAAATCCCAAAAAGTTTATATGAGTGTGCTTTTATATGCTCATTTAGACCAAATCCAAATTCAGGCGTTTGAATCTCTTTTGCATATTTTTTAGAAACGGTAGTAACGATATCTGCGTGATAAACAGCCCCTTTTGTTAAATTAAGACCGCCTAAGGCTTCCATTTCAAAAGGATTAAAATGCTCAGGAGAAATTCCTAAATATTCAAATGCTTTTTTATCAAAAACCCCCTGATGTTGAAGATTATGAATTGTATAAATTGAAGCTGTATTTTTAAAAAAATCATCCTGCTTTAAAGAAGTATTTAATAAAATCGGCTGAGAGGCTGTATGCCAGTCGTTTGAATGGACGATATCGGGTTTAAAATCCAAAAATTTAGCAAGCTCAAACGCCGCTTTTGAAAAAAATATAAATCTTTTGTCATTATCCCTGTAGGCATATCCCCCTTCATCATAAAGCCCACCTCTTCCAAAAAAAAGCTCATAATCAATGAAATAGACCTCAATCCCTTCAAACTGAGTTTTATAAATTCCAGCCCATAAAGTCTCTCCTGCCATATCAATTCCAATACTTCCTGGAATATGCTCTAAATTAGCTTTATCTATTTTGTAATATCTTGGAAGCACGACTTTTACATTATGCCCAGCTCTACTTAAAGCTTTAGGCAATGCTTTTGCAACATCAGCTAATCCGCCTGTTTTTGCAAAAGGTGCCATTTCCGATGCACAAAAAAGTATATTAAGTTTCATTTTTTCTCCTTTAAAAGTAATTTTGCCCCTATGAGTGAAGCATCTTCAATTTCACTTAAAACTATTTTAGAAATAGAAAAAGAAGGAGCATAATTTTTAATCTCTTTTTTCACTAAATCTACTAAATAAGGATTATTTTTAATAACTCCTCCTCCTAAAACCAACATTTCAGAATTAAAAAGAGTTAGAACAGTTGCCGCTGCTGTTAAAAGAGCTTTTTCATAATTTTTTTTAATTTCCTTGCAAGTTGTTTTTAAATTATCCTCACAACTAAGAAAATTAGCCCATTTTTTAATACCGTTTCCAGATGCAAAAAGCTCAATACAGTTATCTTTTCCACATCCACATTTAAAAGGAGCTTTTTTATAAGGAATATGTCCTATTTCCCCAGCTAAATTTTTATATCCTCTAACGATTTTTCCATTTTCTATTATTCCACTACCAAGCCCTGTGCCGGAATATAAAGCCACTAAAAATTTACTTTTAAAATAATTACTTTCAGCCAACGCTGCACAGTTTAAATCATTTTCTAAAATATAAGGAATTCCTAAATTTTTTGGATTAAATTTTTTAGCATTTGGAGAAGAGAGAATTTCGCCATTATTCACCTGTCCGGCAAAAGAGATAGCTATTTTTTTTATGTTATATTTTTTAATAAGTTTTCTTAAAAACTCTTCAATATCAATATTTTTAATTTCTATTTTTTTAATTCCATAAATATCATATCTTAAATAAGTACCTCCAATATCAACGGCTAAATTCATATTTTTTCCCTAAGAATTTTTGCAACCTCTTCTGGCACAACCGGATTAATAGCAGAACTGCTCATAAGCTCAAATCCGGCAATATTATAAATCCTAGGAGTAACCCTTATAAAAAATCTAAAAATATTATTTATTTCATCAAAATAATCTTTATTTTCAAAATTTTTATTAATTGGGGGCAGATAAAAAAGCATATTAAAATCAAAGTCTCCAAGTTCCATATTTAAAGCAGTAAAAAGTTTTTTAATATGAACACTGAGTTCCTTTAAAGTCTTATCTTCCATATTTTCTATTGAAGAGTAATTTTTAGAAATAATGACACTCTCAAAAGCAAAAGCTGAAGCAAAAGGAGCATAAATTAAAAATTCATTTGATGAATATATTTTCCTTTTATTTTTATTCTCAAACAAAAAAATCTCTTCATACATACTTTTGCCTCTATTTTTATAAAATTCAAAACTTCTTTTAAAAAGCTCTTTTTGAAAATTACTCATTATTGGAAGTCCAATAATTTGAGTATGAGGATGAGGTTGAGAAGCTCCGGCTTTTAGACCTTTATTTTTAAAAATATTAAGATGTGTTATTCTTCTATCTTTTTTTAAATCCATAATTCTTTCTTTAATAGTTTTTAAAAAATAATAAATTTCAATCAAATCCATACTGGCAAAAGAAGCATTATGTTTTGGTGTATCTATTATTATTTCATGAGCTCCAAACCCTCCAAACTTTTCATTTAGTCCATCAGTGTCAAAATCAAAATTACTCTCAATTCCTACAGCTTTATAAAGATTCGGAACAACTCTTGTAACCCATTTACCATTAACTTTTATAGAAAAAATCTCTTTTGTAGTTAGATTTTCATTTCCAGGACAAAAAGGACATTCAGATATTTTTGAAAGTTTTGGAGTAGCAAATTCTATTGGTCTATGAAGTCTCTCAGGTGCAATTAAAACATATTCGTTATGGATTAAATCATATCTTATTTCACTCAATTTCTAAACTCCCGCTTATTTTTAACATCTTATCAAAAGGAGTATAAAAAACAAAACTTACCTCCTGATGCGTTAGGGAATACCCTTTTTCATTTTGAGATATCGTATAAAGATTTGTAAAAATTGCTTTTAATTCTTTATCAAACTTAAATTTTATTTTTCTTTTTGTAAATTCATCAACAATTTCAAAAATATCCCCGCTTAATTCAAGCTCTTCTTCAAATTCATTCCCGTTTATTAAAACATCTCCTGCAAAATGGAAATTAAATTCCATTGCATAAATATTGCCTTTTGCATTTAATTCAATTTCAAAATCTATTTTTTTATCAATATTAAAATTTTTAGTTATTTTATATTCATCATCTTCATACCAAAATTTAAGCCCTTCATTAATAAATTCTTTTTCATAAAATCTGGCAAATTCATTAAAATTATTCTTTTTAAAACTATCAATATTAAAACTATCATCTGTTACTAAATCAATAAAAGAGGCTTTTTGATATCTGTCATAATAAAGATACTCTTTTACATTAAAATTTGCTTTTCTTTTTAGATTATGAATGGTTGTAACTTTAGAATTATTCTTTTCATCACTATTATCTAAAATTTTTTGATGATAACTTTCAAATCTTCTTGTAAGGGTATTTTGAAAATTAAAAAGTTTTTCTTTATCACTAAGCTCAATAAGCCTTGAGCCTTTTGTTGAAAAAATATAAATAAAATTTTTTTTCACTGCCTTAATTTCATCAATCCCATCAAAATTAAAATCATCTTTTTGAATATACTCACATATAAAAAGCTCTTTTTCACACTCACATAAATACCTATAAGCATTATCCCTTAGATTTGGCAGATAAAGCCCTCCAAAAACCCCGTGCCAAAAGACATCATTTGTTTGAAGTTTATATAAGCTATCACTCTTTTTTTTCTTTGAAATCTCAATCATTCTTTTATGAAGATGGTTAGATTCAGGGTATTTAACAAAAAAGTTTTTCCAAATTCCTCCCTTTATAAACTTAATTCCAATACTATCAAAATAATTTTTTCCTACTTTTTCAATTAATTTTTTATATTCAAGAGTGTCTTTACTTCTTAAACTCCACTCCCCCATTTCATAATAAGAGACATTTGGAAGATAACATATTCCGTTTGATTTTTCCCTAAAAGCATCACTGTAATGAGCTGTTTTAATATTTTCGCTTAATATTTTTTGAATAAACTTTTCAAGCCATTTTTCTTTATAAACCCACTCATTAGTTCCTGGCCAAAGACCAAATTTTTCTGCATCATCAAAAATTATAGCCATTTTTTTATTTTTTATTAAACTAACTGCGTCATCTGGCAAATAAAAAGGAATAGCATATCTTAATTCTTTGCTTATCGGAAAAATCCCTATTTTCTCCCCGTTATATTCGCTGTAAAAATATCCATCAAGCTCATTTTTATCAAACCCGGCACACAAAAAATGATAATCATCAACCATTAAATATTCAATTCCACATTTTCTAACTTCATCAATTACACTATCTTCCCAAACTCGCTCAGTTAACCACAAACCTTTTGGAGTCAATCCAAAATTTTGATTTAAAAAATTATTTAATTTTTCTATTTGAAAAGTTCTATCCTCTTTTGGAATTGAGGCTAAAATAGGCTCATAAAATCCTCCTGTAAAAAACTCCACACTTCCTTTTTCATTTAAATACAAAATATTTTCAAAAACATCACTATATTTTTCTTTTAACTGTTCTAAAAGCCATCCGCTTGAATGAAGAGAAAATTTAAATTCAGGATATTTTTTTAGTGTTTCAAAAAGCGGTCTGTAACACAAATTTACTGCATTTTCTACTGCCTCTTTAAAATTATCTACAGGTTGATGCATATGAAATCCGATTAATAAACTCATTTTATTCCTTATATAAACCAATTTTTTGAATAGTCATTATCTATTTTTATAATAAGCCTTGCATTATTTGGAGCTATTTCAATTAATTTTTCATTTTGATAAATCTCAAACCTAACTTCAAATTCTTTTTTTTCTTTTTTAGGTATTTTAATTTCTATTATCTCTTTTTTAGCAATTTCAAAATTCTTAATCTCATCTTCATCAAAAAATATTTTAACATCAATATCTATATTACTAACATCAAGCCTAAAATAGATATTTCCCCTATCTTCTCCAAAATAAATTCTTTTTACTATTGAATTACTTTGCATTGAAGAACCAATATTATCAATATAACCGCTTCCTACCCATTCAAAAAATGATGTTATTTTTCCATCAATTATAGGAGTTATATAATTCTTAGGATTATTTATAATTGCTTTCATCTCATAAGCCCCGACAATAGGCTCAAAAAGATTACTCGGCACTGGAAGATTTAATTCTTCATAAATTTCTATTAAATAACCCCTAAAAATTTCATCAAACTCTTTGCTAAACTCTGTATAATGACCCTGACCATACCACCAAAACCAGTCACTCGCCTCGGCTTTTAAAAAATTCTCACTTATTTTTTCATTATCAATTTTATGATGAAGATAATCCCTTTTTGTCTGAAAAAGAAGCTCCCACGCCCTGTTTTTTTCTTCGTCTCCAACCCAGGTATTAAAATCCCCGTATATCCAGCTGCCAGGAGAAAGATAATTTAACTTCTTAGCTTCTAAATTAAGAACATCTTTTAAAGTTAAAGTATTTACACTTTCCAATTTTTTATATAATTCATTCAAAAAATCAATTCCATTATTTTCATAATATTCCCAAGCATTCTCCCCGTCTAAAATAACACTTATTATTCCTTCTTTTTGAATCCTTTTATAAAAATCATCAACCGCTTTTTTTTCTTCAAAATCTTTATAGGTAAATCCGATTAAATCGCTTAATGTATGGTCTCTAAAAATAATTTTAACTTTACTAAATTCATAAATATTATAAATATCATTCTCACCGCTTTTTTTCAAAATCTCTTCATCAGTTGCAATTAATTTGATATTTTCATTTCTGTATAGCTCAATACTTTTTTCATCCACAGCACCTTCCGCCGGCCAAAAGCCAAAAGGATATTTTCCAAACACATTTTTATAAATCTCTTTTGCTTTTTTTATATGTAAAACGGCATCATCACTTAAAGAAACTCCATTTTGAGGTAAAGAAGTGGCAGGATTTGCTTTTTTTGCAACATTTATATCAATTAAAAGTGGCAATATGGGATGAGTGTAAGGTGTGGTGGTAACGCTGATTTTACCTTCGTTTTGGAGTTTTTTATAAAGAGGCAAAATTTTTTCTAAAAATTTAAACAAATACTCAACTAAAACTTTTTTATCTTCATTTTTAAAACTATTTTTACCTAAAAGCTCTTTTATAAAATCTTGGGCTTTTAAATATCCCCCGCACCAGCTAAGCAAAAAAAGCATTTCAAAATCAACAAACTCTTCATCGCTAAAATTATCTTTAAAAAACAGCTCTTTTAATCTTTCATTATTAATCATTTTAGGAGTTAGGGATTTTAATATTTTTAAAAGATAATTTTTATCACTCTTATTTAATTCATTTGGATGTTTTATAAACAAAGACAAGAATTTATCAGCATTTATTCCGTTTTTTATA
>Ga0256829_1003562_pt1 | contig 10719 bp, 12 predicted proteins | sample 131447metaG_FD_185979 | JGI IMG/M metagenome (GOLD analysis project Ga0256829, IMG submission 185979) | Hydrothermal vent microbial communities from Lau Basin, Pacific Ocean - 131-447 | ecosystem: Environmental > Aquatic > Marine > Hydrothermal vents | place: Pacific Ocean: Lau Basin | collected...
GCCAAGTTGGAATCCATAAGTCTGCCATACCAGCAGAGTTAGACATACGAGGGTCGATAACGACCATTTTTGCACCACGTTTACGTGCATCAGCAATATAACCTGCTGATTGTTGGAAGTAGTGACCAGCATCTGCTGCGTGAGATGACTGTAAGAATATTAAGTCAGCATTTGCCCAGTCTGGTGAGTTTCTATCATCATTTGCCCATTGGATCGTACCTTCACGAGCACCTGCAGAACAGATATTAGTGTGTGAGTTATATCCATCAATACCAAGAGATTGTGGTACACGAGGACCAAAACCATTCTCATTTGGACGACCAACATGGTACATAATTTGTTTTTTAGAAACTTCATCACCTTTAGCAAGAGTATCGTGCATCTTCTTACCGATAGTAGCCATTGCTTCGTCCCAAGTTACACGAACCCATTTACCTTCACCACGTTTTGAACCTGGCGCACGTTTGATTGGGAATGGAATACGATCTGGATCGTACATTTGAGAAGTTACAGCATACCCTTTTGCACAGTTACGTCCACGAGAACCTGTGTGTAATGGATTACCCATATATTTGCGTACTGTAAGTACACCTTTGTCAAATTCATTTTTATTGACCCATGCAGTCAGACCACAACCAGCTTCACAGTTTGAACAAACTGTAGGAACGATTGTATAGTCATTTACTTGAATACCATCAGGATTTTCAGCTGAACGAACACCATGACGCTCAATACCACCACGTTTCCAATCTGTTCCGTCAAGTTCTTTAAAGCTATCCCACTCTTTTTGTTCAGGATAAAATGAAATTGTTTTAGGAGTATTAGTAAACTTAGAACTCTCTACAGATTCTGCAGCAGCATCAGTTGTAAATACACCCTTTGCAACAGCTACGCCAGCAACGCTAAACGCAGCACCTTTTAAAAATGTTCTTCTACTTTGTAAATACATTTATACTTTCTCCTTAACTCAACGATAATAATTGTGGAATAACAAGCCAAACATGTTTAACTACCCACAGACCAACGATTGCTAAAATCGCTGCAAGATTTAACATAGCGCTACTGTTACTTACTCTTGAAAGAGCTACAAGCAACATTGGTAAGATATATGCTGTCCATTGTCCAATCCAGAACATAGTAGCATACTCGCCATCGCCTTTTACATTTGCTAAAATAGCAATAACTTCTTCTGATTTCATACCGCCGAAAATATACTCTGACATATAAATGATAAACGCCATTAAAGCACTTAGTCCTAAAATGGCACCAAAGAACTGTTTTGTCTCATCACTTAGTTTAGAACCACCAAGTAAGATAATAGCTGCAGAACCAGAAAGTGTAGCTGCTAAAATCATTTGTACTGATTCTGTTGACATTTGCCATAATTCACGAGCACTTGCTTCTGCCATAATACCCGCTGTATATAGTGTAACAGGAATAGCGAGAAGAGTTACCCAGAAAAGCATTTTATCGAAGAATCCAGTAGGGTTACTTGTTAATATACATTTCTCTTTTCTAATCATTGCCACTATCATAACAAATTCAAGACCAACAAAAACTGTTGCCATCCATGCACCAACTGTAATAGCTGAAGTCCAATGAGGATAGAAAAAGATATGCCACATTCTAAATGGTTGGTGTAAGTCTGCCAATGTGAAAAGCAAAAATACATTCATCATAATAAATGAAACAATCAAAGTAACGGTTCTTAGACCTTTCATCTCTTCATGATTTTTTCTCATTAATAAGAAAAGCATGAATACCAAACCTGTACCAATACTTTTCGCCCACATATTCATTGTAACGAACCAGCCCCAAAAAATGTCCGGTAATGCCACGTCTAAAGTTACGACTGCATGTGTTGCAGCTAGTGATTCATGTACCATTATTCATGCCCTCCTAGTGGAAGATGTGTTAATTTATTAAATAGGTTGTATCCTTCTTCTCTTTTTGATGCAAGAGGATTAAGGTTTACTTGACTTGCTCCAACATAGAAGTGATGAGGGTTCGTACCTTTTTCAGGTTTACGTACTTGAACATCTCTGTTAGCTTGAATATATTTAGAAATATTCGAAGCTGGGTCATCCAAGTCACCGAAGATATTTGCTTCAACAGGACATGCAACAACACAAGCAGGCATCATAGATGATGCGATACGGTGTGCACAGTATGTACACTTGTCAGCAGTTTGTGTTTCAGGATCAATATAGATAGCACCATATGGACACGCCATAACACAACCAGCACAACCGATACATCTTTCACTATCAATATTTACAATACCGTTTTCAAGATAATGTAATGCAGATACCGGACAAATTCTCTCACATGGAGCGTTCTCACAGTGATTACATCTAAGAGGTGTAAACGTTCTCTTAGTTTCAGGGAATGTTCCTACATCCACATATTTGACACGAAGTCTCCATGTACTAAGTGGAACTTCATTTTCCACTTTACATGCGATCTCACAACCTTTACATCCCATACAAAGATGTAAATCAACTAGGAAACCTAATTGCATATATTCTCCTTTGGCCCTAAGGGCTTAATTAAGATTTATAACTACGTTTTATTTGTATTAAAAGAAGCCCTTATGCAAGGCATTCGGAGCTTTTTTTACTGTAGATATGTTATCCAAGTTAGCTTAAAATTGATATAAAAATGTAAGTATTATTTGATTATTTTTTGAAAGTGTGTAGATTACTTTAAATTATATTTTTGAGAGTTATGATTACTATAAATCAAGTATATATTTATAGTAATCATTTTTAGCAACAAAATTATTGCATACGCACGCGCACTGACTCTTCATGTGCCGTCAAGCCTTCTGTATTTGCTATTAATGCACACTCTTTGCCTATCTCGTTAATTGCATTTGCACTAAAAGAGATGATAGAACTCTTTTTCATAAAGTTCTCAACTCCTAGAGGAGAGTAGAATTTTGCTGTACCGCCTGTTGGAAGTGTATGGTTTGGCCCTGCCACATAATCACCTATAGCTTCAGGAGTATTATGCCCTAAGAAGATCGCTCCGGCATGTTTTATATATGGTAGCAGTTCAAATGGACTCATTGTTGCCACTTCAAGATGTTCAGGTGCTATCTCATTCATAAGTGCAATAGCCTCATCCATATCTTTTGTAACGATTATCGCGCCACGCTCTTCTATAGACTTTCTAGCTATCTCTTGACGAGGCAGTTTAAGAAGCCAGTTCTCAATCTCAACTTTAACAGCATCGGCTAATGTTTGAGATGGTGTTATTAAAATCGAGCTTGCCATCTCATCGTGTTCTGCCTGTGAAAGCAGGTCTATTGCCAAATGATTTGCATTTGCACTCTCATCTGCAAGAACACCGATTTCACTTGGTCCTGCTATCATATCTATATTGACTTCACCAAAGACCATCTTTTTTGCAGTCGCCACAAAAATATTTCCCGGTCCTGTTATGACATCCACTTTTGGAATTGTCTGAGTCCCGTATGCCATTGCTGCAATCGCAGAGGCACCGCCTACTTTGTAAACTTCACTTACACCACACAAATGGCATGCAGCAAGTAGGAGTTCATTTGGTTCATTATCAGGCGTAGGTGTACAGACTATGATTTGCGCTACACCTGCCACTTGTGCAGGAATGACATTCATCAAAAGTGATGATGGATATGCAGCTTTTCCACCGGGAATATAAAGCCCTGCACTATCCACAGGTGTTACCTTTTGCCCTAAAATAGTCCCATTTGCTTCACTGTCAAACCATGATTTCGGTTTTTGTTTTTCATGGTACGCTTTTATTCTGTCATATGCAAGATGCAAAGAGGCCTTTAGCTTTTCATCTATGTTCTCGTACGCTCTAGCCATCGATTCAGTAGAAATTTTCAAATCTTCATCTGATGCAGGAGTCCATTTGTCAAACTTACTAATGTGTTCTTTAAGTGCACCATTTCCATCATTTTTTATCTCTTCGATGATGTTACCGACTATGCCACTCACATGGGCAATATCCATCTTTCCTCGAGTTAATAGTTCATCAAATTTTTGATTAAAATCGTTATCGGTTGATTTTACAAATATCATTTTTTCACTGCCTCTTTTTTAGATTTATCAAAAGTAGTTTTTACAGTGGCCAAAGCACCAAAAAAATTAGGTGCCTTTACATAACCTAACAATGGTTGGTACATTGGATCGCCATTAGGCTCTAAGAACCAGATACCTGGAAGTCCCGGAGTATTTTGTGCTAAAACTGTAGGAATATAATCTCTTTGGTCTGTCCATGAGCGAATAGCTATAAAGTCTTTATTGATAGATTTGACGACTTTTGGATCCTGTAGAGTTGTTCTGTCTAAAAGAAGACAATATTTACATGAGTGACTAGAAATTATAAACATTACAGGTTTATGCTCTTTTTTTGCTCTTGCTATACCACTATTGTAATCTTTTGCCCAATGAACTCCGTCCGCCATTAAAGATGTTGCCAATAACAACGCTACCACTAATACTATTTTACGCATATTTTTTTACCTTTTTCAATAATTCTTTTGCACACTCAAATGCCGGCTTATCTGTCACATCAATAACAATATCTGCAAGCTTTAAATACTCTGGTCGTCTCTCATTATAGAGTTCTTTTGCTTTTTCAAGATCACTTAAAAGAGGACGCTTTTTGAGTTTCTTCTCTGCATTTGGATGCTTCTTGATTCTTTCTATGATTGCATCAAAAGGAGAGTCTAAGAGAACAATTATACCTATTTTTTTTAAATTCTTCTGTTTATAAAAACCACCGCCTGTGGAGATGAGTGTATTTTGGACACTATTTTCAAGCCATTTAGCAACTTTTTTTTCCAATTTTCGAAAATACCCCTCCCCCTCTTTTTCAAAAATAGTCTTTATTTTTCTATTCTCCATACTCTCGATGAGATCATCAGTATCTATGGCAATATACTCAGAGTGTTTGAGTACTTCCCGTGCAACACTTCCTTTGCCTACTCCCATAAATCCAATCAGTACAATATTTTTCATTAAAGTGCCTATAATAAATTTGTAACGCATTATATAAAAATAAAATTATCTGCTATTTAAACAGCTATTTAATAAGAGTTGATATAATGCCTTTTTTAAAAACTTATACTAGGTATACTATGAAAAACAAAAAAATCATTTCACTCGGATTTACTTCGGTAGCACTTTGTTGTACATTACTATTTTCCTCCACTCTTGGAGCAAAAACTTCACCGCAACAAGATGAAACATCTCGTTTAGAAGCGCTCAGTAAATTTGCCAATGTTCTCAATATCGTGGAGCAGTACGATGTCGATAACGTAACAATAAACGAACTCATAGACAAAGCACTCGATGGTATGATGAAAAATCTTGATGCCCACTCCAATTTTCTTACAGCAAAAGATTTTAAACGTCTTGAAGTACAAACAAATGGTGAGTTTGGAGGACTTGGTATCACAGTCGGTATGAAAGATGGAGCCCTCACAGTCATCTCACCTATTGAAGGGACACCGGCGGATAAAGCTGGATTAAAATCTGGAGACATCATCCTAAAAATTGATAAAAAGTCGACTATTGGAATGACAATAGATGAAGCTGTTTCTCTCATGAGGGGTAAAGTAGGTACACCAATTGATTTAATGATTGTCCGAGAAGGAGAAAGCAAACCTCTCTCTATTCACATCGTACGCGACACTATCAAGATACAGTCTGTCTATTCACGCACAGTAAACAAAGATATTTTATACCTGCGTGTGACAAGTTTTGATAAAAAAGTTGTCAATGATGTTGCAAAAGCTATCAAAAAACACAAAAGCACTACCAAAGGAATCATTCTCGATCTTCGTAATAACCCAGGAGGACTCCTTGATCAAGCTGTCGGATTAGTTGACACATTTGTAGATGATGGTATTATCGTATCTCAAAAAGGAAGACGTAAATCGGAGAATAAAGTCTACTCTGCACATGCAAGTGATACATTGACAAAAGTACCTCTTGTTGTACTTGTAAACGGCGGAAGTGCAAGTGCAAGTGAAATCGTCAGTGGTGCCTTGCAAGACCATAAACGTGCTGTTTTGGTTGGTGAAAAAACCTTTGGAAAAGGAAGTGTACAGGTTGTACTGCCTATCTCAAAAACAGAGGCCATTAAATTAACTATTGCAAGATACTACCTTCCAAGCGGTAGAACGATTCAAGCAGTTGGTGTAACACCAGATGTCAATGTAGCTCCGGGTGAAGTAAAAGTACACAAAAATGAGTTTGAAATAAAAGAAGCTGACCTCAAAAAACATCTCCAAAAAGAACTTGAAAAAATTGATGGCAAAAAAATCAAGGATAAAGAAGATAAAAAAGATAAAAAAGATATAATTACGCCAAAAATGTTGGAAAAGGACATTCAACTCAAAGAGGCAGTTGATATTGTCAAATCATTAATCATAGTAAAAGGATAGAAAGCGTGGAAAAAAGAGAGCTACTCTACGAAGGAAAGGCAAAAAAATTATACCTCACTGATGATGATAATCTTGTCATCTCTGAGTTTAAAGATGATTTGACTGCGTTTAACGGTGAAAAGAAATCGAGTGAAGCAGGAAAAGGTGCACTCAACAACAAGATATCGACAGAACTTTTTAAACTTCTTGAAGAAAATGGTATTCCTACCCACTTTGTAAAGATGATAGATGATAACCATATGCTCCACAAAAAAGTGGATGTTATAATGATTGAAGTCATTGTACGAAATATTGCAACCGGTTCACTTACACGTAATCTCGGCATAGAAGATGGTACAGTTTTACCATTTACTTTAGTAGAGTTTGACTACAAAAATGACGAGCTTGGCGATCCAAAGCTAAATGACCAACACGCACTCATCTTAGGGCTTGTTGATTTTCAAGATGAGCTTGACAAACTGCGCCGTATGGCAAGACAAGTCAATAACATCTTAAAACCATACTTTGCACAAAAAGGTCTTAATCTCGTTGATTTTAAACTTGAATTTGGTAAGGATAAAGATGGAAATATCATTTTAGTCGATGAAATTTCACCTGACAACTGCCGTTTTTGGGACATCGAGAGTGGTGAAAAGATGGATAAGGACAGGTTTCGTCAAGGCCTTGGCGGATTAACAGTTGCCTATGAGCAAGTACTAGACAGAATATTAGGAAAATAATTATGATAAAAGCAATAGTAAACGTATACTTAAAAACAGGTGTTTTAGATTCTCAGGGAAAAGCTGTTCACCATGCACTTGATTCTCTTGGTTTTAATGCAGTTGAAGATGTTCGCATCGGAAAACAGATCGTTTTAAAACTTGATGAGACAGACAAAGAAAAAGCGATGAGCGATGTAACAAAGATGTGTGAAGAGCTCCTTGCAAATACTGTAATTGAAGACTACAACATAGAGCTGGTATAATGAAAGTTTCAATCCTGCAATTTCCTGGAACAAACTGTGAATACGATACTGAGTACGCTTTTAAGAAACTTGGGGCTGATACAGAGATAGTATGGCATAAAGCAGAGAATATTCCTAGCGATACTGATTTACTTGTTGTAGCTGGAGGTTTTTCCTATGGAGATTATCTCAGAAGTGGTGCCATAGCAAAGTTTTCTCCTGTTATGAAAGCAGTGGCTGCCTATGCAGCTAATGGAGGAAAAGTCCTTGGTATTTGTAACGGTTTTCAAGTTTTAACTGAAGCGGGTCTGCTTCCTGGTGCACTTAAGCGCAACGAAGGTCTGCACTTTATCTCAAAACACCACCATCTTAAAGTCATCAACAATGACAATCTCTTCTTGAAGGAATTGACAAAAGGTGATGTAGTGAATATACCAATTGCCCATCATGATGGAAACTACTACATAGATGAAGCCGGATTACAAGAGCTAGAAGCAAACGGGCAAATACTTTTAAAGTATACAGATGCAAACGGAGATATAGACAATCCTAATGGAAGTGTAGAAAGTATCGCCGGTGTATGTAATAAAGAAAAAAATGTATTTGGCCTTATGCCTCATCCAGAACGTGCTATGGAAGCTGTACTTGGAAGTGCTGATGGTGTAAAAATGCTACAAGGTTTCTTTGAGTCGTGATAAAAGTCTTTCTTCTTGTTGTACTGTTCATCTCATCACTTTATGCAAATAAAGTTATCTACATTTCCTATGATGAGATTCCAAAAAGAGTCATACAAGGAGAGATATTTACCGTTACCCTCAAAGCACTCTCAACAATTCAGAATTATGATGATATTGCATATGAGTTTTCAAATGCAAGAGGTCTCAAGATACTTGATGAAGTCCCTATTCGTGAACAAAAGGGAAAGTTTCTCTATGATACTTTTCATCTACAAAGTACTTCAAGCATAGCTAAACTTCCCGATGTCAATGCTTCACTTATAGCTTCACAAGAGTATAACTCTACATTTATACAAGGCAAAGAGCTCAATGTTATCAAACTCAATCCAAAGAAAAATTTTTCAAATATCATAGCAAATAATCTTATGCTCAGTGAGTATAAAACGACAAACTACGATGCACAACACAATATTATCATATTTGTACTCTCCGGAGAAAATACAAATATCGATGCACTCCACTTTAACAATGTCTACAAACAAGGAAAAGAGTCTTCAACCAACTCTTACCTTACATCAAGAATAACTTACTTTGTAGTAGTAGATAAACGTTTAGAACACTTCTCTTTTAGCTATTTCAACCTCTTAAAAAATAACTTTGAGCTTATAGACATTCCAATTATTGTAGAGGATGACAGTGTTACGACACAGAGTGATCTCAAACCACGTGATCAGTCTCATGATAGACAAAAAATGTATCTAGCAGCTGCAGTAGCACTACTCGGATTTATTTTAGTTATACTCAAGCGAAAGGTTATCTACCTAACACTGATTTTTCTCCCACTGGGATATGTTCTTTATCTCTCTACCCCAGAAGAGATGATCTGTATCAAAAAAGGAACTGCTATCCATCTCCTGCCAGTAGACAACGGAACAATTTTTGAGACAACACAAACAAAAATCTCCCTTGCAAAAGAGGGTCAAACGCAACACTACATAAAAGTGAAATTAACAAACAATAAAATAGGATGGGTAAAAAATGAAGATACTTGCTCATATTAATTGGGGTCTTGCAACCATAATTATCTTTATAGGACTCACATTCTCTATAATTCTATACCCGATTCTTCCACGTCCCTATGCAAGAAAATTTTCTGCATGGTTTATAAGGCTTACAACATTTTTCTCTACTGAGATAGAGGGTAAAGAGGATCCTGATGCACAAATGTTCCTCATTAACCATCAAAGTGACCTCGATATTGGCGTTTTAGAGACTTCGACAGGTAAAGATCTTACATGGGTAGCAAAAAAAGCACTTTTTGATGTTCCATTTTTTGGACTTGCAATGAGTCTTCCTGAAGATATAGAGGTAGAAAGAGAGAGTAAAATGTCTCTTGTAAAGATACTCAAAGCAGCAAAAGACAGGCTTAAAAAGAAACGTGTTCTTGCCATGTTCCCAGAAGGCACACGTTCTCGTACAGGAAGAATGCTCCCTTTTAAATCAGGGGCAAAGGTCATTGCAGATAAGTACAAGCTCAAAGTGCAGCCAATCGTACTTATGGAGACTGCCAAAGCATATGACATAAAAAGATTTTACTATATGCCTAAAAAGATAAAAGTGATCTTTTTAGACTCATTTGTTGCCGATCCGGATGATAAATACTGGCTTCAAAATTTAAGAGAGACTATGCAAAGGAGATATGACAGTGAGCTGGCAAACAATTCTGGCAATAGGTAGCGGAGGATTTATAGGGGCGGTCTTGCGTGCCTATCTCAATGGTCTTATTTCCCACAAAGTTCCCCATGAACTCCCTTTTGGTACTTTAGGTGTCAACTACATCGGAAGTTTCATTATGGGTGCACTTGTAGCCTACTTTATGTACTCTACACTACTTTCAGTGCACCTCAAATCTTTCCTCTCAACGGGAATTCTTGGTGCACTGACAACCTACTCTACTTTTGCCATCGAGAGTTTTTTACTCTTTAATGGAGGCAGTATCGGTCTTGCGTTTTTAAACATTTTACTCAATGCTTTTGGAACGGTTATCATGGCAGGAAGTGGCTACTACCTTGTCAACCACTTTATCAAATCCTAATAATCTCATCTGCACACCACGATGCAAGTTCCATATCGTGAGTAATGAGTAACATCGCACTGTTTTTTAATCTTTTAACAAGCATCTTCATAACATCCAGCTGAATGACATTGTCAAGAGCCGATGTAGGCTCATCAAGCAGTAAGACTTCCGCCTCCATCAACATTGCACGTAAAATAGAGGCGCGTTGGAGCTGTCCGCCTGAGAGTTCATGCGGCAGTTTATAAAGTAACTCTTTGTCTAAATTTATCTCATGAAGAGAACTCTCTAAATTTTTCAAAGAAGCGACATCAGATATTTGATTTATAAGTGTATAGCTCGGATGAAAGGAACTGTAAGGATCTTGAAAAATCTGAGAGACTCTACCACACTTCACACTTCCCTTAAGAGGCTTAAGATTTCCCAAAATTACTTCAAAAAGTGTACTTTTTCCCGCACCGCTCTCACCAACTATAGCTTTAAGCTCTCCCTTTTGTAAAGAGAGCGAAAAATCCGTAAAAAGCATTCTTTCTTTGGAATAGCCAAAAGAGAGTTTCTCTATTTGTAAAACAACAGACAAAGG
>Ga0256829_1003563_pt1 | contig 10719 bp, 8 predicted proteins | sample 131447metaG_FD_185979 | JGI IMG/M metagenome (GOLD analysis project Ga0256829, IMG submission 185979) | Hydrothermal vent microbial communities from Lau Basin, Pacific Ocean - 131-447 | ecosystem: Environmental > Aquatic > Marine > Hydrothermal vents | place: Pacific Ocean: Lau Basin | collected...
TCTACAATTTGCCCATTATCCATTACAATAATATTATCTGCTTTTTGTATGGTTGCTAAACGATGAGCAATAACAATAGATGTACGACCTTTGGTAATCTTATCAGTCGCATTTTGAATTAATTGTTCTGAATACGAATCTACAGAAGATGTTGCTTCATCTAAAATTAAAATACTTGGATTAGTGACATACGCACGTAAAAATGATATTAACTGACGTTGCCCAGAAGATAACATAACACCACGTTCTTTTACATTATAATGATATCCGTTAGGAAGACTCATTATAAAATCGTGTATTCCAATATCCTTTGCAGCTTGTATGACTTGTGCTTCCGTAATTTCGGGATGATTTAAAGTAATGTTACTTAAAATAGTATCTGCAAACAAAAACACATCTTGTAACACAACTGCAGTTTGTTGCCTCAAAGAACTTAGTGTGTAGTCTTTAATATTGGTGTTATCTATTTTAATTTCACCTTTATTAATTTCGTAAAAACGATTTAATAAATTAATGACTGTACTTTTTCCTGCGCCAGTCGCACCAACAATAGCAACGGTTTGACCTGCGGTAACTTCAAAAGAAATTCCTTTTAAAACTTCTTCGTCTTCAACATATCTAAAATGAACATCTTTAAAACTAATGCTTCCTTTTAAATCTTTTGCAACGATGGTTCCAGAATTATCAATTTGCGATGTAGTATCTAATATTTTGAATACTCTGTTGGCAGCTACAAGTCCCATTTGAAGTGTACTAAACTTATCTGCTATTTGACGTAAAGGTCTAAATAACATAGGAATCATAGTTATGAACATAAACAAATCTCCTGCTGAAACAGAACCGTCAATGATCACTCTTAATCCACCAAAATAAACCACTGTACCAACAGTTAATGCCGATAAAACTTCTAAAATTGCAAAGAAAATAGAGTTATACCAAACAGTTTTTAACCAAGCGTTTTTGTGTCTTGTATTTATCTCTTGAAAATTTTTATACTCGGTTACTTCTCGGGTAAATAATTGCAGAATTTTCATTCCTGTAACACGTTCTTGCACAAACGAATTTAGATTAGAAACTTCATTTCTAATGTCTTCAAAAGCTTGTTTCATATAACGTTGGAACACTTTGGTAGCATACAATATAATTGGAAGCATTACAAAAACGATTAATGCTAATTTCCAGTTTACATAAAGCATAGCGCTAGACACAACAATCATAATTAACAAGTCTCTTATAATTGAAAACAGTCCATCACCAAATACAGACGAGATGCGTTCCATATCTGTAACTGCTCTAGTAATTAAAACTCCAACTGAAGAATTGTTAAAGTATTTCATTCTAAAATTAAGCATGTGATCAAATAACTTAACTCTAATATCTTTAACCATTTTTAAACCCAGCCAAGAAGAATAGTAGATAAATAACAATTGAAAAACAACTGTTGCTAATAATAGCAAAGCCATAATAGTGATCAAGTTGACAAAGCCATCATAATCCTGCTTAACCAAATGCTGGTCTACAATTTCTCTTACTAATAAAGGTGTAGCAATACTTAATGCTCCTAAAATTAGAACCGAAACTATTAAACCGTAAAAAACTACACGGTAAGGTTTTGTATATTTAAAAAGACGTTTAAATAAGTTAACGTCAAATATGTTTTCTTTTTTCTTAGTCATCTATTTTAATGAAATCTGGATATTCTACAGCTGTTAAATATAACCCTTGTGCTGGTACAGAATAACCTGCTTCTCCTCTATTTTTTGATTTTATAATTTGATGCATATCGGCAACTTCAATTTTACCAACACCAATATTTATTAACGTACCAACTATGGCACGCACCATATTACGCAAAAAACGATCTGCTTTTATGGTGAAATGAAGCTCGTCTTCAACAATATTAAATTCAGCTTCTTTGATATCACAATTATACGTTTTTACATCTGTATGCACTTTAGAAAAGCATTGAAAATCTTTATAATCCAATAAGATTTTTGCTGCTTCTTTCATCTTTTCAACATCTAATTGCTGTTTTACAAAATACGCTTGCTCTGTGTTAAATGCATTTTTTTTAAGTGAAATTCTGTATAAATAACTTCTGTTTAAAGCATCAAAACGTGCATGCGCATCAGGCTTCACTTTAAAAACATTGTGTATAGCAATGTCTTTTGGTAAAAACGAATTCAATTTATAAACTAATTGCGCTTTTTCAATAATTTGTTCTGTATCAAAATGCGCAAAAATTTGTTTAGCATGTACACCTGCATCGGTACGTCCTGCTCCGACAATAGCAACAGATTCACCCAGTAAAGTACTTAACGCATTTTCTAAAACTTCTTGAACAGAAATAGCATTAGGCTGATTTTGCCAACCGTGATAGGCTTTTCCGTTGTATGATAATTCTATGAAAAATCTCAATTAATCGCTTATTTTTACAAATTGAAATGCAAAGATAAGATAAAGCATTAAGTTAAAAACTTGATGATAGAAGTTTTAAGAATAGTTTAATTAAGGCATGAAAAAAATACTGCTACTTTCTGATACACACAGTTATATTGACGATACCATATTAAAACACGTTAAAAATGCAGATGAAGTCTGGCACGCTGGTGATATTGGAGATTTAAACGTTACCGATCAAATACAAAAACTAAAACCTTTACGTGCTGTTTGGGGAAATATTGATGGTGATAAAGCACGAGTAGAATTCCCAGAACATAACCGTTTTACTGTAGAAGGTGTTGATGTTTGGATTACCCATATTGGTGGTTATCCTGGTAGATATAATATTAGAGTTAGAGAAGTTATTAAAGCTAATCCGCCAAAACTTTTTATATGTGGTCATTCTCACATATTAAAAGTTATGCCAGATAAAAAATTAGGTTTATTACATATCAATCCTGGCGCCATTGGCATACACGGTTTTCATAAAGTACGTACTATGTTACGTTTTACAGTAGATAATGGTAAGATTGATAATTTAGAGGTTATTCAATATGATAGAAAATAAAAAAACCGAAGTTATTCACTTCGGTTTTTTTCGCACTAATACTACTAAGATGATAGGTTTATCGTAATCTATCTACTGATTTTACAAGATCTTCATCCTTTTTAATGGCTCTATTGGCAAGAACCAAAAATACGATAGAAATGACTGGAAGGAAAATCCCAACACCTTTCTCAGAAACTCCATTAGCTTCTCCAGGTGAGTTAAGTATTCGATACACGAAAAATCCTAGTAAAATTAAGTTTAATATCATATTTAGACGTCCCAACATAAACTGAGACTTTCTATTTTTAAAATTGAAAATCGAAATGATTGCTAAAATAGCAGAACCTGCAAATAGTCCTAGAGCAAGCATTTCGTCTTTAGCATACACAACAGTTCCTTCTGCAGTTGTCCACAGATTAAATGCAAATATTAATCCTCCAGAGATAACAGTGACAATTAACAAATATACAGTTTGGATGCGTTGTAGCATGATAATTCTTAAATTTTGGATTACAAAAATATAGTTTCTTTTAGAATTATAGAACTAAAAATTAAAATAAAAGTTGTATAATTGCAGTAACGTTGCGCAACACTCACAATAGCAAAGCGTTAATTCTTCAGAAATATCTTATTTTCTTTAAGAAACAATCAATTTAAAATTATAACATTACATAAGTTAATTCAACATCAATGTTTGAAATCTCACAATTAAAAGCCATGAAGCTTCCTGAATTACAGGAAATTGCTAAAAAATTGAGCGTTCCTAAATTTCGCTCTATGAAAAAATTAGATTTAGTATATCAAATACTAGACAAACAAGCAGCAGACCCAAAAGCTGTATTAGAGGTTAAAAAAGAAGACACAGATAATAAACCAAAACCTCAAAGACAAAAAAGAGCAAGAGTTAGCAAAGCTTCGACTGACAAAAAAGATGATAATCAAGGTAAATTAGATTTAGACTCAAAGAACCCTAAGTCTAATGAGAAAAAAGAGCAGCCAAAAAAACAAGCTCAGCAAAATCATCAAAAAAATAAACAGTCAAATAATAACGACAACAAAAAAGACGATAAGCAAAAGGACAATAATTCTAACAAGTCTAATAACAACCATAATAATCGTCAAAAAAATAATAACAACAAGAATAATAACAACAATCAAAAAGGAAACAACGGAAACAAAGATAACCGTAACCGTTATAGAGAACCTGATTTTGAGTTTGATGCTATTATTGAAAGTGAAGGTGTTTTAGACATCATGCAGGACGGTTATGGTTTTTTAAGAAGCTCTGATTACAATTACCTTTCTTCTCCAGATGATATTTATGTATCACAATCTCAAATTAGATTATTTGGATTAAAAACAGGGGACACTGTTTTAGGTAATGTTCGTCCTCCAAAAGAAGGTGAAAAGTATTTTCCTCTTATAAAAATTAATAAAATAAACGGTCAAAGTCCTAATGTGGTTAGAGATCGTGTATCTTTTGAACATTTAACACCACTTTTTCCAAAAGAGAAATTTAATATAGCAGAAAAGCAAAGTACAATTTCTACTAGAATTATGGATCTATTCTCTCCTATAGGGAAAGGTCAACGTGGTATGATTGTATCACAACCAAAAACAGGTAAAACCATGTTACTAAAGGACGTAGCAAATGCAATAGCTGCTAACCATCCAGAAGTATATCAAATGATTTTACTTATCGATGAGCGTCCTGAAGAAGTTACAGACATGCAACGTAATGTACGCGGAGAAGTAATTGCTTCTACTTTTGATAAAGAAGCTCATGAACACGTAAGAATCGCTAATATAGTTTTAGAAAAAGCTAAAAGATTAGTAGAATGTGGACACGATGTTGTTATTCTTTTAGATTCTATTACCCGTTTAGCTAGAGCTTATAATACTGTACAACCAGCTTCAGGAAAAATACTTTCTGGTGGTGTAGATGCAAATGCTTTACACAAACCTAAGCGTTTCTTTGGTGCAGCTAGAAATATTGAAAATGGGGGATCTTTAACTATAATAGCTACAGCTTTAACAGATACTGGTTCTAAAATGGACGAAGTTATCTTTGAAGAGTTTAAAGGAACAGGAAACATGGAACTACAATTAGATAGAAAAATTGCTAATAGACGTATTTTCCCTGCTATTGATTTAACTTCTTCTAGTACACGTCGTGACGACCTATTATTAGATGACAATACAGTACAACGCATGTGGGTAATGAGAAAATACCTAGCAGACATGAATCCTGTTGAAGCGATGGAATTTATCAATGAAAGATTTAAACAAACAAAAAACAATGAAGAGTTTTTAATCTCTATGAATGGTTAAGACTTAAAGAATGTTATATAAAAAAAGCCTTGAAATTATTCAAGGCTTTTTTTATAATCTTAAAATGCGCTAATATTATAACTGAAAATTATTAAAACAAAAAAACGCTTCATAAAATGAAGCGTTAAAATAATATTATATAACTAATAATAATTTCTTATAATGCAGCTACGTGCTTAGCTAATTTAGATTTAATATTAGCTGCTTTGTTAGCATGAATAATGTTTTTCTTAGCTAACTTATCTAACATAGATAAAACAGAAGGTAATAACTCTTCAGCTTCTTTCTTGTTATCTAAGTCACGTAATCTTTTTACAGCATTACGAGTTGTCTTATGCTGATATCTATTTCTTAAGCGTTTAGCTTCGTTACTTCTTATTCTTTTTAATGCTGACTTATGATTTGCCATTAGTTCTTTTTTTATTAAAAAATTGTAGCCCGTAGGGGAATCGAACCCCTCTTACCAGGATGAAAACCTGGCGTCCTAGCCGATAGACGAACGGGCCATTTGTTATTTTGAGAGCGCAAATATAAATTATTTTTTAATACTTGCAAAACTTTTTTTATTTCAAAACAACTAACAATGTTTCCATTGCGGATGCAAAAATACAACTATTTTTGACTATTGCAACAACTAATTAAAAAAAAATTAAAAAAATTTTTATTAGTATGCTTTTGCAAACAATACTCTACGGTTTGAAGCCTTACCAGTAAGCACACATTTACCTTCTTCTTCCTTTCCATCTAAAGGAATACATCTTATTGTTGCTTTAGTAAGTTCTTTTATTTTTTCTTCTGTTTCTGGTGTACCATCCCAATGAGCAGAAATAAAACCTCCTTTTTCTTTAAGTATAGTTTTAAACTCTTCAAAAGTATCTACTTTAGTTATATGATTATTTCTGTAATCTAATGCCTTATTAAATAGAGACTCTTGTATTTCTGTCATTAAACCTTCTACTTTTTCTGTCAAGCCATTTAGATTTACTATTTCTTTAGTTAAGGTATCTCTTCTTGCTAATTCTACAGTTCCGTTTTCTAAGTCTCTTGCTCCAATTGCAATTCTTAAAGGAACTCCTTGAAGTTCATGCTGTGCAAATTTTGCTCCTGGTCTTAATGTATCTCGATTATCAAACTTAACAGTAATGTTTTTACTTCTTAAGTCTTTCATTATACCATTTACAACCTTTGTTATAGCTTCTAGCTGTTCTTCATTTTTATATATAGGAACAATTACAACTTGATTTGGAGCTAAATTTGGTGGTAAAACTAAACCTTTATCATCACTATGCGTCATAATTAATGCTCCCATTAATCGTGTTGAAACTCCCCAAGAAGTTGCCCATACGTAATCTTGCTTGCCTTCTTTAGAAGTAAACTTTACATCAAAAGCTTTAGCAAAGTTTTGACCTAAAAAGTGAGAAGTACCTGCTTGTAAAGCTTTACCATCTTGCATAAGTGCTTCTATACAGTAAGTTTCTACAGCACCCGCAAACCTTTCACTTTCTGTTTTTAATCCTTGCACTACAGGTATAGCCATGAAGTTTTCTGCAAAGTCTGCGTAAACATTATTCATTTGTTCGGCTTCTGCAACTGCTTCTTTTTTTGTTGCATGCGCAGTATGACCTTCTTGCCATAAAAATTCTGCTGTTCGTAAGAATAATCGCGTACGCATTTCCCACCTTACAACATTAGCCCACTGATTTACTAGCAAAGGAAGGTCTCTATAAGACTGTATCCAGCCTTTATATGTATTCCATATTATAGCTTCACTTGTTGGCCTTACCACAAGTTCTTCTTCTAGTTTTGCGTCTGGATCTACTCTTAATTTACCTGGATTATCAGGATCGTTTTGAAGTCTATAATGAGTAACTACTGCACATTCTTTAGCAAAGCCTTCGGCATTTTTTTCTTCTGCTTCAAAAAGTTTTTTTGGTACAAATATTGGAAAATATGCATTTTCATGACCTGTTTCTTTAAACATTCTGTCTAACTCTGCTTGCATTTTTTCCCAAATTGCATAACCGTAAGGTTTTATAACCATACAACCTCTAACTGCTGAATTTTCAGCTAAATTAGCTTCTACAACCAATTCATTATACCATTTGGAATAATCTTCGGCTCTACTTGTCAATTTTTTACTCATATCGGTATTTTGGCACAAATATTGTGTCTATGTTAAATAATAGAATAGTTTAGCAAAACTAACTATTTTTGTATAGTTCAACAATTAAAAATAAAGCGTTATGAAATTATTTACTTTTTTATCTAACAAATTAAACGCACTTACAGCTATAATGGCTGCAATTGCACTAACCTCGTGTGGGTCTTATCAATATGTTGGACAAACAAATGATGGTATTTATGAAACATCTGACGCTTATGGGCAACAAACAGTTGTTATAGAAGAAGGAAATAATAATAATAATAATAATAATGATTATTACACTAACTATTTTAGAGAGAAAGCTTTAGAAGCTGAAGCTTATAACAATAATAACAACGAAATTTTTACAGATATTGACACCTATGAAGGCACATACTCTGATACTACTTCTGTTGTCCAAAAAGCTGGTTGGGGAGATTCTAATGACCAAGTTGTAATAAACGTATATAATGATGTCTATTCAAACCAAATAGCTAGATACGGTTGGAACAATTGGGGATGGAATTCTTGGGGTATGACACCTTGGGGATGGAACTCATGGAGATGGAACAGACCATGGGGATGGAATTCTTGGGGATGGAATGCTGGTTTCTACGACCCTTTTTGGAATAGAGGTTTTTACGGATATGGTCCATTCTTTTATGGATATGGTTACGGAAATTACTATAATGGATACGCTTACAATGGTATATACACTAGAAGAGGTATTTCTTATAATGCTGGAAGAAGAGGATCTATATTAAGAAACTCGTCAATTCTAAATGGTAGAAGTAACATAAATAGAGGTAACACAAATGTAAGACCAAGATCTGTAACAAGACCGAGAACTAACTCTACAACTAGACCTAGAACAAATACCACAAGACCAAGAACTAATTCTACTACTAGACCTAGAACAAACACTACTAGACCTAGAACTAGCACTACTAGACCTAGAACAAATACTACTAGACCAAGGACTAGCACAACAAGACCTAGTACAAGTTCTCCAACAAGATCTTTTGGAGGAACAAGAAGTGGTGGATCCTCTTCTAGAGGAACATCTTCAAGGTCTTCTGGTCGTAGAGGTGGATGATTAGAATATTAATAAGTCATTACTATTTAACCTTATTTATTCAAATTTATAATTATTTAAAAAAATTGAAATGAAAAAAATTATTATGCTTGCCATAAGTAGCTTTGTTATGTCCTTTAGTTTTGGGCAAACAGTTACAGATGCTTTAAGATACTCTAATGATGATTTAAAAGGAACTGCTAGATTTAGAGCTTTAAGCGGTGCATTTGGTGCACTAGGAGGAGATTTAAGCGCTATAAGTATAAATCCTGCAGGTTCTGCTGTTTTTACAAGCAGTCATGCCACATTTACTTTAGAAAATCAAAACATTGATAATGAAACAAATTATTTTAATGTAAACAACACATCATCTGAATCTAATTTTGATTTTACTCAAGGTGGAGCCGTATTTGTCTTTAGAAATAATCGACAAGATTCACCTTGGAAGAAATTTTCTGTTGGAATAAATTTTGAAAATTCAAAACATTATGATGATAATTGGAGAGCTTCTGGAGTAAGTCAAAACTCTGTTGACCAATACTTTTTAGCTAATGCGCAAGGTTTGCCCTTAGGTGAAATTTCTGCTTATCAGGATGAATTTTTAGAAGATGCATATGCTGACATTGGTTCTTCATATGGATTTCAGCATCAACAAGCTTTTTTAGGTTATTATTCTGGTATTTTTGACCCTGAATTTGACACAAATGATAATTTCACAGGAAATTATATTTCAAATATTGATGAAGGAAATTTTAACCAAGCCTATAATTATTCTGCAACAGGATATAATGGTAAAGTAACTTTTAATGCTGCCGCTCAATATACTGATGACTTATATATTGGCTTAAATTTAAACTCACACTTTTTAAATTATGAAAAGTATTCAAGTTTTTATGAATCTAACGACAACCCTAACTCTTTAGTCAATGAGGTATATTTTGATAATATTTTAGCATCAAATGGTACAGGTTTTTCATTTCAATTAGGTACAATTTATAAAGTTACACCAGAGCTTAGAATTGGTTTCACCTACGATTCTCCTACATGGATGACTATCGAAGAGGAACTTATTCAAGACATAAATACAAATTATGCTGATCCTGAAATAATTTACATATCTGATATAGTTAACATATTTCCTAGCTACAAATTACAAACACCTTCAAGATTTTCTTCTAGTATAGCATATGTATTTGGACAAAAAGGTCTTATTAGTTTTGACTATTCTACTAAAGACTTTAGTAACACAAAGTTTAAACCAACTTCTGATGCTTATTATAGCGCACAAAACAATATTATGTCTAATTTACTAACTAGAGCAAATACCTACAGAATTGGTGGAGAATACAAAATAAAGCAGTTTAGTTTAAGAGGTGGTTATCGCTTTGAAGAAAGTCCTTATAAAAACGACGAAATTATTGGCGATTTAACTGGTTACTCTTTTGGATTAGGTTACGACTTTGGAAACACCGTATTAGATTTGGCTTATAGTAATTCTTCTCAAGAAAGACAGGAGCAATTTTTTGATGTTGGTTTTACCAATGCAGCTAATATTGATAGAACAAACTCTAACATAACACTTTCTTTAAGCTTTAAGCTTTAACTCTAATAAAAACATAAATATAAAAGCTTGAGTCTCTACTCAAGCTTTTTTTACACCTTAAAAGCAGTAAAACACGCATCAAAAAGTGTAAAAAACATACGTTCTGTATATGTACAAGACCAAAGCGCTATTGTTAAAAGTGGTGAGGTAACTGAGTTTAGAGTTAACCTTAAAATCACTTTTGAAGTTGAGTAATCGCTTTTAGTTTTTATTTATAAAACACCTTATACTAAAAAGCCTGAACATAATGTTCAGGCTTTTTTATTTCTATTTGTATTGATTTGTTTTTATTAAGAGTTGTTCCTAGCGCTTTAGAGTAAAGTGTGCTCTAAATTGCTTCTTGGTATCACTTGTATCTCCTGGTTCTCTATATTCTACTGTAAACCAATAGTCACTTGTTGGTAATGGATTACCGTTGTAGGTTCCGTCCCATCCTGGTCCTGTTGGGTTTAATTGCTTTAACAGCTTTCCGTATCTATCAAAGATGTATATTACTGCATCTGGCTGATCACTAATTCCGTATATCTGCCATGTTTCGTTATATGTATCTCCGTTTGGTGTAAAGAAATGTGGGT
>Ga0256829_1003564_pt1 | contig 10716 bp, 9 predicted proteins | sample 131447metaG_FD_185979 | JGI IMG/M metagenome (GOLD analysis project Ga0256829, IMG submission 185979) | Hydrothermal vent microbial communities from Lau Basin, Pacific Ocean - 131-447 | ecosystem: Environmental > Aquatic > Marine > Hydrothermal vents | place: Pacific Ocean: Lau Basin | collected...
ATGGTGCGCATCCAACCGTTCAGGATATATCAACAACGATAAAAGAATCACTTCATGATTTTATGAAGCCATCCCCTGTTCTGGAATCCCTTGATTTAGGTTGACAACTGCTTGTACGGAAAATAGTATTGCCTGTATACAGGAGATATTTTATGAAAAAAACTATTATGATTACTGCAGTTATGCTTATTCCAGGTATTGCGTTTGCTGGAACAGTTTCGGATATCATTAAACATAGTAAAGACAGGGCTATTCCAACTTACATTGAACAAAGTAAAGCCCCGGTTGTTCATGTGCCTCAAAAGGTTACGCAGAAGGCACTGCAACCAGTATCTCAAAAGGCACCTGATGGTGTATCTGTTATGCGTAGAATTACCGATAAGAACGCAAGCAAGAAAGACCTTCATATTCGTGATATGATTATCAGTAAATCTTTTGCAAGTACACCAAGAAAGATTTCTGACAATGGATTATATGCCGTAAAGTTTAAAGATGGAAGTATGGCGCTTATTTCCGGTGATACAAAAATTGTTATTGATGATTTTCATGTTTTTAACACGGTGAACGGCAGAGCGTTGACAAAAGATGAACTGTTAACAGGTAATTTGATTAAATGGTCAGATTATGGTGTGTCCCCTAAAATCCTGACTGGTGAAGTGCTCGGTACAGGCAAGCGACAGATTATTGTTTTTGTTGACCCACTATGCCCTAATTGTCATAAATTCCTGAATGATATTATCAATAACGGCGTACCTTCTGGTTATTCTTTTAAGGTTGTGCCGGTTAATGCCATTAGCTTGAATGAAGGGCAACAAGTTGCTGATGAAGTTTTGTCAAAGAAATCATTGAAAGGCATAGTTAAATTAATGGCTTCCAGAAAAGAGCCTGTTGATTATATGAATGATAAAAATAATCCTGTTGGCATACAGGCGGAAAAGCTTAACAGGGCGGTATTCCTTGCGACTCGCAGTAAACGTGTACCTTTGTTTGTGACGCCGGAAGGAAAGGCTCAGCAAGGATATGGTGACTTCAAATCTTTGAAGGTATGGATGAAGTAATAGATGTCAAGTATGTTGGTTGATACAAGCAATGAAAAACAAGATGGTTACCCTACAGTCGTTCGTTGGCTTCATTTTGCGATGGCATCTGGTGCATTGTTTCAACTACTGACCAGCTTAATACTTCTTCCGCCAGACGAAAAAGGAAGTCCCTTTGCACATACTGTAATGCAAGCACACGAGGTAGGAGGTCTATTCGTAGCGGTATTTGTTGCAATACATTTGGTATTGTCATTGATTTCCAAGAAAGACCAGCACTCGTCTATGCGGGTTCTTTTTGACGTTAAATATTGGTGTGAAGCTTTTTCGCTTGTGAAATTGTTACCAATCGTCCTGCTTGGAAAAACTAATATGATTGAGTCTGGAAATAGTCTTGCCCGTATTGTTAGTATGCTTGGTGTACTGTTAATGATGGCTATGGGGGCTACTGGTATAGCTATATGGTTTGGCTTACCTGAACATGGTACATCTATATCACATAATGTTGACATGCTGATGGATATTCATTCGATGCTCTCTAATTTGCTTTGGGTATACATATTCGGACATGTATTCATGGTATTCGCACATATGAGGGTCGGTGAGCAAGTTATCAAGCGTATATCCCCATTTCATTAATGATATGTAGCAAGATAATGCTTGATTAATCTATTCTCTTAGTGTATGGTAAACCCAAAACCTGACATAAGAGGACTATAACAATGAAAATCTCACCAGACATAGCAATATCCATCATTAAAAGCGGAGTTCCTTTTGATGACAAAGATGAAGAATTCACCAATAACAAAATAGCAGCAATTCATCAATTAACAGGGATGTCAGAAGATTCTATAAGAGCTGGGATGCAACCTGATGCAGCAGATGGCGTTCGCAATGAATATAATGAAGCGCTTAATATTGCAGCAGACAGGCTCTTAAAATTAAACCCCGAACTTGGGGGTATTGAAGGGTTTAAAATTGATGAAGCTGTTGAACTAAAGAGATATTTAGCTGCACCTGGGATTAGAGGTAATCTTGATATAGAGTCCTTCGAGACTTTGGTTGATAAACACATGAAAGGTAAATCTCTTAAAGATGCCATGCCTGAAATGGAAGCTCTGCTTCGTGAAATGAATGGTAATCTTTCTGATGAGCAAATCGAGAAAATCATTTCAGATTATGGTAATATGTCATTGAACAGGGCAGTACCCCTTCACAAAAAATTTATGGCTGCATTAAGCAGTCCGTTAATTACTGATATTCCTGATGCTGTGCCTGTATGGTCAGATGTTATCAACAGTTTCAGAGATAACAAGGACATGAATAAAGTGTTTGGCGACCCTGAACTTGAAGGGTTGTCAGACGAACCTGTTCAAAGTACAGCGGAGCCGTCTCTTGAAGATGAACTGAATGGCGCAACGACATTTGCGGAACCTCCGGAGGTTCCGCAAGTTGAAGTGCAAAAGAAAGGTGAAGCGGATGCCCTTGAGACACTTGAGGTTGATAGTCCATCTGACGTTGCTGAAGGAGTACAGCAAAGCCTTGCATCGGAAAGAAATGTTAAAGAGCAACAAAGGCTGGCAAAAGAGCAAGCTGACCTTGCACGACAAGCACAGCAGGAGCATGGCGGTCCAGGAAATATTATTGGAGCTACAGCTGGCGCTGTAGCAGGTGCTGTAGCAGGAATTGCTATAGCGGCAGGCAAGGTAGGCAGCGCCGCCATGCATATGGCATCAGACACCCAATGGAGTTCAAGACTTGTTAATGACTTGAACAATCAGGTCAACGAACTTGATAAGTCAAGAATGGCAATGGATAATCACTGGTCTGGCTTCACACAAGATGCCGGTGCATATGCAGATGATAATGGGTTAGCCGCAAACGAAGTTTACAATAAAATGATGGATAGCGACCTGACAGCAGATGATAGCAATCTTAGAGCGCTTAAAACACAGTATGACGGACTTATGAAGAATAAGAAAGCCGCCGCTGCATATGAGGATTATTCAACCAATATTCATATTGTTGAGGATTACGGTAAACAACTTGCGCAGAGTGCTTCCAAACTGGATGGCAAGGATGCTCATGAGGTGCTTACCTCGCTTGATAATGCAACAGATAGCATTAGTAACACAATGAAATTGAATCACCCTGTCAAGAATGAAGAGGGTAACCCTGAGTCTACAAATAAAAGGATGAAGGACTTGTCTGAATCAATACAGAAGTTCATTGAAGCAATTAAGAATATGTTCTCAATGGGCAAGAAAGAAGAAACTCTTGGTATGGGGTGATAATTACACACATTCACTTGGTTTGATATATTAAGTAAAGTCTTTACACTTTGCCATTATGAGCATGGCAACCATTATCGCATCGTTATTCAAAGAGACGATTGACGAATATATAACAATAGAAACTGCAACAGAAAACACACTTATTTTTAGAGATGGGCAGCTTGCCAGTATCTTTGAAATACATGGTGTAAATACAATACTCGGCTATGATGATATGAATAGCATGATAGACGGTATTGGTGAATCTTTAAGAAGTTATATGTCACACGGATGTCATCAAATACAGTTTGCCTTTGTCTTTGACCCGGAAGCCGCAGCAAGTATGCTCGATAGAACCTTAAGACCCGCACGAAAGGTTTGTAAGGCTATTGGTGTTGACGACAGCATTCTTATTGATGACCAGATTAAGAAGATGGCACCAGTTGTTGCTGAAGAAGCTGTATATGCAGTCCTTTACACTGACTTTCGTGGGTTGACCCGTGCTGAAGTTGCTGAACATAAAAAGAAGCTTAAAGCAAAGGCATCCATGGTGATGCCGAATAGTCAGAATTTATTTGTTGAATCTTCTGCCATCGCGGAACAACATAACTCATTCGTTAGCGCTATTCTATCTGATTTTAATAATGCGGGAATAAGGACATCTTTATTTGATGCAAGAGAGGCGGCTAGGGAAATAAGAAGAACTATCGAGCCTGATCTTGTATCTAACGACTGGCTCCCATATATGCCAGGTGACAAAGTTCCATTGAGATTGTTTAATAATGCATCAGCGATAGGTATACCCCGGATATCAGAACAGGTGATGTCCAGGGCAGCTGAGTTGGAAGGCTCTGATGTTATCATAGGTTCTACGAGGTTTAGACCAATGTTGATGGCGCTTCCGCCTAAAAACCCTAAAATGTTTTCAGAGCTCTTCTCAAGAGTCCCCGGCAATATTCCATGGCGTATGTCCATCCATATTAATGGGGATGTTATGTCCGGGTCGGGGGTTAAAGTATTTCTGTCAACATTACTCAAAATGTTTGATGATACAAACAGACGTATTGAAAAGGGTTACCGTTATCTTGATGAGGTTGTCAAGTCAAATATGGATACAGTTGTCGGATTGCGAATGGGTTTTATGACTTGGGCTCCTGTAGATAATACAAGATTGATTGAAACAAGGTTTGCTCTATTGATGAGGAGTATTGAAGGTTGGGGCGAATGCCGAATGACTGCAGATATGAGTGACCCGTTTGAATCTTTTATAGCGATGTCTCCGGGGCTTTCTTTAGATAACCTGAAATCATCAATGCCGGCAGCACCTATCAATGATATTTTGCCGCTATTCCCCGTCTTTCGTCCAAGCGTGCCATGGGATTATGGATTTATGTCTTTCACTTCGCTTGACGATAAACTGTTGCCGATGGAGATGGCAAGCAGTGTTCAGGCTAACTGGAATACACTATTGTTTGCACCTCCAGGATTTGGTAAATCAGTATTACTGCTGAATATGGTCTTGGGGCTTATCTTTAAGGGAGGTAATACGCAACTTCCAAAGATAGGCATTATTGATATTGGTCCATCATCAAAGGGCTTGATTAATTTTCTTAAACATGTTCTGCCTGAACATCTGAAGCCCCTTGTTGGCAGATACAGGATGCAGTTCACAGAAGAATATTCAATCAACATTCTTGATACGATGACAGGAAAGAGAGAACCGCTTCCTTTGGATAGGGAATATCTTGTTAATATCATATCAATCCTTGCGACCCCTGGCGACCGGGGAACTCCATACACGAACTCAGTTGAAATTATTGGTGCAGCTATTGATGTTGCGTATAAAGAGAAAGCAAGCAAAGATGCAAACCATTATGAAGTAGGTGAGCTTCCTGATATCGACAAACTTCTTGAAGATTATCGAATGGATATAGATAGCGAAACGACATGGTGGGAAGTTGTTGACTACCTTGCAGAAAAGGGACGGATGCACGAGGCATCTCTGGCACAAAGAATGGCTGTTCCATTATTAGCAGATATTGCAAAAATAATCAAGCAGGATCCAGGAATCAGAGATTTGTATTGCGAAGACACAATTCCAGGTGAATCGGTTGGTATTCTTGATGCACTGGCAAGAAATATTCAAGCGTCAATCAGAGAATTTGGTATTTTTTCAAAGCCAACAATATTTAGCCTGGATGATATGCGTGTTGTATCCCTTGACTTGGATGAGGTAGCCAAAGGTGGTGCCAAGAAAGCTGCTGTTATGTACATGGTAGCCAGATATGCATTAGGGAGAACATTTTATTTTGATGAAGATTATATTTCCCTGTTTCCTGAACAATACAGAGAACATTATAAGAGGTTCTTTATTGAGAACAAGGGCATGTCTAAAGGCATGTTCATGGATGAATTCCATCGTACCAAACCGATAAGTGGCAATAATGTAGCATCAGGGATTGTCCGGGCACAAGCCAAGATGGATATGCGAGAGGGGAGAAAGTTTGGCGTCCAACTTGTGTTAGCAAGTCAGGAATTCTCGGATTATGATGATGAGATGATTGACCTTGCAACAACAAGAATGATTATTGGTTATGGTTCAAAGAAAGAAGCAAAAGAAATATGTAACCATCTTGGGTTGCCACCTGTTGCGCTGAGCGTATTGCTAAGACATGTCAACGGACCTGATCCAAAGAAGGGATCAAGCTTTCTTATGAATTACAAAACAAAACAGGGTGAGTATACACAGGCACTAACATTTAAGGTAAGCAGTATAAGATTATGGTGTATTTCAACAACAGTTGAAGATGATATTGTTATCAGGACTTTGATGGAAAAGTTTAGCTATGGAGAAGCAATAACATTTCTTGCCGAGAAATTTCCAGGTGGCACCTGCAAGTCTGCGGTTGAAAATATGGCAGTTGGTGAAGGGAATGACGATGCCGTTGTTGATGACACTGAATTATCCCTTGCCTCAGAAAAGCTTGGTGCAACATTATTAAGGGAGTTGTCCGAAAGAAAAGACGCTTGACAATGTAGTCCCCCCTTGTAGTGTTAGGCTATGAAAAAAAAATATATTGCAGTTCTTATTCTTGTTACTTTATCTATAACACCATTCATTTTAAACTTTTTATCTTTTGAAGGACAAGCAGCAACAAAACTATATTTTATTCATAAAGAAGCTTTTGATAACGAGAAAGTTAAGATAAAATCCTTATTTGACGAGGTAACCCTCATTAAAGGTAAGAAAGTATCCTTTAAAGGGGACAAGGCGGCGTTAAAGGCAAGGGACGAGCTACAACGAATGTCCGGATATAATCCATTTGCTCTTTTGAACTACTATTACACCGTAAAGTTAGAATCTATTGATGATATTAAAAGAGCATCATTTGGTCGGGTTAAGGACGCCGATATGAACAATCATCAGAGTGTCTTTGGAAAAATGTTAGATGCTCTTGTACTTCAACGGTTTAACCCTGCATATCAAAGGTTCATGAAACACGCAGATGAGAAAGAGAAGCTCCTTGCTTATTATTATTTGAAAGCCTATACAGAACCGGCTTTCGTTTTACATATACGCCATCCGGAAGAGTTCACAGATATTGCAGATGGTTCAACCGATGCACTTAATAAAATCGACAGGATAATCAAACACGAAACAGTTGATAAATACCTGCCTTTTTCAGCAAAGCGTATTGCGTGGTATCTTTATATGAACAAAATAAAACCTTGACATTATACATAAATATAGTTAGCGTCACTCTTGCATAAGCAATATGGGGGTATTCCTGTGAATGATGAGAGTATAAAAAAAGCAATAGATATGACAAGGCGTCTTTCTAATATTATTTCAAGATGGGCTCCGTTTACAGATAGTAGCAACACATCTGCATTTTCTACAACGCCAGCCATTGATGTCGCGATGACAGCAATTTCAGAGCGTATTGATAGCGCATATGAAGTGATTGAACACTGTGATGCGTATGACAAATTATGCCCTGTACTACAACGATATGTTATTGAATGTCTTTATGATGGACGTGAAATTAATCCATCCATAATGGATATCAGAGAAGAAATGTTGAAGAACATTCAATCTCGTTCAAGGCTACCATCTATTTTTGAATATGTTTCCGATGACGTTGGCATCAATGATTTGCTGTCTTTTGCGTCTCTTGACGAAAAACACTTTGATGCTATCGTTACACATGGATTAAAGTGTGGAATTTCGCCAAAATTCATTTCGGCTCATCTTGACCAGATTGCTGGACTACCTGTAAATGCACTTGAACTCCTGCTTGATATGCGTCGAGAATGGGAGAATAACCATAAGTATGTACGGTTTGATGTAAAAGATGGAGTAGTTGTTTTTTCTCATGACGGGAACATCCCAATTGCAAAAGGAAATCTGCATGATATTGTTGATGCATTAACCGTTGGCGATTTGCGTGTCAAAAATAATATTGCACTTGCCATTCTTGATGACGGGACAGTTGGAGCGTCAACATATAAAAAATGGGCAGACGAAAATGATGGCTCATCAAAACTTGTTGGCGTGCTGTCCAATGAAGGTGTGAATGAAATGATTGTAAATGCGAGAGGAATACTGCGGGGTTGAGCATGAATATCAACATAAATAAAAAAGGAGGAAGCACTGAAGTAACATGTTGTGATGGAGGTTCTATCTTAACATATATACATGACATGTCCAGGGATGTTGTTTCCTTTAAGGTAGAAAACAAAGACCATAAGAATGCCGAAGCAATACGAAATATGTGCTTTAAGTTTGTAGAGTGCTTAAATAAGCATGCCAACCATGATATTTCACTCGGAATGAAGGGCGAGCACGAACTCTACCTTGATTCCTTTAGTAGCAATCCCAAGAAGACGACATCGGATTGCGTTCCATTATTTCAGGGGCTATATGGAGCTTATGCTGAATACTACGAAAAGTATGTTCTGCCAGATAAGATAAAGCAGGGCGTCCTGCCTGATTTGAATTTCTAACGTTTAGTGATGTATACGCTGTGATTGTTGATGACGTATATCTTATCCCTGTCATAATGGAATTCAGTACCTTTAAATGGTGGTGTAATATTTTTAATAACATTTCCGCAATTTGCTACATAGATATAGCCTGATTTATATTTGTGACCGCTAACTGCTTCGCATTGGTACAACGATTTAATTACATTGGCAGGCATACTGATGGCACTATTGCTATACAAAGATAAATAGCCCTGACCAACGTCATTGTTTATCTTTTTCCCTTTAGCAAATTTAACAGCGGGCTTATCTTTATTAGACCTATCATCCTTGTTATCTTTCTTTTTTATTGCCTCTGATATTATTTTATCTTCTCTGGACATGTGATGATGTACAGCTACTTCCTGGATGGTATTTCCCGTTTGTGTGTAGACGTATAACATCCCAGTAGTAATTATTGCTAATGCAGCAACAATCAAGGCGGCTTTACTTTTCTTCTTTTGTGGTTCAATGGAAGATATTTGGTCAGGCTCAATCAACTCTTTTGGATGCTCAACAGAATATTCCATGTTTTTTCTTTCATTTTTACGCCTGGTCCATGCCTTAAGAGGTGTTGCAACTGACATATCATTATCTGCAGTATCACCAGCCATATCGCTATCAAGAGATACAATGGATTCACCGTCCCAAGATGTGATAGCATATTCTGAAAGGATAGATTCAGACATATCTTTGCCAATAATAATTTTTCCTGAATCATCGATGTAATCATTACGCAATCTAACACTAACGATATCACCTTCATTCATAATCCAGGATAGAGCACCAAACTCATAACCTGTTTCATCAATTAAGGATGAAAGATGTTCATCTAATATTTTTAGTGGATGTTCGTTATCGCCATCAGGTATAATTTCACCTTCATCAGATAAGACTACGGTATCCAGATTATAAGCGTCAATGAATATCAATCCATGTTCTTTATGCGTCAGGACAACATCAATATAACCATGTTTTCCATCAGAGTCTTTGATTGGCACATGGTGATATACGTTCCATGCGTTTGGTAAATGAGCATCAATCCATCTCAGTAAGGACTGATGGACATTATTGATAAAATACTCTTCAACTGCTATTCGTCTGAAATTCGCCATTCGCAAACAGTAATCTTATTTTTGCTATGGTCCAAACGAAGGTTAGCCGTTCAGTGTTTGAAGATATGCCTGGATAACATTTTTTGCTACTTCAGCATTAATGGCATTTCCGTATCCTTTCAGTCTCATTATTTTCGCTTCTGGCGATGGCATTTGGATTTCTTGCGCATTGCTATTATCGCCGCCTTGCACCATACTTCTGGAAGACCCATCAACCAACGGGAATGTGCCGGGTTCAACTGTCCGAAACCGTCCATCCCTGCAGAGGAGCCAATCAGCATCTGCCCAGAAGCCGTTAACCTGATTGGACTGCAATTCAAGACAGCACTTTTCAACGCCATCCCGCCCTGTCTGTTCGGCGGTATTATATCGTTACACGCATTGTCAATGACTGACGTTTTCCATGTTTGACGAATACCGTCTCACAATGCAGCATTCGTATATGGAAGATAAGATTGAGAACCTGTTAGGTGAATCTGTATATGTCAGAGCAGCTGCCCTTGTTGGGTCGACTGCAGATAGTCAAAAACATGTAGATAAAAAGATTGTCATGCTTGACATGGTAATTGATTCCGAACCAAGTAAAAGTGGTGTGACGAATAACGAAATATTCAGGAACAAGATATTCAACATTCTTATTTCAGAGCGTCTTAAATCTGATGGTATAAAGTTCGACAAAGATGTTCCTGATGGATATGATATGCAAATTGAACAGCCAGGCTTATTCGTTTGTTCTGTTGCAGAGCATATTAAAGAACTGGTTAAAAGAGGAAATAATTTGTTTTTCTGGTAGAGATGGTTAAAAGGATATCTAAATGAAAGAAATAGGGACATACAAAACATCCGTAGGTGACAATGAACAAGAGCGTTTTGTCTTCATTTTGATGGACGGCATTGCTCCATCCGGCTCATTTTATGTAGAACAAAATATTGATGATTTTCTTGATTGCGCTAAAACTTCATCAATTCAAGAATGTTTGGATAACAGTGATATTAAGCGTGTGACAAACCAACTTGGTGAAGATATATCTGCTCATGAAGATAGAACATATTTAAGTATTAGACGCACTGATGTGCTAAAGTTGGAATATCCAAAGGCGGGATCGTCCTACAAAGAAAGGGAGGCGCTGGTACTTAGTGTAAAAAAACATGGTATTAACTCGCCTATATACAAAGATATAGTATCAAAGCTTGATTTAAAAAAGAAAGAAGATGTGCGTCGATTTACAGATATAATGACACCCTCTGAGAACTTTCCAGCACCTT
>Ga0256829_1003565_pt1 | contig 10711 bp, 14 predicted proteins | sample 131447metaG_FD_185979 | JGI IMG/M metagenome (GOLD analysis project Ga0256829, IMG submission 185979) | Hydrothermal vent microbial communities from Lau Basin, Pacific Ocean - 131-447 | ecosystem: Environmental > Aquatic > Marine > Hydrothermal vents | place: Pacific Ocean: Lau Basin | collected...
CAACTGATGTTGCTGCTCGTGGTATACATGTTGATAATATTTCTCATGTGTTTAACTACCACATCCCTTTTGACCCTGAGTCTTATGTGCATCGTATTGGACGAACTGGTCGTGCGGGAACAAAAGGAAAAGCAATTACATTGCTTACTCCTTTAGAGTTTAAAGAATTACAACGCATTAAACAAAAAGTAGGAACTTCTATGGGTCATGCTTTTGTACCTAGTAAAAATGATCTCCGAAGTGCAACTATAGATTCTATGGTAAAAAGCATTGAAGATCATAAAATTTATGATGAAGCACATAAACTTCTTGACCGTCTTAAAGAAGATATAGACGAAGAGACTATTATGTACAAGCTCATCTCTATGATTTTAGACAAACAAGATATCAAAGGACCAAGCAATATTGGTATCCCTGCTGATAAACTTGATGCTGTCCTTGCTCGTGCGGCACAACGTGGCGGTGGTAAAGGTCGCGGTGGTCGTGGATACCGTGGCAATAGAAATCGTTCAGGTGGAGGCGGTGGTGGCTACCGTGGTAACCGTGAAGGCGCTAACCGTAACCGTTCAGGTGGTAGAAGCTCTGGTGGATATAGAGGCAATCGCGACTAAAAGTGTCACAAATACACAATGAAATTATCTATGAAGATAAAGAGATAAAAGTCGAAATAGAGCCAAGTGAAATTCCTTGGCTTAAAATCTTTACACAAGAGCCTTACAAAGAGTTAGGCGATGTCCCCTCTGAGTTGCGTTTAAGAATCTGGAATATTTTTGACATTATAGAAAAAGAGATGAAAGAGTATTATAACCCTGCGAAAATCAATATGGCCTCATTTGCCAATATGCTCCCTCGCGTCCACATTCATGTCATGGCAAGATTCAAAGAAGATAGTTACTTTCCAAATCCGATGTGGGGAGAAAAGTTACGAGACGCGAAGCTGAAGCTTCCAAATGAAGAAGAGTTTTATAAAAGAGTTGTGAAGGCCTTAGAAAAAGCCTAAAAAAGCTTCTTCTACTTTTGAAGTGGTGAAAAAGGGACTAAAGCAGAACCCCAAGTCAGTACACCACCAAAAGCATCCAGAAGCATCATATCGCCAGCCTGCAGGCGACCACTTTCATAAATATCATTAATAGCCATCGGGATAGAAGCACCAGAGGTATTTCCATACTTATGTACGGTGAGAACTACTTGTTCTTCTTTCATTTTAAGTGCATCCCCAACCGCTTTAATAATGCGATAGTTCGCTTGATGTGGCACAAAATGTTTAATAGAATCACTCTCTATGTTATTCTCAGCAAGAATTTCTTTCACATCTTTTGTAAGTGTACGAACCGCCACTTTAAAAGTTTCATTTCCCTTCATCTGCATAAAACAGCTTCCAGCTTCTTTGTCTAAATCATCATGTGCTGAACCACTTCCACCGTTTGGAGTCATAAGTAAATCAGCATATTCACCATCCGCACCAGTGTGTACATCTACGATGGCTTCTTCTTTATTTTCAGTCGCAGAGATAACAGCAGCACCTGCACCATCACCAAATAAGATACACGTTCCTCTATCTGTCCAATCCGTAATTGCAGAGAGTTTTTCACTTCCAATAATGAGTACATTTTTCTTCATGCCTGATTCTATAAATGCTTTTGCAATGGAAAGGATGTAAACAAAACCTGTACAAGCTGCACTTATATCAAATGAAGTAACATTTTTTAAACCAATTTTTGTAGCAATTATAGTTGCATTTGAAGGCATATTAAAATAATCAGGGGAAATTGTCGCACAGATTACTAAGTCTATATCTTCTTTAGCTAGACCACTACGCTCTAATGCAAGCCCAGCAGCTGCCGCACCCATATCACTATTGCGTTCGTTGTCTGCAGCAATATGGCGCTCTTTTATACCTGTGCGTTTATATATCCACTCATCTGATGTATCTACCATTGTTGCTAAATCATCATTTGTTAAAATTTTCTCAGGGATATAAGCCCCAATAGAACGTAGTGCTGCATATGCCATTAAGAATCCTTTTGTTTTAACTCTTCTAGTCTTTCAATTATATGTGCATTCACACCTGTATCAACATAATTAATCGCTTGATAAATTGCATTTTCAATTGCACGAGCATTACTTTTACCATGACTCACAATCGCACACCCTTTAATCCCAATAAGTGGAGCGCCACCTACTTCTGCATAATCAATCTGTTTTTTCAAGAGCTTAAATACTTTTCTCATTAAAAGTGCACCCGTAATTGCCACAGGCGATTTACGAATATAATCTTTAATAAGTCCTGAGATAGTTGAAGCAACACCTTCACTCGCTTTAAGAACTAAATTTCCTACAAAACCATCACAAGTTATAACATCACAAGAGCCATTAAAAATATCACTTCCCTCAACATTTCCTTTAAAGCCTCGATAGCCTTCAAGAAGTTTAAAAGCTGCTTTTGTGACTTCGTTCCCTTTTGATTCTTCCTCGCCATTGGCAAGAAGCCCTATACTAGGATTTTCAATCTTGAGTACATCTTCCGCATAACAACCACCCATAACAGCAAACTGAGCCAAATGTTCAGGTTTCGAATCAACATTTGCACCCACATCTAAAACAATGGAATTTTGCCCTGTTTTTGTTGGCATAAGAGTTACAAGTGCAGGACGAGCAACCCCTTTGAGACGACCAAGTCGCAAGGTTGCAAGTGTCATAGTCGCACCACTATGTCCCGCTGAGACAACACCATCTGCTTCACCACTTCGGACAAGTTCCATAGCCTTATAGATAGTACTCTCTTTACGTTTGACCGCGTCTGTTGCATGATCACTCATAGCAATAACATCATCTGTATCCACTATAGAAATCTTAGCTCTATAACTTTTTGGTAACAAAGGTAAAATTTCTGATTTTTTTCCTACGAGTATAGGTATGAAACGCTTTTTTTTGAGTGCGACTACACAGCCTTTTACAATTGGTGCAGGACCGAAGTCCCCGCCCATTGCATCAATAGCAATCTTGACCATTGACTATTTGTACTCGCCAGTTGTAGGGTTAATGTGGTGAGGTAATCTGTAAGTTCCATCTGAATCTTTCACAGGTTTAGCTAAAGTGATTTTGTAATGTGTTCTGCGTTTTGCTGAACGAGAGTGAGACACTCTTCTCTTAGGTACTGCCATAGTATTAAGTTCCTTTCTTTTTAAATTTTAGTTTTGACACGCTTTACAACGTGAATAGTCACTCTTGATAAGTTCAATTTCAGAAGCTAAAAGTTCTTCTATATCTACACTACCATCAAATGATTCAACAACATCTAAGTCGATATTGTTTGAACCATCATAAATGCCATCAGAGAGAAAAAATTCTATTTTTTCATCCACTGACATTGTAAAGTCCTGAGCACAAATGTCACAAGACTTTTCAAGTAATCCACTAAGTTTTGCCTGAAGCAAAATTAATTTACCTGAATGATACTCTAAATAACCTTTAAAAATCATTTCCTTTGATTTCTCTTCAAAATCAAGGGGTGTTTTTGTTATTTTTCGTAAAGTTATTTTCACAAATTATACTCTAAGAAAGTTCTCTTTGTGAAAAGAAAAATGCAATTTCAACTGCTGCATTTTCAACAGAATCACTTCCGTGAACTGCATTTGCATCAATATTTTCAGCAAAGTCTGCACGGATAGTACCAGCTTCAGCTTCTTTAGGGTTTGTAGCACCCATTAAATCTCGGTTAATTTGCATAGCATTTTCACCTTCTAAAACTGAAACAACAACTGGACCACTGATCATAAAATCAACTAAGTCATTGAAAAAAGGACGTTCTGCATGCACTGCATAAAATGCTTCTGCATCCCCGCGTGAGAGTTGCATTTTTCTTGTTGCAGCAATTTTTAAACCATTGCTTTCAAATCTGTCTAAAATTTTGCCTATAACACCTTTTGCAACTGCATCTGGCTTGATTATTGATAGTGTTCTTTCCATCAAATCTCCTCTGAAAATATAAAATTAGAGTGGAATTATATCTAAATAAAGATTGTTTTTAGTTTAAAAAGGAAAGGTTTTGAATTTTTTGTTTTATAAAAGAGGTTTTTATAAAAATCGAAACACCCAAAGGTGTTTCAAAAAGAAGTAAATAACTATTCTACAACAGGTTCTTTGCTTGAACGTTGCTCTTCAGTAATATCTTCTCTATGCTCAGAGCTTTCACCGATAGCATCCCAAGTGATACAACCCTCAGTAGGACATGCAGTAGCACATGCTGGTTCATCATGATGACCTACACACTCTACACATTTATCACCATATACATAGTAAATTTCTTCACCAGATGGATTATCATCCTCATCCACAATCGCTTCTACAGGACACTCATCAATACAAGCACCACAGTTAATACATGTATCATTAATAATTACTGACATTTAATTCTCCTAAAATTTAATATTTGTACTATACACTTTACTTTTTTAAAAATAGCTAAAAGTATAGCTTTCCTTGCAAAATCTAAGTGATTGTTACACTTTTACAGACCTAAGTACTCTTTTATTTCATCCGCTCTATCTATTTTTTCCCAGTTAAAGCCATCTTCTTCTCGTCCAAAATGACCATAAGCAGCTGTTTTTCTGTAAATAGGTTTGAGTAAATCAAGAGACTCTATAATTCCAGCAGGACTTAAATCAAAAAGCTCTTTCACACATGCTTCTATTTTCTCTTCACCCACCTTACCAGTTCCGTGAGTATCTACCATAATAGAAACAGGCTGAACAACACCAATAGCATAAGCCACTTGGATAGTCGCTTTGTCACATGCACCCGAAGCAACAAGATTTTTCGCAACATGACGAGCCGCATATGCTGCACTTCTATCTACCTTTGTTGGATCTTTTCCACTAAAAGCACCACCACCATGAGGACATGAACCACCATAAGTATCTACAATAATCTTACGACCTGTAAGACCTGCATCCCCTTGTGGGCCACCAATCACAAATTTGCCAGTCGGATTAATGTGAAAAATAGTATTTTCATCCATCATGTCAGCAGGTATAACTTGCTTCACAACTTCTTCTATCATATCTTTACGAATCTGCTCTTGGCTAATTCCTTCATGATGCTGTGTAGAGATAACAACAGTTTCAACTGCCACAGGCTTATCGTCTACATAACGTACACTTATTTGTGCTTTTCCATCAGGACGCAGATAAGGCACGATGCCCTCTTTTCGTACTAGTGCTAGTCTTTGAGTTAAACGGTGTGCTAAGTGAATAGGTAGAGGCATTAAAACATCTGTTTCACGACAAGCATATCCAAACATTAACCCTTGATCTCCAGCACCAATCTCACCATCAGCTTGATCAACACCTTGATTAATATCAGGAGATTGTTCCCCTATTCCATTGAGTACCGCTGCTGCTCTATAGTCAAAACCATAGTTCGCATCAGTGTAACCTATCTCTTGAATAACTTTTCTAGCAATCTCTTGCATAGGGGCATACGCCGTAGTCTTCAATTCGCCTGCAATTACACAAAAACCATTTGATACCAAAGTTTCACACGCAACACGTGCCTTTGGATCATGTTCAATAATATAATCCAGAACGGCATCACTAATCTGATCTGCCATCTTATCAGGATGCCCTTCTGTTACAGACTCAGAAGTAAATATATACTCTTTTGTCATCGATTTTTCCTTATTGAGATATGAAGTCTTGCCTCATAAATCAATGAAAGTATAGCTAATTATTTATTTATTTTGTCCGATAGTACATTATACTCGTAATTAAGGATGTATTATGAACACTTCTTATAGCCTAGATGCTTATAAATCACATGATCTTAACATTGCTATGAAAACATCAAGTGGGGATGTTATAAAGATAGATTTTTCAAATCAGCAGGCTGGTTCTTTTTCCCAAACAAAGAGTGCCAATGGCACAAGTACACGTGCTAGTTTTAGCTCTATGCAATCTTTTCAGTTTTCCATTGATAGCAATGGCATCAGTGCCCAAGACCAAAAAGAGATTAATGATTTCATGAAAATTGCACAACCTTTCATTGATAATTTTCTCAAAGAACTCCAAACAGATGCTCCTAATTCACCTGTAACTAAATTAGCTAATCAAATAGCCAATATCTTTGAACCGAGTAAACAAAGAGATGAAAATGAAAAAAATATCATCAAATCCAACATAGTACAAACTTTTGACAATGCTTTAGGAAATGTCAAAACAAAAAATGAAGAGAGAAATCCTTTGGACAAAATTTTCAAAGATATGCAAAAACTTTTAGAAAAAACTCTCAAAGAGTTTGATAATTTCAATAAGAACATTTATGCATAAATTTTATGATATAATATGCTTATGAAAACATTTATCCTTATATTCTTGTATTTAAATGCTTTTGCTAATGCTCACTTAGATGAAAGCTATGTTAAGCTTGGTAGTGCTATAGATAAGATTGCTCAAAAGGCAACACTAAAAGAGAAAATATCTTTATATTATCTCTCACTTGCAACACATGATGAAATTTTCAGGCTTCTTTATAAAGAAGAAGATTCAAGTCAAAAACTTCAAGCAACAAAAAAAAAGATGCTCCAGAGTATTGCAAATTTACAAAATAACAAAAATATCACACTCCAACAAATAACACAACTTCGTAATTTATATGCAAGTATGAATCATGAAGCAAAAAAACTACTTATTGCTACAAAAGAAAATCAAACACCAATACCCCAAGTTCTCTCAAATAGTGTTGAGCAAAGACCCTACATAAAATATATACTTATAGCATTTACTTTACTTTTTATGTTTATAAGCAGTATGCTCGCATATCTTTTGTATAAAAGTAAAACAAGTGATGGAAAAAATAAAAATTTTCCTATGATTGATGCCCTTGTAAAGCATCGAGAACAAAGTAATTGAGTAACTTAAAGTCTAAAAACTTGACATTCTTTGCTTTGTTAGTGTAAAATTTCATTAACAAAAAAGATATGCAAGGTATCTTTACATCTCTCCTCCATTACAAAATCACAAAAGTAAGGCAGAAATTTATATGAGTGAAACACATTCACAACAACCTCGTAATAACCAAAAACCTAAAAACAACAATAACCGTAACAACAATAACTCAAAACGAACACATACACCTGTCAAAGGTTCAAGTGTAGAAGAGTTACGTACAAAGCCTATTGAAGAGCTGATAAATATAGCAGAGGCTTTAAAAGTAGAACACCCTCAAGAGCTCAAACGCCAAGATGTTATCTTTGAAATTTTAAAAGCACAAACAGCGCAAGGCGGGTTTATCCTTTTTAGTGGTATTTTAGAAGTAATGCAAGATGGATATGGTTTTATTCGTTCTATTGACAAGTCATTTAACGAATCAATTAATGATGCCTATGTTTCAAACACACAAATCAAGAGATTTGCTCTGAGAAACGGAGATGTTGTCACCGGGCAAGTGCGTCCGCCAAAAGACCAAGAACGTTACTATGCACTTATCAAGATAGAGGCTGTCAATGGTTTACCACCTGAAGAGAGTAAAAAACGCCCACTTTTTGAAAATCTTGTTCCTTTATACCCTGAAGAAAAAATTCAACTAGAGTACAGAGAAAAAGGTTTAACAGGTCGTATGCTTGACCTCTTTTCACCTATTGGAAAAGGGCAACGTGGATTGATTGTCGCCCCTCCAAGAAGTGGTAAAACAGAACTTCTCAAAGAGATTGCACACGGAATCACAGCAAACCATGCCGAAATAGATTTGCTTGTTTTACTCGTAGATGAAAGACCTGAAGAGGTAACAGATATGGAACGTAGTGTAAAAGGAGAAGTCTATTCTTCTACTTTTGATATGCCTGCAAAAAATCATGTTAAAGTCGCTGAAATGGTTATAGAAAAAGCAAAACGCCGTGTTGAAATGGGTCGTGATGTTGTGATACTTCTTGACTCTATTACTCGTTTAGCACGTGCATATAACACTGTCACACCTTCAAGTGGAAAAGTACTCTCAGGAGGTGTCGATGCCAATGCTCTTCACAAACCAAAGCGTTTCTTTGGAGCTGCTCGTAACATTGAAAATGGTGGGAGTCTGACTATCATCGCAACGGCACTTGTCGACACTGGAAGTCGTATGGATGAAGTTATCTTTGAAGAGTTCAAAGGAACTGGAAACATGGAAGTTGTTCTTGATAGAAAAGTTGCTGACAGAAGAGTCTTTCCAGCGATTGACATCCTTAAATCAGGAACCCGTAAAGATGATTTACTCATTCCTAAGGCTGATTTACAAAAAGTATTTATCCTGCGTCAGATGATTCATAAACAAGACAACGAACTCGAAGCACTCAAATTTGTTTACACAACAATGGGTAAAAAACCTACAAATGCAGAATTTCTTGAAAGTATGAATACGGACAAATAATGAAAGTAGGAGTTTTTGATTCGGGTATCGGTGGTCTTACTGTTGTAAAATCGCTACTTGAACACCAACTCTTTGAAGAGATTATTTACTTTGGCGATACAGCCCGTGTTCCTTATGGAAGTAAAGACAAAAACACCATCATTCGTTATGCTATCGAAGCGGTAGAATTTTTCAAAAACTTTGAACTAGATATGATTATAGTTGCTTGTAATACCGTAAGTGCTTATGCCCTTAATGAGATGCAAGAATCAGCAACTTGTCCTGTCATAGGTGTTGTTGAAGCTGGTGTTTTAGCTACAGCAAACGCAGTTAAAGACAAAGATTCAAATGTGCTTGTTATTGGTACAAACGCAACCATAAACTCTAAAGCTTATGAGAGTAGACTCCAAGAGTTAGCTTTTACAAATCTACAATCTAAAGCAACTTCCCTTTTTGTTCCCCTTGTTGAAGAAGAGATTTTTAATGGTTCTATCGTAGATGCTGCGTTTTCACACTATTTTAAAGACCTCAAACAAGTAAACGCAGTCATCTTAGGATGTACACACTTTCCACTTCTGACTCCTTCTCTCTCGCAGTATTTTGGAGAGCAAACGCAGCTTATTCATTCAGGAGATGCAATTGTGCAATATTTAGAAGAGAAATTTGATTTTCAACACAAATACCCAAATACTTCAATGCAGTTTTTTGCCTCAGAAAACCCAGATGCCCTGCGCCAAATCGCTAAGAAGTGGCTCAATGTCTAAACGAATCTCCATCTTTGGTTATGGCACAACAACAAAACCCCTAGCAAGACATATAAAAAATGCTGTGTTTTATGATGATAAATGTACACAACCTTATGGTGGCCTACATGGTTCTTTTGTTCGTCCGTCTTCTGAATTTAACCCAAATAATTCTGACTTAGAGATAACTTCTCCAGGGATTCCACCCTCTAATCACCTAATTCAAAAAGCTAAAAACCTTATAAGTGAGTATGACTACTTTGCAGATGTTATGAACCTCAAAATTTGGATAAGTGGTACAAATGGCAAAACAACCACCACACAAATGATGCAACATCTTTTAAATGATAAAGGAAGTTTAGCAGGTGGGAACATCGGTACTCCCTTAGCAGACCTCAATCAAGAAGCTCCTATTTGGATTTTAGAGACCAGTTCATTTACTATGCACTATACAAACTCTGCAAAACCAAATATTTATGTTTTACTCCCACTTAGCCCTGACCATTTAAGTTGGCATGGAAGTATGCAAGGGTATATAGATGACAAGTTAAAACCATTAAGCATGATGACTTCCCAAGATACTGCAATCATTCCCCAAGCTTATAAAAACACTCCAACCAAAGCAAAACTCATTACCTACAAAGATGAAAATGATTTAAGCACAATTTTTGAAATTGACACAAAAAAAGTAAATTTCAAAGGTGCTTTTCTTGCAGATGCACTCTTAGCAATGGCTGTTGATAAATTACTATTTAAGCGAGTAGATTATAAAAAAATCAATGCCTTTACCTTAGACCCACATCGTCAAGAAGAGTTACGAGATTCAAAAGAAAGACTTTGGGTAAATGACACGAAGGCTACAAACCTTGATGCCACCATCGCCGCAGTAAAACGATACGAAGGCTCTTTTATTCATCTTATTTTAGGTGGTGATGACAAGGGTGTTGACTTACATGAACTTTTTGAATTTTTAAAAGATAAAAAGCTCTCTCTTTATAATATTGGCTCAAATAAAACAAAACTCTCTCAACTAGCACAAGAGTATAAAATCCCTTTTAGCACATGCCTAAATCTAAAAGATGTAATCCTCTCCATTGATATAAAACTAAAAGAAAATGAAGTTGCCCTCCTCTCCCCTGCTGCTTCAAGTTTAGATGAGTTTAGCTCTTATGCACAACGTGGAGATATATTTAAAACGGCAGTAAGAAAAATCTAGTGTAAAAGGTAATGGAAAGAACCTATCTCAAAAGTTATTTGATGCAAAAAATAAAGTAGACTTCAAACGACTTTTAAACGACATTTAAGCATATAAATTATACAATCGCCGCTATGATGAAACTAAGCGAAAAAGTATTAATTAGAATTGTTACTTATGCACCTCTTGTTCTTATACCTATTGTAGTGCTCGTTATATTATTGATGAATATTACTGTTCTTGACTCTAACTATAATATTACAGTCGAAAATTTTACAAAAAATATTATAGAAAAAAAGAATGCGATTCTTAAAACTAAAATCAATAGTTTAGCTAATTATATAGAATATAAAAACTCACCACGGCTGTTTCATGCTAAGGAATAAAATATGCT
>Ga0256829_1003566_pt1 | contig 10707 bp, 10 predicted proteins | sample 131447metaG_FD_185979 | JGI IMG/M metagenome (GOLD analysis project Ga0256829, IMG submission 185979) | Hydrothermal vent microbial communities from Lau Basin, Pacific Ocean - 131-447 | ecosystem: Environmental > Aquatic > Marine > Hydrothermal vents | place: Pacific Ocean: Lau Basin | collected...
CACCACACCGCCTTGAACCGTTGGTGGATGTGCCAAACGATGCACAGCCTCCCAAATAATCCATGCACTCAAAATCCAGAGCATCAAACCATTGATGAGTGCTGCTAAAATGTTCGCACGTCCATAGCCATAAGTCATCGCATCATGTGCAGGTTTTTTGGCGACGCGTTGCGCCCACATCGCCAAACCCAGAGCTGCAACATCGGAAACCATATGTGCCGCATCCGCCAGCAATGCCAAAGAATTCGCCCAAAATCCACCCAATGCTTCGACCAGCGCAAAAGCCGCCGTAAGCCAAAAGGCAGCATTCAAACCATGATGGTGGTGATGACTCATAAGTGCTGCTCCTGTTGCAGTTGTACAGGTGGGCAAGGTATATCGCCATAAGAACAAAACACGCAACAATCCTCATCGGTTGGTTTGAGCAGTGTTTGGCAATGCGTACAGGTATAAAACCACTGACAAGCATTGCTGGGCATGACTTCTTTCTTTTGATGCCCACATTGGGGGCAAGTGATGGTCGATTCAGGAGTCATAAGCATCTTCCATTGCCTTAAAGTCTGCCAAGCAGCAGCGACCACTTGGGTTGCGGACTTCGCACGCACATAGCTTTTCTTGGGTTTGTTGTACCACAAACGCTTTGATGCCTTGTGCAGTATTGTCCGCCAACAAACTTTGGTACACAGCTCTGGACACGCCAAAACAATGGCAAAGCATCGGTTCTTGCCCCGATTGATAGGCACGCAACGATGTTTTAGGAATCATATGATGTTCTGAAGCATAAGCCACAGAGCAATCAAGATTGCGGCAATAGAAAAAATCTTCATCCCATGCTTGCATATTGTTCGGAGATACAAGCTGATGCCGCATGGTGCGATGGCTCACCGCCCACGAGTTCTGCCCACACTGCGGACATATTGCTTTGGTTTTTTGGGTCGTTGGCGTGCAGCAGGCGCAAGTCATGATGTATGCTCCTTATGGCGGCGTTGGATGAAGGCATACGCCGTCCATAACAAGAAAAAGACCAAGGAAGGCATCAATATCGCATCCACATGCTCAATCCATGCTGCCAGTCCGACTGCACCCAAAAGCATGACCAATAGCGGTGTAAAACAGCATAATGCGGCGAGCAACGAGCCGATGATGCCTATTTTCAAGCGTTGTAATGAGGTCATACCACCTCCTTTAATGACATGAGGAACAATGCGTGAGTATCCAAAGCACCCAGCCAACCATGGCAACGACACCGATGCCTATGATGATATGGATCATGCTTGTGTTGGAAGATTCTTGGGTCGATTCATTCATATCTTTCTCCTGATATTCAATAGGGTAGCCATGATGGGGAAAGCAAAATCAAGAGTGCCAAGCTACCCAACAGCCAAAGCGTTACAGGCTTGTTTGGTGGACAACCTTGTGCGAGACAAGTTTTTCTCGCTTGCCAATGTCGCCATGCTGCCCAGCCCATCAACGCAAGCGTAACAACGCCCCATAGCGGGCGATAAGCCTCCATACCCACAAACATGGAGGCAGAACCCAAGCCCAACATGGTCACCAACAAGGGGCCTATACAGCATGAGGATGCCAAAATACCCGTCATAACGGCGGCAATGAGTGGTGTTTTTTCATGATGGTTTGCGGTCATGTTTGTTGCTCCAACATCTTTAAGATGGGACATGCATCATCATCGGGCGTTTGCGCGCATTGTTGTGCCAAAGTGCTTAAAATATCGTGCATGCGTCGCAACTTTTGGATGCGCTGCTCAATACCATCTGCTTTGGCTTGCGCTACGCGCCGTACTTGTTGGCAGTTGTCGGTATCGGAACGCATGGCAAGCAAGGTGGCGATTTCTTCGAGCGTAAAGCCGAGCCCCTTGGCTTGAACGATAAAGCGCAACCGCTGGACATCCTGTGCGGTGTAATGCCGATAACCCGCATCCGTGCGCTGAGCTGGCGGAATCAAGCCGCGTTTTTCGTAATAACGGATGGTATCAACAGATACCCCCGTGTGTTTGGATAATGTGCCAATCTTCATGGGCGAAGTCTAAAGCATGGAGTATGCTCCAGAGTCAAGAATCATCGCACCACCAAGGATGCTTCAACTTGGCGTTGGCATGCGTACACGATAAAGTTTTCATCTTGATGTGATGGCTGATACGCATGCCACATTCAAGCTTTGAGAGGCTTGCACTTCTTACTGCCGCTTGTTGCAATCCTATTTTCATAAAAAGAGAGTCATCATGCTTAAAACCCTCATTATCATCTTATTTACTCTATCCGCGTGTGGTGGCGGCGGCGAAACGCCTGCAAATCCTGCAAATCCTGCAAATCCTGCAAATCCTAAGCCTAAAGAAATCCTAAGTTTTCAAAGCAGCACTCAAGTCGGATCACCATTCTCATTCACCATCACAACTTTAAAAAAACAAGCTGTCTTCACACTCAAAACACCACCCGAAGGCATGACCATCAATGCCGTAACAGGTAAAATATATTGGACACCAACCCCCAATCAGGTGGGCGCTTATACCATTGCTATTGATGTTTCAGGGCTTGCCAAAACACTCAAGCTCACCGTCAATGCTGGGGGCATCACAGCAGCCAACGCCATCTTTATCTCGCCTACTGGCAACAATGCCAATACTGGCACTTATGATTTTCCGTTGTCGGATACCAAGTTGATTTGCAAATTGGCAACAAGTTCGAGTGTGCCAGCGGGAACAACCATTTATTATCGAGGTGGTGTGTACCACAATCCAGGTTTTGGGACGGGACTTTATAACAAGTCGATTCCTCAAGTGGATTGTATGGGTGCGCCCAATAACCCTGTGATTTTGAAGCCTTGGGGCAATGAAAAACCAAACATTGTGTTTGATTCGTTTACGGGTATGCGTCTGGCTGGCAATTATTTGGTGTTTGATGGTTTTGAAGTGCAGGGGATGGCGAAGAACATCGCTTATCTTGATGCCATCAACCACTGGTGGGACACCCCAAAATACTTCAATGGCAATGGTATTGTCGCCAATGGTCATCACATTACAGTTCGCAACAATATAGTGCATGACATTCCTGCTTCAGCGATTTCTGCCGATGGTAATGTGGATTATTTTGTAGCGGATGGAAATATTGTATACGACAGTGCTTGGTGGACGATTAAAGGCACCAAAGGCATTGGCGTGGTCAATGCCAATTCTTCTGATGGCAGCACCACTCAGAATATTAAAATCATCAACAACCTTATTTTTGGCGTGGAAAGTCGGATCTTTTCACGGGTATGGTCGAAAGGTTTTGCGACACTTACTCTTGATGAAGGTGAAGCTGTGTTGGTACAAATCAATAAGGGTACATATCGCGGCGGCTATTTGATTCGAGACAATTTCATGCTGCATAATGGCAAAGGTGTCGTAGTCAACAAAACCAACAATGCTGATATTTATGCCAATACGCTTTATATGAATGGCACAACGATTTCAGGCAGTAGCAAAGGCATTCGTGGCAATACAACCAAGAATGTGCGTGTACAATACAATGCGGTTGAAGTGCCAGTGGATGTGTATTCCAATGCCTACAGCATGGGAAGAAGCACTTTAACCGCACTTATCAGCAACTATATGGTCGGTGGGGATACGCTAAGTAAAAAATATATCCCATTGCCTGGTAATAATTTTGTTTCAGCTATTTTTAACAATCCAGCCAACCTTGATTTTTCCATCTTGCCAAGCTTGCCGCAAAATATTGGCGCATCGCAAGCTGTTTGGACAAGGCTTAAAGCGCGTGCCGATGCATATGGTATTAGCATCAAGCCGACAGGTTGGGTTCCTGATTATGTGCAGCAAACTTTGGATATTGAAGCGCGCATTCCTGTGGGTACAGTGATTGATCCTTATACTAAAGCAGGAAGTTGGTTACTCCGTGCTATACCGACAGTTGGTGTCACAGATGGTCGCCCTGCCAATTTTGAGCTTATCATTGTACATCCTTAAAGATTGGCATGTATCTCCGATTGTGTTGGAACTTAGGAACATCTCGGTAGCATCCGCACCATGAGCCAAGACGAATGGAATCAACAATGGAATCAAATTACAGAGCAATTAAGGCTAAAGCTACCCAGCCAAACTTTTGATGCGTGGATTTATCACCTCAACACACAAATGGTGGGGAATACTGTAAAGATTTTTGGTCCCAGCCGTTTTTTTCTGGATGGTCTAGATACCCATTGTGGTCAAGAGCTGGCGTTGGTTATTCAGGATGTGTTGAAATCCAATGTGGAGATTCAATACCAAATTGCCTCTCAAAGCAGCGTCAAAAACACAACCGAACCCACACCGATACCCTCCGAGATTGATGGGCATATCGACCCTCGGTTTACCTTTGAAAATTTTGTCATTGGCTCCAGTAATGAGTTCGCTTATGCCGCCTGCCATGCTGTTTCGGAAGAACCTGGAGAAAGTTACAACCCCTTATATTTGCATGGCGGTGTGGGTTTGGGGAAAACACATTTGATTCATGCCATTGCCAATCAACTGGCACAAAAATCAGGTATTAAAGTCGCTTATCGCACGGGTGAAATGTTTACCAATGAGTTGATTCAAGCCATTGGCAACCGTTCGACGGATGCTTTTCGGCAAAAATATCGAAAAGTAGATGTGTTGATTGTCGATGATGTGCAATTTATTGCAGGCAAAACCAGCACCCAAGAAGAGTTTTTTCATACTTTTAATGCCTTACATGAAGTCCACAAACAAATCATTTTGGTCTCAGATCGCAATCCTCATGATTTGGGACATTTGGAAGAACGGCTCCGATCGCGCTTCAATTGGGGTTTGGTCGCGGATATTCAGCCCCCTAATCTTGAAACCCGCTTGGCAATTCTTGCCAACAAAGCCAAACTAGCAGGGGTGACTTTAAGTCAGGATGTTTCATATCTTTTGGCTTCGCGCATCAGTCATAATGTGCGTGAATTGGAAGGGGCATTGACCCGTTTAACGGCATATTCCCACTTCACCAAGAAAGCCATTGATGTTGAAATGGCAAAAAGCGTCTTGCGTGAACAGCTCAAGGTTGTCGTCAAAAGCGTGACCGTAGAGGATATTCAGAAGAAAGTTGCAGAATATTACAGTATTCCATTTAAAGAGATGCGCTCCAACAAACGCAGTCGAAATTTGGCATTTCCCAGACAGGTAGCAATGTATGCATGCAAAGAATTGACACAATTATCTCTTCCAGAAATTGGCGCACAATTTGGCGGGCGCGATCACACCACCGTGTTGTATGCTCATCGCAAAGTGAATGAAAAGTGTCAGCAGGATGCTGCATTTTATGATGAGATGGATCAGCTTCTTGCTACGCTAAGAAACTAATGGGACAACTTCTGTATAAGGTCTGTATGCACTGTCCATCGATTGTGGACAAGGTGAATCATAACAACGGCTCTTTGGTCTTTGTTTTATTATGCGCATACCACCCCCAAGTTGCTCGCGCTTTTCTCAACAGGCAGCATGCTCCCAAGATATTGAATTCTCGCAATAAACACGCTCAACACACTTATCCTCACACCTACGACTACTATGATTCATATGAATGATAAAACTTATAAAGGAGTCTAGATGAAACTCAACATCGCCCAACCCGTCTTATTGAAACAAATCCAACGCTGCCAAAGTGTCGTTGAAAAAAAGAACACCAAGCCCATTTTATGCAATATTTGTTTGAAAGCTTTGCCCAATCAACTTGAAATTATTGGCACAGATTTACAAATCGCGATTTCAGCTATTCAAACTGCGGATGTACAAGAAGAAGGGGCAGTGACTGTTTCGGCACAAAAGACTTTTGAGATTGTTAAGGAGTTAGATGCATATAAACCTGTCGAACTCTCGCTTGAAAAGAATTTTCTATGCATTCGCAGTGGGCTTTCTAAGTTTCGTTTGGCAATGCTTCCCTATGAAGATTTTCCGGGCATGCCGCATAATGAAACCAGCATGTCTTTTGACATTGAGCACCATATATTGAGTAAGATGATTCAAACGGTTGCTTTTGCTATGTCATCCGATGAAACGCGAAAATACCTGACAGGTGCTTTGTTTGAAACGCAGTTAAGTGTTGGTTTCCGCATGGTATCTACCGACACCCATCGTTTGAGCCTAGTTCAATTGGCGATGCCAACAATGACACAAAACTTGCAAACCATCGTTCCAAGAAAAACCGTCCTTGAAATGAAAAAAATTGCAGAAGATGAAGGGGCTACGGTTGAGATTGCCTTGGGCGAAACACAAGTTCGCTTGCATGCAGGGGCTTATACTTTGGTGAGCAAAGTCATCGATGGCACATTCCCAGCCTATCAAGATGTGATTCCTATGAACCAACCTTATGAAGCCCGAGTCGGCGTTGCCTCATTGGATCGGGCTTTGCGCCGAAGTATGATTCTTGCCAATGATGTGACGCATGATTTGTGCATTCAGTTCACCCCAGATGGTTTACATATTGCTGCACAAAACAATGAACAAGAGCAATCAGAAGAATTTGTGGAAGTCGATGGTGTGGATGATGAGATGAGTATTGGCTTCAATGGTCGCTATTTGCGGGATGTGTTGAATGTGTTGTCATCGGAAACCATAAGTATCAAATATCGGGATGAATTATCACCTATTTTATTGGAACCCACAGAGCAAGATGGTGAGAAATATATTGTCATGCCGATGCGTATTTAGTCGATAGCATCTGTTTAATCATTTGAATGCGAAGGTGCGCTTTGAACATGCAATGATTCAGCTCGTGTCAGTGTTTCTTGGTCTCACCTATTTTTATTAGCCTGCATGAATCATGCGGGCTAAATCTTATGTGAGCTTTCCAATATTGCCTGCCCAACTTTTATAAGGGTGGTCATGCTGATGAGCATTCGGATTGAATATTTCATTGAACACGATATTCTACCGACCGTTCGGTTAAAATAGGGAGATTCAGTGATATTAACACCTCGTGCAACAGAAATACTTATTGTGGCAGAGAAACTTTTTTCCGAGCGTGGTTATGATGGTGTATCCATGCAGAAAATTGCTACAGATGTGGGCATCTCAAAAGCTAATATATACCACCATTTCACATCAAAAGATGAATTGTATTTGGCTGTATTAAACTATGCACTTCAGGATATGAATGGATTACTTACGGCGTTACAAGATATTGAGGGTACATCAACTGAGCAACTGTCACACTTTTCTTCGGAACATCTGAAACATATCAATACCAAAAGCAGCATCTCCAAACTCATTCTTCGGGAAATGATAGACGACCGAAGTTCAAGAGGTAAAGAACTGGCAGAGCAAGTATTTGCTGAATATTTCTCTCTCTTGAGAACTTTATTACGCACATGCCAAGATCGTGGGGAAATCCGCAGTGATATTGATCCAGACCATATAGCCGCAGCTCTCACTGGGATGAATGTCTTTCTTTTTCAATCTTGGCCAGCCCTTCAACACTTTCCAGGTCAGATATTCAAGAATCAACAGGACAGTGGGAAAATCATGTTCGAACTACTCTGCAACGGCTTTGTAATCAATGATTAACACCATCATCCACCTTACAATCCATATCATTATTCATAAGGAGATCGCATGAAAAAAATCATCATGAGTATGTTGGCAACAGCATGCTTTGGAGCATTCAATATAGCTGCCATAGCTGCAGAATCAGCTTATTCCACAGGCTTGGAAGTTATGCAGGCGGTGGACAGCCGTGAAGATGGGGATGATCTAAAACAGCAAATGACTCAGACCTTAATCGACCACAATGGCAACCAACGCAATCGCCAGATGATTGCCTTTCGCAAAGATTTCGGCAAAGACAGCAAACTCATCACATTTTTTACTGCACCAGCCAATATTCGTGACACTGCATTACTCACCTTTGATTATGACAATCCAGATGCCGATGATGACCAATGGTTATATCTACCCGCTTTGAAGAAAGTGCGTCGCATTTCATCTTCTGATCGTGGTGACTATTTCATGGGTACAGACTTCACCTTTGAAGATATGAAGCAAACACCCGAACTGAAAGACTATCATTGGACATTATTGGGAAGCACATTGATCGATGGGCATGACTGCTGGAAAGTTGAAGGAACACCTGCTTCTGAAGGTGTGATGCACGAATTGGGGTATTCAAAAATGATTCAATATATCCGTAAGGATAATTATTTTTCTATTCAGGTGGATTATTGGGATCAAGCTGGTCGTGAGCTAAAACACTTGCATGTTGTTGCTATGAAACAAATTCAAGGTGTTTGGTCGGCAATGAAAATTGAAATGGATAATGTACAGAGCCAGCACAAAACCATTCTTGAAATGTCCAATCAAGTCTATAACACAGGACTGAGCGATCGCCTCTTTACCCAGCGCACACTGAAACGCGGGCACAGATAAGGAGCATATTGATGCAACCATTATTTTCATTCATTGTTCATCGAGCTTGGATTGTCCTGCTGTTGCTGTTGATAGCAACGGCGGGTTTTGTCTCGCAGCTACCAAAACTTACCATGGAAACCAATATCGAAGAGATGTTGCCCAAAAGCATGGAAGCCTATGTGAATAAAAAGGTACTGGAAAAGCTGTTTTCTTCCGCTGATATGGTGGTGATTGGTATTGAAAACAATGAGGCAGATGGCATCTACAATCCGCATACACTGAAGCTGGTGGACGAGTTAACCCAGTGGCTAAAAACGCGCAAAGAGTTCCGCACATTGGCACTCTCCGATTTAATGAGCCTATCTACCATCAAAGATATTCGAGGGACTTCCGAAGGCATGGAAGTAGAGCGCTTTATGCAACACCCAGCCACGACACCTCAAGCTATTGCAGCATTGAAACAGCGATTGGTGGATAATGGCATCTATATGGGATCGATTGTTGGGAAGGATGGGAAGGGCACGCTTATTGTAGTGCGTCCAGCCCCTGAATATGTCGGTCACTACCATGAAATTTATGCGCTCATCAAACATAAAATCGAAGAAATTGATGCGCGTGGCGGTCCTGAAACCCTGCTTATGACAGGACGACCCATTATTGAGGGTGTGTTTGGCATTTATATGCCTCAGGACATGCAGCATATGCAACCCATCATCTTAGTATTGTTGGCATTGTTGTTGTTTTTATCCTTCCGTAATATGCGTGGCGTACTGATTCCATTGGCTGTCGTGATTCTTTCCGAACTATGGATGATGGGTACTATGGCAGCAGCAGGCATTCCCATGTACACCATCACCACCATGCTCCCCATTTTGATTCTTGCCGTCGGCATTGCAGATTCGGTGCATCTGCTCACCCATATTCGAGTGGAAGCAGGTCGGAATAAGGGCGCAGACAAGAAAACATCGATTATCAACGGTATGAGCGGCATGTGGTCGCCGATTCTTATGACGACATTGACGACAGCCGCAGGTTTTCTTGCGATGTTGACTTCAGACCTTCTGCCGATGCGTTACTTTGGTGTATTTGCGGCAGTGGGTATTGTCTATGCGTTTATCATCACCATCTGTTTTATTCCTGCGATTGAAGCGGTATTGCCTCATAAGGAAAAGGCACTTCAATCATTATCCTTTCATGGCTACCTCAAGACGATGACGCATATTGTCACACATCATCCACGCCGAATTATGGCAGCATTTAGTTTACTGTTGTTGTTCTCCGCCTATGGGCTATCGCAGATGCAAGTGAATTCATCGCTGGTCTCCGAATTTCGCCCTTCTGACCCCATTAGACAAGCAGATGTCATACTCAACAAGCATTTCGCAGGCACGAATGCATTGGATGTGATGATTGATAGTGGGCAGCAGGATGGGGTATTGGAACCTAGCTTTATGAACGGCATGAGCCAGTTACAAACAGTGGTGGAAGCGGAACCTGTTGTCGGTGATTCTTCCAGTATTGCCGAGTTCTTGGCAGAGATGAATAAGGTGATGCATGAGGGCAAGCAAGTTTATCGCATACCGCCTGACACATCGCAACTAGCCGCACAATATCTTCTTCTTTATTCATTCTCAGGTGCTCCAAGTGATTTTGATTCTTTTATCACTTCCGATTATCGGCAAGCACATATTCGTATTCAAATGAAAACGGATAGCAGTGCTGATGCTGCGCATTTAATTGAAGTGCTCGAGCATAATGCGGGGACATGGTTTCCAGGTGCTAAGGTCTCATTTGCGGGTACGGCGTACACCACACACCAGTTTTCTGACTTGATTATTAAGGGGCAGATTCAGTCACTGGCTTTGGCGCTGTTGTTCATCTTTATATTATGCTTTGTGATGTTCCGTCGCCTTGCTGATGCGGCATTGGCTATGTTGCCCGTATCTATGGCGATTGTAGTGATTTATGGCGTGATGGGCTTATTGGGCTTGCCATTAGAGATTGGTACAGCGATTACGGGTGCAATGGCATTGGGTATTGGGGTGGATTTTGCCATTCATTACCTCTATCGCTACCGCGATTATGAAGCTCAAGGGTTACCACATGCCCAGATTGTGGCTCATACCAATGAAGATACAGGTCGTGCGTTGATGTTTAATGCTCTGGTCGTGATTGGTGGTTTTTTGGTACTGATGACGGCACATCTTTATCCGCAGGTGAAGTTGGGCGTATTGATTGCTGGCTCGATGGCTGTGTGCTACCTCGCTTCCTGCTACCTCTTCCCTGTCTTACTGGAGAATAAAGAGAAA
>Ga0256829_1003567_pt1 | contig 10706 bp, 8 predicted proteins | sample 131447metaG_FD_185979 | JGI IMG/M metagenome (GOLD analysis project Ga0256829, IMG submission 185979) | Hydrothermal vent microbial communities from Lau Basin, Pacific Ocean - 131-447 | ecosystem: Environmental > Aquatic > Marine > Hydrothermal vents | place: Pacific Ocean: Lau Basin | collected...
GCCTAACGGTTCTGGCGGTTTTGTGTTTTATGATTGGATTGTCTTTTGCGTCGGTTCCGCTTTACAGTTTGTTTTGCCGCGTAACCGGCTGGGGCGGAACAACGCAGGTTGCCGCCGATCTTCCTGCGGCAGATGAAATCGTTGATCGTGAAATTACCATTCGCTTTGATTCAAATACGGCGCGCGATCTGCCATGGGATTTTGAGCCCGAAGAATTATCTATCACCGTAAAGTTGGGTGAACGCGGTCTGACGAATTTCATTGCACGTAATCACGCCGATGTGCCAATCGGTGGCACCGCGATTTACAATGTGACACCGCTCAAGGCAGGTAAATATTTTCAGAAAATTCAATGCTTTTGTTTCGATAGCCAGGTTCTAAACCCCGATGAACGCGTGAATATGCCCGTCTTGTTTTATGTGGACCCTAAATTGAACGAAGACCCGAACATGAGTGATGTGAAGACCATCACTTTATCTTATAGTTTTTTCAAAGCGGAATCTGATAAATTAGATAAGGCGATGGATGATTTTTACGAGGGTAAGCCTCTAACCTATTAATTTCGTATGTTAAATTTTATGGTTTTTGTGCATGCGCTTGAAAAAATAGCTTCTATGAGGCATATTTTGGTGTACTCTTAAATGCGGTTCCTCTATACAGAGAAGCGAATTTTCAAACAAAGCAAAAAGTTACAGTAAAATGGCAGAAAATATCGAATATACAACAACCGGAAAACCTCACCCGTATCACCTTGTCAGGCCCAGTCTTTGGCCGTTTTTGGCATCCATGTTTGCGGGGGTTATGACACTTGGTTTGGTGTTTTATATGCATGATTACCATTTATTTGCAGATGCTGAAACCGGTGAAGGTGGCTTTCAGGTCGGTATAAAAGGATTTTTGCTGGGTATTGCCGGTATCTTGTTTGTCATGTTTGTTTGGTGGCGTGATATTATTTATGAAGCCGTCGTTGAAAAGGCGCATACGCCGATTGCTATGGTTGGTATGCGCTTTGGCATGACATTGTTTATCGCATCAGAGGTGATGTTCTTTGTGGCGTTTTTCTGGGCGTATTTTAATGCGGCGTTTTTCCCGACAGATGAGATCGGGTATGTATGGCCGCCAGCCAATATTCATACGATAGATCCGTTTGATTTACCGTTAATGATGACGCTTATTCTTCTTCTGTCGGGTTGTACAGTGACATGGGCGCACCATGCAATTGTTGAGGGTAAGAATAAAGATGCGGTTGCGGCACTTGGTTTATCAGTGCTTCTTGGTGTCGTTTTCCTTGGTTTCCAAGTATATGAATACATGCATGCGCATTTTGGATTTACGGATGGCATTTATGCATCAACATTCTATATGGCGACAGGATTCCATGGTTTCCACGTTTTTGTCGGGACGATCTTCCTCCTTGTTTGCTGGCTTCGTGCGCAAAAAGGCCATTTCACGCCTAAGGGGCATTTCGGATTTGAAGCAGCAGCATGGTATTGGCATTTTGTTGATGTTGTGTGGTTGTTCCTGTTTATTGCGATTTATTGGTGGGGTACCATCTTCGGCATGGACTTAACGCCTAAGTAAAAAGCGATTTTTACTGCGCCGCCCGTGCCGTATTTATTGACTTCACAGCGCTGACGCGTAAGGTTGGGGCATGACAAAACCAGTATCACTGTTACAGCAATCTATGGCCTGCAAATGCCCCAAATGTCATAAAGGGAATTTGTATAAGGGTGGATTTTCCCTTGATCTGGCCGATTCCTGTTCGGAATGTGGCTTGGATTTCACAAAAAATGATAGTGCAGACGGGCCGGCAGTCTTTCTTATATTTTTCCTCGGCTTTTTGCTGGTGCCTTTGGCATTGATTGTGGATGTTGCCTTGTCACCGCCTTTGTGGGTTCACGGCGTTTTATGGACTGTTGTCACCCTTGGTCTGACTGTGGGGATGCTAAAGCCGATTAAATCCTATGTGATTGCCTTGCAATATAAACACAGACCCGGGGATTGGAAGTAATGAAAATTCCGTTTTGGGCGACTGTCTTAACCCTTTTGGCGTCTATCGTCTTGTTCTCACTGGGGACATGGCAAATGCACAGGATGGCTTGGAAAAATACTCTATTACAGACAATTGCCAGAGAGCTGTCCAAAGATCCGAAGTCTGAGGTGCTTGATCCTGATGCGGATCTGTCGACAGTCATTATAAAGCGCGGCGTTTTGCAGGGGGAGTTTTTGCACGAAAAGGCGGTGAGAATAGAGTCGCAGGTTATGCGCGGGCAAACTGGGTATAATCTGGTTACACCGTTTAAGTTAAGTAATCATAATGGCAAAGTTATCTTTGTAAATCGTGGCTGGATACCGCTTTCGATGGAGGTTATGGATGGGCAAATTGAAAAGCCGCAAGGCGAAGTGCGTTTGATTGGGGCGCTGCGTTCAAAATCAGACTATAATTCGTTTGTTCCGGAGAATAAGCCCGAAGAAGATGTGTGGTACAGGATTGAGCCAAAAGAAATAGCCGCCGTAAAAGGCATTGATGCCTACTATACAAATATCTTTCATAAGGAAGGTGTGAAAAAGCGCGGCCTTCCTGACTTACCCATAGCCAGAGGTGCAGGCGATATCGGGATATCCAACAATCACGCGGGATATGTTCTGTTTTGGTTTACGATGTCTTTTGCCGTGTGGGTCATTTATTTTCTTCGGTTTATTGCCCCGCAATTGCGCAAAGATTTTTAAATTCATGGTCTTTGTGGATGAATCTGGGGGAATTGTATTTTCGGTTTTGAAGTCATATGAGCATTCGTTAGACTTAGGGAATTCTGATAGAAGTTCATTGCTACAGCAACTTGGGTTTTTCAAAAAATGATTAAAAATATTTTCACATTCGCATCCGTATTTATTTGTTCATTGGCGCTGATAAGCGTTAATGCAAACGCAGCGCAGCCTCAGCAAATCGGTAAGTATGGTGATTGGACATCATATGTATTGATGGAAGGTGGTAATAAGGTTTGTTATATGGTGAGTAAGCCGACAAAGGCGCAGGGTAAATACACAAATAGGGGGGAGATTTTTGCCCTGATTACGCATCGCCCGTCTGAAAACACAAAAGATGTTTTTAGTTATATCACCGGCTATACCTATAAACAGGGAAGCGACGCGACCATTACTATTGATGGTAAAACATATATCTTGTTCACGCAGGATGATACAGCATGGGCACCGGATGCGGCCGCAGATAGTAAGTTGGCACTGGCCATTCAGCGTGGCTCTAAAATGGTTGTTAAGGGGACCTCTACGCGAGGCACTTTGACAACGGATACATATAGTTTGAAGGGCTCCGGCTCTGCATATAAGGCCATTACCAAAGAATGTGGTGTGCGCTAGTTAAAAAAACTGGCGATAACTTGGTAAGGGGGCTTTTGAAGCCCTTTATGAAAAATGAAAAATTTGCTATATTAGCATTTAGAGGAGATCTCTAGCCTGCGTTCCATATATGACATAAGTCTATGTCTTCTTTAAAAAAATTGCGGTTTTACTTATAGAAAGCTTGGAATGGAAAAGTGAGTGTGATAACTAATTCTAAACTTTTACAGGCTAATATGGAAGAATGCGCGTTTTCTTGCGTTTACCGTTGTGTTGCTGCGTATCATTCCTAAAGACCGGAGTATTGATTTGTACGTAAAGCGTGGATTTTTGAAAAAACTGGCATTACACCGCATCATTAAGGTGCGACACAGATATTTTCTGACGCGTAACAATCGCCTTAGATTGCGTTATGTGGCTGGAACGGTGATGATGGTTTCCGTGTCTATGTTCTCTTTGTTGGGGGCTATGAACTCTTCGGTCGCGTTCGTGCCTAATGCGTCTGATTTGATCGCATATAATTCTAAAAAAACGCCAAGCAATTTTGATGCCTCTCTTATCGCTCTTCCGGCGCAAAGTGAATATAATATGGGCGGTAATGATATTACGTCCGAGCAAGAAAAAGCAGATGAGAAGCTCTCTATGTTTGTGGAGCCGTTTAACTCTGACGTACAGGAATTTACACCGGATATAAAAGATGCCAAGCCCGAAGAGCTCGCTTTGGTTGAGCAGACATATGGTCCGCTACAGCCGCCCGAAGAAATTTTGAAAATCAGACCGGGTGACACGATTGCAGGTGCTCTGCAAGGTGTTGGTGTTAGTGGTGCTGAGGCGTACCGCGCTGTTAAGGCAATCAGTAAATATTATGATCCGCGTATGGTGAAGCCGGGGCAGGCAATTTCTATTCGTGTTGATCCTGCGGATGAGGGGGTTATCCTTTCCTCTCTGACAATGAAGGTCGACTCTGTGAAAGAACTGGTCGTTACCAAGGATCCGCATGATCGTTTCCAGTCCGAAGTATTGGAAAAAGAAGTCATTTTAAAGATGAAGGCCGCGAAGGCATCGATTAATTCATCGCTTTATGCGTCTGCGGCGCGTGCGGGAATTCCTGCTTCTGTGATCGCTGAGATGATACGCTTATACTCTTATGAGGTTGATTTCCAACGTGATATCAGACAGGGCGACACGGTTGAAATTCTATATGAAACATACGAAACAGATGATGGTGACTTTGCGCGCTATGGCAATGTTTTGTTTGCAAACCTGAAGGTAAATGGCACTAAAATTCCGATTTACCGTTATGAGGAAGATAATGGCCGCGCGGAGTATTTTCGTGAGGATGGTATGAATTTGCGCAATACCCTCATGAAAACGCCGATTGACGGGGCGCGTATGTCATCAGGATTTGGAATGCGTCGTCACCCTGTGTTGGGCTATAACAGAATGCATAAAGGCGTTGATTTCGCCGCCCCTAGGGGTACGCCCATTTACGCCGCCGGTGACGGTGTCATCGATAAGATCGGCCGTAATGGTGGCTATGGTAACTATATTCGTATTCGTCACGTAAATTCCCTTAAGACTGCCTATGCGCATATGCATAAATTTGCGAAGGGCATGTCAAAAGGTAAGCGTGTTAAGCAGGGTGATGTTATCGGATATGTCGGTACAACCGGACGTTCGACAGGCCCGCATTTGCATTATGAAGTCCTTAAATCCGGTAAGCAGGTCAATCCGAAGAGCATAAAAACATCAAACCGCCAAAAATTGGCCGGATCTGAGTTAGAAAAATTCAGGGCGCAAATGAAAGTCATACAGCAGAAATACGCAACGCTGGCGGAACATTTGAAATTTGCCCAGAATGATCTGTCAGAGTAGATCTTGCGAGCATAGTGCAGTCTGCAATTCAATCATCGTGTGATTTTTAAGATTCGAATACGATTGGTTTTGTATTTATCCACAGCCTGACACTTTCCATCATTTTGTTATATTTTGTACGTGATCTGTTTGAACGATCTGTTCAAAAATTTATATCAATACATATTTTTTAGATTGAGCATTTATAAACAACGGTGTAATGTACATACGGTTTAAATGCGTGCGGCTTTGCGTTTTGTAAAGATTCTAAAGGTTCCGTCGAGCTGTAAGCATGAAATTTTTATAATAAGGCGTATGTAGAATACGCATCCCGTTGTGCCCGTAACAGGCATGGTGGGGGTTTTCGCTGTATGCGAGGATGGAGAAATACAATGACAAAAAGAATGTTGATTGATGCAACCCATAAAGAAGAACTTAGGGTTGCGATCAGTGATGGTAATAAATTGGTTGAGTATGATTACGAAAGCCAATCCCGCAAACCCCTTAAAGGCAGTATCTTCTTAGCAAAAGTGACCCGTGTGGAGCCATCGCTTCAGGCGGCTTTTGTTAACTTTGGTGGTAATCGCCACGGCTTTTTACCTTTTTCTGAAATTCACCCTGATTACTTTAGAATTCCGGTTTCTGACCGTGATGCGCTGATGGCGGAACAAGAAGCCCTTTTGAAAGAGCATGACGAAGAAGAGCAGGCACTTGAAGAAGATGATGATGACGCGGATGAGAATGCGGATGATCAGGATGATGAAGTTTCTGAGGATGATGCAGACGAAGACGATGAGGCCGAAACTGCAGAAGAAAAAGCGGATGAAAAAGTAGAGAATAAATCCGATAAAGCGTCTGAAGAGTCTAAGGAAGCAAAGTCTGACGATAAGAAAGAAGGCGATGAAGCGTCCGAAGACGAAAAGTCTGACAAGGATTCTGATGCTGAGGATGGCGAGGAGAAAAAAGCCGATTCCGATAAAGAGGATGATGCCGATAATAAAAACAAAAAAGGTGGCCGTGGTCGCGGCAGAGGGCGCGGCAGAGGCAGAGGGCGCGGCCGTCGTGCGCAACATCGCAACCGCAATGTTGAGGTTATCGGCGGTGAGGAAATTGATCAGGAACAGCGTTTCCGTTTTAATTTGCGCCGTAAGTATAAAATCCAGGAAGTTATCAAGCGCGGCCAAATCATGTTGGTTCAGGCCAACAAAGAGGAGCGCGGTAATAAAGGCGCGGCGGTTGGCACGTATCTGTCATTGCCCGGTCGTTATTGTGTTTTAATGCCGAACAGCCCGCGTGCGGGTGGTGTGAGCCGTAAGATTGCAAATCATAAAGATCGTGCGCGCATGCGTGAGATCGTCAAAAGCCTGGATGTGCCTAAGGGGATGTCCGTGATTGTCCGTACCGCGGGCGTGACACGTACAAAAGCAGAAATTAAACGCGATTTGGATTATTTGATGCGTTTATGGAACAGCATCCGTGAATTGACGTTGGAATCAACCGCGCCGTCTTTGGTGTATGAAGAAGCCGACCTGATTAAACGCGCTGTTCGTGACCTGTATTCGCGCGATGTTGAAGAGGTTCTGGTTGCAGGCGAGGAAGGCTATAAGACAGCAAAAAGCTTTATGAAGATGATGATTCCTTCACATGTGAAGAAAGTATCAGAATATAAAGATGATCAGCTGCCGTTATTTAACCGTTATCAGATTGAAAGCCAGATCAATGAAATCAGTCAGCCGGAAGTGCGCCTGAAATCAGGTGGCTATCTGGTGATTAACCCGACCGAAGCGTTGGTTTCTGTTGATGTGAACTCCGGTAAGGCGACGAAAGGGCGCCATATCGAAGAAACTGCGCTCAAGACGAACCTTGAGGCCGCTGATGAGGTTGCGCGCCAGTTAAAGCTGCGTGATTTAGGCGGTCTGGTCGTGATTGACTTTATTGATATGGAAGATCGCCGCAATAACGGCAAGGTTGAACGCCGCATTAAAGAGGCGCTATCGACTGACCGTGCCCGCGTGCAGGTTGGCCGTATATCGACCTTTGGTTTGATGGAGCTGTCAAGGCAGCGCCTAAGCCCGAGTTTGACTGAAGCGCAATATGAGAAATGCAAAGTGTGTAACGGTATCGGTATTGTGCCGACATCAGATGCTATGTCTATTATGGTTCTGCGCGCGATTGAGGAAGAGGGCATTCGCGCCCGCGCCGCGCAAATCATCGTTCAGGTGACCAATGAAGTTGCGCTGTTCATTCTAAATTACAAACGCCGTAAGCTGGCCGAGATTGAAGGGCGTTACGACCTTCAGGTTCTCTTGCGTGTGGATGATAGTTTGGCGGCCTCTGATTACCGTATCGAAGTCTCTAAGCCTGCTACCAAGTCTGATGATGATGACGGTGACGCAGAAGATGATGATGGTAATAAGGGCGGCAATAAGAAAGACGATGCGTCCGATGATAAGGACGGTAATAAGTCCCGTAAGCGCGGTCGCCGTGGTGGACGTGGTCGTTCACGTAATAAGTCTAATGATAAGCAAGAGCAATCAGAAGATAAGTCATCGGATGAGAATCCTAAGGATCAGGACGGGAAGCAGGCTGAGGAAAAGTCTGATGATTCTGAGTCAGCAAAGGATAATAAGAAGCCTAAATCGCCCCGCGGCAGAAAGAAGAAAGATTCTGACGGTCAGGATAATCAGTCTAAAGAGTCAAAGGATAGCGGCGCAGAGGATAAAAAGTCCAAGGCTGCTAATGATGATGCCTCTAAGGATGATGAGAAGAAATCAAAGCCTGCGGCAAAGAAAAATAGTGCGAAAGCCAAAAAGTCTGACGACAAGGCGGATGATGAAAAATCATCTGATAAAAAGCCGGCTAAAAAAGCAGATAAAGAAGAGAAGCCGAAAAAGCCTGCTTCTAAAAAATCTGCAGCCAAGCCGGTGAATGATCAGGACGCAGCCAGTGAGCATGAGGTTGTTAACCAAGCGCCTAAAGAAAAGAAAAAAGGGTGGTGGAACAGGTTGGTTGAGTAATCAACCTATCGCGTGAGCAGGACGTGATAATAGAAATATTCACCACTGCCGCCGCCATTACCGTTATCTTCGATACAAGCAGCGTTTAATCCCGCAAAGGATCGTCCGCTGCTTGTTCCTTCCAGAACATTGTTTGAATTAAAACTGCCGATGAATTTTTCGGCATCCCCCAATGCGATGGTGCCATCGTTGGCGGGTGGGTTGCCTGAATAGGCAGGCACGTTATCCAGCACTCTGTTTATCGCAAGGCAAACATCGCGCCGCAGATAGGGTACAAACAGGATCAGATCCATGCAGGCGGCGTTTCCGCAATCGGTTCCGATGCCTGTGACCTCAGCTGTCGCGGTGAAGAATAAATCCTCGTATCCTTGCGCGGATGCATGCGCGTCATCTAACCAGTTATCCTTTGGCTGTTCATAGGTCATGCCCCCACCATATGCGTCAAAGACATGGCAAGACTTATCAGCGGGGCTGTTTAGGTTTTCGTATCCAGTGACATCAGTGTTATCGAAGCTGATGTCGTTTTCCGAGCATCCGTTGGTGATGCGCAGTTTCTCTATGGCACTTTCAAGGCCGCTGGCGTAACGCATGATTTGCGTGGCCTTGATACGCGCCTTTTCTGCATCACCTGATTGGTTCACGGAGGCGGAATTACGGCTGAGGACGACACTGAGTAATCCGAATAGCGCAATGGTAATCAGGACAAACCATAAGACATTACCATTTTGCGATTCGATATAGTGCTTCATAGGTTTATGATAACCAGTTTTTCAGCCTGTTACACGATTCTCTGATGCTTTCTTCGCTATCGGCGTAACAAATGCGGATGCCTCTGTGCCCGCGCGATAGGTCAAAATCGATGCCCGGCGTTGTTGAAACGCGCGCCTCTTCCAGCATTTTGATGCAGAATTGCTCGCTGTCATTGCTTAGGTGGTGGATGTCGGCATACACGTAAAATGCGCCCTCGGCATTTGTGAAATTGGTAATGCCTGCTTTGGGCAGCTCTTCTTTTAATATGTCGCGGTTCTTACTGTAATGCGCAACATAGGCATCCAGCTCATCCGTATGATCAAAGACTTTATAGGCAAGGTGCTGTGAAATGGTCGGCGGGGATACAAACAAACTCTCCGCTAGTTTCTTCACGCGGTCAACCATATCGCTAGGCAGGACAGTCCATCCCATGCGCCAGCCCGTCATGGCGAAATATTTGGAAAATGTGTTTAAGACAATAACATTATCGGAATATTTTCGTGCGGTTGGCGCTTTGTGGCCGTATGTGATGCCATGATAGGCTTCGTCAGAAATCAGGCGCACACCGTTTTCATCACACCATTCGCAGATTTTCTTAAGCTCCGCATCGTCAATCATCGTGCCCGCAGGATTGGAAGGGGAGTTGATGATGAGCCCTTCAAAGCTTTTGCCGCAATTTTGTAATAGCTCCAATGTTGGTTGGTAGTTATCTTCGGGGCGCGCTTCGATTTCGACAACCTCGATGTTCAGGGATTTTAAAATGTTCCTATAGGCCGGGTATGTCGGCGTTGTGACCAAAACACGATCCCCCGCATCAAAGGCGGCCAAAAAGTCGAGAATAAAGCCTGAGGATGAGCCCGCGGCGATGACAACCTCATTGGGGGAGATGCTCACGCCATAGTGGCTGTCATAATATTCGGCAATGCGTTCACGTAAGGATGGCATACCGACGGCCTCTGTATATCCCTGTATCGGATCACGCTTAATCATGTCCACGGCGTAATCCAATGCGCCCTGCGGTGCGCCAAAACATGGCTGGCCCGCGCCCATGCGCTTAATATCGACACCTTCTGCGGCGCGTTCATTAACCTGGCGCAGGATGTCTAGTGCCTGAAACATTGCAATATCTGATCTGGAAGAAAGCTTAAGTTTGGTCATTTTTTATGATTTTCTGTGTTAATTCGGTTGAAATCCTTTGCCTTACAAAGCCTTAAAAGAAATTCTAAATCAAGATGATTTTTATTTTTCCTTTATTATCAAGTAAATAACAAATAAAACAATTTATGTAAAATTTTATATAAATTTTATACTTATTTTACAAGTATTTTAATCTAATTACTTTATTAAAAATAATAAAAGTATTTATTTCGAATTTTATTTACTTTGTATTTACTTTCTTCATGTTATGGTAAATGTATAAGGAGATACGAATTATGACTTTCGGAGTGATTGCATTTTTTTCAGCGGTTTTATGTATTTTATGTTCCGTCATATCGCTTTATACGACGAGACCAGCAAAAAGGGAGAGCGATATGTAATAAGGGGGAGCAGCCCCTTAGAACGGACTTTTTTAAAGTTTACGTGTTTGTCTTAAATTTGTCATGTGCGGAGCTTGATTGATATGTAGATTTGGTTGCCCCAATATCCTCAAATCTACGCCGATATATTATTAAGCTCATATTCTCTACCACCGGATTCTTCCGGTGGTTTTTTTTTGCTATTCAGTTT
>Ga0256829_1003568_pt1 | contig 10702 bp, 10 predicted proteins | sample 131447metaG_FD_185979 | JGI IMG/M metagenome (GOLD analysis project Ga0256829, IMG submission 185979) | Hydrothermal vent microbial communities from Lau Basin, Pacific Ocean - 131-447 | ecosystem: Environmental > Aquatic > Marine > Hydrothermal vents | place: Pacific Ocean: Lau Basin | collected...
CTTATCGCCATCAGTGGAGATAAACGCTACGATGGAAGCTTTCTCTCAAACTTTGTAAACATCAATGTTCTTGATGAAATCAAGCGTATAAATGGTGTTGGTAAAGCAGAGAACATGGGTGAAAAAAAGTATTCTATACGTATCTGGCTTAATCCTGACAAGCTCAAAGCACTTAACATGACACCGATGGATGTTATTAACGCGGTTAAAAGCCAAAACAAACAAGCTTCTATTGGTAAAATAGGAGGCAATCCAAGCTTTAAAGACCAAAAACAAGAGTTTACCCTCACAACACAAGGAAGACTCACTGATGTTAAAGAGTTTGAAAAGATAGTTCTCAAATATAAAAAGGATGGCTCACTGGTTCATCTTAGTGATGTCTCAAAAATAGAACTTGGAAGTGAATCTTATGATTGGAATGCTATTAGTGCAAAGAAGCCTACCGGACTCATAGGAGTCTATCAACTCGGTGAAGCCAATGCCCTAGATATTCGCACAAAGATAGAAGAGACTATGCAACGCTTATCTAGCCGTTTTCCCGATGGCGTTACCTACTCAGTACCTTATGACACGACAAAGTATGTACAAGTCGCTATTAACAATGTTGTTAAAAACCTCTTTATGGCAATAGCCCTTGTTATTCTCATTATTTTTGTTTTTTTAGGTTCTTGGAGACCTACTATTATTGCCTCTGCTGCTATTCCTGTTTCACTAATTGGGGCATTTATGGCTATGCAGATTGCTGGTGGGTTTAGCATCAACTTTTTAACACTCTTTGGGCTTATACTAGCCATCGGTATTGTTGTTGATGATGTTATTTTAGTTGTTGAGAATGTTGAGGTTATTATGTATAAAGAACCTGATTTGACCATGCCTCAGGTTGTCAAGAAGTCTATGATAGAACTCATAGGTCCCATCATTTCTACTACCTTAGTTTTAGTAGCTGTTTTTGTTCCTGTTTCTATGCTTCCGGGTATTACCGGTGCTCTTTATCAGCAGTTTGCTCTTACTATCTCCTTTGCTGTTTTAGTCTCTTCGCTTAATGCACTGACACTCTCACCAGCTCTAGCTGCCATCATCATCAAACGTAGAAAAAAGGGGGAGAAAAAGTTTATTCTCTTTGAGAAATTTGATCTATTTTTTGATGCTGTTACTGCGAGATACAAAAAAGTCATTACCTTTTTTATAAAAGTAAGATACTTTATGATTTTAGTTATGGGTGGAATCTTTTATCTTATGTATTATCTCTTTAGTGTTACACCAACAGGTTTTGTGCCTTCTGAGGATAAGGGTGTTTGTATGGTTTCTGTGAACTTAAAACCGGGAACATCACTTGCGCAAACAACACAAGTTGGCAAAGAGGTTGAAAAAATCATCTACAGTATCAATGGCGTTAGTAATGTTGTAAGTGTTGAGGGTTACAATATCATCACCTCCTCTCTTGATAGCTCAGCTATTGCAATGTTTGTCTCCTTAAAAGATTGGAGGGAACGCAAAACGAAAGAGAGCAGTGTTTTTGGTATTATCAAGCAGATAAAACAGAAAACGGCTCTTGTAAATGAAGCGAATATCGCTGCATTTAATATGCCTGGTATTCCCGGTGTTGGAAATGTAGGTGGATTTGACTTTAGACTCCAAGATTATCTCTCTGGCGATTTAGATACTTTTGAACACTATGCAAACGAGATGATAAAGGGTGCCTTTGCAGACCCTAGAATCGCTTATGCTTTTACTACTTTTGCCACAAACTATCCTATGTACGACATCGTAATAGATAGAGAAAAAGCAAATGCACTAGGTGTCAATATGGCAGATCTTTTTACTACTATGCAGACCTATTTAGGAAGTGTTTATGTCAATGATTTTACAAAGTTTGGCAAGGTGTTTCGTGTTTTCATACAAGCAGATAAAGAATACAGAAGTTCTAAAGAGGACATCACAAAACTCTTTGTCAAAAATGTACATAACAAGATGATTCCTCTTGATGCTATTTTACAGGTAAAAGAGATGATAGGACCGCAAAACCTTACACACTACAATATGTACAGAAGTATCCAAATAAATGGTGCTGCTGCTCCGGGCTATAGTTCTGGTGATGCGATGTCTGCCATGCAAGAGATAGCAAAAAAAGTGCTTCCTTCTACTTATGGTTATGAGTGGTCAGGTATGAGTTACCAAGAGACACTAGCAGGAAATGCACAGATATATGTAGTGATTTTTGTACTCCTTGTTGTTTTTCTTGTTCTCTCTGCACAGTACGAGTCGTGGATACTTCCACTTATGATTTTACTCTCTGTTCCTATGGTTGTTGCAGGTGCAGTTGCAGGTCTGAAGTGGTTTGGCATACCGCTCAATACTTTTGCACAAGTCGGTCTTGTCCTGCTTGTCGCACTTGCAGCAAAAAATGCCATTCTCATAGTCGAATTTGCCAAAGAGCAACGTGAGTCTGGAGTCAGTATCATTGACTCCGCCATAAACGCAGGAACTCTTCGATTTCGTGCCATAATGATGACTATTTTATCATTTTTGTTTGGGATTTTTCCTCTTGCATTTGCTACAGGTGCAGGTGCAATAACACAGCAATCTATAGGAGTCGTTCTTATGTTTGGTATGATAGCCGCAACCTTTATCTCTACACTCTTTGTTCCAGTACTGTATGTACTCCTAGAAACAATGCGAGAAAAATTTGTCAGTGTTGAAGAAGAGATAGCAACAAGGGAGTCAATATAATGAAAAAAACTATACTCTATGTATCACTCACATTAGCAATGTACTCTTCGCATGTAAGTGCTAAAGAGGTTTTTACTGTAGACCAGCTGATTCTGGAGTCATTAAAAAACGCACCAGATTTACAGATCAGTAAACTGCAATATGATGCTTCGACAAGTAGATATAACACAGCTTCAAGTGAGTACCTTCCAAGTGTTAATCTTACAGCCTCAACTGGTCGTGTGGCACAAAGTGCTATTTTTAATGCCAATGGAGATGTACAAAACAACATCTTAAAAGGTGAACTCTCTCTTAAACAACTCCTTTATGATTTCGGAAAAACACAAGGTAGAACTGCAACACAAAAATTTGCTGCCGACTCCTACAGTATGCAAAATATGCAAAATATTGCCAATAAAAAACAAAATGTGAAAAGTGCCTACTACGATGTCCTAAAATCACTTGCACTCATTAATGTACAAAAAGAGAATGTACAACTCAATAAAGCACAACTCTACCGTTCAAAGCGTTATTTTCAAGCAGGTATACGTACAAAGATTGATGTGAGCGATGCTAAAGTACAACTTATTCAAGCCAAACTAGACCTCAAAACAGCTGAGTATAATCTCAAACTTTCTTATGCAAACTTAGATAAAATAGTAGGTTTCACTGCTTTAGAAAACGACTATGCAGTTTACTCTAAAAAACTAGAACTAGATAAGCTTTATCAGTCTCTCAAAGAGTATGACTTAAATCTGCATAACGCGATACTCTATGCATATCAGAATAGATTTGATATAAAAAAAGAGCAAGCGCTGATGCAATCAAAACAAGCTGACATTCGGACTACAAAAGCAGAGTACTACCCTGCTCTATACTTGGGTGCGAACTATCTTTATCAAAAAGCACAATCAAAAGAATTACAACTCTTTCTTCCTGAGACACAGTGGAGTGCTATGCTTAATCTAAACTGGAATATTTATCAAGGTGGTGCAACAGACTCTAAAACTCAAGAAAAAAGCATAAATGCTACTATCTCTTCAGTCCAACTCGCCAACACAAAGCTTATCATAAAAGCCTCTGTTACAGATGCTTACATCAATGTTTACAAAAGTAAAGATACAGTCGAACTCGCTCAAAGTTTAGTAGATATTTCAAACGAAAAGTTTGATCAAGCTTCCAAACGCTATGAACACGGTCTCTCGGACTACATAGAGCTCCAAGAAGCACGACAAGGGTACATAAACTCCAAAGCGATTCTTGTAGTAGACTACTATGACTACTACATTGCAGTAGCAAAACTTGATAATGCAATAGGAAAATAACATTTATAAATTTACACTCATACTCCTTACTCTTTTGACATTTGCTGGTTGTGCCACTCGACCTACCCCTCTGCCTGCAAAATATGCACAAGCACTTCCTTGGGGTGCCATTGATTTAGATATTCATGCGACTGGTCAATACTCTATCAAAAAAAGTTTAGGTTCAGTTCTCACACAAAAAGCAACAAAATACAAAGACTCCAAAAAACCTGTCAAAATAGATATTCTAGCCTTAACTGGTGGTGGAAGTCGTGGTGCTTTTGGGACAGGTCTTCTTGTTGGTTGGACAAAAAAAGGTGATATTCCAAACTTCGATATAGTTACAGGTATATCTACGGGTGCAGTGATGGCTCCTTTTGTTTTTTTAGGTAAAGAAGAACTCAAAAAAGTAGAGTACTTTTATACAAAGATGCACACTGAAGAAATTTTCACTTCTACTCTCCTAAGTATTTTTGGCTACGGTTATGTTATGAATGCCAAACCCTTAAAAGCACTTTTTCAAAAAACATTTGATAAAGATTTCTTAGATAAAATTGCAGCTGAATATAAGAAAGGAAGAAGACTCTATATAGGTACGACTAACATTGACACAGGACAACTTACAGTGTGGGATATGGGAGCTATAGCTTCAAGTAATAGACCTGACAAGTATGCAAGATTTAACCAAATTATCTATGCTTCAACCGCGTTACCTATCTACTTACCTCCTGAGTATATAGAAGTGGACATTGCAGATAAAAAATACTACCAAATGCATGTGGATGGGGGAATTTATACACAGGTATTTATGATTGGTCTTTTAGTAAACTGGGCTGAAGTGCTACACTTTAAAGAAAATGACAACACGAACTTTGATGCTACCCTCTACACTGTAGCAAACAGAAAGTACCGTCAACGCGATATATACAAACCTATAGAGCAAAAACCTTTGAGTATCATCGAGTCCTATGTGCTAACAGAAATGGATTTACTTTTCGATAGAAGTATGTATAGACTCTACAAAAGTTGTGAGCAAAAAGGTATAAAGTTTAAGATGGCAACTATCCCTGAAAAAATGCCCGATATTATTGAAGTGCCAACAGAGTTTGACCCTAGTAGAATGATAAAGCTTTTTAACATCGGCTATAATTTTGGTGTTAATGGCGTTAAGTGGAAAACATCTGTTGATTTTAAAGAGTATGATAAGCATAAGTAGTTTACTACTCTTCTAATAAAGCCAATGCCCCTTTATAGATAGGTTCATCAATAAAGCCATACTCTTCATCTACAAAACCAGTTATGCCCTCATCCCTATGCATCTCAAAAAGTTTTATAATGACCTTTGCTCTTTGAATTTCTGCTTCTTTATCTACAAAAATTTTATTGACTAATTTTACTTGGTTTGGAGAGAGGCAGCCTTTGGCATCGTAGCCCATACTTTTCTCTAACTCTAGCCACTTAGAAAATGTTGCTTCATCTTTGAACTCTTGAAACACAAAGCTTACAGGTTTTACACCCATAGCCTTACTAGTGATGAGAAAGTGTGAAAGCATATAGCTCATAGTAGGGTTATCTATATTTATGAGTGACTGAGGGAGTTGCATATCGGCAAAAAGATCTAAAATGCCTAAGTAAAATGTCCTTACTCTTTTATCGAGAGCTAGTGTACTGAGCTTATGCCATGCAGAGGCTGTTTCTATGGAGAGGTGCAGGTCTATCTCTTCATTTAAGAGTGCTAAAACATTACGCACTTCTTCTTGTGTTTTTATCTTCGGTACTCGCACAGCATCAGGCATAAACTGATTTAAGTAAGTTATCTCTTCATAACCACCTTCATTAAGTGCATTTACCCGTACAATAAGCTTTTTATCACACTGTTTTAATCGCGTTAGAAAGATGGCACACAAGACTAAAGCAAAAGGTTTTTCCTCTTTACTAACGCCATCTTCGAGGTTAAGCATAATAGCATCGGCTTGGAGAGTTTCTATTTTTGAGAGATGCTTTATATTGTTACACGAGAGCATTAAAACGGATGAAAAATCATTTTTTTTATTGAGTGTTCTATAAGTTGGTACTGCTAATTTGTCAAGAGCTTCTAAATCTTTTTGCTCATAAGCTTTTATAATTTCACTGAGCATTTTTGCTCTTTTTGTCATTCCTATGTAAGTAGAGATAGAGTGCGGCCACCTCTTTATCTGTTAAAAAGTATCTAGGCATTCCTTTTTTACGTCGATTAAGTGCATGATAAAAGTCATTATACTTTATGGTATTTATTTTAGGCGCACGAAAACTTTTTTCTTTACCCTTATCTTTATACTTTGCTATGAGTTTTCCCTCACCATTATCGCCATGACACTTTTGACAGCCTATACCACGAGGATTTTTATAGAGTTGTGCTGCGTACTCTGCTGGTGTTATAAAACTAGCTGTTGCTAAGAGGTAAAGAGGTGTCAGTAAAAAGAATAGAGTTTTCATCATTAGCCTATTATTATTTTAAAAGGGTATAATATCAGAAATATTATTTATGAGGTTTAAATGCAGTTACTTGATGGAAGAAAACTTTCAAAAAAAATAGAGCTTCAAATCACTGATGAGGTGAAAAAGTTAAAAGAGTCTTGCGGATGTACACCAGGGCTTGCCGTTGTTTTAGTAGGTCAAGACCCAGCAAGTGCGACTTATGTTGGTATGAAGAAAAAAGCTTGTGACCGTGTAGGTTTTTACTCCATCACTCACGATATGCCAGCGACTATTTCTCAAGAAGCTATAGAGCGTACTATTATAAGTATGAATGAAAATGAGAGCATAGATGGTATTCTCATTCAACTTCCTCTTCCCTCGCAAATAGACACAACAAAACTCCTTGAGCTTGTTGATCCAGCAAAAGATGTAGATGGGTTTCACCCTTTTAATGTTGGTCGTTTAGTAACAAACCTCGATGGTTTCGTTCCTTGTACCCCACTTGGTGTTATGGCACTTCTAAAAGAGTACGATATTGATGTAAAGGGAAAAAACTGTGTAGTTGTTGGTGCTTCAAATATCGTTGGTAAGCCAATGGCATCACTGCTGCTTAATGCAGAAGCTACAGTTGAAGTCTGCCATATTTATACAGATGATCTTAAACGCCATACACTCAACGCGGATGTCATTCTCGTAGGTGTTGGTGTTATAAACCTCATAACAGAAGATATGGTAAAACCAGATACGATTATCATCGACATTGGTGTGAGTCGTACAAAAGAAGGGAAACTTGTTGGTGATGTAGACTTTGAAGCTGTTAGTAAAAAAAGTTCTTATATTACCCCAAGTCCAGGTGGTGTTGGTCCGATGACTATCGCTATGCTTTTGAGTAATACTCTCAAAGCAGCAAAAGTAAATGCACAAAAAAAGAAGAAAAACTAAATGAAAGAAACACTTAAAAAAGCTTATAAATTTTCAAACTCTTGGACTGGAACTATTGTCATAGTTCTTTTTGTTATATTTTTCATAGCACAGGCCTTTAGAATCCCTTCAGGAAGTATGAAAGACTCTCTACTTGTAGGAGATCACCTCTTTGCTAAAAAGTTTGCTTATGGTATTTCTATGCCACACATTCCTTTTTTAGAAATTTCTATCATGCCGTGGAGTGATAAACTCCGACTTTTTGATGGAGATACTCCAAAACGCGGTGATATTGTCATCTTTAGATACCCTGGAAATATCAAACAACATTTTGTAAAACGTTGTGTTGGTCTTCCCGGAGATGAATTATTTGTAGCAGAAAAAAATCTTTTTATTCACTTTCATGAGGGTGACGAATGGATTAAAAAACACTATAAAGATTTTGAAATAGCTGTATATCAAGACAAACTTTGGGTGAAGAACCCTTACATGAAAGCACACCCTGGTATTCATCATGATGCTAAAATCATTAATAATGGTCAGTATCCAATGCAACTCTTTTATGTCAATCCTATTAAGGTAGAAAAAGATCGCTACTTTATGATGGGAGACAATCGTGACCACTCAAATGATAGCCGTTTTTGGGGAAGTGTTCCTTATGATAACATTGAAGGTACTCCATGGTTTATCTACTTTAGTATAGATAAAAACTGGGAAATCAGATGGGATAGAATAGGTAAAACACCAACAGATTTAGAACAGTCTCCTTACTTAGATAAAGCAAGAGAAGAGAGAATACGAACAGATAAAGACTTTCATGGAATCACTTGATATACTCAAGATAGTTGCTGCTGTTTTAGCACTAGCTATCGCTATTATTGGTCATGAAATTATGCACGGATGGGTTGCCTATATGTACAAGGACACTACTGCAAAAAATGCAGGACGTTTAACTATAAACCCACTAAGTCATGTAGATCTAGTCGGTACAATCATAGTTCCTGCAACAATGTACTTTTTACCTATGCTCTTTGGAGCAGATAGTGGATTTTTATTTGGTTGGGCAAAGCCTGTACCTATAAATATGGCGACAGTCATCCGAAATGGTGGTTACAATGCTGCCATGCAAGTAGACTTAGCGGGAATAGTATACAACTTCACGATGGCTGCTGTTGCTTCCATAGCGGTTGTAGCTATGAGCCAACCTACTAGTGCAGACTCTTTAGTCTATATTTTTATGTATCTTTTTGTATTTCAACTACTTGTCATAAATGTTGTTCTTGGTGTTTTTAATCTTTTACCAGTCCCTCAGTTTGATGGTGCTCACTTTTTAATGCATCTTGCGTTAAAATACAAAATAAATGCAGTCGCAGAATTTTTTTATAAAAATGAACGTTATGGTATTATTATTGTACTTATTATTTTAATGACACCGCTCAAAGATTATCTGTTATTTTTACCAGTTAAAACCATTCTTGGTTTACTACTTTCTTAGGAGAAAAGATGAAGTTTTTTGTTGCAACAGACCATGCAGGTATAGAGTTAAAAGATTATACAGTTGAATTATTACGTCAAAAAGGTCACGAGGTTGAAGATATGGGTCCTTATTCTAAGGATCGTGTTGATTATCCAGACTATGCACATAAGGTAGCTACTGCTGTCTTAGAAAACAGTGATGCACAGGGTATACTTATCTGTGGAAGCGGTATTGGTATGAGTATGGCAGCAAATCGCCATGAAGGTATTCGTGCAGCTCTTTGTCATGATGCCTACACTGCTACAGTAGCACGTGGACATAATGATGCCAATATCCTATGTTTTGGAGAGCGCATCGTTGGTAAAGGTGTAGCAGAGTCTATACTCGATGCATGGATTGCTGGAAGTTTTGATGGTGGACGCCATTGCGGTCGTGTTGAGAAGATAGAGCTGTAAAATGTTAAATAAAATCTCACCGTTAGATGTAGCTTTAATGAGGGGAATTTTGCGAAGAATTGATTCTGCCCTTGTGGTACACTTTTTTGAAAAAGGAGACAGATAATAATGTTTTGGGAATGGTCACTCTTAACAATACTTTCCATAGTAAGTGTGTATCTTTTTGTAAAGATGTACTACTTTAAAAGTATTACAAATAAAGAACAACGTAGTAATGACTTGATGAAACTCACACTCCATGAAGCAGAAATACTCATAAGAAAGTATCAAATACAGCTCCAACGGGCCCTTGGAAATGTAGATATACTCTCTGAAGAACTTACAAAACTCCGTAATGAGCTTAAAGTTCTTAAGGGTAGAAACTCTAAACACAGACAAGAAACAGATAGACTCAACGGAAAAATAAAAGCCCTTGAGGGAAGAATAGACGCACTACTATAAGGGATAAATATGACACTTAGTAATACTGAACGTAAAATTATAGAAAACTCCATACGAGACATAAAAGACTTTCCTAAAGAGGGAATAGTTTTTAAAGACATCACAACACTGCTTAATAATAAAGAAGCATATAGTGTTCTTATGAACCATCTTTATGCTCGTTATAAAGCCTATGATTTAGAGTATATTGCAGGGATTGATGCACGTGGGTTTATTTTTGGTGCGGCATTAGCCCAAATGTTACAAATTGGTTTTGTGCCTATTAGAAAAAAAGGCAAACTTCCTTACACGACTATTAGTGAGAAGTATGCTCTTGAGTATGGTGTAGATGAAATAGAAGTCCACATAGATGCTTTTGGCGAAGAAAAGGGTGCAAGAGTTCTCATCATAGATGACCTCATAGCAACAGGTGGTACTGCAAATGCAGCAGCAACTCTTGTCAAACAAACAGGTGCAGAGTGTGTAGAGTGCTGTTTCATCATAGGACTCGCTTTTCTTGATGGTATTAAAAAGTTAGAAGAGAAGACACAAGTATATTCACTTATAGAGGTTAATTAATGTATATTCCACAGCCAAGTAAATTTGATCCAGATGAAAATGGACACTTTGGAATTTTTGGTGGGCGATATGTGCCTGAGACACTTATGCCAGCACTACTGAAGCTCAAAGAAGAGTATGAGTTAATCCGTTTTGATGAAGATTTTTGGAAAGAGGTACACTACTATCTTAAAGATTATGTAGGTCGCCCTTCTCCTCTTTACTATGCTGAGAATATTTCTAAAGAATTAGGTGCAAAGATTTATCTTAAACGTGAAGATTTGAACCATACAGGTGCACACAAAGTCAACAATGTTATAGCTCAAGGACTTATGGCTAAACGTCTTGGTTATAAAAAAGTTATCGCTGAGACTGGTGCTGGGCAACATGGTGTGGCAACT
>Ga0256829_1003569_pt1 | contig 10702 bp, 8 predicted proteins | sample 131447metaG_FD_185979 | JGI IMG/M metagenome (GOLD analysis project Ga0256829, IMG submission 185979) | Hydrothermal vent microbial communities from Lau Basin, Pacific Ocean - 131-447 | ecosystem: Environmental > Aquatic > Marine > Hydrothermal vents | place: Pacific Ocean: Lau Basin | collected...
TATGAGGTTGCGATGCTTTTGGTGCATTTGTTATGGCGTTTGTTATGTTTTGAGTGAGCTCTTTTGCTTTTGTTGTGCTACCGAGTACTTCACCTAAGCGTAGTATGCCTTTTTGTATGTCTTTTATCGTTCTAAGCTTGAGAGCAAGAGTCTTAATATGAAACTTCTGGAGTTTTTCTAAAAGGTTCCTATTAAAATCTTGTCCGACTACGAGAGTAGGATTAAAGGAGAGGATTCTCTCTAAATGTGGGTTTTCATAACCACCAATGATAGGAAGTTTTTTTGCTGCTGGAGGGTAGAGAGAGTAAGAGGAGGTCGCCACTAAACTCTTACCTCTGTCCAAAGCATAAATGATCTCGGTAAGAGAAGGGCTAAGAGAGACAACTCTCTCGTCTGCCCCGAGGCTAAGTATGAAAAGTGAAATAAGGAGAATGTGTTTCATACTCTGTGTGCCTTTTTAGTATTTTAGTTTAAATCCTGCAAGTGCAGTAGTTGTGAAATTTACAGGGTAAATAGTATCATTTTTAATCCATATACCATTTGCTTGGTTAAATAGATTGTTTATTTTAGCAAAAATTTCCCAATTCTCTTTTGCATAAGTTGCAGAGATATTAGTTGGGTAGTAAGCATCTTGCTTTTGAGAGAAGTTATTATTGAAATCATTTGCAGCATAAGCTTCTGAACGATACTCTTGTGTTAAAGAGAGAGTTGCAAATTCATTTGGCAGATAACTAAAAGTTGCTTTAGCATTATGATCACTTACACCAGGAAGTTTTTTTCCGGCAAAGCTAGTCCCTGCTTCTTCATCGATGATAGCTTGAACATAGTTGTAGTTGAAAGCTATATTAAACTTTTGGTTTATAATGTATTTGTCATAAATATCTACACCATATTTATGTGATTTATCAATATTTGTATTTTTATATGTAAAAGCATCATAATAGATCTCATCTTTTAAGTCTATATAGTAAGCAGAAACTTTAAACTTGTTAGTAGCTTGAATGTTATTGTATCCAAGTGTATAATTATTTGCTTGTGACGGATCAACATAACCAGAGTATGTACCCGTAAAAAAGCTAAATAAACTATCTAAGCTCGCATATTGATAAGAGTGTGAGTAGTTAAGAAAGAGAGAACTCTTTTTATTAAGTGTATAGTTGATTCCCGTCTCAACACCATTGAGATTATCTTTTTCATGATCACTACCATTTTTATTTGTAAACTCAATAGTTTCAAATCTATATCCAGCTTTGAGAGTAAAATCATTAAGTTTGAACTGAGTCATAAGAAAAGCTGCAAAATTTTTCTTTTCAAGGTCTATACTTGTACTTTTTATTGTTCCATCAAAACCATCTACACCAAAGATAAGAGATGTGTTTTTTGTTTTATACTCACTATCTACTTTAAAAGAGAGATAATCATAATCATATACAGCTGAATTTACATACTCAGATGATTTTTTTTCATAGTTAACATCTGCATTAAGAGCTATCTCATTGTTGACAAAATAACTGATTCCAGTACTTACAGTTTGAGTATCAAACTTTTGGTAAGTGGAACTACTTGGTTGTGAGCCATAGCCATAATCAACAGTTCCCTGTTGCTTTGGATTTTCTTTATATTGGGCTTCTGTCATACTTCCAGCATAAATTACATCCATATATGCAAAACTTGCACCCAAACGTAACTCTATAGTGTCATTTGGAGTGTAAGCAAGATTAAATGTTGCTGTAGAAAATTTATTTTTATCTTTGTTCCCATTAGTATCAATAGTTCTAATGCCATCACTCTTTTGTGCTTCTCCAGTTACAGAGATAGAGAGGTTTTCATCTTTATGTCCAGCATAAAATGCTCCATCGACAAGACCATAACTCCCAATGTAAAAGCTAACATCTTTATCATTACTCTGCTTAGTTGTGATGTTTATAACAGCAGCATTTGCTCCATCTCCGGCTAAAACGATTCCAGAAGCTTTGATGATTTCTATTTTCTCGATAGAAGATGGAGAGATAGAAGAGAGCAGTTGTGGAGAAGAGTCGATATTATTCATTCTTCTACCATTAATATTGATGACAATATTTTGGTTTCCATTACTCGAACCATAGCCATGGACATCTAACTTCTGTGTAAAGGGATTACCATAGTTTGGTGATGCAACAATGGAAGTCTGCTGATTTAAAAACTCATATACATTCTGCACATGAGCTTTTTCTATATCCTCTTGAGTGTAAATTTCAACAGCATCAGTTGATTTAAGCTCATCAGTTTGTATCGCTGTAGAAGTTACTTCTAAAGGTTTGAGTGTTATCTCAGCAGCATGAAGTTGGCTGAGGAGTACAGCAGAGAGTAGTGATAGTTTTATAGTCGTATTTTTCATTTTTGTCCTTAAACATTTGTATATTTTATTTTTTATGAGTTGCTATGTTTAAGAAGCAGGTGGAGAGGCTATTTTTATAGTGAGAGGTTTACCGCTGAGTGTGCATACTGAGCTACTTCTTGCTACTATCTTTACTAAAGATATGTAAGCTTGTATCGATGCTAGTGAAAAGTAGTTTTTTCCAAAACCTTTAGGCATATGCACTCTGAGTATTCCTCTTCTGTTTTTTCGGAATTATACACTTTTTTTATTCAAAGCATTTTAAATTATTATGCTAGTCTAAAAAAACTTCTTTGCCTTCTTTGTAAGTGAAGAGATGGGAGCAGAGTCAAACTCCTCTAAATCCATCCAGACTATCTCTCCATCGAGCTCTTCTATCTCATAGATTTTTACATCCAAACGGTACTTTGTGTAGGAGTGTTTAAAAGAGCCTAAGTAATTCTCTTCTAAAGGTTCTACTTTTGGTAGAGTAAGCATATCTTTGTACATATTATCATCAGAGAGTTTAAGGGCGATTTTATTGTCTTGGATGTAAATGCCAAAGAAAAGTTCCATACTTATATACTCTTTTTTCTTTGTCTGAGTATAAAGTTCTGGCTCCTCTTTTCCTTGACAGTTTTTTTCTAGTGGACATAAACTACACTTTGCATTTTTCGCCTTGCAGACCATAGAACCTAAGTCCATGAGGGCAAGGTTATGTGCACGAGGCTCTCTAGTGTTTAAAAACTGCTCGGCATACTCCCAAACTGTTTTATCTTTCACTCCTAGAAGTCCAAAGTAGCGTTTAAGAACTCGTGAGATATTTGTGTCGACTACGGGTACACTTTGATTGAGGGCGAAACTACAGACTGCACTTGCTGTATAGTCACCAACCCCAGGAAGGGATTTGAGTTCTTTAAGTGAAGTAGCAAGTCCCTCTCGTGAGAGTTCTGCTGAAAGATGAAGATTTCTAGCACGTCGGTAGTAGCCTAAACCACTCCAGAGACTTAGCACTTCATCTAAATGTGCATCGGCTAGATGTTTTATAGTTGGGAATTTTTCTAAAAAAAGAGGATAGTACTCATCTCGCACACGATTTACCTGCGTTTGTTGAAGCATTATTTCGCTCAGATAGACATGATAAGTGTCATCAGTTTGGCGCCAAGGAAGAGAGTGCCGCCCCTCTTTTTCATACCAAGAGAGAAGAGTTTTATGTACTGCTTTATATTTACTCATAAGCCCATCGAAACGAGATAATCAGATAAAGGGGTATCCATAGCTTGTATATGCTGGTCAAGCCAAGGGGAAAGCTCATCTTTAAGGTAAGAACGAATCACCTCACTTTCCTTAGCATTTCGTGACTGCATCTCAATATATCGAGCTTCACGAAGAACTTTTGCGTGTTCGGCTTGATGCATTCGAAAGGAAGGGTAGTGTGACTCTTGCATCAACTTCTCTTCACTCTCAAAATGCTCTTGCATATGTTCTAAAAGTTTATCAAAAAGAGGGATGATTTTTTCATCATTAGACGGAATATCTAATTCAAAGAGTAAATCTCGAAGGATTTCTATTTCTTCTTCATGCATTGTATTCATCGATTCTTTAGAAACTTTGTGAAATTTTTTATTTGTGTTTATCATCTATATCTCCAAGTTTAGAAATCTTTAGTGCTCGCTCTAGTAGTATAGTATAGATAGCTCTTCCGCCCAAAGAGTTAACTGTAATTACTGCTACTAAAGAGGTGATGAGTAGGGGTATTAAGAGGTTAAAACTGTTTGTCATCTCTGCTACAAGGACAATGCCTGTGAGAGGTGCACGAACAGTTGCACTAAAGAGAGCACTCATCCCAACAACAGCAAATACTAAAAGTTCTACATGCAGAGAGGGAATAAACTCATTTGCTATCATGCCAAAAGAGACACCAAAGAGTGTACCTAAAGCCAGCATAGGTGCAAAAATACCACCCGGTGCACCTGTTCCATAAGAGATCATTGTAGTAAAAAAACGTAGCACAAAAAGAATAAGTAGTGTTTTAAGGGCCAACTCACCATTTATTGCAGCATGAATGACTTGATAACCCTCCCCAACACTATCTGGATAAATATAAAAAAGCAGACCTATAAGAGCACCAATTACAATAATAAAAAGATTAAATTTCCAACCAGTTATTTGTGCTATTTTTGTTGTAAAATCTACTAAATACTTGTTGAAAGTAAAACCTAAGAGACCAAAAAACATACCAAAGACAATAAATATCCATAAATCATAAAGCTGTGGAGAGATTAAATTGTCTATTGGAATTGAGATATTGTCGCCAACTATCATATGTAGAGTAATAACACTTACTACAGATGCAGTTGTAATTGCTTTAATTGGGATGTCACTATATTTTATTCCATCATGCATCTCCTCAAAAACAAAGAGTATTCCAGCTAAAGGTGCATTAAAAGTTGTGGCTAAACCAGCTCCTGCACCAGCTGCTATAAGTAGATTTATATTCTCTTTATTCATTGGAAATTTTTTAGATATAAGGTGTCCTATTGCCCCTCCAATCTGGACAGAGGGACCTTCTCGCCCCATACTCATACCTGCACCAAGAGAGAGGAGCCCTCCAAAAAATTTTACAATAATAACTCGAATACTCCTCATACTCATCTTGTTTCCAAGAACACCCTCAATATTTTGAATACCACTTCCTGCCGTATCAGGAGCATATTTTTTTACTATATAGACAGAAATAAAAACCATAAGAGAACTTAGAATCATATATGCTATATATTTATACTCTTCCCATGGCCAAGTTGCATCAATAAAATGTGCCTTATTTGATAATACCCAATCTATTGAGAGATGAAATAGTGAAACAATAAAACCAACACTTATTCCAACTAAAATAGATAAAAACATGATCAAAAAGAAGTTATATTTTTGATTATACATAAGTGAAAGTTTTAAAAAATATTAATATTTCTATTAATGTAGTAAAATGAATCATAATATTTTTCCTTTATATATTTTAAAGATAGTGTCAGAATATTTCTGTAAATTCATCCTCAGCTTTGTGACATTGTACCAAATTTTCGAATGAAACATAATTTCTTCCAAGCCATTTAGCATTTGTGTCAATGGCAAGTGGCACTAATAATCTCAATATTGACCCTTCATTTGGAAAGGCACCAATCACTTTAGTTCTGCGTTTAATCTCCTTATTGAATCGTTCAAGTGATAAACTGGTATCATAACTGGTATCATTTTGAGGAAAAGAAAGGTGATTATCTGAAAATATAGTGGTTATTTTATAGGGGTATTATACTGTTTTAGCTATAATATAAGCTCTTAGACTCTTGTGTAAAGTAAGTAAAATAGGGGATTGTAAGTAATAAGTGGTGGACCCTCAGAGATTCGAACTCTGGGAGGTGTAACCCTCGCCGGTTTTCAAGACCGGTGCATTCGACCAACTCTGCCAAAGATCCACGTGTAGTTTGTTATAAAATTATAAAACTGGAGGTGCCACCCAGATTTGAACTGGGGATAGTAGCTTTGCAGGCTACGGCCTTACCACTTGGCGATGGCACCAGTTAAGTTATCTTTCATATCAATGGTGCCCGGAGCCGGACTTGAACCGGCACAGTATTGCTACCGGGGGATTTTAAGTCCCCTGCGTCTACCAATTTCGCCATCCGGGCATCTGTTATGAAATCACAGTTTTTATAATGTTAAATTAAATGGAGCGGGAGACGAGGTTCGAACTCGCGACCCCAACCTTGGCAAGGTTATGCTCTACCACTGAGCTACTCCCGCATCCATACTCTTACAAGCAAATAGTTTGTAAGTGAGCCGGAATTATAGCCGATTGTTTTTTATTTGTAAAGAGTTTTTAGCCTAAATTATAAAAAAAATGCTATAATCGCATTTATATTTAAAGAACTAAACTACTATAGAGGAAAAATTATGAGAAGTGATACTATTAAGAAGGGGTTTGACAAAGCTCCTCACCGTTCACTATTACGTGCAACAGGTTTAAAGGATGAGGACTTTGATAAACCATTTATTGGTATTGCAAACTCTTACATTGACATTATTCCAGGACACTTTTTTCTTCACGAATATGGAGAGATTGTAAAAGAAGCAATCCGTGAAGCGGGTGGTGTTCCATTTGTGTTTAATACTATTGGTGTTGATGATGGGATAGCTATGGGGCATGATGGTATGCTTTATTCTTTACCATCTCGTGAGATTATTGCGGACTCTATCGAGACTGTTATGAATGCTCACAAACTTGATGCTATGATCTGTATTCCTAACTGTGACAAGATTGTTCCAGGGATGATTATGGGTTCACTTCGTGTGAATGTCCCTACTATTTTCGTTTCAGGTGGACCTATGCCTGCTGGACATAAAAAAGATGGTACACCTATTGACCTTGCTACTGCATTTGAAGCGGTTGGTCAGTTTAACGATGGGAAGATGACAGAAGAAGAACTTCATGAGATCGAGTGTGAAGCTTGTCCTTCTGGTGGCTCATGTTCTGGTATGTTTACAGCAAACTCTATGAATACACTTTGTGAAGCGATGGGTATAGCACTTCCAGGAAATGGTACAGTACTTGCGATGACTCCTGAGCGTATCGCTATGGTAAAAAAAGCAGCAAAACGCATAGTTGAGTTAGCAAAGATGGAGAACAACGAGAAGTACAACTTCAAAAATATTCTCAATGAAAAAGCTGTTCACAATGCATTTGTAGTAGATATGGCTATGGGTGGAAGCTCAAATACCGTACTTCATATGTTAGCTATCGCAAAAGAAGCTGATGTTGACTTCAAGATAGAAAACATTAATAAAATTGCAGATAAAGTTGCCCACATCGCAAAAATCTCTCCATCACTTACAACGGTGCATATGAAAGATATTGATGATGCAGGTGGAGTAAATGCTGTTATGAAAGAAGTAAGTCGCCGTTCTGGAGAGTTACTTAACTTAGATGCACAGATGATTACTGGTGAGACTTTAGCTGAGCGTATTCAAGATGCTGAGATCAAAGACACTTCTATCATTCACACAAATGAAAATGCCTACTCTCAAGTGGGTGGGCTCTCCATACTTTTTGGTAACCTTGCAACTGAGGGTGCTGTAGTCAAAAGTGCTGGTATAGATCCAAGTATGCGTGCCTTTAAAGGAACTGCTATTTGCTTTAACTCACAACCAGAAGCTATCAAAGGTATCATGGATAAAAAAGTACAAGCTGGTAATGTTGTAGTTATCCGTTACGAGGGTCCAAAAGGTGGTCCAGGAATGCAAGAAATGCTCGCTCCTACGGCACTTATTCAAGGTATGGGACTTGGCGAATCTGTAGCTCTTATCACTGATGGGCGTTTCTCTGGTGCAACGAAGGGTGCTTCTATCGGGCATGTTTCTCCAGAGGCTGCTGAAGGTGGACTTATCGCGTTAATCGAAGATGGTGATGAGATAGAACTTGATGTTGATAAGCATATTTTACAACTCAATGTAGATGGTGAAGAGCTAGCAAGAAGAAAAGATCACTATGTTCCATATAAGAATGAAGTAAAATCAAAGTGGCTCAAACGCTACTCACTTTTAGTTTCAAATGCATCAAATGGTGCAGTTTTAAAAACTGAATTATAATAATAAAGTATAGGAAAAGATATTGAGCGCAATAGCAATAAAATATAATGATGAAATAGTAGATTTAGTAACTGCCGAAGAACGTGGTATAGAAGGTGAAGAGATAGAGTTAGATAACTCTCCTGAGTCTTTAGATATTCTTCGCCACTCAACAGCACACCTTATGGCTCAAGCGATAAAGTCACTTTATCCTGATGCTGAGTTTTATGTAGGGCCAACTGTAAAAGAGGGCTTTTACTATGACTTTAAAACAGAGGCTGAGATAGGTGAGGGTGACCTTAAAAAGATAGAGAAGCAGATGCTCTCTTTTGCGAAGAAAAAGTACAAGATAAAGAAGTATGAGATCTCTATGGATGAAGCAAAGGAGAAGTTCAAAGATGATCATCTTAAACTTTCTGTGATGGAAAGAATCAAAGATGACAAGGTTTCTATCTACAAGCAAGGTGAGTTTGAAGACTTATGTCGTGGTCCTCACCTTCCTTCTATTGGGCTTATTCGTTACTTCAAACTTACAAAGATAGCTGGTGCTTATCTCGGTGGAGACTCTAAAAATGAGATGCTTACTCGTATTTACGGTATAGCATTTGCAGATAAAGAGTCACTGAAAAACCATATGACTATGCTAGCAGAAGCGGCTAAACGTGATCACCGTAAGATAGGAAATGAAATGAAACTCTTTACTTTCCGCGAAGAAGTTGGGGTAGGTTTTCCTATCTGGCTTCCTGCTGGTGGACGTCTTCGTGCTCGTTTAGAGTCACTCCTTTTCAAAGCTCACCGTAAACGCGGTTATGAGCCAGTTCGTGGTCCAGAGATGCTTCGTGCTGACCTTTGGAAAACTTCTGGTCATTACCAAAATTACGGTGAAAATATGTACTTTACACATATTGACGATATAGAGTTCGGTGTAAAACCTATGAACTGTGTTGGGCACATTAAAGTATATGAAGATGAGCTTCACTCTTATCGTGATCTCCCTATCAAGTACTTTGAGTATGGTGTAGTTCACCGCCATGAGATGACTGGTGCACTTCATGGACTCTTTCGTGTTCGTGAGTTTACTCAAGATGATGCACATATTTTCTGTACTGTAGATCAGATAGAAGAGCAGATTATCGAAGTTGTAGACTTTGTAGATAAGATTATGACTACTTTTGATTTTAAATACAACATGACAATAAGCACGAAACCTGAAAAGGCTGTTGGTGATGCTGAGGTTTGGGAAAAATCAGAAGCTGCACTTGTAAGTGCCATGGAAAAACATAACCTTCCTTATACAATAGATGAGGGTGGTGGTGCTTTTTATGGTCCTAAGATTGACATCAAGATTCTTGATGCTATCGGTCGTGAGTGGCAGTGTGGAACTATTCAACTTGATAACAACCTCCCTGAGCGTTTCGAGCTTGAGTACAATGGTGAAGATAATGAAAAAATCCAACCTGTTATGATTCACCGTGCAATACTCGGTTCATTTGAGCGTTTTATTGGGATTTTAACTGAGCATTATGCTGGTGAATTCCCTATGTTTATAGCTCCTACACAAGTTGCAATTGTTCCAGTAGCAGAGACGCATAAAGAATATGCTAAGCTTTTATCAGATAAACTTATCGACATTAATGCCGATAGTGAGATATATGCTAAAAATGATTCGTTAAACAAACGTATTAGAACGGCTGAAAAAACACGTGTTCCTATGATTGTAGTTATCGGTGATGAAGAGATAGAAAATAAAACTATCTCTATCCGTGACAGAAGAACTAGAGAACAATATACGATAAGTGAAGAAGAATTTCTTACACTTATACAAACTAAAGTAAATGAGGTAAATTTTTGAACCAAAAGAAAAACCGTGTCATAATGAATGACGATATTCGTGCAACAGAAGTAAGATGTAATGTAGATGGTGGAGAGTCTTTAGGTGTAGTACCTATAGATGTAGCTATGGAAAAAGCAAATGAGTTAGACTTAGACATCGTTCTAATCGCTCCAGATGCAAAGCCTCCTGTTGCAAAGATTATGGATTACGGTAAGTACAGATATCAAGAAGAGAAAAAACTCAAAGAACAACGTAAAAATCAAGTGAAGATTGTTGTTAAAGAGATTAAGCTTTCAGTGAAAATTGCTGAGAATGATATGAACTTTAAAGTGAAACATGCAAGAGAATTTTTAGAAAAAGGTTTTCATGTAAAATTTCGTGTATTTTTACGTGGTCGTGAGATGGCTAACCCAATGGCAGGAAAAGAAGTTCTTCTTCGTGTTTGGCCAATGGTAGAAGACATAGGTGTAATGGAAAAACCACCTAAGTTCGAAGGTCGTTATTTCAACATGTATGTAACTCCTCAGAAATAATCACAATAGCGACGCACTTGCTGCGTTGTCTCCCTCGTCAGGTACTATCGTACACTTCCTCGGTCGACCCTTGCAATTACATCACTCTTGTAATTATTTTAAATTACTCGATGTTGAGAAAGTAGCTAAGGTTTACTTAGCTACTTTTGCTTTTAAATCATCCTCGTTAATCGCACCACTCACATACTTAATAATAACAACATTTTCTGTTTCGTTAATGAACCATTCTGCGATGTTTTCATTTTCAAATGTAGCCAATTTATCTAAATCCACTTCATTTGTGGGAATATAAAGGAATGAATGTTTAATAGGGTTTTGAAGCTTTAATGCTGTCCAGATAAGCCATAAAACAATGAC
>Ga0256829_1003570_pt1 | contig 10702 bp, 14 predicted proteins | sample 131447metaG_FD_185979 | JGI IMG/M metagenome (GOLD analysis project Ga0256829, IMG submission 185979) | Hydrothermal vent microbial communities from Lau Basin, Pacific Ocean - 131-447 | ecosystem: Environmental > Aquatic > Marine > Hydrothermal vents | place: Pacific Ocean: Lau Basin | collected...
TATTTTCTACTAGGATTAATATTTTGATAGACAACTTGTCTTAAGTCTTTTGCTGGAGACTGAAGCACATTAGTGCGCGAAGCTGCTATTCATCCAATAATTCAGATAATGAGTCTTTATGAACCTTACCAAATTCAAGATATAGTTGACCCAAAGAGGCTAATTGGAATCATGCTTGATGAAATAAAGCTGCAGAGGCCAGGTGCAACTCTAAAATGTGCTATTTGGGAAGTTGTGGGTTGGATTCATAAACTATATCCAAAGGAATCAGAAGGATACAGAGTTGAAACTCAGGATGTGATGATGAATTCCTTATTGGAACAAGTAGATGGAGCTAAATTTGAAATAAAACATGTCTGAGGAATTCTGAGAGGATTTACACTAGGTCTTCATGACTGTGCACTGTAAGTGAACTCTAAAATATCTTAAAAATCTTCAAATTTTTTCTAATACAACTTTTCAAACTTTAACCCTTGCTATAGAAATCCAGACCAGCTAGAGAAGTTATTCAATATAGCAAAGGGACTTATCAAACCTCATAAAGAACTAAATTCAGTAAGAGTCTGAGTGGAAGCAATGACTCTCCTCTCCACCCATGCGAATATCTTTAAAGAAGAACTGAAGAAATCCAGTTGTGATATTATCAACATGTAAATTTTATATTTTAACCTCTTTAGTGCTTTGGAAATTGGAGCTACACAGTCAAACCAGGATATCAGGGAGGCTTCAGGAGAACTACTCGCACAAGTTGCATCTCAAGTAGCAGATATTAAGGAAGATGATGAAGAATCAAAGGAGGTGGCCAAGGATATCATAGACTTGCTGACTCAAGTTTGGAATGATGAGAATGAGCACAGTGTAAAAATTGAGCCAACTGTGAAAGCAGGTAGGAAATAGATTTTATCAGAAATTAAAATTTAAATATAGTTGGAATTATATCAAAAGGAATCAAAGTTTTGATGGGTGAGGATACACTTAAGATCTACCTTGAAAAGCTTATGTTTGTTGAAATGAATACTTACAGAATAGTGGAGTAAGTTTAAATAAAACTAATTTCTTTCTAGAGAATTTGGAGATCTTTCAGACCCAGAAAGAGAAGTCAAGAAATTCAAAGTTATTTTAAAGAAGCAAAAGCAGTTGATTTCTTTCCTTTCCAGTTATGCTAATTTTGTAATTAATATGGATGTACCACCAGGAGAAAGAGAGTGTCAGCATTTCTATGATCTTGCCTTGACAGCCACAAGAAATTTCAGAAAGCTCTATGTAAAATGGCGGCCAAGATTTTTAGAAGCCTTAGCGTCACTGATAATGTCCCTTCATAAGCACCAGGCAATGTTCATCCACTGGATAGTTAGATTTGTGAAGCAAGCCATTGGAGATATAATAACTTCTCATGCAGGAGTTACACAAGCTGAACTAGAAGAGTCTCTTGATGATAGTGTGCATTTTTGGCAAGGACTTATTTCTGCCACAAAGGAACTGAGTGAGCCAACTTGTGTTCAGATTTACGATACTTTGATTAGTACAGTTCTGGGGTATATCTCAAGTGTGATTGATGGAGACAATGTTGTGCTTAATGCTTCAGAATATGATAAATATTCAAATACATTCCTGGCAAGACTCACAGATTTTCTAATTTTACTGTTACCAAACTGCCAAAGTGAGTGGTTTGTGAGGTGGTATCCCAATTACGTTCTTCTTATTCAAAAGTTGATGAGAAGCCATTCTAATTCTAAATTGTACTTGCTAATGGCAGTACCACTTTTAACTGTGAGTATTAAGGATATAACAAGTGAGCAGAATCAGCAAACTTTTGAAATTGTGTATAAGTGGATCATCAACATTGCACTTCCACAATTGAATCAGTACAAAACTGGATTCCTGACTATAGGAACTGAGGAGAAAAATAAGCATATTCTGCTTGATTTCATTGATAAGATTGGCCAAATTGTTAAAAGTGAGTTATTTTATGTGTAAATTTTTATAGCTGATAAAGCTCGTTCAGAAATTTTTGAATTCCTGTTCTCCTTTATGGTGACCAATAAAGAAAACATTGAAGAAAAAGAGGAAAAACAAGGTAACTATATTTAAAAGTCAAAATTTTAATATTTTATAGATATTCCAGAAATAAAGAAAGGAAGGGCAATCGCTCTTAAAAAGCTACAAGCAGCTAAAGAGAAATGAGAGGCTAAATAAATCTGAGAGAGAAGAAGTGGAAGTAAGAATACTTGGACTTTTAGGAAGACTTGGAGGAATAAACCATCAAGTTATCAAAGAAGATAACGAAAATGGTCGGAAGGAAGAAACCGTAGATTTTATCCAAATTCTTACTGAGAAAATGGCTGGTTTTCATATTGGAGTGAACATGCTAGAATTTGGAATCCAGGTGAAACTGAATTCAATCCTTAGTAGAATTATCCAAGTGGCTGAATTTGATGCAGATCATGAAAATAAAACAGAAGCTTGAAATATTATAAACTGTAAGTTATTAATTTATCATTCTTTAGCACTTACTGAACATATTAGAGCACTCAATCAGACCAAAAAGACTCCTGAAGAAATTAATGAGGAGCTGAGTCCATTCAATGCTCTTGCAATTGAGTTTGTCAGGTGGTTTGCAAGAACTATTGATTTTGAATCAAGTGAGGCTAAAACTCTGCTTTCATCATTACAAGAAATTTCATTTTCTAGTAATAAATTTATGACTCTTGAGCTAGGCAGCAAATGTATCAGTGAATATACAACCACTATCCTGTCTACAGTACCAGTTTCTAAAGGAAATAAATGCTGAAGGGGAATTTTAAGAAATCTACAGAGTGATTCTTCACATCCAGATCCAGCCAGAAGATATGTCTCAATTTATAATTTCAAGGAAATCCTCATAATAATGAAGAATACGAGATTTTCTCTATTTGAATTTGCAATGACTGAGATTGTCCCAGTGTTATTCAAAAATCTTAGCCAACTGATTGTGGCAACAAGTTTCAAGAATAATTTTGAAAGTGAGGCAAAACCTGAGAATAAAACTGCAGTTGAACTGTATATGCTGAGTGATTTAATTATTGAAAATATTGAATATTTTGCAAAAGGACTTAAGAATCATACACAGAATACAATGAAGGAGGAAGGCTCAAATAATAATGACTCTGTGCTCCCAGCCTATAATGAATTTGCAGAATATTTATTACAAAATAGTTTTAGTTCTGACCATCACTGCAGACATCAAAGCCAAAAGGTTTTATATGCACTTGGCTCTAAATTCTTTACTGAATTAACAGAAATAGATGAATTTAGCCTTCAAAAATGGATAATGTCCCTGATTAAAAAGTGAAATTTGGTTGTCAATAAGAAAATTAACGAGAAACAAGAAGAGATTCTCCAAAATTTAGTGTCGAATGAACAGGTTTCCTCTATAGATAAAACTGGAACAACAAGTAAGTTTGAATTAGATTATATTTATTTATAGGAGAACAAACAGATATTATTGGTCATCTCACTGCCCAACTTCAAGGAATAAACTGGCTTGTCTCAGAAATGAAAGTCAAACTAGATGAGCTTATCAATGAAGATCTCATGTTCAATGTATGTCAAGGACTTGGAATATTTGATACTGATGGAATTCCACAGGAAGAAAATTTAAAGCATGACATCATCGAGGATGTGAATAAGAAAATCATAAAATGCTTATATTTCAAACAACTTTTTGAACTCCTAAACCATTGCAGCAAGGATGTAAAATATTATGGAGATTTTGTGCAAGAGGTAGAAAGAAAAGAAGCATTTAATTCTTTTGCGATGGCTATTCAAATCTTAATAATTCCTCACTCTTTGCGCCTTGACTTTGCAAGTGAGAATGAGGAAAAATATTTGGAAGATATAATGAGCAGTTGTTACGACTACATTCTTACACTCACAAAGGAACATGGAAGAAGAATTCTGAAAGGTATAAAGGAAGTAAAGGACAAACATTATTACATTAGTTTGACTTCATTAGATCCAGAACTTCCAGAAGAATATTCTGCAAAAGTTCTTCTTCAACTCACACAGGGATTTTTAAAACTGGTAGAAATTGAAAAAGCTAATGAAAATGAATCTGGAAAGCAGGAAGTCAGGAATTTATTATGTGAGAAATGGGATCAGCACCTTGTAACTTGCACTGAATTCTGGGTTGGGAATGATTCCAGCCCTGTAATCAACCTCAAGGGAAAGATCTTACTCAATTTTCTTTGTCAACTCTCAATTCCCCAGGAGAAATTATGTTCTTGGTTGACGGATAAAAATTCAGATTTCCAAAAATGTATTGATAGTCTCTGCAAATATATTGGATCAAATACAGAAGTAATAGAATATTTAGTGGCAAGAACTCCTGAATTGCCCACTCTTTTAAATTTGTGGGTCCCAATTATCAATACACTAATGCAAAGTGTTGAAGATTCCACTGAAATTCTTAAGTGTTTCATCAGATATCTCCCCAGAGAGTGGAAAGACCCGATTGAAGATGATGATAGAAAGGCAGACCAACTTAGAACATATAGTGTACTTGCCCATTATTGCATCAAGGTGAATTTACTTGATGAATCTGTATTCCCTGAGTGTAATGAACTGCTAACCCACTTCCTAAATCAGATAAATGAGCATAGCCATGATAAACACCCCGTATTTGTTAAATATGAATGTCTTAATCTCACAGGGATAATCTACAACCTAAAATCTCCCAATAAATCTAAGAGTGGTAATAAATCTAATATCCAAAGCAATATCATTGGAGAAGTTCTTTGTAATTCGATTAATAGGATAATGAACCAATATTTTCCTTTATGGTCGCATGAAATTCGACCAGATACTAGGGAGAAGAGATATTATGAGATGATTTTTGACGGACTCATAAATCTTATAAGGTTTTCTAAGAATACTCATGCCTTGAAGCTATTGTACAGAGTTATAAAGGAAGACAAGACATTATTAGAATATAAACTAGAGCATGCACTCCATGTCCTAGTCACAAAGGGATTTAATAAGCTCAGCTTGTCAGAATTTTTGATCCGATCAAAAATTGTGTTTGCTGAATTTATTGATTTTGACTCAGACGAATTCAATTCAGTAAGCTATTTTAGTTATAATTTCTATAGACAAACCAGAGTTTGCATAACAATTTAAAGTTTGGAATTGCTGAGAGATGTCTCTTGAAAATATTCAAGACTTGTCCATTTGAATACTTAACACCGGTTGTGAATGATCTTGCTCCCAAGTTAGTTAAGCGTTTGCAAGAAGATCTGAACACGAAAGATATTGAAATTCTCATGTTTCAATTGAAAGAGAGGTAAGTTTTCTTATGAATATCTCCTAATTAATGTTTATAGAGGCTATATCCTCAGGATTTTTGAATGTTGGACAAGTAGAATTAATGAATCCAATGCAAATGTAAAGGATTTCTATAATTCCATCAAGATCAAAGGTATTGAGCTAACAAAAGCCCTTATAAAAATCTGCCACTATGGAAAATTTGTTGGAATTCCTAAACTGGCTGAGGGAAAACTTGAGAGAGAAGATGATTTAAAAGACTGGAAAGAGCTTGTAAATTCCTACATATGGGGATGTTGGTCTTGTATTAGCTCCATAGTTACCTATACTCAAACTAAAGAATCAGTGTATGAGAATTTCTTGTTCACTTCCCAGAAAGATCAACTGCCAATTTGGGATTTAATTGTGCCTGCAAGTATTGAGTATCAATTTAGTGTTGAGACTGACTTCAAAGTTAAAGATTCTAGAAATGAACAGCATTGGGATAATAACCAGGAAGATGATATTATTAAGAGATTTAACGATAGTTTCTTCGCAAATGTAAGTCAAAATCAAATTTTAGATTATTAATTTTTATTTAGGATAATTTGTTGATGGCTGTTCCATTGAAGTCACAAGTGGCCCAAAATCCACAAAAGCTTAAGAGAAAGTTTGATAAAGTTAGAGATTTAGTAGATAAAGATGAGGAAATGAAAGTAGAAGAAGATTTAGAAGATGAATTAGAGGAAGAAAATGATTCTTTTGAGCTTGATGATCTGAATAAACATCCTTGCATGCAGAATATCCTTGACACTATAGATTCACTCGTCTTTCAGTTTTCAGATGACTGGGAAGATGAGAAAATGCCTGGCTGGATGGAAAAATTACACAAAGATTATCAAAGATCCAATTTTTCTGCAAAATTATTTATCCTCAAAGTTATCATTAACCGCCCAGAACCATTCATAAAATACTCAAATCACTGGTTCAAATATCTGGCTGAATACACAATTTCAAGAGAAAATGGTGGGAAAGGATTCCATTATTTCCTGAGAGATATCTGTACTATTATGATATGCTTTTCTGAAACACTAGATATTTCGACTGAAGAGAATAAGAAATACTGAAATGAAATAATGAACCAATTAATCAAATATGCTGCAGATAAGAGACGAATAATATTTGCACATAATATTAGTATTATTGGCAGTTTACTTGAGAAATGGAGGCCAGTTGTGAATGAACTGAATGAAGATATGCTATCTAAAATGCTAAATAGTAGGGAAGGAAAGATACAAAACTCTGATTTATGGAAAATGTCTGCCTTACAAATTATTGCTCTGTCTTCAAAACTTAATATTCAATGCAATTTATTGAATAGCATAATTTCTCAGCTCGATCACAGGAAGAGGAGTATTATTTATGCAGCCAGTGAGGTGATAGGAGTAGTATTATCCCATCAACCAGAGTTATTAGAAGACACTAGTTCTAAAATTCAATCAATGTTTTCAGGAGAAGCCAAGCAGGACTTATTCGTCAATATTGCTCAGAAAATATCCAAATACCAAGGAATGTTTGCAGTACAGAAACCAATCTTGCAAAAATTATTGCACTTTATTAAGCCTTTCTCAGCGAGTTTTAGGGCTTGTATCCTCCAATCCTTCACTTCAGCAATTAAAGAATGCTTAGTACAAAACAATATAAAATTAATCCAAGAAATATGCATGTGTCTTCTTTCAAATAATGAAGATATTCTAGCAGATAAGGATGATGAATGCCAACAAAGTTTTATTCTTCTCTTGAAAGAATTGGTTAAAGTGAATGATAAATCCAGAGATAGTCTATTCACAGCCATTATGAATTATGATTCTGGTATGAATATCCACCTTATAATGACAAATAACAGGAATCACCTGACTAGAGGACTTTATTGAGACTTAATGGTTGCCTTATATAATAATGAGGAAGGGGGTTTTAAGAATATAGCCACAACTGCACTTGTTAAAAGCTTAGAAGATCCAAATGAAGTCATTAAGAAGAAATTACTCTTGTTTTGGTCTGACCCAGGTAGGTTGTCTCCAAATCCTTCACAAAGACTTTTGGAGCTAATGAATTACAAATCTAAATTTAATAATGAGAAGATATGGCTTCAGTCAACAGTTTGGCTCCTCCTTGATCTCATAAGATTTAATAATTGTGAAAATTCTAACATTGGCTTGAACAAAAATAAACATTCGAAATCCAGAGAATTAGATGATATGGAAGTTGATGAACTAAAGGAAGAATCTAAGTCTCAAACTAAAAAAGAAGGAAGTCAAGAAGGTATCCAAGCTTCCCAAACTGAAGAACTATTTTTCCAAAATAGCATTCATCAGGCAAGCTTTGGTCAAACTTTAGAGTTATCCTCAAGCCTCCAGAATTCAAGATTTTATAAAGTAAGTTAAAATAAAATCAATTTTATAGTCATACCAGAAAGATTCCTTCCTTATGTCAATGGGAAATAATCAATCACAATATACTGATATGAAAGGAAATTCTAACCTTCAAAGTCAAGGAGAGAAAGGGAAATTAACAACAATGAAAAGTGTCAATTTAGATCAGAAAACAGCGAATAAAGGAGGAAATATGATTCCAATCACAGATATTTCAAAGGGAAATACACGGAAACTTAAATCAGCCTTTGGTAGATTCTTTGAAAAGAATCAAATTATGAGGCCCATTTCTACTGTTGGCAGGAATAAAAATGTGAGATTTGGGCCAGATGGAGTTTACAGAATTACTCAGTCCAAAATTAATGAAGTAAAAAGAAGACAGCAAGAAAAAGCAGAAAATTTGAGGAATAAAGCCAGGAAGAGAATTATTGCTAAAAATAGAGAAAATATATCAAGTCAAATATCATCCTCACTAGAAGGAAAGTCTAATAATGAATTCTCTGCAATTCAGAATGAAGATGTTCTATCTCCTCTACAGTGATTAGTGCTTTTGGATGTGGATATTGCTAGTTCAATGTTCTGAGATTTATTTGGAGTGCATTTCCCAAATATTTTCGATAAGGAACCAGAGGAGAATATGAAGGATGATCTTGCAAATGCTGCTATTCAAATTCTAACTGAAAGTGTAGCTTGAGAAACCTCAGTGATGTCCAGTATTTTATTAATCCTGCTGAAAATATGCAAGAATTATCGAAATATTGACATCAAAGCGATTGAGAGAGTAGGAATAAAAAGCTTGAATTTTTCCAAAGCTATCTTACTTCTTGAAGAATTAATAATTTGTAAGGGAAAACAAGCAGATTCAGATGATCCAAGAGTTAGAGGTAATGATGTTGGAAGAAGTAAAGAGTGGATTTCACTGAAAAGGCTTCATGAAGCTTCAGGTAATATTTAACTTTCTTCTTTATTCTAATTATGAATTTAGATTCAACTGGAAGCCAAAATCTTATGCTGGATGAATTCCTTATTATTGAAGAAGACAAAGAAACTGGCACTTTCTCTATTAGAGAAGCAAATGTTGGAGAAACTGGGGATCAAATTGAAAAGAAACAGTTGGCTCAACAGTACCTTGAGCAATTAGAGAATTCAGATAAATTCGATGATTTATGCGGTAAGTTACTTGAGAATCTATATTTTGTAGATGAATTGGCAGACGAAATCAAACATAATTATTATAAGTGTAAATCTGAGCTTTTAGAGTGGGAATCTATTTGTCAGGATCTTGAACCTGCCCTTGGTCAAGATAATTTAGATAGCTGAGTATCTAAAATATTGATCGATTCTTGTATTAGGGTTCCCAAATATGGTGAGAAATTACAGGAGTCAGTTGAGAGATGGATGGGAAACACAACAACGAAAAATTTCTTGGAAAGAGACCATAGTTATCAACTTTCATTACTTTCTATTCAGAAGGAAGATTGGATGAGAGGCTTATACTACATAAATAAAGACATTAAGACTTTAAACTTTGGGATTCCCACATATGCTCAACACTATATGATCCAAAAACTGATGAAAAATTTTGAGTGCAGACAATTCTTGGGACAAATCAGTAAAATTGGATTTGAAGATGAACAGAAAATCAATTCAAGAATCTTCTCAAGTATTGAAAGTTGGATTGAACGTTCTCCAAATCCAGTCTACGATCCATTAAAAGTATGGGATGATATAGTTACTAGTCGAATAATGTACCTTGACGCTTACGAAAATAACATCAATGGATTCAAGCAACAATTAGCAGATAATCCTAAAATATCAGATATTCGCTCTCTTGTATATCTTCAAGCTGCAGCTGGAGCAAAAGAAATGGCTTTATATGACTCTTCAGAGAAATATCTTCGAAAAGCAGTTGATGAATGCAAAGATCTTCAATCATGCACTCCATTGATAGTAGATTTGAAAATAAAACAGTATCGGACAAAGTATTTGAACGAAGAATTAAAATCAAATGTGGAAAGGCTAAATAAGATTGAAGAGGTAATTAAAAGACAGAAAAATAATGATAATAATGATCAAAGTTCACTTCATCAGGGCTATAAACTAGATTTGTTGCTCGGAGACATCAAGCAGATGATTATGGAGGTTGTTATACATAATATTAAAGAAGATTTAATTGAAGCTGGAGATGAGAAATTCTATCATAATGCAATGGAGAAGACATATCAGATTTATAAGGAAATAGTTGAGCAGGAAGATTCTGAAGATATAGAAGGAGATATACTAACAGAAGCTAACATGAAATTCGCTCTTTTCGCAGATAATATTCTTTCTTCTGACCAACCAGTTGTGAAAGAAGCTCTGATAGAAAAAGGTATAAATCATGGAATGCTAGCACAAATTCTTGTGAAATCGGGATTTGCAGCTTTAAACAGAGGAGCTCCAAGTTCATCCTCTCTGATACCAAGAATGCTTCAAGTTGTGAGTCAATATCCTGAGGACTGTGGGAGTATCTTTAAAGAAGCTTCAAAAATTACTCCAAGTTGGAAATTCCTCGGATGGAAGAGTCAAATCCTTGCATTAATAAACGAGCCAATTTCAGAAATAATCTTCCATACAGTTGTAAATCTCTTCAAGAATTATCCTGAAGCTTTATTCTACGCATTTAAGGTTGTTGAATCTGACTTGTGACTGAAGATGGTGTCAGTGAAAGAATCTAAGTTGTGTAAAGCACTCAAAAATCACTGCAACACTAATAATCCATCTTTAAATGCCTTTGCAGAATCTCTAGATTTCCTTGTTGATCCTGAATTCAGATGGAAATATTGGTTTGATCTTATCAAAGAAGCAATGATGAGGGAAGATGAAGAGAATAAAGAAAAAGCAGCGCATTTCGCATCTCTCATGATTGAAAACATTACGAAAAGAGAAAGAAAATTTGTTGGACTAAGAATTGGACTTAAAAATAGAGAATTTTCAAAAACTTTTGGGAA
>Ga0256829_1003571_pt1 | contig 10701 bp, 14 predicted proteins | sample 131447metaG_FD_185979 | JGI IMG/M metagenome (GOLD analysis project Ga0256829, IMG submission 185979) | Hydrothermal vent microbial communities from Lau Basin, Pacific Ocean - 131-447 | ecosystem: Environmental > Aquatic > Marine > Hydrothermal vents | place: Pacific Ocean: Lau Basin | collected...
CTTATTGTAGCAAATTTATTGTAAAATAATGTATGCAAATAAGAGAATTAAATTTAAAAGAGTTACAAACGGCCTGGGAAGTACTTTCACAATTACGAACGGACATAGATTATAATGAATTTGAAGATTTAGTGTATGATATGAGAGAAAGTAATTATATTATGATAGGTATTTTTGAAAAAGAAGAGTTAGTGACTTATGCAGGTGTGGGCATTAGTACAAACCTTTCTTATAAACGTCATCTTTTTGTGCATGAACTTGTGACCGATACAAAATACCGTTTACAAGGGTATGCGAAGATGATGCTTGCATATCTGAATGATTATGCCAAAGTAGGAGCATGTGAAAATATTGTTCTTTTTTTAGAAGATATGACAAAAGAAAATTATAAATTTTATGAAAAGCATGGATTTGAGAAAAATAGTACTCTTTTTGTAAAAGTTATTTAGCACAGCATTTTTTATACTTTTTACCACTTCCGCAAGGACAAAGCTCATTACGCTCTACTTTAGAAGAAAAAAGCTCTCCATCTTTGTACTTCCAAATACCGTCTTCTTGAATAAAGTTACTCTTTTCATGTAAAAGTTGTATGCCGTTGCTGTCTTGATAATATGCCTTAAATTCAACACTGTTTTTTGTTACATGTAAGACATTAAGCTTGAGCCATTGAACAGAATGTGCAAATTCTTCAATGAGTTCTATATCTTCTTGAAATTGGTTCTCTTTGGCACTTGAGTAAACAAGATAGGCTCCATTGGCCTGAACATAAGCACAATATCTACTTCGCATAAGTTCCTCAGCAGTTTTTGCCTGCTTTTTTTGTAAAATAATAGGCTCACAACATTGTGAAAAATCATTTTTATTACCACATATACACATAATGTTCTCATTTTTTGCTAAAATTATACAATATTTGAAAAAAAGGGCAAGTGATGAAAATAAATTCTCTCTTTATTGCCGCAAAAGAGTTTAATACCGGTGTACTTTTTGTGTCGATGGGGTTGATGGAAATTTTAAAACAAAATATTTCCAGAGTTGCATTCTTTCGCCCAATTATTTCTAAAACAGATACACAAGATCATGACATTCTTTTTATGCTTGAACATTATAAATTAGATATGAAATATGAAGATGCTTATGGTGTCACACTTGAATATGCTCAAGATATGATTGCTTCAAATAAAACAGAAGAACTTATTGTTGAGTTATTGGAAAAATTTAAAAAGCTCGAAAAAGAGTATGATTTCATACTTTGTGAAGGGATTGTATTTTCATTATTTAACCCCAATAGTGAGTTTGATATTAATATAAAGTTAGCACAAAATTTCAGTGCTTCTTATGTAAATATCATTAATGCAAAAGATAAAAGTGTACGAGAAGTATATGAAAATATAAGTATGGATAAAAGAGAGATGCAAATACAAGGCTGTAATCATTTTGCTACATTTGTAAACAGAGTAAGTAAAAAGAAGCAAGAAGCATTGGATGCAAGGTTGAAAGACGCACATAAAGCTATTTTTTATCTTGAAGAACTCGAAGAACTCTCCTTTTTAAATGTTCAAGATGTTATGGAAGCTCTCGATGCTACCCCTATTTTACTTGCTCCAAATGATCCAACACGAACAATTCGCTCTATAAAAGTGGCTGCACTTTCTTTAGATAATTTTTTAGAAAAAATTCAAGAAGATGATTTGATTGTTGTGCCTGCAGACAGATCAGAAATAATAGTAGGGCTTTTTGCTTCTTTATATTCCAAGACATATCCAAATATTTCAGCTATTATTTTTCCATTTTCTATGAAAGCACATCCTAATATTTTAAAATTAATAGAAGGACTGAATGATTTTCATATTCCTGTCTTGAGCGTTAAAGATGACACTTATGAGACAGTAAGAAAATTGATGCAGGTACATGGGCATATTCGAGTAAACAGCAGTAGAAAAATTGCTTTGGCTATGGGACTTTTCCGTGAAAGTGTGGATATTAAATATATACAAGAAAAGATATGTAATGAGCAAAGTGATATTGTGACACCTTTGATGTTTAAATACAAACTCTTTGAAATGGCAGCTGCAAAGAAAAAAAGAATTGTACTGCCTGAAGCTTCTGATGAGCGAATATTACGTGCTGCTGAAGTTATTTTACATAGAAAAGTGGCAGATATTATTTTGTTAGGAGAGAAACAGGAAATAGAAGCAAATTACATGCGTTTAGGGCTTAACCTCTCAAAAGCAAGTATTATTAATCCTTCTACTTCTGATTTGATGAAAGAATTTGTTGCAGAGTTTTATAAATTGAGAAAGAAGAAAGGGCTGAGTATGGTGGCAGCACAAGATGCTATGACACATTTTAATTACTTTGCAACCATGATGATCCAACTCGGGTATGCCGATGCTATGGTAAGTGGGGCTATTCATCCAACAGCCGACACCATACGACCGGCACTGCAAATTATTAAAACAAAAGCACAATATAGCAGAGTTTCAAGTGCCTTTTTTATGTGTTTTAAAACAAAAGTCTTGGTTTATGGAGATTGTGCAATACTGCAAGATCCAAATGCGGATGAACTTGCACAAATTGCAATAGCCTCAGCACAGAGTGCAAAAATGTTTGGTATTACTCCTCGAGTTGCAATGCTTTCTTATTCAACGGGAGAGAGTGGAGCAGGGAGTGATGTTGATAAAGTACGTGAAGCAACAAAAAAAGTGAGAAAAATAAAACCAGAATTACTTATTGAAGGTCCCATTCAATATGATGCAGCAATAGATGTCCAAGTGGCAAAAATAAAATTACCAAATTCAAAAGTTGCTGGACATGCTACAGTATTTGTTTTTCCTGACTTAAACACAGGAAACAATACATATAAGGCAGTACAACGTTCAAGCGGTGCTATCGCTATAGGACCAATTTTGCAGGGGCTTAAAAAACCTGTTAATGACCTGAGTAGAGGATGTTCAGTTGAAGATATTATAAATACTATTGCTATCACTGCAATTCAAGCGGGAGTAGATGAATGAAAATAGCTGTCATAAATTGTGGAAGTGCTACGTTGAAGTTTAAACTTTTTGATATGCCAAGCGGTAAGGTGCTTGAAGATAAAGAAATAGAGCATATAGGCGAGTCAAATTCACCGATACGCAATCATTGTGAAGCAATTGAACATCTACATGTAGATTTTAAAACAATTGATGCAGTTGGACATAGGGTTGTGCATGGCGGAGAAAAATTTGTAGAATCTGTACGTATTGATGCTGAGGTTATTGCGGCTATAAAAGATTTGATTCCATTGGCTCCTTTACATAACCCTGCAAATTTAGAGGGTATAAAAGTTGTTGGGCAAAAAGCACCAGATATACCTCAAATAGCTGTTTTTGATACAGCTTTTCATGCAACACTCAAAAAAGAAGCTTTTATGTATGCAATTCCCTTTGAAATGTATGAAAAAAACCAAATTCGCCGTTATGGTTTTCATGGAACTTCTCACTTTTACCTTTTAAAAGAGACTGCAAAGCTTTTAGGTAAAAAGGTTGCAGATACAAATATTATAACGCTACATCTTGGAAACGGGGCAAGTGTCTGTGCCATTAAAAATGGTAAAAGTTGTGATACTTCTATGGGGTTTACTCCCTTGGAGGGTCTTGTTATGGGCACAAGAAGCGGTGATATTGACCCTGCTATAGCCCTGTTTATGCAAGATGAATTAGGTTTTAGCTCCCAAGAGGTTAATAATATATTGAACAAAAAATCTGGACTGTTTGGTTTGTGTGGTGAAAATGATGTGAGAAATATAGAACAACGGGACGATAAGCAGGCAAAATTAGCGCTTAGTATTATGGTACGACGTATTCAAAAATATATTGGTGCATATATGGTTTTACTTGAAGATGTAGATGCCATTGTATTTAGTGGAGGCATAGGTGAAAATTCTTCTTATGTACGAGAAAGTGTCATGAATAATAAGATATTTAAAAATATAAGAATGTTAGTTGTAAAAACAGATGAAGAGCTGGAAATTGTAAATGAGTGTTTGAAGATTTTAGAAAAGTAGAAAAAGATATACAGGTATAAAAACCTGTATAAAATCTGAAAATAACTACTAAAGAGGTGTTACGTTCTCAGCTTGTGGGCCTTTTTGACCTTCACCAACTTCGAATGTTACTCTTTGACCTTCAGCAAGTGAAACACGTCCACCTGTATTGTTGTTTACTTGACGGAAATGTACGAATACATCTTTCCCACCATTGTCTTGTTGAATAAAACCATAACCTTTTTCATCATTGAACCATTTAACTGATCCGTCCATTAATTCTGCCATTGTCTAGCCTTGTATATAAAATTGTGTCAAAATTTGGGAGAGTCTTTAGGAGGTTTTAACATATAGAGCAAAAAACACACTAAAGATGAATTCACGCCTCATCTTTCACTTGGCAACAGTATATCAGCTTTTTTTAAAATAACCAAACAAATAAGCAAATTTAGAGAAATTTTTACTATATTTAAGGGTTTGAGCTTAAAAATCGATGTTACATGTAAGAATAAAAAGGAATGGCACCGTAGCAAGGAAGCAAGCCTTAATCAAGATTTTTGTAAGATTTGTCTAATTATTGAAGAAGGTTTGAAATTGAGTATTTATAGAGAATATGATATACGTGGTATATATGAAAAAGAATTAAATGAAAAGAGTGTAGTAAAAATTGGCTATGCATTAGCATCTAAAATTCAAGGTGACTATGTAGCTGTGGGATATGATGCACGAAGTCATTCTCCTATACTTTTTGAGTATCTTGTTGCAGGTCTTAATAAAGGTGGAAAAAAAGTTTTAGATATGGGGCTTGTTCCTACGCCTGTAAATTATTTTACTAATTACCAAGAGTGGGATGGCATCACACCATCCGCTTCTGTAATGATTACGGGATCACATAACCCGAGTGAATATAATGGTTTTAAAATTACGGTAGATAAAACACCGTTTTTTGGTGAAGATATTTATGCATTGGGGCGTGAATGTGATGTTATGCAAATGCCGCAAAAGGTACAAAGAGATGTTACAAAGATAGATGCCGTAACACGTTATGTAGATTTTTTAGTAAAAGAATTTGCACATCTAAAAGGGATGAATGAACGAATCGTGTATGATTGTGGTAATGGTGTTGCAGGTGTTGTGACTGAAGCTATTTTTTCGCGACTGGAACTTCATACAAAAGGTATTTACATAGAACCTGACGGAACTTTTCCAAACCATCATCCGGATCCTTCGGTGGAGCATAACCTTAAAGATGTTAAGGCACTTCTTGAAAAAGAGGGAGATATCGCTTTTGCATATGATGGTGATGCAGACAGGATTGCCGTGCTTACACATAAGAATAATATCAAAGGCGATATGATGGCCCTTTTATTTGCCATGAAAATACAAAAACCTACTGTTGTTGGTGAAGTGAAATGTTCTCAGGTGATGTATGATGAGCTAGAACGTCGTGGAGCAAAAGCTGTTATGTATAAAACAGGACATTCTAATTTGAAAGTAAAAATGAAAGAGATAAATGCAGATTTGGCTTGTGAAGTCAGTGGACATATATTTTTCAAAAATCGTTACTTCGGTTATGACGATGCTATTTATGCAACACTTCGCATGTTAGAACTGATTCAAGATGGAATTGATTTAGATGCAGAGCTTGCAAAATTGCCAAAAGTATATTCTACTGAAGAGATAAAGGTAAAAACAACAGAATCAGAAAAATTTAAAATAATAGATAAAGTAAAAGAACTCTTAGAAAATCCACCTGCCGATTTTCCGCATATAAAAGATATTATTGATGTGGATGGTGTGCGAATTAACTTTGAAAAAGGCTGGGGACTCGTACGTGCTTCAAATACAACGCCTGTACTGGTAACACGTTTTGAATCTACAGACAAAGATGAAGCCCAGAAATATGAAGATTCAATGAATGCTTTGATTCAAACCGCAAAAAGAAGTTTATAATTTATATCTATAATAAAGATTAGTTAATCTTAATTAGGTAGAATTCTTATAAAAATTATGGAGTTCTGCCAATGCTTTTCTATATAGCTCTTTTCCTTTCTTTCTTCTACTTTAAAATAGCCCGTGTTTATAAAAAAGAAGAACAATCAAACCTTAATATGAATATTCAAAATAGTATCGTTTTTATTGTAATTGTTGCTTTGCTCGTATATGGATTTACTCACAAAATATGGTATGTTATTTTACTCGTTTCATATTTCTTCGTTATTGTTTCATCTCTCTTAGTATCTGCGGTGCAGCTTGGTATTTTTATAGATGGAAAACCTTTTGTAAAAATAAGTCATCTATACAAACTACTTGCTCCTATTGGTATGCTTATCGCATTTACTGATGTATATTTATGGGGTATTTAACAGCTAATTTGATATAATATCGTTATTGATAAATTTAAGGAAATTTTGATGAAAACTCATACACTATTAATGCCTTTAGATATGCACCTACATCTGCGTGATGGCGTCATGCTTGAAAACGTAGCACCGCTTACCGCTTATACCTACAGTGGGGCTTTAGTTATGCCTAATCTTGTGCCACCAGTTGAGACAAGAGAAGATGTTTTAGCTTATAAAGAGCGTATTATGGCGGCTGTGCCAAATGATTATTTTGAGCCCTACATGACGCTTTTTTATAAAAATTATGACAAAGCATTTTTAGAAAGCATAGTAGATGAAATTACAGCGATTAAATTGTACCCTGCCGGGATTACAACAAATTCAGAGGGTGGAGTTTCTTCTTTTGATATAGAAGAAATGCGTACGACTTTAGAAACTATGAGCAGTTTAGGTATTCCTTTATGTGTGCATGGAGAGACAGATGGTTTTGTGATGGATAGAGAAGCTGAATTTATGAATATTTATGGACTTTTAGCACAAAATTTTCCTGATTTGAAAATTATTATGGAGCACATTACAACAAAAGCGGCTGTCGATATGCTAGATAAATATCCAAATTTATATGCAACTATTACTGTACATCATCTTCTTCTAACGCTTAATGATGTTGTTGGTGGGATGATGCAGCCGCACCTCTTTTGTAAGCCGATTGCAAAACGACCGGAAGATTTGGATGCTCTTTTATCATTAGCTCTTGAAGCCCATCCTAAAGTGATGTTTGGTTCAGACTCTGCACCGCATCCTCAGCATAAAAAAGAATCTTGCGGCTGTGCTGCAGGTGTTTTTACTGCACCAATTTCACTTCAGCTTTTAACAGAAATATTTGAACAGTTTGACAAACTTGAAAATCTTCAGGCTTTTGTGAGCGACAATGCACAAAATATTTACGGAATCTGTCCGGAATTTAAAGAGGTAACTCTAGAAAAAAGACCCTTTTTAGTACCGAAAAATTATTCTGGTGTTGTACCAATGTATGCTGGTGAAGTAATTGGGTGGGCCATAGAGAGTGTCGATTAAAATTCTACTGCTTGAAGATGATTTTCTTTTTGCCGAAACTTTAGTAGATTTACTCGAAGAAGAGGGGCATAATGTACAGCATTACCCAAATGGTCAGGACGCTCTTGATGCTACATATGAAAATAAATTTGATATGTACCTTTTAGATATTAATGTACCACTTGTTGATGGTATTTCATTATTAAGTGATTTACGAGACGCAGAAGATAACACACCGGCTATATTTTTAACCTCTCATAAAGATAAAGAGATACTTGAACGTGGTTTTTTAAGTGGATGTGATGATTTTTTAAGTAAACCTTTTGACAATACAGAACTTTTACTGCGTATGCAGGCACTCATAAAAAGAACAAAGGCAAATGAAGCTGAGTGCAGCGGGGCGTTGTGTCATGACAAACTCCATAAATGCATTTATTATAATGAAAAAGCTTTGGAACTTTCAAAAAAAGAGTATGAACTTTTGGTTTTACTTATGAATCACAGCAATACGCCTGTCCCTAAAGAACTTATATACGATGAGTTATGGACAAGCTCAGAAGGTGGGGGTAGTGATGGTGCTATCCGGGTTTATATCAACAGACTTAAAAATCTGCTACCAACAATAACTATAGAAAATATTCGTGGTGTAGGATATAAGCTTGTTTCGTAGTCTTCGCATTAATATATTTATATACTATTTTTTCACTGTTACATGCTTTTTATTGCTTGCATACTATTTTGTAAATATTCTACATGTAGAAAATTTATATCTTTTTGCTCTTATAGTTTTTTGTATTGTCGTACTTTCTGGGGTATTTATTTCCAAGTTGGCGGTAGATCCCCTTGCCGAATATGTACATAATTTGCAAGCACTTTCCAAAGAAACACTTCATGAACTAAATCTTCCAATTAGTACTATCACAGCAACAACACAACTTTTAAGTAAAAAAACAGAGGATGAAAAAACGGCAAAACGCCTTGCCCGAATAGATACTGCCTGTAAAATGTTACAAGAGCGATATAATGAACTTGATTATTTGATTAAAATGCAAACAGAGCAGAATGTAAAAGAAGAGTTTTTTATTGATGCCCTTGTTCGTGAACGCGTTGCTTTTGTAGAAAAAATTTATCCACAAATGCATTTTAATTTTTATGCAGAACCAATGCTGATATTTGGCGATAAAAAAGGTCTTGCTAAAGTAATTGACAATATTATTGATAATGGGGTAAAATACTCAACAACTTTAAAGCAGATAGATATAGAAGTGAAAAATGGTACTATAACAATTAAAGATTATGGAATGGGAATGGATGAGGTGGAACTTGTTCATATATTTGACAATTATTATCAAACAAATAAAAATATGCAGGGTTTTGGAATAGGTTTAAACCTCGTAAAAAGATTTTGTGAAAAAAATAATATAGAATTGTTATTTGAATCATCTAAAAATATCGGTACAACAGTGCAACTGAAATTTAAAAATAAACTAGGAAAATAAATGAATGCAACAAACAATTTTATGGCATATGCGGAAAATATATTAGATTATGGGGTAATGGGTACTTTGGTATTGATGAGTATTGTTACTTTATGGCTTTTTATAGAAAGAATGATGTTTTATAAAAGTGTAAGAATTGATGATTATAAATACAGAGATAATTTAGAACTTGATTTGACAAATAACATCAATGTTATAAGTGCAATAGGAGCAAATGCTCCATATATAGGGCTACTTGGAACTGTTGTTGGGATTATGATTACATTTTACTCCCTGGGTGATTTGGGTGCAGTTGATGCAAAAAAAATTATGGTAGGTCTTGCATTGGCACTTAAAGCTACTGCCATGGGTCTAATTGTGGCTATTCCTGCTATTGTGGCGTATACTATAGTATTGAGAAAAGTTGAAAGAATTTTAACAAAGTTTGATGTGGCTCATGAAGAAGTGTAAAAAACATTTTAAAAGGTTTGATCAGATTAATGTAATACCTTTTATAGATATTATGCTTGTATTGTTGGTTATGGTACTGACAACGGCAACTTTTATCAAGCAAGGTGTTATACCAGTGAATTTACCCGAGGCAAAAGCAACAACTAAAGAAGATACAAAAAAAGAGGTAACTGTTTATGTTAATGCAAAAGGACAAATGTATTTTGATAAACAGAAAGTTGATTTAAAAGAATTAGAGCAAAAATTATCTGCTATTTCAAAGAATCAGACTGTAGTACTTAGAAGTGATAAAAATTCAAAATTTCAAGATTTTGTGAGTGTGATGGATATTTTGAAAAAACTAGGGCATGAGCAACTTTACATAGTGACTAAAGAGTAGTCGCTTCTATTGATAAGCTTTGTCCAAAAGTTTAAATTTCTTCTTTTTGGTAATAGTCTCTACTCTTATACTTTGCTTCTTCATTTTCTCGAATTTAACGTTAAAAGCTTTTTTTTCTACTTTTTCTACATTGTTAAAAAGGCTAGAAGCAATAAAAAATAAAATCATAATTACAACAACGCTAGCATACAATAAAATATAATTTCTAATATGTCCTGATTCAAAGGGATTTTCAATTTTCATTTACAAACTTACTTTCATTGCCAGTAATTTTCTGTTTTCATCACTTACCTTTTCTACATGTAAAAGCATTGTATCATTAAAAGTGGCAATTGATTGTTTTTGTACTAATGCAATAAGTGTGGCATAATCACTTAAATCAACTCTTTTTCCCTTTAGTGTAGCCTGCGCTAAAAAATCAACTATATCTTTTTCTTGAAGTGATGGAAGATTTTTGAGAATATTTTGAGCCATAAGTTCAGTAATATCTTCATTATGTATAAGGGAAATATTTATCTTTTCTCGTACAATATTCTTTTCAAGTCCACGATTAAAAAGATGTTTACTTATTTTTGTAGTAAGTTTGTTTGTATTTTTCAGGTTAACTGTTTCTTGTACATTGATTTTAGGTACAACTGCAGCAAATGCAATATTACTTATAAAAACTGTTATTATTAAAAATTTGTTATTCATATGTTTTTCCTTTTAATATAGTAAGTCTAACGATATATGGCTAATCAATAATAAATGAAATACTTTTAATCCTTAGATATAAATAGCATTGATAAAGTAGATGTATATATAACAAAGTTATATAAAAAGTAACAAAGAAAAAACTTTCAAATTTTACACCCAATTCCCCAAATCATTAAGCGAATTCTAAGCAACACTCCCCTATAATTCCCATCCACAAACAGAGAGACCTTGTTTAAAAGGCCTAGAGAG
>Ga0256829_1003572_pt1 | contig 10696 bp, 6 predicted proteins | sample 131447metaG_FD_185979 | JGI IMG/M metagenome (GOLD analysis project Ga0256829, IMG submission 185979) | Hydrothermal vent microbial communities from Lau Basin, Pacific Ocean - 131-447 | ecosystem: Environmental > Aquatic > Marine > Hydrothermal vents | place: Pacific Ocean: Lau Basin | collected...
TGATGGCTCTACAGCTTGGGGAAGTTTTGTTGACCCTATTTCTGCCACTGGTCAAGCATTGCAAGATACACTTGATGCCCTAGTGTTAAAAGACACCCTAACGGTAGAAGACGAAGGCTATTCCTTGCCAACTATCGGTAAACATAATGCAGAGATACAATGGCAAAGTAGTGATGAGTACTACATTGGCAACGACGGTTCTTTGTTTATTCCAACGCCAGATCGCGGCGACCAGACAATTACACTTGTAGCTACCGTATCGTTAAACGGCGAGTCAGTGTCTAAAACCTTTACGGTGAAGTTGATTGCACGTCCTGAATTCCAAAATGCAATTGCGCACTACAGATTTAACGATAACCTTGAAGACGGCCTAGGTAATCTGGCAACTGCGTCTACTTCAGACAACAACATGCTTAATGAAGGCGCTGGTGTAGCAGCTTACGCTGCCGGTTATGAGGGCAATGCCTTTAACTTCGACGGTAGTACCGGAGTTAAACTTCCCAATAACCTTATTACCAGTGACAGCTACACAGTGTCATTTTGGATAAATCCAACAGAAATTCCAGTGCACACTCCAGCGTTATTCATGTCGCCAACAGATAACTTTGACCAGTGGATCAGTGTTATTCCAGGCAGTGTTTGGTTTAGCGAAGGTTTCACTGTGTGGAGCAGATACTTTAGTGATGGTGTAGATGATTGGAATCAAATCACTGCAAGTTATCCGACACCTCTCGGAGACTGGAGTCACGTTGCTATCACTTATGGTAGCGGCACCATGGAATTGTACATTGACGGCGAATTGAAAGGCAGTATGCCAAGACCTGATATGTTCAGTGGCACGGGTGGTGATTTTGCACTAGGTGTCAACTATGGCTGGGATCTGCCTTATGTCGGACTGATTGATGAGCTAATTGTTTATGATTATGCACTATCTTCGCTAGACATTAATGCTGCAGCCATGAACAACCTTACGGATCCTAATGAATTCGCTGCATACGTGAAAGACGGATTAACTTTGGGTGATACCTCTGCCGTGCGTGATAGTTTTGAATTACCACGTGTTGGGCCGTTTGTGTCTGGTATCAGCTGGGTTTCCGATAATACCGACGTAATTAATCCTTTGAATGGCACTGCCATTGTTACTCAACCTGGTCCAACTTCACCTGACGTAACGGTAACCTTAACGGCGACTATTAATTTCCAAGGTGCGGTAGATACCAAAACTTTCGAAGTGACTGTTAAATCAAAAGCTCCGGCTGAGTTTAAGTTCGAGGGTGATTTGAGTTCTGTCAATGATGCGTATGGCGAAGGTGTTGCGGTAACCGGATTCATCGACGCTGTAGGTGGAACTGTTGACTACGTTGACGGTGTGGTAGGTCAAGCGGTTAAGTTAGATGGTACCAACGGTGTCAGCTTGCCGAATAACCTTATCACTACTCACCAATATTCAGTTTCATTCTGGTTGAGACCTGACGTGTTCACACCTTTCACAACAGCGTTCTTTGGTGCTAGCAATCCATCGAGCTGGGTGAGCTTCGTACCTTCTTGGGGTGATGATGCGGTGACTCGACTGTGGTCTGGTACTGCTTGGTATGATGCAGATCCAGGTGGTCGTATTCCAGGTGGTGAGTGGTCTCACATTGTATTTACGGTAGATAACGGTGAAGTGATTTTATATATCGACGGGGAAGTGCGCTTTACTGGACAGAATTACCCGAATGTATTTGGCAGCGGTCAGACAACGTATTTCGGTATAGGTGTGAATCACTGGGATACTCCATTTAATGGTGCGATGGACGAATTGAAAATATACAGCGACACAATTGATGCTGAACTAGTTCAGCAGCTGTATCAGGAAAAAGACTCTTAGCAACTAGTGTGGAGTAGCTTGTGAGATAGCTACTCCGCAAACCCTACTCAAATGTATTTATTCGCTTAGATAAGAAATTTTTAGGAGTTTAGGTTATGTTCAGACGTACCCTGATAAATAGCGCGGTCCTCGCTTCATTAATGGTAACCGGGCACCAAGTATGGGCAGCAGATGAAGCTGTGGAAGAAGATGCTTCAGTAGTTGAAGTCATCGAAGTTAAAGGCCTTCGTAGTAGTTTAAATAAAGCGATGAACATCAAGCGTTTTAACACGCAAATTGTTGATTCAATCGTTGCAGAAGATATTGGTAAGTTCCCTGATAATAACGTTGTGGAATCTTTACAGCGGGTTACCGGTGTGCAGGTGACTGGTCGCGGTGGCGGTGAAATCAGTGCGGTGTCTATTCGTGGTCTTAACGATGTTAACACTACAGTGAACGGACGAGATGTATTTACAGGCTCAGGACGTGTGGTGGCCTTACAAGACATTCCGGCAAGCTTACTATCTTCAGTTAATGTTTATAAAACTCGTTCTGCTTCTCAGGTAGAACGCGGTATCGCGGGTTCGATCAATATTGAAACACATCGTCCGTTAGATTTTGAAGGATCGAAAATGGTAGTGGCTGCACGAGGTATTTATGCAGACCAGCCAGGTAAAGTTGATCCCAACGTTAGTGTATTGATAAGTGACCGCTGGGAAGGAGATTACGGTGATTTTGGTGCGTTGCTTAACGTCTCTTATGTTGAAACCCATTATCGAGATGACGGTTTAGTTGCAGGCGCGGCGTTCCCATTCTTTACGGCTAACCCGCCTTCTAATCATCAACCCTATAAGATAATGAATTTTGGTACTGCCAATAGTTACTGGCAACCAGGTTTAACAAACGGTTTACCTCACTATGCAGGCGCTACTTTGCCTGTTAATGGTGAAGAGGTGCAATACCTGCTAGCGAGAGATGCTGTATTCGGTACAGTTGCTGAAGCAAAACGAGAGCGACCTGCCTTCAATCTATCGTTCCAGTGGGCACCAACTGACGATTTAGAACTACTAGCGGAAGCGTTTTATACCGGTTACCGCAATGAACAAAATACGACAATGTGGTTCAGTAATACCTTTGAAGAAGATGGTAATCACGGCAATTTGCGCATAGATGCTCCATTGTTATTTGAAGGTACTAATGTGGTTAAAGAGCGTCAGGTGTACGCACCAGGCGGATTTCAAAGTGGTGACGGCTCGACCGGTAAAACAGACAGTTACCTTTATGCTCTTGAAGCTAACTGGGTTGCCACAGATGATTTAAGAATCACTTCTGAGTTGATTTATCAAGAAAGTGAATTTGAAACCCAGTTCTTTGCTATGCGTTTTGACCGAAAAGCTTATGGTTTAGATGTAGATTTTAATGACAATAATGGATTACCTGGTTTGAGATTCTGGGATAATCCAGCAACGGCTCTTGATGAGTCAGATATGACCGAGCGAGGTAACTGGAGCACTGGAACGGCGTACGATAATGGTGGCGGCAATAAAGGCGACGCTATTACTTTTACATTTGATGCCGACTGGACAGTAGACAGTGACTACATTGAAACGGTTAAGTTTGGTGGTCGATTTGATCAGCGGACTGCTGAAGCATTTACTCGAGAGCAAAGTGCAACGTCTGTAATGAGCTTACAAGCTATGGCTGATGCACTGGTTGTAGCAGGCGCATCTGGTGATGGTACTGGCTTTGTCAATCAGGTAGACGATTACATGGATGGCCGCGCAGATATCTTCTCTAGCTATATTGCTGCAAACGGCTTGTACTTAATTGATAACGCGGATGCTGTGCGTTCTGTGTATGGATATACAAAGGACCCGAATCAAAAAACCTTTGATATCGAAGAAGATTCATTCGCCGTATATCTAGCTGTTAATTATCTTATTGGCGATGATATCAGTGGCGAGATTGGTGTGCGTTACGTCGATTATAGCCAGGATATGCAGTTCTGGGATTTAAATGGTAACTATGATACCGGTGAAGGTAATGCAGACGACGTGCTACCCAGCGTTGTTGTAAACTGGAATATCACTGAAGATTTGGTCGGTCGTGCGGCGTATACAGAAACTCTACGTATGCCTGATTTTGGTCAGCTAAATGCACTGCAATTCTGGCAGGATCCATTAACCGACGGCGTGAGTTACGGTACCGGCACGGGAGGAAATCCTGAGCTACAGCCAACCACATCGCAAAACTATGATCTATCGCTAGAATGGTATTTCGCAGAGAGTAGTACTCTCTATGGAGCGCTATTTAAAAGAGAAATTGAAGGCTTAGTGATTAACGGGTCTAAGGTGGTACGTCGCGTTGGTGACGATGATGTAGAAAGGGATTATATCCTGAATGCACCAGTTAATGCTTCCAACGGTACCCTAGAGGGAGTTGAGATAGGCTTAATCTACTTCCCAAGCGGCTTGCCAGATATTCTCGACGGCCTTGGCGTTCAGGCGAGTTATACTGCACTAGATTCTGCACAAACTACGCTGGACTTTAACGAAGATGGCTCTGTCGCGGCAGTTGTAGATTCAAAAATGCCTGGTGTATCTGACTCTTCATATAGCGTGGTGGGTATCTACCAAAAAGAAGATTTTGATTTCAGAATTTCTTATGTATGGCGAGAAGAGTTTTATCAGGGTGATGAAGCGTCGTTCTTCGCTAATCCACTGCAATTTTGGAGTCGCCCAGAACAAAGCTTAGACTTCCAGCTTAACTACAATGTGACGGAAGATTTGGTCGTTAGCTTTGACGCTACTAACATTTTAGATGATGTTTACTCCAACCATTATGGTCAGGGTAACGACAATCTCTTTAACTTTAGCAATAACGTCTTCTCTAGGACTTTTGCTGTTGGTGTCCGTTATTCAATGTAGTCGTTGAGTTCCCGCCTGAAAAGCCCGTGATTAGCAATAGTTGCGGGCTTTTTTATTTCCTCAATCAATGTTCTCGACAATTTCTTTGAATCTTACTTGTAGTTTAACGCTCTATATAGAATAATTATTTAAAGTATTATATTACAATTGTGGAAGGCTATGAAAGATATTCAAATGACCAGGTCAGCTAATGCTATTCGTATGTTGGCAGTTGATGCAGTTCAAAAAGCAAATTCCGGTCACCCCGGAGCGCCCATGGGGATGGCAGATATCGCCACAGTATTGTGGCAAAAGTTTCTAGTTCACAACCCAAACAATCCAAATTGGGCGAATCGCGACCGTTTCGTACTGTCAAACGGTCACGGCTCGATGTTGATTTATGCGTTATTGCACCTTTCTGGGTACGACTTGGATATCGAAGAGTTAAAACGCTTCCGTCAGTTAGATTCTAAAACGCCAGGGCATCCAGAATATGGCTATACTCCCGGAGTAGAGACTACCACAGGCCCACTAGGGGCAGGCATAGCAAATGCAGTAGGTATGGCGATAGGCGAAAAAACGTTAGCAGCTCAGTTTAATAAAGCGGATGCTAATCTCATCGATCATTTTACCTATTGCTTTATGGGCGACGGTTGCTTGATGGAAGGTATATCTCACGAAGCTTGCTCTCTAGCTGGTACGCTTAAGTTAGGTAAATTAATTGCTTTTTGGGATGACAATGGGATTTCAATCGACGGTGAGGTTGAAGGTTGGTTTACTGATGATACCGCTAAGCGATTTGAATCCTATGGTTGGCAAGTATTGCGCGATGTAGATGGTCACGACCATGCCAGTATTGAAGCTGCGATACAGCAAGCTCAGCAGGAATCAGACAAACCTACCCTAATTTGTTGCAAAACTACTATCGGTTTCGGCTCTCCAAATAAAGGCGGATCTCATGCCTGTCATGGTTCGCCACTAGGTGACACCGAAATTAACGAAGTGCGAAAAGCGCTAGATTGGCCTTATCAACCCTTCGAAATTCCAGCCGATGTTTACTCTCAATGGGATGCCAAAGAAACAGGTATCTCAAGGCAAGCAAAGTGGCAAGACGAGTTTTCAGCTTATGAAAAAGCGTATCCAGCCGAAGCGCAAGAATTTAAGCGTCGAGTCGTTAACAATGATTTGCCTGAACTGTTTGAACAGGAATTCGATAAGTACATTAGCGCTTGTCAGTCTGAGGGAAAACAAATAGCAACCCGAAAAGCTTCGCAAAATGCCATTACATTTTTCGCTGAGTTATTGCCGGAAATTGTTGGAGGTTCTGCGGATTTGGCAGGTTCTAACCTTACTCTTTGGCCAAATGCTAAAGGGATTGAGACCCACGACGACGGTAACTACGTCTTTTATGGGGTGCGAGAGTTTGGTATGAGTGCCATTATGAATGGTTTGGCGCTTTATGGCGGTTTTATTCCATATGGTGCTACGTTCCTCATGTTCATGGAATACGCTCGCAATGCTGTAAGAATGTCAGCACTAATGAAAACTCAAAGTATCTTCGTATACACCCATGACTCTATTGGTCAAGGCGAAGATGGCCCCACGCACCAACCAGTAGAGCAGTTAGCAAACTTGCGCATGACACCGAATCTTTCTACGTGGCGTCCGTGTGATGCTGTGGAAACCGCAGTTGCGTGGAAGCATGCGTTGAGTAGAAAAGCCGGGCCTAGTGCACTGGTGTTTTCTCGACAGGGTACTGAACACATGGCTCGCTCAGAAGAGCAAGTTGAATTAATAGGCCGTGGAGGCTATGTACTCGTCGATTGTGGTCAGGCTCCTGAGTTAGTATTGATTGCCACCGGCTCAGAAGTTGGCTTGGCAGCACGTGCAGCGAGTGTTCTTGCCGCTGAGGGTATTTTGGTGAACCTGGTGTCTATGCCGTCAACGACTGAATTCGACAAACAAGACAGTGATTATAAATTAGCTGTTTTACCTGCTAATACAGCAAAACTGGCTATCGAAGCGGCACATCAGGATTACTGGTATAAATACATTGGTGAAAACGGTGATATTGTGGGTTTGACCACCTTTGGGGAATCAGCGCCGGGTAATGTACTGTTGGAACACTTCGGATTTAGTGAAGACAATGTGGTAGCAAAAGCGAAAGCTTTGCTAAACAAATAAGGGCGGCAGATAATCTGCTTTATTAACCCTTTGCATATTGTTTAAGCCCCGCTTCAGCGGGGCTTATTTTATTGGTGCCATAGGCGTTTCTGCTATGCCTGCAATTTCACTTCTGAAATGAAACACCCTGCCAGCATAGGGATATTTTTTCAGTGCTTGAGCAGTCATATTATGCAGTGCCGATGTAATGTATACATCTTTTAGATCTGGCCCAGCAAAGATGATATTGGTGACATAGGGGGCAGGTATATCTATAGCAGTAAGTAGTGTTCCTTTCGATGAATAACAAAGAACAGCGTAACCTCCCCAACATGCAATCCAAATATTGTCCTCGGCGTCTACCGTAATACCGTCCGGCGTACCATATTGTGGTGGAAAGTGAATAAATTCCCGTTTGTTTGACAGTTGGCCGTTAGGTTCAACGTCGAAAGCATAAATGACCTTGGCGGCGCTAGATACGGAATACAAAGTTTTACCACTAACGCTAAATGCTGGGCCATTACTGATGACATAGCCGTCATCGATACGACCAGCCATACCGTAACCTAACAAACGAAATAGACTGCCAGATGACTCCTGTTCTTTGTCGTCCATGGTGCCAAAATACAAATTACCCATGCGATCGGTTTTAGCGTCATTAAGTCGAATGTTTTTAGCCAACTCTTGGTTGTGCCATATTTCCCGTTTGTCTTGGGTTACTGGGTTGTATTCATATATACCAGATGCGCACCCTACGATTAATTGTTCGGGAGGCGTGTGATTTACCCAGCAAATTGGTTCCGAAAAGGGCTGTACGTTCAGCCTTCTCTCAATGGTGTCGTATTCAAAAAGTCTGGGAGTTTTAATATCAGTCCAGTAAAGCTTCTGAGTAGAAGGTAAATAGTGAATACCTTCACCGAGAGTAGCAGCTGGTACTTTAAGTGTATCTTGATAGATTAAATTTGGTTTCACCGCTTAACTCTGTCGCCACTGAGATGTTTAAGTTTATAGAATTAAGATTAATCCAGAAACTGTTGCAACCAATAATACAAGAATTCGCATAGCTTCTTTGTTCACGTAGGGATTTACATAGCGAGAAATAAAAACGCCAATGAAGATCGCAGGTGAGTACATAGCAAAAAGTACGAAATCTCTTTGACCTGCAATACCAGTTATTAACAAAGCGACAATTGCTATTAGGTTGATATAAACAAAAAATATGCTGAGGTTTGCTCGAATTGTTTGTTTATCTTCCGATTGGTAAAGCAAACCCATAGGCGTTCCGCCTGCGGCAGTTATCGTACCCATTACACCGGAAATAAACGAGGCCACGAAGCTGGTTGATTTAGTCACTTTGGGTAAAACGCCAATGACAGAAATCACTACAGATATGAGAATTAGTGTTCCGAAAGCATATTTATACTGTTCAATGTTCAGTTCTCTTAACAGCAATGCTGCCAGCACGACGCCAATTGTCCCACCAATAAAGGCAAATTGAGTTTGCTTAACAATAATATCGGTTCGGTATTTAAAAGCCAGTATTGCAGTATTAAGCAGAGCCAGCAATATCATAGGAGCGGGAACTAAGGCCGGATCAAGGAAATAAACCAGCGGCACGCCTAACAAACCAAGCCCGAATCCCGCCACACTTTGTAAGCATGCACCGAATATCAGGATGATGTAAATGAGAAGAACTACGGTTAACACAACCACTCAAAAAAGAAAATATTATAATATAATATAGTTTGGCACACTAGAAGTGTCAATTAAGATTCTTTTTCTATAAGCGTTGAAGGGCCCTGTTTTTTGTATAAGGGGCATTAGATGAATCACTCACCAGCGACGTTAGATCAATGCTTTGTTCACCCGTCGACCAGAGCTAGTTTTCGCTAAACCCAACCAGCGTCGATGATAAGGGTCTGCGCTGTCATCATTTTACTTTCATCTGATGCTAGAAAGAGCGCGCCTTTCGCTATATCTAAAGGTTCTAAAGTGTGATGAATGCACTGGGAATCTTGAGTTTCTTCCAACAGATCGGGGCTTAACCATTTCTCTAACTGTTTGTCAGTTTTAACCCATCCGGGGATCAAGGTGTTTACGCGAATATAATCGTTGCCATAGTCGGCAGCCAAGCTACGTGACAACCCTTCAATGGCCGCTTTCGCAGTTGTGTATAGAGGCATTCCACATTGCTTTTTTCGCCAACTAGCTGAGCCCAGATTGATAATAGAGCCCCCTTGCTTTTTCATGAAGGGATACGCTGCTTGCGAGGCAAAAAAATACGGTTTGAGGTTTATTTGAAAGGACTTGTCCCAGAAAGCTTCGTTTACATCGTCCATTTTATGGCGTTCGTCACTGGCTGCATTGTTCACAAGAATATCTAGTCGCCCCAGCGCTTGCGCCGTGTTTTGTATTGATTGCTGAAGCTCATTTACATTTGTCACATCACAGCGGGTAAATCTTACCTTACAACCTTGGCCGGTTAGTAAGCTTTCAAGTTGCTTTCCTTTACTGATATCAATATCAATGAAGGTCACCTCAACGCCTTGATAACAAAGTTGCTTTACAATTACGCTACCAATGCCTGATGCACCACCCGTGACAATAGCTACTTTGCCTTTTAGGGAGGGGTAATAAGCCTGGGTATCAGAAATTAGTGTCATCAACGCCTCTTTGTTGTTATCGGTTCGCTTTTGTTTTTTCCTGGTTAAGGAAAACCATTGCTTCGTCAATCATATAAATAGTCAGATTTCTAGCACGTTCAGCCTCACCGTTAGCTATGGCATGGTAGACCTTACTGTGTTCTTCAACGATGGACATCCTATCGCCTTTTGCAGGAGTAGTGTGTTGAATACTGACCGACAGTGCAGTGCTAATGAATTCTTTCAGTTTGGCGATAAATCGATTACCACTTGCTTGCAAAATGGAAGAGTGGAACGCAAGGTCAGAGTCAAACATAGAGGCATCATCGATACGAGCGGCTTTTTCCATTACATCAAGAGCATCTTTGATTTTCTGAATTTTTGCTTTGTCACCGTTTTTCGCTGCCAATGCAGCTGCATGGGGTTCGATGGCCATTCTAACTTGCAAAAACTCTTCTAATACCTCTAATGACGGACTACTGTGTAATAGCCAGTCTAGAACATTAGTGTCATATAAATTCCAATTTTCAGCGGGCTCTACACGAATACCCTGCCTAGGCTTAGAGGATATTAGGCCTTTTGCACTCAGCATTTTTACTGCTTCGCGTATAGCGGTGCGACTGACAGAATACTGTTCACACAATTGCGCTTCGGTAGGTAGGTTCGCACCTGATTTATAGTGGTTTGAAATAATCGCTTTACCTAAATCATTGGTAACTTGTTCAGATAGATTATTTTTCGAAACGACCATCAACATCCTTCCATTAGAATTATATTATCAGCTGATAATATCATACTAAGTTGGTAAGCAAAGCGTACCTTTTTAGTAAGACAATCTAATAATTTATTTGGTGGTTCCAGGTAGATTGATGATGCAAGGTAAAAAGCTCTTTAATCTGGTGTTATTGTAATATAATATTAAGTTAAAGAAATTTTGGACCATAACAATGATCGAATTAGGTGCATTAGATTGGGCGGTATTAACTGGCTTTTTCATTTTACTTGTTGGCGTCGTAGTGGTGTCGATGAGGGAAAAGGAAAAGGATACCGAGGATTATTTTCTGGCTGGAAGAAATGCGACTTGGCTGACCATTGGTGCATCGATTTTCGCATCCAATATCGGCTCAGAACATTTG
>Ga0256829_1003573_pt1 | contig 10694 bp, 7 predicted proteins | sample 131447metaG_FD_185979 | JGI IMG/M metagenome (GOLD analysis project Ga0256829, IMG submission 185979) | Hydrothermal vent microbial communities from Lau Basin, Pacific Ocean - 131-447 | ecosystem: Environmental > Aquatic > Marine > Hydrothermal vents | place: Pacific Ocean: Lau Basin | collected...
CGCACCGGCGCCCGCCCCCAAAGTCGTAACCAAATCGGTTTCCCTGTCCGCGGGCGCACTGTTCGATGTCAACAGCGCCACCATCAAGGACGCCGGCAAGGCCGAACTGCGGCAACTGGCTGCCCATATCAACAAACTGGCCAATGTCCAGAGTGTGGATATTGTCGGTTACACGGACAGCTCGGGTTCTGCCGCGTATAACCAGAAACTGTCACAGCGCCGCGCCGCCGCCGTCGAGACCTTCCTGATGCAAAACGGTGTGTCCCCGCGCGTGATGTCGACACTGGGCCTTGGTGAAGACAAGCCTGTAGCCAGTAACGCAACAGCCGCAGGTCGCGCCAAAAATCGCCGCGTTGAAATCACCATTCGCGGCACACAGACACAGTAAGCCCGATACGCTCCCCCGGCCGGGTAAACCAGGGAAGGTTTACCGCCGGGTGGCCGTTACAACGCCCCTTCCCCGCTGATAGCCCCGCCACAACTGCTGCCCTGCCCGGCAGTACAGCCAAAGCAATGATCCGCCACCTCGATCAGGCGGCCCTCGATATCGCATTTCGACAGCTCGGAAATATGCACGCGTGAACCGCCGTCCGTTTCCCATGCCAGGTCCAGCATCTGGTTAAAATCGCAATCGTAGACATAGCCCTGCCAGTCAAGACTGATCAGTGAACGGCACATCACCGTGGCCAGGTTGGAAGGCTGGTGCGCGGCTTTCAATAGCTCCATATAGGACTCAAATTCACCTTTGGAAATCAGCGTGCTGCCAAAGCGTTGTATAGGCATATTGGCCAGCACGAACAACTGGCTGAATTCAATCCCGTAGCGCGATTGCAAAGCCCCACGATAGTCCATCTCCAACTGCTGCTGGGGCGGCGGCAACGAAGCGCCGAGCGGGTTATACATCAGGTTTAACACAAGACCACTGTCCGCCTGCCCGTAACCCAGCGCATTCAGTTGCCTTAAGGCCTGGATACTTTTTTCAAAAACCCCGTCACCGCGTTGGCCATCGACATTCTCCTCCAGGTAACAGGGTAAGGAGGCTACGATTTCAACCCGGTTTTCCGCCAGGAACCCGGCCAACCATTCAAAACCCGGCTCCCGGAGTACGGTCAGGTTACAACGGTCGGTCACGCGAACGCCTTCGCGTGTCGCGGACTCAACGAGGTAACGAAAGTCAGGATTGATTTCCGGCGCCCCCCCGGTCAAATCCAGGTGACGCACACCGGAGACACGCAGGAACGCCAACAGCGCATCCATGGTCTCGCGATCCATTTCCTCCTTCCGGTTCGGCCCCGCATTGACATGGCAATGCAGGCAACTCTGGTTACACCGGTAACCCAGGTTGACCTGGAGGGTGCTCAGAGCCTCCCGCCTGATCGGGGGGAAATCCGTGTCTACGAGTAGCGGTAAGGTAGCGTGCATGCTTGTGCAGTGAAGTTTCTTGAGGTCATTTTGCCGGGAATGGTGCAGTGTAACATCCGTGGCGGGTAGCTCAAGACAGGGGCTGGGGTTCAGGCCTGAATTACTTAAATCAGACACTTCCACCTACACCTTTAAACTTCTCAACAAATGCGGCTATTTTTTGGAAAACACTCTGTTTTTTCGTCAGGTATTGCGGATTAAGCGGACTCATTTTGGGAAGCATGGCATTCAGTTCAGTACCATTTTCACTAGCATACTCACGTTTTAACGATGTAGTGATGTAGCGTTTAGCTGCTTCTGCATTCAGGTTTTCAGCACTAATTAATTCTTCTGATTCTCGTTGTTGTTCCGCTTGAGCAAAGGTAAAGAATGCATCAATAACACTGACCTTATCACCAATCTGATCGAGGTCGGTTTGATTAATAAAATCGACCAATAAACTTTCTTTGGCGCGGTGGCCAAGACTGGCGCGAATCACCCGGCGTACGTCTTCAATCAAAGCCGCCTTATCTTTAACCTTTTTGTTATGTTCAAATATCAGTTCGAGAATGTAATCCAGATTAATCTCTTGCGACTTCAGCAAGTCGACCTCAAAAACCACATCGTCCCAATCCATAGTGGATTGTTCTTGTTCTGCAGCTGATTTTTCACGCCGCAACCAATCACGAATGTCATTATAGGTGGAGCGGTAGTCCTGAATTTTGCGTTCGGCCGGTACCTTAATCGCTTGTAATGCTTCCAGGTCGTCATCGTTTAGATAATGTCTGGCTTTAAACGCTTCAACCGCCTCCGGATCGTCCAAATCAACATTTTGCAAGGCTTTCAGGCTGGTAAATTCATCGTAGTTTTGCAGCACATTCTCGACACGCAAATATTCACCAAATAATTTAGCAAAGGATTTTTTATCGGATTCTTTTTCGATCGCATCTGGATTGGGGAAGCGCTGCTCTAACTCCTTCACCACCTCCATATAACCACGCCTGGCCTCACCGGTGACCACATCGGTAAAGCCTTCCATGTATTCTTTATAGCTCTTCTCCAGTATGACGTTTTTGGTGTTTGCATCACCAAAAAGAGTAATAGCGTCGACCGTCGCCTGCTCCAGGTCACGAAAGGTAACAATATTGCCGAATGTTTTAGTTGCATTATAAATTCGATTGGTGCGTGAAAAGGACTGTATCAAACCGTGATAACGCAGATTCTTATCCACAAACAGAGTATTCAGCGCAGGGGCATCAAAGCCTGTTAAAAACATACCTACCACAATGAGCAAATCGATTTCCTGATTTTTTACCCGCCTGGCAAGGTCGCGGTAATAGTTTTGAAACGCATTACTGTCAACGCCATAATTAGTTCTAAACATCGCGTTATAGTCATGAATTGCTGCATTCAAGAACTCTTTGGCACTGCTGTTCATCGCAGTGACCTCAAAACTTTCATCAGGGATTTCGCCTACCGCATCCTGTTTCTCATTGGCAGCGAAAGAGAAGATTGTCGCGATCTTCAGCGCCTTATCGCTGTCTTTCTGCAAGCAATTAAGCGATTCATAGTAGAGCTTGGCGGCATCCACATTACTGACGGCAAACATGGCATTAAAACCCTTGCCGCCAGCTTGCAGGCGATGCGTTTTTTGCCGGAAGTTATTCAGGATATATTGAGATATTTCCCGAATGCGGTCAGGGTGCAACAAGGCTTGTTTGTTTTCCGCTGCTGTGAGCTCTTTCTCGTCCTGCTCACTTTCAATATCCTTAAACTGTGGACGCACATCGTTGTAGTCCACCTTGAACTTCAACACCTTTTCATCACGGATGGCATCGGTAATGACATAAGAATGCAACTCAGCGCCAAACACGCTAGCGGTGGTCTCTGCGCCCAGGGCGTTTTGCGGGAAAATCGGTGTACCCGTGAAACCGAACTGATAATACTTTTTAAACTTTTTCTTCAGGTTTCTCTGCGCCTCACCGAATTGACTGCGGTGCGCCTCATCAAAGATAAACACGACCTGCTGCTTGTAAACAGGCAAGTCACTTTCACTTTTCATCAGATTGTTGAGCTTCTGAATGGTGGTGACAATGATCTTGTTGTCATCCTTATCCAGGTTACGCTTGAGCCCGGCCGTGCTATCTGAACCATTAACGCTATCCGGCGAAAAGCGCTGATACTCTTTCATGGTCTGGTAGTCCAGATCTTTACGGTCTACCACAAAGAAAACCTTATCGATAAATTCCAGCTCTGTGGCCAAACGGGCCGCTTTAAAGCTGGTTAAGGTCTTACCCGACCCGGTGGTGTGCCAGATATACCCACCGCCTTCGGGCTTGCTCCAGTCTTTCGCCTCATACGAGCTGTTAATCTTCCACAAAATCCGCTCGGTGGCAGCAATCTGATACGGGCGCATTACCAGCAAGGTATCACTGACATCAAACACCGAATAATGCAGCAGCACATTTAACAGGGTGTTTTTCTGGAAAAACGTGGCGGTAAAGTCTTTTAAGTCCTTGATCAGGCTGTTATCGGCCTTCGCCCAGTTCATAGTGAAATCAAAACTGTTTTTATTGCGCTGGGTGGTATTGGCAAAATAACGGCTGTCGGTGCCGTTTGAAATCACAAACAGCTGCAAATACTTATACAACGAATGCTCGCTGTTAAAGCTCTCTTTACTGTAGCGATGTAGCTGATTAAAGGCCTCACGAATCGCCACGCCGCGTTTTTTCAGTTCAATCTGCACCAGCGGCAGACCATTCACCAGAACAGTGACATCATAGCGGTTGGCGTGTGTGCCGGTTTGCTCAAACTGTTTGATCACCTGCAACTTATTGCGGGAAATCGTTTTTTTATCTAACAGGTAGATGTTCTGAATATGGCCGTCATCAAAGACAAAATCGTAAATATAATCATCATGGATCTTGCGGGTCTTATCGACGATGTTATCGCTGGGACTGTCCAGATACTCCTCAACAAAACGTAGCCATTCACCTTCTAAAAACGCTACCTTGTTCAGGGCTTGTAGCTGCACGCGCACATTGGCCAGCATTTCTTCAGGCGTATTCAAACCGGGAACGTATTCATAACCCTGATTTTGTAAATCCTGAATAAACTCCCGCTCCAGGTCGTCCTCGCTTTGATAGCTCTCCTTGACCTCCCATTCCCGGGTGTATTTATCCAGAACGATAAAATTGTTGGACTCGGCAATGGGTTTATAGTTTGTCATTGTTCCGGGCTCTTTTTTTGCAACAGCTTTTTCACTTCACGGTCAAAATCCGATTCAATATTTTGTCGTTTGTTAAACTGCTCGTATTCCTGATGTGCTTTTTCCTCGGCCGCTTTGCGAGAAACGCTACCGTAGCCTTCCAGTATACGGTATTCATTAAAAGCCAAAAACTTGTTGACACTTTCTGCAAAACCTTCCATGGTGAAGGTGTTTCGCCGCTCGATAATGCCTTCAATATAATCAAAAAATGATGAGACTGCCCGCTCCAGTTTCTTTATTTCATCTTCACCTAAATAGTTTTTGGCAACCGTTGTGTCGGACTTCAATACCCGGCCGTCCGGGGCATTTTTGTAGGTGCTCATGCCCATCAATGGCTTGCCGGCATCGGCTTTCAGCGCAATGATCTCCGACGCAGTGTGGCCGGTAATGGCGTAATGAAACTTGTCCTGAACATGGGCATAGAACCGGTGGGTGGTTTCCGATTTCGGGTCATAGTCGATGCTGCATTCGGCAAAGATATCGGTGATCTGCTGGTAAATGCGCCGCTCACTGGCGCGGATAGAGCGTACCCGCTCCAGTAGCTCTTTAAAATAATCCTTACCAAAGTACTGGCCGTTTTTCAGGCGCTCATCATCCATGGCAAAACCCTTGATGATGTATTCCTTAATCAGCTGCGTGGCCCAGATGCGGAACCGGGTGGCCTGGGCGGAATTGACCCGGTAGCCCACCGAAATGACCGCATCCAGGTTGTAGTACTTGACCTTGCTGGTCTGGGTTTTACCCTCTATCGCCCCATGTTCAGTGGTATGTTCCAAAATGGAACATACCACTTCCTCCTGTAACTCATTGCTTTCAAAAATATTTTTCAGGTGTTTGGTAATGGCCGGGCGCTGTACGCCAAATAGCTCGGCCATGCGTTCCTGCGTTAGCCAGATGGTTTCATTGCTGAGTAATACCTCAACTTTTACCTCACCATCGGGCGCGGTGTAGAGCAGGAATTCCGTGGTTTGATCCTGAAGGCTTAAGCTATCCTTACCCACTATGTTCTTCCTGCTGCAAAAAACCATAGTTGTTCAACAAGTTATCCAGTAACAACCTAACCATTTGTTTCTCTGGCTCGGTAGGTGGTGCAACCTCATCACTGGATAGTGAGCGATGACTGCTGAACTGAATAATGCGTTTCAAGTATCCTTCCTTATCGCCTTCAGCAGTGTCTAATAGATCCGACCATTTTTCATACCCTAAAAAGCTGGCCGTTTTTTCATACAGATTACGTAATAGCGTGAAGTGGTATTTTTCAATCTGATTTTCAGCAATCGCCTTCTCTAGTGTCTGCTTCAAATGCAGGTGATAAGAGAAACTTCTGTTGGAATCGCCCTGTTTTTCATCAAGGTTAAAGGTGCCATCCTCTAGCTGCTCCAGCAGATAAGCCGATGGCTTATTAATCTCACTGTAGAGAACGTTGTAAAAAAGCGGGTTGTGAGTTGTAACGACAAACTTCAGTTCAGACTGACTGGATTTGATTAACTCCGCCAAATTGACAGCGAGCTCAATTAAATGGTTCTCATCCAGAGAGCTGACAGGGTCATCAATAAATATATATTCCAGCTTATTAAACTGATCCGTATCGCGATCACCTGGCTCGCTCACATTAAGTGTTTCGATGGCAAGTTCAAGCAAGCTATAGAACACGCTCCAGACAAAGCTGCTTTCCTCGCCTTTTGAGACCTTGATATTATCGGTTCGCTCATCAGTCCCGCGCTCGAAAGTGAACCTAACTTCTGAAAAACTCTCATCGAAGTGAGGCGTCAGCTTTTCATCGGCATAGCGTTGAAAACTGGTGATGATATTTTGATCTTGCCCCTGTTCCTTTAAAACCCACTCAGTGAAGGCGTTTGGTCGTATTTCGAGCTTTCTCTCGGCATCTCCGTCCAGATCGTTATCCCAGTAGAACAGATCTTCGGTAAAAGCGTTGTAATAAAGGATTCTCTTACTCGCCAACTCTGATCGCCCTGCATCTTCTGCCTCAACGTCAGTAGCATCAGGCGATATTAAGGACTTAAATTCCCTGGAAAGGCGTGTTTTACCCATGCTATTGAAGGCATAGATCAACTGCACCTTTTTGTTGGCGTCTTTTAGCTGCTGCGCTATGTCCATTAGCGATTGGCTCATGTTATGCCGCTACCTTTTCTTTGGGGAAGCTCAACAGCAGGTCTCGGTAGTATTCGTATTGCTTCTGGCGTAATTCGATTTCGCTGGGTAGGCCTTCGCTGATGGAGTTGGTGAGGGTGTCAAATTTATCTAGTATGGCAACGATGCGGGCTTGTTCTTCGAGTGATGGTACGGGTATCGGTAAATTTAAAAACATTGGCCTACGGAGTGATGTAACCGATGAACTCACCGATGCTTTCTGTATATACGTGTAAAAATTAGCTGCTATGAAGTGATATACAAATCTCGGTTCCATAACCTCGCTTGGGACGATACGATATGCTCGCTGATGCAGCGCATATTTCCCTTGAGCATAATGAAATACTTTTCCTACTCCAGCACCATCACCAGCGGTGATAATTGCAGTTTCATCAAAGTCAAATACGTTTAGCCTTAACGGATCACGCCCGCGGGCATAAAATATATAATCACCGTCCTCAATAGCATCTTTTGTGTCATGGCTACCCGTACCAATTACGGCTACTTCCCCCAAGGACTTCCACTCCACTTCCCCTTCTTCAAAGCTCAACAACTGGTTGCGGTAGTAGTTGTATTGCTTTTTCCGTGCGGTCAGCTCGGTGGTCAGCTCGGTGGTCAGCTCGGTGAAGGTGTCCAAAATACGGACGATTTCAGCCTGGATTTTGAGTGATTTTTCTGGGTTATCTTGGCAGGGGATGGGGATAGGAATTTCAAGCATTTTTCCTTTTGTTAATTTCGCTCTACCACCACCTGACAAGAAGGGGATAAAATTAACAGTGCATAAATAATGGAATAGAAAACGAGTATTTAGCCCTGATTTCCCACGCACAACATGGACATGGTTATTTGCCCAAAACTTTCCTGTTGTATATTGAATGGAATAATTTTCAAGGCTCGCTGATCCATCTTCTGCGATTAGTACAAACTCGCCCTCATGAGTATATCCTTTGACATAATCTTGAATATTATTTGCTCCATAATATGGTGTATCTCCTAGCAAACGCAATGATGCTTTTACTGGTTTTCTACCACGGTTTGCTACTTCAATAAAATCCTCATCCCCTAATACTGTCCATTCAATATCAACCCCATCCAGCAATTTCTCCATAAATCTATTGTTCATTTTTTACGGCTCTCTTTTTTTGCCTCTTTTTCCAGCGCGGCGATGGTGTTTAGGTAATCCCGCTCAACGGTATCGAGTGTTTTGGCTTTGTATTTTTTATATTCAAGCGTGGCTTTTTCTTTAGCAGCCATATTTGAAATTTTGCCCGCGTTTTCAAGCACGTTGCGCCCTGTTGAGGTGAGAATGTTATCCAGCTCCCTGACATAGTCTGCCATGCGCATTTCCCGCTCTTCAATCGCGTTTAATTCTGCCAAATCAAAATAAGCGGCAACCAGATTGTTTAATACGCGCAACTCTTGCTCACTCAGATAGTTTTTGGCAATCATCGCTTCTGCCTGTGTCGGCTGACTGCCCTTGAAATTACTTAAACCGGCAAAAGGTTTGTCGCTATCTACCCGCAGATAAATGACTTCACTCGCGGTATGACCGTGGGCGGCATAGTGCAACTTGTTTTGTACAATTTTAAAAAAACGCAGGCTCTCTTCACTTTGCGGGTCGTAGTCGGTTGCGGTGGCGTACAAGTCCAGCACCTGACGGTACATCACCTTTTCACTGGAGCGAATATCACGAATACGATCGAGCAGCTCTTTCCAGTAGTTACCGCCTCCGAGATTTTTCAGCCGCTCGTCATCCATTGTAAAACCCTTTACAATGTACTCTTTTAAGCGTTGTGTCGCCCATTGTCTAAATCGCGTTCCCTGTATTGATTTAACGCGATAGCCGACCGAGATAATCACATCCAGATTATAGAAGTTGGTCGGTTTGGTAGAAAAATCGGAATTTCCGATTTTTCTCATGGTCTCTTCTTTCTGAAGCTCTTTTTCCTTGTAGATATTAAGGATATGCTCATTGATGGTTGAACGGCCTTTGTTAAACAGCTCAGACATTTGTTCTATCGTCAGCCAGACGCTTTCATCTTCAACGCGAACGGAAATATCGCTTTGTCCGTCTGCGCTTTTGTAGATAAGAACATCGCTTTGATTATTGCTCATCTTTGTCGTCCTCTATCTCCGCCACAATCGCATCGATCTCCGAGCGAAGCCGGTCGATCTTGGCCACCGTGGTTTTTAGCTCGGAATTGAGTTCGTCGATGTCGATTTTTTCACGGGTGTCTTTGGCTTCCACATAGCTGCTGACCGACAAGTTGTAGTCGTTTTCGGCGATCTTGTCGTTATCAACCGACAGGGCAAAGTGATCCACATTGGCCTTGCTGTCGAAGGCCTGCATGATCTGTTCGATATGCTCGGCGGTGAGGATATTGTTATTGGTCTCTTTTTTAAACAGGCCACTGGCATCGATAAACTGGGTTTGGGTGTTGATTTTGTTTTTCGCCAGCACCAGAATATTCACGGCGATGGTGGTGCCGTAAAACAGGTTGGGCGCCAGTGAGATAACGGTTTCGACATAGTTGTTATCCACCAGGTATTGGCGGATCTTCTTTTCCGCCCCACCACGGTAAAAGATGCCGGGGAAGCAGACGATAGCCGCCCGGCCTTTGCTGGAGAGATAACTGAGCGCGTGTAACACAAAGGCAAAGTCGGCCTTGGATTTGGGCGCAAGCACGCCGGCGGGGGCAAAGCGCTCGTCGTTAATCAGGGTGGGGTCATCTGAGCCTATCCATTTCACCGAGTACGGCGGGTTGGAGACGATGGCGTCAAAGGGTTTTTCATCACCGAAATGGGGATCGATCAGGGTATTGCCCAGCTGAATATCGAACTTGTCGTAGTTGATGTTGTGCAGGAACATGTTCATGCGCGCCAGGTTGTAGGTGGTGTGGTTGATCTCCTGGCCGTAAAATCCGTCTTCAATAATATGGGCATCGAAGTGCTTTTTGGCTTGCAGCAGCAGGGAGCCGGAACCACAGGCGGGGTCATAGATTTTATTGACGCTGGTCTGCTTGTGCATGGCCAGTTGGGCGATGAGTCTGGAGACGTGTTGCGGGGTGAAAAACTCGCCCCCGGATTTACCGGCATTGGCGGCGTAGTTGGAGATAAGAAACTCGTAGGCATCGCCGAACAGGTCGATGTGGCTGGCATCAAAACCGCCAAAGTCCAGACCGGCCACCCCCTTGAGCACGGCGGCCAGGCGGGTGTTTTTGTCTTTAACGGTATTACCGAGGCGGTTGCTGGTGGTATCAAAATCGGCAAACAGGCCTTTGATGTCGCTCTCCGATGGATAACCGTTGGCAGAGGCCTCAATAGCAGCGAATATCTCGGCTAAATCAGTGTTCAGGCTGTCGTTATCGTTTGCGCCTTTGGCGATGTTGGCGAACAGCTGGCTGGGATAGATGAAGTAGCCCTTGGTTTTAATGGCGTCGTCTTTGATTTCCGGGGTGATGACCTCATCGTCCAGCTCGGCATAATGGATGCTTTCATCACCGCCTTCGATGTAGTTGGCAAAGTTTTCACTGATAAAACGATAAAACAGCGTACCGAGCACGTACTGCTTGAAATCCCAGCCATCCACTGCACCACGCACATCATTGGCGATTTGCCAGATTTGGCGTTGTAGCGCGGCGCGTTGTTGAGCACTTGTCATCAATCATTTCCTGTTTAAATTAGAGCCCGGCACAGCGCCGACTAAATTGTGTAATGCTAATTTATTTCTAAAACGCGCGCTGCTGATGACGCGGGTTCTGATCGAGCACTTCGAGGCGTTTTTTGTCCTGGATGACCCAGCCGGACGCGGTGAGCTTCGCGTCGATGTCTTCGCGGGTTTCGGCTTCGAGTTTTGGGTATTCCGGTGACAGAC
>Ga0256829_1003574_pt1 | contig 10689 bp, 11 predicted proteins | sample 131447metaG_FD_185979 | JGI IMG/M metagenome (GOLD analysis project Ga0256829, IMG submission 185979) | Hydrothermal vent microbial communities from Lau Basin, Pacific Ocean - 131-447 | ecosystem: Environmental > Aquatic > Marine > Hydrothermal vents | place: Pacific Ocean: Lau Basin | collected...
CCAGGCGGGCAGGCGACGAATCAGAAAAAGTCGTTCAAGAATCGTGATATAATATTCATTGCCGAATACTGTAACGGCTAATTTGAGTATAGCAACCCGTCCAATTTAAGGTTTATTGTACATCTAATTTTAGGTTCAGCCTTGGGGTCATGTGGCATCTTGAGCTAGGCATCTTGGTGATCTTGGACGTCGGACCAAGCTAAGCTGCTAATATACAATGTTGAATTAACGGGTTAGCTTGGTCCGACCAAGCAGTCTGACAAGCAGTCCCTGACAAGCAGTCCCTTCAAGCAGTCCCTTGGTCCAACTAAGCAGTCCCAATCAGTCCGTCTTGTCATATATGTGCCAAAATGGCACATATTGATTATGTCCGCAAGACCGGCTATCATTGCAGCAATCAAGGAGGCTCATATGGCTGCAACATTACCCCGCATTACCGCTCGTGTAGATGAAGAAACCCAATCGTTACTTACTCAGGCTTCAGCCCTTGTCGGCATCACCAATATCAGTTCATTTGTCTTAAACGCCGCTGTTGAAAAAGCAAAAGAGATCATGGCGCATGAACAAAGTCTCGACCTGAGTCATCGGGATGCCGTGATGCTGGTAGAGGCACTGGATGCATCGGCCAAAAAGCATCCCCGTTTACAGTTGGCAGCGCAACGCTATGGGGATAAAACACAGGCATTATAACAGTCGTGATCACAGTACGGCTTGATAAAAACAAGCACCTGCGCAAACGATTTGATTGCGGTATTGCTGCGTTGAATAGTTATCTGTGCATGATGGCCAATCAGCAATCGAGCCGGGATAACAGCCGCACATTCGTATTGGAGGATGATAACAATCCGGCCTATATCATCGGTTTTTACACGCTGACCATGGCTCCCATTGATCTGTCGGCATTGCCATCACCATTACAGCAGAAACACCGCCATGCCCGCTCGGGCGGCTTAATCGCCCGTCTGGCAGTCGATAAGCGCAATACCCATCAAGTTTATGGCGTATGGTTATTGATCGACGCTCTGAAAAAATTACTTTCCGCCAGTGAACAGGTTGCATTCCCTGTGATTATTGTGGATGCCAAGGCAGGTGCCGTTCAATTTTATGAGAAGTTCGGTTTTACTGCTTTTGCAGATCAGACCAACAAACTGTTTATCACTGTGGCTGATGTGCGCAGCAGCTTAGCAGACTGAATTGACAGTCTGCTTTGTGCAGTCTGTCCAATATGTCCCGGAAATGACGAAATACAGGTTCAAGGTTTTTTGATTGAGATTAAACCGATGCTATAGCCTGATTCTGAATCTCGGCCAGGTCGGCAATGCCCTTGTCGGCCAGCCTTTTCAGTTGCGTGAACTGATCCCAGCTCAACGGTTTGTCTTCAGCTGTGGCCTGCACGCGTTGAATCTCTACGGTGCGACCACCTTGCTTGCCGCGGGCGGCCTCGCGACTGCCGCGAGTGTGGGTGGCGCGTGGTAACATGCCGTATTCGGCGGTAACCCAGCCTTTATCGGTATGACGGAGAAACGGAGGCTGCCTGTCTTCAACGCTGGCCGTACACAGCACGCGCGTATGTCCGAATGAAATCAGCGCGGAGCCTTCAGCATACCGGTTAAAAGTAGTATCAATGCTAATGGGACGAAGTTCATTCGCCTGTCGATCTTCTCGCATCAGTTGGACGAAGCCGCTATCGCGGAGAATGGATACGTTTTATTTTGAACAATGTAGCGTAGACTGAAAGTATATCCGTGTACATTACTCTACATCCCTCACAGGAGGATAAGCCCTTGCCCTTATTCGCGTTCATTCGTGTGTACAAGGTGAATGCCGCTTGCGGCAGAGAGAGTGCCCTGGGGTATTCGCGGTTCGCCCTTGACCTTGCTCTGTTCTTTCTCATACAATCCAAACCTTTAAGCGAACCGCGAATAGACGCGAATAGACGCGAATTAAATCAAAATCCTGAACCAAAAAAAGCTATCTTCAGGGGGCTGTGTCAGGCTCCAATTTCGGGCTTGTCCAACAAACGGTTCAGATCGTGGTTCGCTTCGCTCTCACGATCTAACCTTATTCGTTATCCTTGGAGGTGCGACTTCAGTCGCACTTCCCGTGTTCAATGTATTACTGTTTTTCTTGTAGCCAGGCTTTTAATTGGGCTGCGCCTTTGCCACCGGGGGATAGACGACCATCTCCGGCAATCAGCGTTGGCGTACCGGTGATGCCGAGATGATGACCAAGCGAGATAATCTCGTCTATCGGCGTATCGCAGGTGCCGGCTTTCGGGTCGGCATTGTTGACCATAATATTAGTCAACATTTTATGGCGATCCTTGGCGCACCAGATGGCGCTTGCCCATCCCCGCGCATGTTTATGCATGGGCAGTGGAAACAGAAAACTGTACACCTTGACGCCTTTCAACTTAGCCAGTTCATGTTCAAATTTACGGCAATAGGGGCATTCCGGATCGGTAAATACGGCCAACTTCAGTTTGCCATACTTGTCACCGGAGACAACTGCTTTATCCAGCGGCAACACACTCCAGTCTACTTTATTGAGCTCTTCCATGCGCGCTCTGGTCAAATCCTTTCTGGCGATGCTGTCAATAATATGGCCACCAATGACAAAGTGGGTACCGTCCGCATCGGAATAGAAAATATTCCTGCCACTTTGTACTTCATATAGCCCCGCGATTGGCGATGGCTTGACCGCTTTGATATTGGCGCCGCGCAACACATTGGCCGCATGGCTGCGGATGGCTTCGATATTGGCGCCGTGTGCGTCGGCTTTGACGGCACCATGATGATCATCATGGGCAAATGCAGTGGTGGAAAGTAGCATGGAAAAGATAAGAAGTAGCGAGCGCATGGCGCCTCCCGAGTGTTTTCATGAATATTGCGTATAGTGATGTTTATCGGTACTGCTGTGAAGAGGAAAAAGTTGCAGGCAAGGGGGGTATCATTCAAACCTGATTTTTTTTGCGCATCCCTTACCTGCTATGAAGTAACCCTCACTGTTTGAGGAATCCCAGTACAGTATCCGAGAAATCTTTCTGATCCCAGGGCAGGGCGCCAATTTGGCGGGCGGTAATGTCACCATCGGCGGCTATAACCAGGGTGGTGGGCAGTCCGCGGGCGCCCAAAGCCATGGCCTGAGCCGAATCGGTCAACTGAGCTGGCAGATCGAAGTGGTTACTGGTTAGAAAGTTTTTCGCATCTGCCATGCTATCGTCCAGCGATACAGGGATGATGGTGACATCCGGGTGCTGCTTCAGCCACCGGGTCAGCAGCGGCATTTCATGCCGGCACGGGCCGCACCACGAGGCCCAGAAATGCACCAGCACTGCCTTACCCTTGTATTCAGCCAGTGAATGAGATGCTCCGCTCTGATCGATCCATTGCAATTCTGCCGCCTGGACTGCTGTAGCTTGAGCCGCCAGGTAGATAAACAGAATGAGGGCGACCCTTTTCGTCCAGTTATTGATCGTCCGGTTGTAGATTCGTCGTGTCATGCGTTTCTCCCGGTTTTTCGCGCTTGGTCGTAGCCGGGGAAAAAATCTTGCGCGAAAAATGATGCCGGGAATTTAGCGCGCAAGGCAAGGTTTGCAAACTTCAATGCAATTGCACAGTGCGTTTCGGTGTTAAATTTCCTACACTTCGGCGGCGGAGTGGTCCGGATGGTCGCGGCAGGGGCGTGATGCTACCTGTCGAGGAAAGTCCGGGCTGCACAGAGCAGAACGCCGGATAACGTCCGGCGGGGGCGACCCCGGGACAGTGCCACAGAAAACAGACCGCCACAGTTGGCTGCTTCAGCGCTGTGGTAAGGGTGAAACGGTGCGGTAAGAGCGCACCGCCCCGGCTGGTAACAGACGGGGGCACGGTAAACCCCGTTCGCAGCAAGGCCAAATAGGGAAGCGCCAAGCGTGGTTCGCGTTTGCTTCCGGGTAGGCTGCTCGAGCCTGTCGGTAACGGCAGGCCCAGATGAATGACCATCCACCTGCCGCTGGCAGGGGACAGAACCCGGCTTACAGGGCCACTCCGTATTTCATCCTGGTCAGCTTGTTGCTAGCGTTGTCGTTAGCACTGAGCGTGCTGTGTGGGCAGGGTTGTTGAAGCTAACACATATGATGACTTCGTAAGAAGTCATCATAGCGCCCATGGATGGGCGCGCAAATCAATAGCTTGCATCGCAAGTTGTTGATTTGTAAGGAAAGTTAAAATCACACTTTTCGCTTTCCGTGAAGTAAAAAGGCCATGGACGGACTTTTTACGACTTCATCACATATGATTTGTTTCATATTGTTTCATATTGGTTTCATATTGGGCAGGAGGTCAAAACAGATATGAGTCTGAGCTTTTCAGATGCTGCGAAAGCCAAGCAATTAAGGGATTATTTTAGCCGCTATGGGCGCATCTATATTGTTGTGGATGCCACGCGGGAAGAGGTGATTGTGCCGGAAAGTCTACGTGGCGATCCGGCCCTCAGGCTGGTGCTGAATGTGCGCATGCCGCAGCAGATCCGGATTGGCGATGACCTGCTGGATTCCGATTTCTCTTTTTCCGGCCAGATTTTTTCCTGCCGGATTCCCATGCATACCATCTGGGCCACCTATCTTCCCGAAGGCGACCTTGAACAGGGCATCATCTGGGATGACAGCGTACCTGAAATGATCAAGGCAATTGTACAGGCGGTGCGCAGCAATATGTCTGATGAGGCGGCTCAGGCGCTGCATGATCATCAGCTTGCAGAAGAAAAAGACCACGCTGGAGTTGAAAGTGATTCGTCATTGAACCCTACGATCACTGTGATCAATGGCGGCGGCGGGGATCATAAGGGAAACAACGGCAAGTCGCGAAAGAGTAGTCATTTGCGAGTGGTGAAATGATAGTAGCTACTCGTCTATTCCCTTTTGGCGCGTTAGCACTGTTGGTATTGCTGCCGCTGCTTGTCAATGCAGCACCGGATGCGCGCATGCAGGTGGATGTGACGGCCGAAGAGCAAGGGGTCGAAGTCAACTGGCTGCATGCCAATATTCGTAAGGCGGCGGATATGGCGCTGCCGCAATTGTGGGCCAGAATCATTCCGCAGCATGCTATCGATCTAATTCCACCCCATGTGAAGGCGATTCGTTTTCTGCAAAAGGCGGTGCCGAATACGCAGGGCGTGAGCATTCTGTTCAATGAAAAACGGGTGCTGCGCTATCTACAGCAACACAATATCCCCTATTACGCTGAACAGTCAGCTGGCCAAACCTCCGATCAAACCGTTGCTCAAACCCTCAATCCAACTGCCAGTCAAACCGCCCGTCAAACAGCCGTGGGGCCTCAGATGTCCCGTTCGTCTTCCGTGGCGGCCCGAACAGCTGGTTCACCACTACTTCCGCCGCAAACCGGCCAGCAGTTTGCTGGCGGCCCAGGCGGATTATTGCCTTCTGTACATACACCTCTGCTCACCGGCCTGTTGACGCTTCAGCGTCAGGCATCGTTACCCGAGCAGGCGCTGTTTGAAGAGGATTTGGCCCGTGATCCGCATGTTCTCAGTCTGACACTCAGGCAGGTCAGCAGAAACGAGCAGCAGTATCGCTTGCAAATGAAAAGCCCGAATGATCAGTGGCTGCAGGCCTGGTTTCAGCGCAGGGGAATGATCCTGACTGCGTCCGTTGATGGTTGGGTGGTTCAACAACAGGCCGCGCGCTAAACATCATGGTGCAGGATCGAATCCTCAATGTTCCCAATATGCTGACGTTGGCCCGCATTATCATTACGCCGTTTATTGTTTATACCATCATTGAACATCAGCCGGTGCTGGCGCTGATATTGATGGGGGTGGCCGGTATCACCGATATGCTGGATGGCGCTATTGCCCGCTATTTCAATCAACGCAGCACGGTAGGCGCATTTATGGATCCGCTGGCTGATAAACTGATGCTGATCAGTACGATTGTATCGCTCTATTTGATTGAGCAGGTGCCTACGTTTCTGTTTCTGGCCGTGGTCTTTCGCGATATGATTATTTTGATCGGCGCGCTGGCTTATGAGATGGTCACGCACAAGTTGGAAATGCAGCCGACCATCGCCTCCAAAATCACGACGTTTCTGCAAATTATGCTGGTGCTGACGGTATTGTCGGATCTGGCCTGGAAACTGCCGGGCGATGCGATATTACAGTCTCTGATCTGGTTGACGTTTGCGTTTACCTGCCTCTCAGGTATTCAGTATATGATCGTCTGGATGCGCAAGGCAGTTACGGCTGAAGATGGCTGAAATTCCTAGATGAATCTGTCGGGCTGATATGGGACGGGAAAACCAGTTAAGGTTGCAGATGCATCTGCCGCCTGTGTACGATTATGGGGCATGGATCAGGCATGCAGGCGTGGAACAAGGCTGCAATCGGTTGGCGCTATGGAGCGTGCATGGAGGCGCGCTGTGGCTCGCTTCGGATCATGTGGCGGGCAAAAGCCATCTGCTGCGCACCTTTGCCGGTGATCAGGTCTGCGCCGCATTGCTGGTGGTGAAGACAGACAACGGGGAAAACGGTAGCGCTGATAGCGGCCAACTGGTTCAGCAGTGGATGCAATTGTTACAGACGAGCAGTTACTGGCTGATTGATGTGCAGGCGGGTGTCATGCCGCAAGCGGTCGCCCATGCGCTGTTTCATCTGCTGGAACGAGCGCGTGATCTGCAGCGGCATGTGGTGATTGCATGGCGTGGCGATCCGAATGCATTGCCGCCCGAGCTCTCCTCCCGTCTGCTGGCGATGGAAAAAGTTGTGATGGCAGCGCCGGCTGATGATGAGATGCTGCTGCGGATATTGCGCGCCAGCGCCGGCGAACTGCAGTGGGATATTCGCGAACAGGTGTTGCAGGCCATGTTGATCTATCTGCCCAGACAACTGGATGTGCTGGTCGTAGCCCTGCACATGCTTGAAACAAACTCTTTTGAGCAGAAACACAAACCCGGCCCGGTCTGGGTCAAACAGCAGCTGATGCGTATAGCCGCGCAACTTACTTAAGAAAACCTGGCCAGAAGGTGAATTACTCTCTTATCCATGAAATCTAATGCAAAACGCACAAGAATTTTTACCGCCTGAAAGCTATACATCAAAAGATTCTCACCACAGAGTACACAGAGGCGGTTAAAATCTTTATATTTTGGTTTTCTCTGCTTTTCCTCTGTGTACTCTGTGGTCCAAGATTTTCCTGTTTGGTTCCGGCTATGCTGGGTTAGGAAGTAAGAGAGACTCCCCTGAGGGCTGATTGAATCCTAAAATTTCCAGTTCACTCCCACAGCGATGACCGGATAGAAGCGGAAATTTTTCAGGGAATCGTCCAGTTTTTTCTTTTCTGCGGCGATACTGGTGCTCAGTCCGGGCACGCTTCTGCTGGTAGTGATCGAGGTGCTTGGTTTGCCCTGATAGAGAGCCCCCAATTCAAAACTGAAGCCGAGCGGACTGCCACTGGAGATTGCATCCCCCCAGCCAATGCCCAGATAGGGGGCAAAATTATTGAAATCAACGGTACCGTTCACAGCGCCAATTTGAGCTGTAGTATAAGAGATGCCATTGAAGGTGAATGTACCGCCCACGCCGGGCTTGCCGATGATATCGAATTTATTGCCATTATAATAAAGCCCGCCGCTGATGCGGAATTTGCCGGCAAACGGATAAACATCTGCAATAGCGCCGACACTGAGCAGACGCAGCTTGCCGTCGTAACTGACCTGCGTTTTGGTAATGGTTTTGTTATATCGGAAACCGTTTACCTGTAGCCGCACATTGAGCAGCATCGGAACGATATTGGTGGTTACTTCGGCGCCAAGACCAAGCGTGGATGCTTTGGCGGCGATAGCTACGCCGCCAGCCTGGGCGCTCTGCGCCAATAGCATGAGTCCGGCAGTCAATACCACCGTCCACATTGATTTTATATTCATGATTCCTCTCCCAAGGGAAATATGATTACTGTTCAACTCATTAAGAGTGGTAGCAAAGCTATCGTCATCGACCCTGCGAAACAACACAATACAAAAATACAAAGCTACTTAACTCCGGTTACTTTCAGATCATAACAGGTGGAGGGTTTGTTCCATAACGGATGGCTGGTTTAGTTCATCATGCCCATGCCCATGGAGGCTATGGATTCCCGTATGTACGGGGATGACGACTATTGATCCAACCATGCATCCAGAGATTCCAGAGCGCGATTCGAAACGGATCTACGACGTTCTGCTCGTGAGAATCGACGTTTGCCTTCTCGCTTCTTGCCCGGCGGCAGCAGGCCGAAATTTATATTCATGGGTTGAAAATCCTCAACGCGCGTGTTCGAGATATGGCCGAGCAGGGCGCCGTGGGCAGTATCTGGTGGAGGCGTCTGCGGGGATTCGCCTCTGGCCATGGCGGCCAGAAAACGGCCGGCCATCAGTCCCATGGAGGCGGATTCAACATAACCCTCTACACCGGTGATCTGGCCGGCAAAGAGGATTCGCGGATCGGATTTCAGGCCTAGCTTGCCATCGAGCAGGGCGGGCGATTTGATAAAGGTATTGCGGTGCAAGGAGCCGAGACGGAAGAACTCGGCGTTTTCCAGTCCCGGAATCATGGAGAATACGCGCTTTTGCTCGCCGTAGGTCATCTTGGTCTGGAAACCAACCATGTTTAATAAAGACCCCATACGGTTGTCACGGCGCAGTTGCACTACGGCATAGGCTTTTTCGCCAGTTTCCGGGTGATCCAGTCCGACCGGTTTCATCGGGCCGAATCGCGGGGTATCTTCGCCACGTTCAGCCATTTCTTCAATTGGCATGCAACCTTCAAAGAACGGAATATCCTCGAAATCCTTGAAGGCTACTTTTTTTGCATTGACCAGTTCTTTGATGAATGCCGTGTACTGCTCCGCATTCATCGGGCAGTTCAGGTAATCGCCCGCTTCTCCCTCTTCGACATTTTTGTCGTAGCGGTTTTTCCAGTAGCAGATATTCATATCGATGGAGTTCGCATCCAGCACCGGCGCAATTGCATCGAAAAACATAAGCCGATCTTCACCTGTCAGTTTTTGAATCTGTTCGTACAATGCATCGGAAGTTAACGGCCCCGAAGCGATCAGCACCAGTCCTTCGTCTGGAATTTCAGTAACTTCGCCTTCAATTAATTCGATCAACGGTTCGGCTTTGAGCTTCTCAGTTACCAGACCCGCAAACTGCTCGCGATCCACGGCTAGCGCCGTACCGGCCGGAATACGAGCCTGATCGCCGCAGGCCATAATCAGTGAATCCATGCGGCGCATCTCTTCATGCAGCAGACCCACGGCATTTTCCAGATGGTCGGCGCGGAACGTATTGGAACAGACCAGTTCGGCGCACTGGCCGCTGTGGTGCGCCGGCGTCATTTTGACGGGTCGCATCTCGTGCAGGCGCACAGCCACGCCGCGTCTGGCCATCTGCCATGCCGCTTCGGAACCGGCCAGCCCTGCCCCGATAATCGTCACAGTTTGAATTTCAGTCATTTTGGATGTCCCTTATTGTGATTTCGATTTTATTCGTGATAATTCGTGTGCATTCGTGGCTAATGCCTTTATGCCTTTGAAATCAAAAACTTTAGCCACTGATTTCACGAATTGCCACTGATTAAAAACCTTCAACCATATCTCTGTTTTGAGCAATTCCTAACCCGGCATATCCGGAAATTTACAAGCTTGAACCACATAGACACAAAGGTGTAAATGAAAGACTAACCACCACAGAGGACACAGAGAGCACAGAGAAAGACAAAGTCCGCAACCCTGCATGAATACGAATGAGAGGAAAATGGTTGATGTTTGTTTAAGATTTTTCTCTGTGTCCTCTGTGCTCTCTGTGGTGAACCGCTTTTTATTTTATGATCATTTGCTTTGCTGTGGAGAAAATTTCTTATGCATTTTGTACAAAATGTTTTTCGTAAGAGACAAAACAACAAAATCAATGGTAAAGTGAATATCAGTTACAGTTTGGTTATATAACCAAACTGTAGAGCAGACGAATCTCCTCCGGCCAGATGGTGTCGTCGATGGTTTCCAGCACCATCGGAATATCATCGAAATGGTCGCTGTTCATAATATAGCGGAACACATCCAGCCCCAGTTCCCCCTGAGTCAGCGAATGGTGGCGATCCACTCTCGATGCGAAAGCAGCCTTGGAGCCGTTGAGATGCATGCCGCGCAGATATTGAAAGCCGACCACGGCATCAAATTCGCCAAAGGTCTGTTCGCAATCGGCCGGCGTGCGCAGGTCATAGCCGGCAGTGAAGGTGTGGCAGGTGTCGAGGCAGACGCCGACCCGCGATTTATCCTCGATGCCGTCGATAATGGCCGCCAGGTGGTCAAAACGGAAGCCGAGGTTGCTGCCCTGGCCGCTGGTGTTTTCGATAACTGCGATGACATCGGTGGTCTGCTCCAGCGCCCAGTTGATGGATGCGGCGATGCGCTGCAGGCAATCGGCCTCGCTGATTTTCCTCAGATGCGAACCGGGATGAAAGTTGAGCAGTTTCAGTCCCAGCTGTTCACAGCGTTGTAGCTCATCGAGAAAAGCATGACGCGATTTTTCCAGTGCTTCGTCATCGGGATGCCCCAGATTGATCAGGTAACTGTCATGCGGCAACACATGTTCCGGCTTGATATCCGCCTTCGCCAGATTGTGTTTAAAGGCGTGAATGCTCTCATCAGTCAGCGCT
>Ga0256829_1003575_pt1 | contig 10686 bp, 8 predicted proteins | sample 131447metaG_FD_185979 | JGI IMG/M metagenome (GOLD analysis project Ga0256829, IMG submission 185979) | Hydrothermal vent microbial communities from Lau Basin, Pacific Ocean - 131-447 | ecosystem: Environmental > Aquatic > Marine > Hydrothermal vents | place: Pacific Ocean: Lau Basin | collected...
ATGAGGCAACGAGGTAACGACGCAACCAGGCCACCAGGCAACCATCTCACACACGCGTTTGCTTTCTCGCCATTTTTGAGTACAATTACACAGGAGACCATTCTGCTTTTCCGAGGAGGTGTTACAAGCGAAACCCACTCACAGTATGCCTTGCGTCTTTGCCCGTTTTCCACGCTCTTCAAGGAGGAGTAAAAATGAAACGCTTTTGGTGGCTTCTCGTCGCTACGCTTCTCGTAGCAGCCCTGGTGTTGAGCGCCTGCGGCAAGAGCCAGCAAGCCACGCAAGCGCCGACGCAACAGCAGCAACAGAAACAGCCGCTCGTGTTCGGCTTGCTACTGGTGGGGCCGTACAACGACCACGGCTGGAGCCAGGCCCATTACGAGGCCGGGCAGTATGTGGAAGACAAACTGGGGGCCAAAATGCTGTATGTGGATAAGGTCAACCCCGCCGACCGCCCCGGCACCACACCGGAACAACTGGCCGAAGACCTGGTTTCCAAAGGCGCCAAACTCATCATCTTCAACTCCGATGACATGAAAGACGCCGCCCTCGCTTTTGCCCAGAAACATCCTGACATCTATGTGATTCACGCTTCGGGCGATAACGCCTGGAAAGACGGCAAGGACTACAAAAACCTGCCCAACCTGGCCAACGTGATGGGCAAAATGATTTACGGCAAGATGATTGCCGGATGCGCGGCGGCCATGATGACCAACACCGGCCAAATCGGCTACCTCGGGCCCCTCATCAACGACGAGACCCGCCGCCTCGCCTCCTCGGCTTACCTGGGGGCCAAATACTGCTGGCAGCACTACCGCAAGAAAGACCCCAAAGACCTGAAATTCAAAGTCACCTGGATCGGCTTCTGGTTCAACATCCCCGGCGTGACCTCCGACCCGACCCAGGTCGCCGACGAGTTCTTCAACGGCGGCTACGACGTCGTGCTTTCCGGCATTGACACCACCGAAGCCCTGGTGGAAGCCAAAAAATTCCACGACCAGGGCAAAACGGTCTATGCCGTGCCCTACGATTTCAAAGACGCCTGCGCCGAAGCCCCCAGCGTCTGCCTGGGCGTGCCCTATTTCAACTGGGGCCCCAGTTATGTCAAGCTCATCAAGAGCGCCCAGGAAGGCAAATGGCAGTCCACCTTCATGTGGGTAGGCCCCAACTGGAGCAACATCAACGACCCCGACACCTCCGCCATTGGCTTTGAGCCCGGCAAAGCCCTGAGCGACAGCGCCTCTGATGCCGTCACCAACTTCACCGACGCCCTCGCCAACGGCCTCAACCTGTGGACCGGCCCGCTCAAACTGCAAGACGGCACCCTCTACCTGAAAGACGGAGAAAAGGCCACCGACCAGCAAATCTGGTACCTGCCGCAACTGCTGGAAGGCATGGAAGGCCAAAGCGTGCCGCAGAAATAACCCCTCCACGGCTCGCACCCCTTTTGAACGCAGGGAAAGCGGCGGCATCCCCGCTTTCCCTGCCGTGCCACCCTGTCCCCTGCTTCCGGCAACACCGCAACCACCACAGGCCAGCCCATGAAAATAGAACTCCGCCACATCCACAAACACTTCGGGCCGGTGCACGCCAACGACGACATCACCCTTACCATCCCTTCGGGGTCCATCTTCGGCTTGCTGGGGGAAAACGGAGCCGGCAAAAGCACCCTGATGAAAATCCTCTCCGGCTACTTTCACCCCGACGCCGGCGAAATCCGCGTGAACGGCTCTCCCGTGGTGCTGCATTCCCCCGCCGACGCCATTCGCTTTGGCATCGGGATGCTCCACCAGGACCCGATGGACTTTCCCCCCATGCGGGTGATAGACAACTTCATGGTCGGCTACCCCGAAGGGCTCACCCTCCCCCGCGCCGCGGCCCGCGCCGCCCTGGAAAGCATCAGCGCCCGCTTCGGCTTTACGCTGGACCCCGACGCCTTCGTGGGTTCCCTCACCGTGGGCGAGCGCCAGCAACTGGAAATCGCCCGCCTGCTGTGGCTGGGCGCGCAGGTGCTGATTTTTGACGAGCCGACCACGGGCATCAGCGCCCAGCAAAAAGAAAAACTTTTCGCCGCCCTGCGCCGGCTGGCCGAGGCCGGCAAAACCGTCATCTTCGTGACCCACAAGCTGGAAGAAGTGCAAATCCTTTGCGACCAGGTGGCCGTACTGCGGGCCGGGAAAGTCGTCGGCCAAACACGCGCCCCTTACGACCTGGACGCGCTGGTGCGGATGATGTTCGGCAAAGCCGTCAGCAAAGGCCAGCGCACCAGCGCCCCGTTGGGCGACGTGGTCTTGCAAATCAAGCGCCTGGCCGTTGAAGACATCCGCCTGCGCATCGCCGGGGTGAACCTGGAAGTGCGGGAAGGCGAAGTCATCGGCCTGGCAGGCATGGAAGGCAGCGGCCAGCGCCATCTTTTACGCGCCTGTGCGGGGCTGGTGCGCCCCGTGGAAGGCGAAATCTGGGTGGACGGCGAAAACCTCACCGGCAAAGGCTACCACGAATTCATGCGCCGCGGGGTGGCCTACGTGCCTGCCGCACGGCTGGAAGAGGGCCTGGTGCCCACGCTGACGCTGATGGAGCATGTCATTCTGGCCGACGAACAGCGCGGCCTGGTCATTGACCGGCAGACTGCGCTGGAAAAAACCCGCGACCGCATCGCCACATTCAACATCCGCGGCCGCCCCAACCTTCCGGTGGAATCCCTATCCGGCGGCAACCAGCAGCGCGCCCTGCTCGCCCTGCTGCGCCCCGGCCTGCGCCTGATTCTGATGGAGCACCCCACCCGCGGCCTGGATATGGAATCGGCCATCTGGGTATGGGAAACCCTCAAACGCCGCTGCCGGGAAGAACGCACCGCCATCTTCTTCATGTCGTCGGACCTGGAGGAAATTTTGCACTACAGCGACCGCATCCTGGTATTCTTCAGCGGGCAGGTTTCCGAACCCATCCCCGCCGAAGGCACCACCACCGAGCAACTGGGGCAGCTCATCGGCGGGCGCGGCTTCCCCTCCGGCAAGGAGGTGCAGCCATGACCGACCGCCGAACCGGCTTCCTCTTTATGCTGCTGGCGGTGCTGGTGGCGCTGATTTTCACCTCGCTCGTGCTGGTGATTGCCGGCGCTTCTCCGGTCGCCGCCTACTGGTACATTCTCAAAGGCTCGTTAGGTTCGTGGACGAACTTTGCCAACGTGATGGTGGCGTGGGTGCCGCTGCTGCTGGCCACTTCGGGGCTGCTGATCACCTTTGCCGCCGGGTTATGGAACATCGGCATTGAGGGGCAAATTGTGCTGGGAGGCATTTTCACCACCTGGGTGCTGCGGCTGCTCCAACACAGTGCGATGAGCCCGGCCCTCATCCTGATTCTGGCCATTGCCGCCGGAGCCATCGGCGGGGCGCTGTGGTCGGTGCTGGCCGGGGTGCTCAAAGTTTACGGCGGCGTGAACGAAATCTTCGGCGGCCTGGGGCTGGACTTCGTGGCCGTAGCCCTCACCTTGTGGCTGATTTTCGGCCCCTGGAAGCGCCCCGGCATCGGCTCCATGAGCGGCACCGAGCCGTTCCCCGAAAAACTGTGGCTGCCCACCGTGGCCGGCAGCCGCCTCAGTTTGTGGGCTTTGTTGCTGGGGCTGATCGGGGCCGCGGTGGTGTATTTCCTGCTTTCCGGCACTTACTTCGGCCTGAAACTCAAGGCCGTAGGCAAAAACCCGCGCGCCGCCCATCTGCTGGGCATCCCCACCACGGCTTACCTGATGAGCGCCTTCCTGCTTTCGGGGCTGTTTGCCGGGCTGGCGGGGGCGGTGCAGGTCACGGCCGTGTATCACCGCCTGATTCCGGCCATTTCCAGCGGCTACGGCTGGCTGGGGCTGATGGTGTCCATGCTCATCAACTTCCAGCCGGCGTGGGTGGCGCCCGTCACACTGTTTTTTGCCATTCTCAACATCGGCAGCATCCAGTTGCCCATTGTGCTGAAACTGGACTCGTCCCTTTCGGGGGTGCTCCAGGGGGCGCTGGTGCTCTCGTTCCTGCTGATGGCGGGCGCCCGTCAGCGCTGGCAGGAAAAGCACGGGCAGGAGGTGAGCCGTGAGTAGCCACGAAATTCTCATCGGCCTGGCCGGCGTGCTTTTCGCTGCCGCGCCGGTGGTTTTCGCCACCATCGGCGAAACCCTGACAGAGCGTTCCGGCATCATCAACCTTTCGGTGAACGGCACCATCCTGCTTGCCGCAATGGCCTCGTTTGCCGTCAGCGTTTCCACCCACAGCCTGTGGCTGGGCTTTTTGATGGGCATGGCCATCGGCGCGCTGGTGGCGCTGACGGTGGCGTTTTCCAGCATCGCGCTGAAGCAGTCGCAGGTGGCGGTGGGCTTCGTGCTCACCCTGATGACACGCGACCTCTCGTACTTCCTCGGCAACCCCTACATGGGGCTGCGGGGGCCGCGGGTGCAAAGCCTGCCCATTCCGGTGCTCGGCCAGATTCCCATCATTGGCCCCCTGTTCTTCCGGCAAGACCCGCTGACCTACCTCAGTTTCATCCTCATCGGCGCGGCGTGGTGGTGGGTGTTCCGCACCCGCCCGGGCCTCACGTTGCAGGCCGTCGGCGAACGTCCGGAAGCCGCTTACGCCCGCGGCGCGCCCGTTCACCGGCTGCGCTACCTCTACGCCGCCGTGGGCGGAGCACTGGTGGGCCTCGCCGGGCCAACTTACTCGCTCAGCGTCAAGGCCGGGTGGAAAGGCACCATCTCGGGGCTGGACGGCATCGGCTGGATCGCCCTCGCCCTGACCATCTTCGGCGGCTGGGACCCGATCCGCGGCGCGGCAGGCGCTTACCTTTTCGCCCTGCTGCAGTGGCTGGGGCTGGTGTTGCAGCCTTACATGCCCAACATTCCCTCCCAGGTGCTGCAGGTCGCGCCCTTCCCGCTGATGATTTTGACCCTGCTTCTGGTCAACATCGGCAACGCCGAATGGGTAGACCGCACCCTGGCCGGGCTGCCGCCCGATGCCCGCAGGTGGGTGCGGCGCATCCTGCGCTGGATGCAGGTCGTGCCGCCGGCTTCGTTAGGCGTGCCGTTTGAGGAAGAGTAACATCTTCAACCCTGGCAAGAAGAAACCACAGAGGCCACAGAAGCGGCACAGAAAACACAGAAGTTTACTTTGCGTCTTTGTTCCCTTTGCGCTCTTGGCGTTATGCTGTTGTAACCTTTGGTCTCCTGTGTGCCTGGGCGTTTTCATCGCAGGTGGGCTGAACAGCTACGAGTACACTTCCTTGCTCTCTACAAACCGCCGGTCGCTCGGCGGTTTGTGCTTTTTCCCTTCTCATACGGTAAAATACTTTTGCAGCCATTCACCCTGGACGCATTGGTGCCCCCTGGCGCCTTTAGGCGGGACAGCGCCACGCCCTACACCGCCTCTTGAGGTTTCTCATCCAGTCGGCGCTCATCTGAAATCGGTGTAAGGATACCACCATGACCTGCCAAACTCCCCATACTCGCAGCGCCCCCCTTCGCATCGGCTTCGTTTCCACCCGCATCGCGGGTACCGATGGCGTTTCGCTGGAAATCGGCAAATGGGCTGCCGTCCTCACCCAGATGGGGCACGAATGCTTTTACTTCAGCGGCCAAAGCGACCGCCCCGCCGACCGCAGCATGGTGGTGGAAGAAGCCTTCTTCCAACACCCTGAAATTTTGCCGCTCACCGAAGCGCTTTTCGACACCTACACCCGCTCCGACAAAACCACCGCCGAAATCCACCGCCTGCGCCGCCACCTCAAAGCGCACCTCCGCAAGTTCATCAGGCAATTCGGCATTGATGTCCTCATCGCCGAAAATGCCCTTTCGCTGCCCGTCAACATGCCGTTGGGGCTGGCACTGACCGAGCTCATCGCCGAGGCCGACGTTTGCACCATCGGCCACCACCACGACTTCTGGTGGGAACGCACCCGCTACCTGCGCTCGGCCGCCAACGACTTCCTGCGGGCGGCATTTCCTCCGGCGCTGCACCAGGTGACGCACGTCACCATCAACACCTACGCGGCGCGGGAACTTGCCTGGCGCACCGGCCTGAGTTCCACCGTAGTGCCCAATGTGATGGATTTTGAAAGCCCGCCCCCGCCGCCCGATGAAATCACCGCGCAGGTGCGCCCCGCCCTGGGCATTCCCGCAGGCGCCCATTTCATCCTGCAGCCCACCCGCATTGTGCCCCGCAAGCGCATTGAACACGCCATTGAACTGGTGCGCCGCCTGGGCGAACCCGCGGTGCTGGTCATTACCCACGCCAGCGGCGATGAAGGCGACGAATATCAGCACTACCTCGCCGAAACCGCCCAACTGCTCGGTGTGGACTTGCGCTTCGGGGAAGACCGCTTTAACCACGGGCGCGGCACTGCCCCCGACGGCTCGCCCCGCTTTTCGCTGCGCGATGCCTACCAGGCCGCCGACCTTATCACTTACCCTTCCGCGGTGGAAGGCTTCGGCAACGCCTTCCTGGAAACCATCTACTACCGCCGCCCGCTGGTCATGAGCGCCTACGGCATCTTCCGGCTGGATATTCAGCCCAAAGGCTTTGACGTCGTGGCCTTTGAAGAATTTGTGGACGACGCCACCGTTGCCGCCGCCCGCGACCTGCTTCACAACCCCCAACGGGTCGCCGAGATGACCGAACGCAACTACGCCGTCGCCCGCCGCTATTTCGGCTTCCAGACGCTGGAGCGCAACCTGGATTACATCCTCCGCCACCGGTTCGGGAGTTGAGCCGTGGGGATTCGGGATTCGTGAAGCGGGATTCGTTGCTTCGTTGCTTCGTTACCTGGTTGTCTCGTTGCCACACACCGTTCACTGTTCACCAAGCACTGTTCACCGAAACACCATGAACACCATCCACATCTTGCACTACGCCGGGCCGCCGACCATCGGCGGCGTAGAAATCACCATTGCCCACCACGCCCGCCTGCTGGCGGCGCGCGGCTATCGGGTGCAGGTCATTGCAGGGCAGGGGGAAGCCTTCCACCCCGGGGTAGCCTTCCTGCACCTGCCGGAAATCGGCTCGCGGCACCCCGAGGTGCTGGCGGTTTCCCAGGAACTCACCGACCGCGGCCCCACGCCGCGCTTTGAAGCCCTGCGCGCCCGCCTGCGGGAAGCCCTGCAAAAGGCCGTCGTTCCGGAAGACGCCCTCATCGTCCACAACGCTCTCACCCTGCACAAGAACCTCGCCCTCACCGCCGCGCTGCACGACCTGGCCGAAAACGGCCAGCGCATCATCGGCTGGTGCCACGACTTCGCCTGGCTGGATGCCCTCTACATCCCCGTGCTGCGCCCCGGCTTCCCGTGGGATTTGCTGCGCACGCCCTGGCCCAACACCCGCTACGTTACCGTTTCGGAGCACCGCCGCGGGCAACTCGCCCGCCTGCTTGACATCCCCAAAGACGCCATCACGGTGGTGCCGCCGGGCGTCGCGCCGGAGCAACTCCTGCGCCTCAGTCCCCTCACCCGCCGCCTCGCCGATGAACTGGGTTTGTGGCAGGCCGAGCCGCTCTTGCTGCTGCCGGCGCGCATCACCCGCCGCAAGAACATCCAGTTTGCCATCCGCATCGTCGCCGCGCTGCGGGAGCACTTCCCCAACCCCGTGCTGGTCGTCACCGGCCCGCCCGGCCCGCACAACCCCTCCAACATCACCTATCTGGAAAAACTGCGCGCCCTGCGGCGCGACCTGGGGCTGGAAGACAGCGTCCACTTCCTTTACGAGCACGGCGAAGACGGCCACCCCCTCTTGCTCGACGACGCCATGATGGCAGAATGGTACGCCCTGGCCGACGCGCTGCTCTTCCCCAGCCTGCGAGAGGGCTTCGGGATGCCGGTGCTGGAAGCCGGGCTGGTGCGCCTGCCGGTGCTGGCCGCCGACATCCCCCCGGTGCGCGAAAGCACGGACGACAACGCCACGCGGTTTGACCCCCAGGGCGACCCCGCCGAAGCCGCCGCCCGCATCGCCGAACGCCTGAACGCCGAAAGCACCTACCGCCTCCGCCGCCGCGTCCTCAACCACTACACCTGGGACGCCATCATAGACCACCTCGTCCTCCCCCTCATCACCAAGCCCTGAGCACCGGGCACTGCTCACTGCTCACTGCTCACCGTTCACCGACACACCGACCTGACGCCGGAGCCCTTGACCCAGGAGCACCCTATGAACGAGCCCTCTTCCCCTGCCATGCCCCGCGTGCTGGTTGCCGTAGCCACCGCGGAAGAAGCCCATTTCCTGCTGCCGCTGGCGCACATTTTGGCGCATGACCATCTGCGCGGCCAAATTGAGGTTTTGCTGGTCAAAGCCGTGCCGCCGGATGAGCCGCTGAGCGCCGCGGCAGGTCCGCTCAGCCGCCTGCGGGAATCCATCGGCGAAATGCTCCGCCGTTACGGCGTGCCTGCGCCCTATGTGCATTCCCTTGCCCGCCGCCCCGACCAGATCTGGCCTTCGCTCTGCGAGCAGGCCCGGCGGGAACACGTGGATACGCTGCTGGTGCCCTGGCCGGGCGAGGCCATCCTTTCCCTGGAAAACCTTGCCATCGGCGGCCTGCCCTGCCATCTGGTGGTGGCCCGCCAGGGCCACACCACCGACTGGCGCGCCGCGCAACGCATTCTGCTGCCCGTGCGCGGCGGCCCTTACGATGCCGAAGCCCTGCGGGTGGCGCTGACGTTAGCCGAGCAAACCGAAGCCCGCATCACCCTGCTCCACGCCACCGGCGAAGCGCCCTACGACGCCGACGAGCGGCTGTTCACCGAATTCGGCGCGGCTTTGCGCGGCCTGAAAGCCATCACGCGCGCTGTAACCACCCTGGAAGAAATGGAAACCGCCGTCCGCACCGAAAGCGCCGCCTACGACGTCGTGGTGATGGGGGCTTCCAGCCGCAACAACCCGCCGGGAAAACTGCTCTCGCCGCGCGCCGAGCGGCTGGTGCGCGACATCCCTGCCACGCTGCTCATCGTCAAACCCGTGGCCTCGCAGGCCCGGCAGGAAGCCGCCGAGCGCCGCGCCGAAGCCCGCGCCGCCCGCCGCCCCATCAGCCTGGTCGTTGACCGCTGGTTCGCCGAAAACACCTTCCGCAGCCAGGAATTCGCCGACCTTGAGCGCCTGGTGCGCCTCAAAAAGCAGCAGGGCCTCACCCTCAGCCTGGGGCTTCCCGCCCTCAACGAAGAAGAAACCATCGGCAAGATCATCACCACCGTGAAAAAGGCGCTCATGGAAGACTTCCCCCTGCTGGACGAAATGGTGCTCATTGACAGCGGCTCGGTGGACTACACCCGCGAGATTGCCGCCGAGTTGGGCATTCCGGTTTACATCCACCAGGAAATTTTGCCCCAGCACGGCGCGTTTCACGGTAAGGGCGAGGCGCTGTGGAAGAGCCTTTACGTGCTCAAGGGCGACATCGTCGCCTGGATTGACACCGACATCAGCAACATCCACCCCCGTTTCGTGTACGGCATCATCGGGCCGCTGCTTACCAACCCCAAAATCCAGTATGTCAAGGGCTTCTACCGCCGCCCGCTGAAGCAGGGCGACAAAGTGGTGGCAGGGGGCGGCGGCCGGGTCACCGAACTCACCGCCCGCCCGCTGCTCAACATGTTCTTCCCCGAACTTTCCGGCCTCATCCAACCCCTTTCGGGCGAATATGCCGGGCGGCGCGAGGCACTGGAACGCCTGCCTTTCTTCACCGGCTTTGGCGTGGAAACCGGCCTGCTGATTGACCTGCTGAGCCACTTCGGCCTCGGCGCCATTGCCCAGGTGGACCTGCGCGAGCGCATCCACCGCAACAAGCCCCTGCCCGACCTTTCGCCCATGTCGTTTGCCATCATTCAGGTTGTCATCAAGCGGCTGGAAGAGCGCCACAAAATCCGCCTGCTGGAAGACATCAACAAGACCATGAACCTGATTCGCTACGCCCCGGGCCGCTACTACCTTGACCAGCGGGAGGTGATTGAGCACGAGCGCCCGCCGATGGTGACGATTGCGGAGTATCGGGAAAAGCGGGGGATGAGGGATTGAGGGATTGAGGATCCGTGGCCTCGGCGCGCCGTTCACTGTTCACCGAGCACCGTTCACCGGCTCACCTGACACCGGAACACAATGACACACCTATTGCTTGTTCGTCACGGCGAAACCGATTGGAATGTGGAAGGCCGCTATCAGGGGCAGGCCGACCCGCCGCTGAACGCGCGCGGGCTGGCGCAGGCGCGTACTCTTGCCGAGCACTGGAAGCGTGAAGGCATCCGCCCGGCGGCAATTTACGCCAGCCCGCTGCGGCGCGCGTGGCAAACGGCGCGGCTCCTTGCCGAGGCGGTGAACGCGCCGCTGATTCCCGAACCGCGGCTGAAAGAAATCTGCCTTGGCGAATGGGAAGGCGTGCTGACGCCTGAAATCATGCGCCGCTGGCCCGAAACCTTCCGCGATTGGGAAGAACGCCCGTGGGAAACCCGCCCGCCCGGCGGCGAGACCATCGCCGAGGTGCAAAAGCGCGTCTACGCCGCCGTGGACGACATCCTTGCCCGCCACCCCGACGACACCGTCGCCATCGTTGCCCACCGCCTGCCCATTGCCCTGCTCAAAATCCGCTACCAGGGCTACGACCCTGCCGAGGTGCGCCGCATCCCCCTCCCCAACGCCGAGGCGGAGGAAATTGTGGTTTCGTAAGGGCGTTGGTCGTTAGGTC
>Ga0256829_1003576_pt1 | contig 10685 bp, 9 predicted proteins | sample 131447metaG_FD_185979 | JGI IMG/M metagenome (GOLD analysis project Ga0256829, IMG submission 185979) | Hydrothermal vent microbial communities from Lau Basin, Pacific Ocean - 131-447 | ecosystem: Environmental > Aquatic > Marine > Hydrothermal vents | place: Pacific Ocean: Lau Basin | collected...
ATATTGTGGGTTATGCCCTTTATACATTATGTAATTTTCTAAATTATAATGTTCTTTAAACCATTCTGATGTTTTAATATAAAAATCAGCCCACCAATAATGGTCTTCTGGTTTCATTTTTCTGTAATCTTTATGTAAAATTCTGTATTCTTTATTTAGATAAGTATCATCAATAGGTTTTATAGGGAACATATCGTTATATCCTACTACAAATCCTCTTTTTAATGCTTTATAAGCCATAATATGTTGAAAGTTAGCCCTATTTACTTTATTAGTATCATATATTTTTGGTATTTCACTAATGTTTATAATTGTAATTTTATACTTTTTTATAAAATCAGCTGTTAAGTAATCTAACATTAAATTTAATTCATTTTCAGGGTATATGCCACATATATATAATCCATCTATATTTTTGTATAGCCTACTCCATTGCTTTAACGATTTTTTTAAAAGCCATAAATCTAAAACACCTTTTCTTTGCCTTTTAAACATAATAACAACAGGCTTTTTATCTTCTTCTACAATACTCTTTGTGTTTATTTGCATTATATCTCCTTTGTTTTATTTGCTTTATATTATACCATAAATAAGCAAATAAAACAATTAATTAGGAGTAATTTTAAATAATAAAAATGTTGCTAAAAATGTTAAAGTAGGACTAATTATTAGATTTAGCAAATCTATTATTGTATTCCTTAATTTCTTTATTAAGGTAATCAACAACTTTTTGCAATTCTTTTTTTTCTTCCTTACACTTTATAAGGTCTTGAACTAATTTGTTAAATTCTTCTGGTTTAATTTCTACTACTTTCATTTATATCCTTTATTGTATAATGTATTGTATAGTGTTTATCTTTGCTTGTATTTACTTCAAAAGTTTCTAATTTAGGACATTTTGTTTTAACATAAACATACTTTACTTTAGGTGCACAGCCCTCAAAAAGAAAGAATGTGAGGACCAACAGAAGTATTAATACTGTTTGTTTTAGATACATCTTTATCCTTTTTAATACTTTGTTTGATTAATTCTTTATCGGCTTTTTGTTTAACTTGAAATTCTTTTATATTACTATTTACTTTTTCCTTAATTATTAGAGATTGTAATTCTTTTTCTTTCTTCTTTAAATCTCTGTTTGTGTTTCTAACATTTTCTACATATATTAATACTATTAATATAGATGTTACTAATACTATAGCTACATATGTCATTTACCCTCCTTTTCTTCTTTTAATTCATCCATTAAAGCAGAAGAACCAAGCTTGTCAGCTATAACCAATTTTATTTGGTATAAAGCTGTGTTGCCTTCTTTTGCTAAAAATCCGGCTATTGCTACACTTAATAATTCATCAAGTCCATACCCAACAAGTCCAATATATACTATAAGGGATATAGTTCCTATACTTATAAAGTCAAATAGTATATGACCTAATGTTGTTAAAAATACTTTTATTTTTTTATACTCTTTACATTTATCGTTTGTTTTACAAAATCTTTTAGTGTTAAACATTGCTCCCAAAAAAGATAAAACAATAATAACTAAAACACTAAAATGGTTTAAATGATTCCAATCTTTATGCACAGTTTATCCTTTTAATATCCTATATAATTTATTAGGACTTATTTTACTTGGCTCTTGTTTCCATAATTTTTCACACCCACTGATTTTTAAGGCATTGCTTACCCATTCACTACAAAACCATTCATTTGTTCTATCTTTAATAGGAATAATAAAACCGAGTATTCCAAGCCAATCATATTTATTTCCTCTTGTAATATCATAAAATTCAATAATATTTTGCTCATTAATATTATCAATTTCTACATAATCCCAAGTTTTATCATCAAATATATGGATTTTCCTTCTAACTTTTCCATCTCTTGGGGAACTGCTATACATATAATCGACAATAACTAATTCAACATGTGAATAAGGACCTTTTGTCCATTTACATATAACCCAGTCAAAAAAATCTCTATGAGGAGCAGAAAGCCCTTTATAAAAGGCTATTTTACAGCTCATTTAAAATTCCTATAAGTTCATCTATCGTAGTAGCTTTTAAAGCGTTAGTGATTAAAGTCTGCCCTGTTTGAATACCATTTAAAACAGCATCTAAACTTGTATTAAGTAAATCACTATCTCCATAACCATTGTTTACTAATGTTAGCATTTTGTCATAAGCTGATTTTTCTTTAACAGTTAATCCTGTTGTATCAGGATTTAAAGTATCTAATAATTTTAAAACAATAATAATTGCTTTTGAATTTGCTGCACTTAATCTTGTAAAATCCTGTGTAGCATTTTTTATATTCTGACCTATTTTCCAGTTTATTGTATCAATTACAATTTTTCTAAACTCTTCTACATCAGTTGGGATATTCCAAGTTTCTTTTCCATCTTCATCAAAAGTTTTTTCATTATAACCTTGATATACTAAATCTCCAATTTTAATTAACTTAATCATTTATCACTCCTTAAAATACTATATTTGAGATTATATTTCTTGGAACACCATTACTGTCTTTCACTATTCCTAATACTAAATCTTTTTCTGTTTGACTATTATTTGTGTTATCTGTAACACTTCCATTCATTGTAAATGAGCAAGCTGTATAATTATGTAAGTCTATAATTTTATAAACAGTATCATTTAAAACAACTTCTACATTATAAATAAGTGCTATTCCCCTAAAGCTACTACCACCGTATCCAGTTAGAAAAATTCCGGGATGATTATTTTTATTTGTTCCATCCCCGTCAGAACTATCAGGTAAAACTATTTGTCCTGTTCCATTAAAAATAAAAAATCCACTATCTAAATAAATATGTTTAATTGCAGAGGTGCTATCAATTTTTGCATTAAATTTATATCCATTTAAACTTACTACTATTTCTTTATTACTACAGCTAATATTTTCAAACAAATCTACATCATTTAATAATGTAATTACTGCATACCCCCCAATAGGAACACTATCTACTGCCTTTTTAAGAGTTTTAAAAGGTGCATTACCTGTTCCTGTGTTGTTATCGTCTCCATTTACAGCATCAATATAAAAAGTTCTGTTAAACTGCCCTAATGCTCCACCTACATCATCCCAAAGTTGTTGTTTAATTTCTCCTCTGTTTGCTATTGAGTTTGTTTGAATATTTCCATTTGCATCTTTATATTGATACTCTATTGTTTTTGGTGTGCTATCCATTATATCTGGATATATATTTGCGAAATTTGTTAAGTTAAAATTTGCGTTATCAAATGGTAAATTAGCCATTATTTCTCCTTTATTTTATTTTAGTGTGATGTTATATTTATAACTGCTTGTGATTTGTAACCATTTCTTGTTCTGGTCACAATTATTGATGTGCTGCCCGCTGTGCTTGTTGTTACATAACCAAAAGTTGCAACTTTTCCTAATCCATCAATATTTTTAATATTATTGGTATCTACAGTTGCACTACTAACTATACTTAAGTCTCCTATATAAATTGAATAAGTATCTCCTTTTTTGTAATTAGTAATCATCCCGATAATTGTAGTTGAAACTGCTGGAGTAATATCAACAGCTAAAACAAAAGGGCTTACTGCATCAGCTGCCTGTGGTATTATATTGTCTTGTAACGCTTTTATATCTACATTGTCTCTCATAATGTTTAGCTGTAATTGTTGTGCTACATTTTGAGTTAATAAATCATTTAAAGCTGTTTCTAATGCTTCTAAATCATATGTTGTTCCATTTGGTATTACATAATTTTTAATATCATTAGAGGCTTTTTGTGCTTCCTGTGCATATGCGTATGCCTTATTTTTATAGTTTGTTGTGTATTCTCTATATGTGTTCATTTCATCATGCACAATATTTGCCTGATTTGCAAAATTATTCATTTGAACAGACATATCAGGCAGCTGATTTAAAAACTTATCAGCTGTTTCAATAAAATCAACATTAAAACGCCCTGCTACTTTTGGTGGTGGCGTTATTTTAGTGGTTATTGCACTCATTTATTCTCCTTTTTAGATTAAACCTCTTAAAGTCAGATTACATTCTGCTTTTTTAGGATTGTTTATGTCAATTTCAAAATTTTCATAAAATCCATAAACATCTAATTCTCTACAAATATCTTCTTCTGTTGCAGAATAATAATAAGGCTGACCCCTTAATCTTGTAAGTTTTCTTTTTATTTTGTTGAAATCATTAACATCAATCATAACTTTACCTTCAAATCTGTCAGCATAATTCCCTTCTTTTAAATAAACATTTCCATTTTGGTCAATATCTTTTTTAGAATAATCATCAATGCTTGATTTTACTCCTTGTAAAGTTATTCCTAAATCTTCCAGATAGCCTACTAAAACTAATCCTACTTTTGCAGGAGCACTGTCAGCTCCTTGAATTTCTACTTTTAAACTTCCTTTTAAAAGTTGTGGTCCTTCTACCATTACTTTGTTTATATTCTCATACTCCCCAAAGAAATAATCAGCCCAGTTTGATACTCCTATTAAAGTATCTTTTGTTATTGATTTTATTTCATTTCCATTAACGTCATAAGCTGTAACTATAACTTTTAGAGCTTCTAAATTTAAAAAAGCTATGGTATTCACATTTGTTACATCAAACTCCATAACTAAACTTGTAGCATCATTCATTGCTGTTTGGGTGTTTATATATTCATCTAAACATTTATAAGGATTTATAGCACCTTCATTAAACCAGACTGTGCTGTTTCCCGGTTCATTGTTTTTGTTACTGTCTTCTGTGGAAGACCAAATGTAATTACTATAAATAACTTTATCCCCTGTGTTATAAGTTGTTGAACTATCCCAAGTAGAATAGCTCTCAACCGGAGCATTGGAAGAGGTCATAGTAAATCTGTTTTTAGTCATTAAGACACGCATTTTATGCCCTCCTCATCAAATTTTTGCATTAATCGCAACATTTTCTTTTGAATTGATGTCTGTTGTATTAAAATTGAATTTGTTTCTTTTATTAAACTTAAATCAGTGTTATCCTTTTTAATTTTTACAGGGATATGACCCTTAGGCATAGGAATAACTGCTTCTGCATAGCCAGCTTCACCAATAAGTCCAATTGTAGGAGAAGAAACAATTCCGCCTGTAGCGAATTTAGGTAATTTATCGTTTTTAATCCAGTTTTCTACTACATCAATCGCATTGCTGCCTCCATTGTTTGAGTGTAACCAATCTGCTGCAAGTAGCAGATTTGGGTCTATACCATTTCCATATTTTTCTACATACTCACTCCAAGTATCAATATTATCATCATACCAATTTACTTTTGGTTTAACATTCTCTATCATTTTTGCAGCGTCTAATAAATTTTTAGCTCCAGCATTAAAAGCTGCTTTAAGTGCAGCTTCCATATCCCAATCGTGTAGTGCATTTTTTTTAAAAAGACCGCCAACATAATCCAGTAAAGTGTTTTTATTTTTGTCTGTAACTGGTTTAATAAGGCCATAAATTTCTTTATTTCCACCTATTTGAGGTAAAATAGTTTGTAATTTTTGAATAGTCTTGCTATTTAAACTTTCAATATACTTAAATTTATCTTTAGACCATCTTAAGTTTCCTAAAATATTGATATATTTATTAAGCTCACCTATTGTTTTTGGTTTTAGAATATTTGCAAAAGCTCTAATATCAGCTGGGTTCATTAAAGATTTATCAGTCCAAAAATCTTTAAGATTAAGTTTTTTATTTACTCCAAGTTTTGTTTCAATGTTTTTATTATAAGTATCAAGAGCAGTTTTTAATCTTTTTAAAACATCATTTTTTGCAATACCTGTATCATCACCCACAATTTTAACTTGTGTTATTTTTTTAGCATCGTTAAAAATATCTTTATATTTGCTAAAATCTTTATATACACTCCCTAAAATAGTTTGAAGTATCTCAGGATTACCTTGTGTTGTTGCTGCATTTTTAAGTCCATTTGCTAATGTTTGTAAAGTGCTAAAATAATTTTCAGCAGAACTTATATCAGCATTACTTATTGCATTGTTTAATTGTTTTTTAACCTGGTTGTATCTTTTTTCATAGAATTTCAAACTTGTGTTTGCACTATATCCACTGCTAAACCAGTTGTCAATAAAATTTTGGGATTTTTGTGCAAGAGATGTAAAGCCATTTATTAGTTGAGTATATATTTGTATTGTCTGAGTTTGTAATTGTTGATTTAATTTAAACATATACTCTTTATATTTTGCTTCCTCATTATATTGTTGTAATAAAGCTTGTCTATATGCTTCTTCTTTTTGTGTAGCATCTTCTAAAGCTTGACCTAATGCTTCCCATTTTTGTATATTTTCAGGAGTTGGAGTTGCTTTAATGGAAGCCTGCATTAATTGATTAAAGTTTTTAGTTAAATCAGGTATACTTTCATTTATACCTAAACTACTCTCTAATTCTATTAAATTATTTTGTGCTGTATCTAATTGCTTTTTAAGTCCCGCAAGTTTACCTTTTAATTGGGCTGTAATCCATACTTGCATATTTTTCATAAAGCTATTCAATTTACTAAAACTATCTATTGCAACTTCTGTTAATTTCTTTCCAAGACTTTTAGCATAACTTTCCCAAGCTTTTTTTACTTTAGCTATTGCAGGATGTGTTTCTTCTGAATTATTCATTAATTCAGCAATAAAATTTGTAAAAACAGAAGCATTAAAACTTTTAAAAGAATATTTACCAGCACTTAAAGTTATACCTTGACCAATAACATCAAAATCTTTTAAAATTTTATTATATGTTTTGAATATTTGTTTCACTTTTTCTTGTAATTCACTACTTGCAGCTTTTAATTCAGTCCAGCTTTTAGATGAAAACCAGCTTTTTTTCTTTTTATTTACATATTCTTCTAAATTTTTAGGTAAATCTTTAATAGAAGTATTATCAATTAAATTAATCCCAGAACCAGTAACTTTTGTTGAACCAAAAAAACCTCCAATTATACTTCCAATAGCAGATCCTCCTAATGCTCCAAGCGGGCCAAAAACAGCACCTCCTATTGCTCCGCCTATAGCACCATATTCTCCTGCTTTTGTGTGGGCACCAAATGCTTTATCACCCAAACTCCCCATTCCATACCCAATAGCAGCGCCTGTTAAAGCTCCTCCACCATAATATCCTATTTGATAACTAACAGGAGCACTTGTTGGGGCAGCAGCCCCAGACCACCAACCAGAATACCCTGCAGTCCCCATACCAAGCTGATTTGTAATAGGATTATTATAAGACATTAATTTACCACTTAATTCAGCTAAACTTTGTGAAGTCCCTGCTGTAAATGCGTCATAAATGGATTTAACAGAACTCATATCACTAATTCCAAACTTACTTGCTATTGCTTTACTTCCAGAAATAATATTTCCATTTGCTCCTATTACTACATTATGCCCTTCAAGTTGTCCTGTATATTGTCCTTTTGCATTTTGTTTAAGCCCAAGAGCTGAAATTAAAGAAGCAGGAGAAGCAGAAAAAGAAGGAACTACTGCATTTTTTATACTATTAGTGATAGAATTAGAAATTGAACCTGAAATATTTTTAGCAAGTGAACTATAAATGCTTTTTCCTACATCTTGAAATAAATGCTTAACAAAATCACCAAGAGACTTAAATTTTTTTGTTAATAGTCCAAAAAAATCATTTTGAATAACATTATTTACATTAGATAAAATATTTAAAAATACTTTGTAATTGTCTTGCACCCATTTACTGTATAATTCTTTTTCTTTTTTAAGCTGATTTATATAAACCTTTTGTTTTTTCTTACTATAAATCAAACTTAATTGAAATAATGCTTGTTGTAGCTTTTTATTGTCTTTTATAGTGTCTTCTATTTTTTGTTTTTGAGTCTGATACCAAATATCTAATTGCTGTAAAGGCGTATCATATAATGAATTATATTGATTTTGTAATTGTTGTAATAAAGCTTGAACTTTTTTATTATGTGATAATTCAGCCTCAAATGCTTTTCCTTGTTGTTGCATATAAGAATTATATGCTTTCATAAACTCTTTATATTTTTGCTTATAATTATTTGTTGAATTTCTTGTTTCTTTTTCTTCTGTGCTATTTAATTGTGTAGTTAGATCAATATAAGTTTTAGTCCCACTTATTAAATCGTGTAAAAATGCTAATTTAGATTTGTCTTGAGCCCAAGCTTCATGATTAATTTGTGCTTTTGTAAAAATAGCTTGTGCATTATACACATTATTAGTAAAATCAGTTTTATTATTTGCATTTTTAGCTTTACCTAATAAGTTTAAAAACTCTTTTAAAGACTTACTATGTGGATATTCTGTTTTATACATAGCAGCTATACTATTATAAAAATGAGTAGCTTCTATTTTTAATTGTGTAAATAAATCTTTTGTAACTTGTAAAGCTTTATTATTGTTGCCTAATTGCAGCTCAATACTTCCTAATTTTTTATAATAAGATAACACATCTGCATTTAATATGGAAACTTTATCTAATGTATTTTTTAAATGTTTATTTTGTTGAGTAGTTGTTTTAACAATTTTTCCATTTTTATCTTCTATTAATCCATAATGTTTTTTAATAGCCTCTAAATAAGCATTAACAGCCATTAATTGCTTTTTATCATATTTCCAATCTAAACTATTTTCTACTCTTTTAAATATTTTAACATATTCTTTTGCTTCTTCTAATGAAAGAGTTTGCCCACTCATTATTTTTTCATTTAAAGAAACTAACTTTTTATCTTTTGGATTAGCACTTAATTCTGCTTGATCCCCTATACGCATTATACCTGTTCTTGCCTGATAGGAATTAAAAGTAGCTTTTAAAGTTTCAGCAAATTCTTTACTATTTTGTATAGTCCCTAATTCTTTTTTTAATGAAACAATTTCTTTTTTAAGGGCTTTTGCTTGTTTTTGTAAATTTTTAAACATAGGACTATCCCCTAATCCTAATTCTTTAAGCATTTTCATTTTATCATTTATATCAAGGATTTGATTACTTATACTGTTTAATTTTTGCTCCTGCCCACTTGATAAAGCAGAGACAATATTATTTAATACATCCATTATACCTTGTAAAGCCGGTTTTGCATAATTAACAAATTCAATTACTTTATTTTTAATTCTAACCCAACTATTAGCAAATGAATTTGCAATAACCAATGCACTGTTTAACTGTCCTTTTGTTATACTCATTAATTTGTCAATTTGGTCTTTTGTAACTTGACCTGTGTTTCTAATTTGAGTTAAAGTTTGTTTAGTTAATACATTCATATCAGCAGTCAATTTATTAAACTGCTCATCACTTAAATTCATTAAATTAGTAATAAAAGTTTTTAATGCGTCATTAGATACTTTTGCACCTTCTACTGTTCCATCTAATCCTTTTCTTAATTGAGAAATTAGCCATTGTTGTGACATTCCTAATTGTTGGAATAGGTGCATACTCGCATCTGTAGTTCCAAATATAATTTTTTGTAATCTTCTTATATTTGTTCCTATTGTTGAAGCATTATTACCGGCATTTGACATTGCAATAGATAATGCACCCAAAGCATCAACGGTTAAGCCCATTGATTTTGCACTTGCAACAGCGTAGTTTGATAATGTTGCAATATCTTGTGTAGAAAGTTTAGATGCATTTGCTACATACATTAACTTGTTACCTAAAATCTCAATAGCATTTTGCCCTTTATACATTTTAGATAGTAATCCATCATAGTTGACCATAAAAGTAATTAAAGCCCCAGAAGCAACATTTAAACTATCTCCTGTCAATATTGCCATACTTGCAGCCACTTTTGTTGCCATAGCTATATTATCAATAGCTACACCTGCTCTACCAAATTCAATAGCAACTTGTTGTATTTGTTCTACACTTACACCAAAAGTTTCTGACATTTGGATTAAAACATTTTGTAAATTTTGTGCTTTAACTGATGAAATGCCTAAAACAGCTTCCATTGTTCGTAATTGAGTGTCTAACATAGATAAAACTTGAATAGCTTGTTTTCCAGAAGCTACTAACCCATAAATAGAAGCATAAACAGACGCATAAGCTAATGCTCTTTTACTGACTTCTGCAACCCATTTACCTCTGTGCATTTCATTCATAGCTGCGACAGTGTCTCTAACCTGTTGTTTATGTTTTCTTAATGCTAATGTGTATTTATCAATATCTTCTGCTTGTTTGTTTATTTCTTTATTTAGTTCTTTAACTTTACTGATATCTCCACTTGCTAATGCGTGTTTTCTTTCTTTTTCTAATCTTTTAAAACTTTCAGCTAACAAATTAACTTTATTTTCTTCTTCTTGTAAAGCCTTCAATTCTTTTTGGGCGTTTTCTACATTTTTAGTAGATGTCCATCTTTTCTTTTGATCAATAGCTTTTTCAATAGAAAATTTAAGTTTATCAAAACCATCTTGCAATTTTAATATATCTTTTTCCTGTCTTGGTAAATCTAATGATAAAGCTTCTTTTCTTAAAGATGAATAAGCTGCTGATGTTGAAGATAAAGTTTGTGCTAAACTATCTAAATGTTTAGTTAAATCTTCATATTTATAAGATGATTGCATTAAAGTATCTACAACTGCAACCAATGTTTGATTTAATTGATTTAATTGTTGAGTTGCAATATCTGCACTTTTTGTTTTTCCTACTGAATTAAAAGTTTCAGCCATTTT
>Ga0256829_1003577_pt1 | contig 10683 bp, 10 predicted proteins | sample 131447metaG_FD_185979 | JGI IMG/M metagenome (GOLD analysis project Ga0256829, IMG submission 185979) | Hydrothermal vent microbial communities from Lau Basin, Pacific Ocean - 131-447 | ecosystem: Environmental > Aquatic > Marine > Hydrothermal vents | place: Pacific Ocean: Lau Basin | collected...
GGAAAAAAACTGCGTTATTTCGACAGCGAAATAAATGAAAGTTATGTTCCTAATGTGGTGGAGACCTCAATCGGCCTCGATAGAATGTTTTTGGCAGTTTTGAGTCATTCATATACGGAAGAAAAGCTTAATGACGGTTCAGAACGGGTAGTTATGAAACTTCCACCTTTTCTCGCTCCTACTAAACTGGCCGTATTTCCTTTAACAAAAAAAGACGGACTGCCGGAAAAAGCCAGAGAGATTATGGATAAGGTGAAAATGGACTTTATGTGTTTTTATGAAGAAAAAGATACCATTGGCAAGCGCTACCGCCGTCATGATGCTATAGGAACACCTTATTGTGTTACCATTGACCATCAGACATTACAAGACAACACTGTTACCATAAGAGAAAGAGATACTATGGAACAAATCAGGATTCCTGTAAATAAAATACATGATATTGTGTCCGAAAGGTTAAAAGTAGTTTATTAACAGAGAGTTTAAACCATAAAAAAAGCTGCCCTTTTCAGGCAGCTTTTTTTATGGTAATTTATTGCTATCTCAATTTAAAACTAGTGTGACCTATCAAGCTGTTTCCTTCATAAACATCAACATTATATGTTCCATTGGCAAGAGCCTTGGTTTTACGTCTCGACCAGAAAACACAAATATCCATAGCAGTATTTTCGTAGTTTATCTCTTTTAAAATGCTATATTGGAGTTTACTACCTTTATACATAAAAGAAAATTCATCACTATCATTAGGGGTGAGAATTTTTTTGTTGGGTTGTGCAATTCTAATATAAACGTTTTTATTTCCCGGGGTAGTAATTTTATTTGCTCCCAATGTAAAACAAACTTTTAGTTTGTTAATTCTTTTAATTTTATCAGTTTTCCTTTCACGTCCACTACCTGTAATATGAATACCTTCAGCATTTACATTATATGCAGGTATAACACTTGCAACAGCAACTTTACTTGATAGGTTTTCTTTTTCTTTTAAAAGAGTTTTGTTCTTTTTCTTTTCAACCTGAACCAATTCTTTAATTTTGTGATTTTCTGTTTTCAGCTTTTTATTAACCCTGTATAAAGAATCAAGCTGACGAACAAACCCTTGTTCAATCTGTTGTAACTGAGTGATTTTCTTTTTTACTTTAAAATATTCCCAGCGATATCCCAGTAATTTTTTAATTTTATGGGCGTCAGCCATTATAAGACTGTCTTTTTTTACTAATGAATCAGATAATTGCCCATACTTTGCTTTTAGCTGGTCATGTGATTTTATTAAGCTGTTTAGCTGGTTTGTTAGTTCAATTTTCTGGGCTTCTTTTTCAGATTTTAATGATTTTACATCTCCCTGAACTACGAATGCCCAAATAGCAAATCCAATGGCAATTGCGATAAAAATAATCAGCGCAACAATTAATCCTGTATTTTTCTTTGGATTATTACTTACTGCAGAATTGTTTTGATTTTCCATTATTTAATAAATTTTGTTTTTGATTATATCAATTGCAAAAGTAATAAACAATAAGATATTTTGTTACAACTAACTAGATATTTTTATGTTGGTTGTAATTTAGACTAAATCCATACTATTTTTTGCACTAATAATGAAATTATAAAAAGTAAAAAAAATGCCCCTGGGAAGGGCATTTTTTTATTTTTAAGCAAGGGAAAGGTTTTTGTATAGGACTTTGAGATTATGGGGGTTTTCATATTTTATCAACTTCACTTTTCTGCCTTTTTCTTCACAAATAGGACAATGTTTTAGTTTGAGAGGATAAATGTAATCGCAATGAGGGCAGTAGTAAAAATCCACTTTTGATGAATTTCTTTTTTCTTTTAATAATACGTATAAGCCGTAAATTGGAGTAAATAAAATAGTTAAAAAGAAAGTTTTTAGTGCTTCTTCCTGGTTCTCTACTCCAAAAAGCGTTAGAATGAAAGTTATAACCAAATAAATTGCTATTGCTGTTATTAACATATTATTTTGTTCTTAAAAGGCAACTTTACCTAGCAATTTGCTTGCCATAATTTACAAAAAACACTATAGCAATAAGTTGGAGATATAAATAATATTTTAGGGAATGAAAAGGCATTTAAAAATTACAAATCATTTACGAATTCGTAACAAAAACAAAAGTCCTTTTACGTTTTTGGAAATTAAAAGAAATAAAGTATATGATAATTTACACAATATGTTATGAAGTTTAAAGCAATATATAAGTAATGAAATAATCATGATTTTTATTAATCAATAAATTACATTCACCCTGTGAAATTTTTGCTATTTCACAGGGCAAGGAAAATGATTAAAAAAATTGTGAGAGAGTAAAACGGTTCTATAGTTGAAGAAAATTTTTAATCACATAAAATTAAACATAACGATCATAATTATTTTCGTCTTTACTTCTTCTTCTTTTTTCGCTATTCTCCAATATCTTTTTCTTTTCTTCATCAGAAAACCGAAACCATCCTCTAATTTCTTCAACACTTCTATAACAACCCATGCAAATTTTATCTTCATCTAAAGTGCATACATGAATACACGGACTTTTTATTGTGTTTTGTTTTTTCTTTAACATACTTTTAAAAATACTTATAAAATCACTAAAAGGCTGGAATTTTTTGGGAGATTGCAAAAGTATATATAATACTTTAAAAGAAGTGATAATTATACATTTTAATTTAAGGCTTAGAGAGGGTAAGCACGGCTATTCCTTTGTTTTTGCTTCCAAACCAGATGTTTCCATTATTGTCAGTAATCATACTTGTTACCCAGTTACCCGCTAAGCCATTCCCCTGATTATAAGTCACCATATTTTTCCCGTTATATTTCGATGCTCCAAACTGGGTTCCAAACCAAATATCTCCATACTTATCTTCCAAAATTGAAACAACCTGGTTGGAAACTAAACCGTCTTTTTCAGTAATATCAATAAATGAGTTTCCGTTATATTTTCGTGCTCCGTTAAATGTCCCAAACCATAAATTATTAGAATTGTCCTGATAAATAGTAAAAATAAAATTAAGTAATGGATTAGGGGAAAGATAAGTTACCCAAATTTGATTATTATAAAATTCAGATATCCCATATTCTGTCCCAAACCATTTATGATTATTTTTATCTACCAATACACATCTTACCAAATTATATACCAGTGTTTGGCCGCCCTGCTTTTTATAACTCACCCATTTAATACCATCAAACATAGAAACCCCTTCTCCCGTGGCGACCCAGCAATTGTTTTGCTGGTCAACAGCTACACCATAAACTTCATTATAAACCAGTCCGTTATTAACGTTATAGTTTGTAAAATGAAATCCATCATAAAAAGAAACGCCATAGGGTGTACCTATCCATACTTTTCCATTATTGTCTATGGCAATACTTGTAACCTCATGGTATATTAATCCGTCTTTTTCCTGCCATGAAAGAAAATTTTTACCGTCATATCTGGAAAGGCCATAATTAGTACCAATCCAGATGTTGCCTTTTTGATCTTTTGCAAAACAGTTAATCTCGTTACTTGCTAATTGTCCGGGTTCAGCTTTAAAATATTTCCATGTGCCGGCAGATACCGGATTTACAGGTGTTTTATTACATGCAGATAAAAAAAATAATGTTGCCAGTAATATCAGCACTGAAGGAAATATAAAAAGCTGTTTTTGTTTCATGTGTTTGTAATTTTATATTTCATCGGTCACATGGAACTTACCATAATTGAATAATTATTCAATCATGGACGTTTCATTTTTTCATTTTATAACCAAATAGATATCATATTTAACCGGTTTTTATGTTATCATGGACTTTTGCCTGGTCTAAATTTAGCTTTATTCTTGAAATAACCATTTCTATTGCTACCTTATTATTACCACCTTCCGGAATAATTACATCAGCAAACATTTTTGTTGGTTCTATAAACTGCTGATGCATAGGCTTAACGAATTTGGCATAATGGGTAAGGGCGTCATCATAATTACGTCCTCTTTCCTGAATATCCCTACGAATAATACGCATAAGACGCTCATCACTATCCGTTGATACAAACAGTTTTATGTCTAACAAATTTCGAAGCTTAAGTTGTGTCATTATTAATATGCCCTCCACAATTATCACTTCTTTGGGGTGAATTGTCTGAGTATCCGTTGCACGGGCACAGGTAACGTAAGAATAAATAGGCATATCTATAGCCTGGCCATTTTTTAATTGATGAATATGTTTTATGAGTAAAGGCCATTCAATGGAATTAGGATGGTCAAAATTTATTTTTAATTTTTCTTCCGGACTTAAATCACTATTATCATAATAATATGAATCCTGTGAAATAATGGCTACCGAATCTTTTGGTAATCCTTCTATAATTTTTCTAACAACGGTTGTCTTTCCTGATCCGCTTCCTCCGGCAATTCCTATTACTAACATTTAATTATAATATAATTTGACCATATTATTCGTTAATACAAAAATAATATAAATTTAATATCCGGTTATCTGGAATTACAATAAACAGTAAATCAAAAAAGTTGTTTGTTGATATAAGGCTTTAACAGGAAACTATTTTTTCTTTTCACAAAATTCCGTTAGAACGCCAAAAGTTGACTTTGGATGCAAAAAAGCAATGTCCAAACCTTCGGCTCCTGACTTCGGCTCTTTGTCTATGAGTTTAATGCCTTTATCTTCAGCTTCCTTTAAAGATTTGTTTATATCCTTAGTGGCAAAAGCAAGATGATGCATGCCTTCACCTTTCTTTTCTATAAATTTTGCTATTGGACTTTCCGGATCTGTACTTTCCAGAAGCTCTATTTTTGTTTCGCCTACTTTAAAAAAAGCTGTTTTTACCTTTTGATCTGTTACTTCTTCAATAGCATAGCATTGTAAACCCAATACCTGTTCATAATATTTTATTGCCGTATCAAGATTTTTTACGGCAATACCTATATGTTCTATGTGTGATATTTCCATAACTATTGCTAATTAACAAGTTTCATTTCGTTTAATAAATAGCCTGCCCCGGCAAGTTTGTCTGTTAAAAACAGAAAATACCTGATATCCAAATTTATATTACGACATACCGTTGGATCATAAACTAAATCGCTCATAGTACCTTCCCAGTCTCTATCGAAGTTTACGCCAATTAACTCTCCTTTTGCATTTAACACCGGGCTTCCTGAATTACCACCAGAAGTATGATTTTTTGCTACAAAACAAACATGCATGGTTCCATCAGAATCGGCATAATTACCAAAATCTTTATTTTTATGCAGTGTTTTTAGTTTTTCGGGAACGGCATAATCATAAATATCCGGGTTTTCCTTTTCCATAATTCCTTTTGTAGTAGTAAATGTAGAATATTGTATCCCATCGGCAGGAGAAAAGCCCTCAGCTTTGCCATAGGTTACTCTTAAAGTAAAATTAGCATCCGGATAAAATCGCTTGTCGGGTTGCATTTCCATTTGTGCTTTCATATAAATACGCATCAAACTGTCTGTTTCCCCTTTTAGAGTTAATAATCGGGGAATGATTTTTTCCTTTGCAAAGGTGTTGGTTTCTAAAGCAATAATATAAGCCGGGTCTTTTTCAAGTTTTTTGTAGTCTTTTATTTGATAATTTTTAAGAAAAGTATTCACCTTTGCCGAATCGTCTAAAAAACTCTTTTTAAATACTGCCGCAGAATATGCTGTGTAGTTTTTGTTAAAATGCTTATGTATTTTACCAAACCATCCGGGCTTGTAATTATCAGGTACTTGTCTGTCATAAATTTCCAGTATTCCTGCCATTACCTCTTTGTCGGCAGCAGGAGAGTAATCTTTAAAAAACGATCGTGATTGTTGTTGCAACCTGGTAAGTTCTTGTTTAATTTTTACTGTATCAGGATGTTCTTTTTTGCTTAACCTGGCTAACTTCTCAAAACGAGCAGCAAAACGATGTAGTTCAATGCCATTGGCCCCCTCGTTAATATAGTTATATGCCTGCTGATATGGACGGATTTGAACATAAACACTTTCAAAAGCCGGAAGTAGATTTCCATATTTTGTTTTCCTTTCATTATTAGCATTTGCCCATTGCTGAAAAGTTTTCTCAAATTTACGTTTTGCTTCTACACCTTTTACCCGCTTTATTCCCCAACGCTGCCCAATCATTTTTTTCCAGTAATTGGCTACACGTGCTTGTTTGGAGGCATACATAATACGCGTTTTGGGACTCATGGCAGCATATTTTTTAAATACTTCAAGCCTTTTGTCACGCAATTTAATTTTTGCCGGATTTTCCACCTCTATAATGTCTTCAACAGCTGTGGCAGGCAGGTATTCGTTGGTGCGTGCAGGATATCCGAAAACAAATGTAAAATCACCTTTTTTTACCCCTTTTGTGGAAATAGGAAAGAAATAGTTTGGTTTATAAGGAACATTATCTTTAGAATAGGATGCAGGCTTACCGTCAGGGGAAACATAAATACGGAAAAGGGAAAAATCACCGGTATGCCGTGGCCACATCCAATTATCGGTATCGCCGCCAAATTTGCCAATGGCAGAAGGAGGAGCGCCCACCAAACGTATGTCTTTAAAGGTTTCTGTAATAATCATATAATACTGGTTACCCTTAAAAAATGGCTTGATTTTAGCTTGATAGGGTGAGTTTTTTTCAAAATTTGTAATCAGATACGCACTGTTTTTTTTAATTTTTTCCTTTCGTTGCATTTCTGTCATTTGTGGTGTAACACCTTTTAAAACATCTTTGGTAACGTCATCCATTCTTATCATTAAAGTGGCTGTAAGTCCGGGATTAGGTAATTCTTCTTGCTTATTCATAGCCCAAAAACCATCTTTTAAGTAATCGTGTTTTACCGAACTATGCTTTTGTATAGCACTAAAACCACAATGATGATTTGTAAGAAGCAGACCTTCACGGGATATTATCTCAGATGTACACCCTCGCCCAAATAGCAAAATGGCATCTTTCATACTACTGTGATTTAACGAATAAATATCATCAGCTGAGATTTTCAATCCCATAGCTTTCATTTCTTTTTCGTTTAACGTCTTTAATAAAGAAGGTATCCACATACCTTCACCTGCAATCAAAAGGTTACTTGTAACAAGTGTTATTATAATAATGGAAAGAGTTATAATTTTTTTCATGTGTTTACATTTTATTATTCAATGGTTTTTCTGTTTATGATTTACTGATTTAATAACAGGAATTTATTTTGGAGGAACAAAGATATTTAAAAACTTAATAACTCCCTCTCAACATAAGTTTTTGCTTTTATGATTAGTTTGTGTTCATGCTAAAAAAAACTGTGAAAAAAATAAAATTTATTTGGTCATTTAAAAATAAAATTGTAATTTCGCATTATTCTTAAAAGAGAATTATTCCTATATAAGAATAATTAATAAATAAAAAATATGATTGACATAAAAAGCAAATTATCAGAAAAGGGACTAAAAATAACCCCTCAACGGATGAGTATTTTAGAAGCAATATATAGTATAAACCACCCTACTGCAGATGATATAATTAAATATATAAGACAAAAACACTCAAATATTGCGACTGGAACTGTGTATAAAGTTCTTGATACGTTTGTTCAAAAAGGTTTAATTAAAAAAATTACAACTGACAAAGATGTTATTCGATATGATGGATTAACGATTCATCATCATCATTTACATAGTTCGGAATCAGTTATAATCAAAGACTATATTGATGAAGAACTGGATAAAATACTTACAGAGTATTTTAAGAAAAAGAAAATAGATGATTTTAAAATTGAAGAAATATCGCTTCAAATTAAAGGAAAATTTAATAAATAATTAAAAGGAGAAATATTATGAATAATTCAAAAAAAGGTAAATGCCCTGTTATGCACGGAGCAAATACGGAAACAAGTAGTTCAGTAATGAGTTGGTGGCCTAAAGCACTAAATTTAGACATTTTACACCAACATGACACCAAGACAAACCCACTTGATAAAGACTTCAATTATCGGGAAGAATTTAAAAAACTTGATGTTGAAGCATTAAAAAACGACTTAAAAAAACTAATGACAGAAAGTCAGGATTGGTGGCCTGCCGATTGGGGACATTATGGAGGCTTAATGATACGAATGGCTTGGCATGACGCAGGGACATACCGAATGGCTGACGGACGAGGAGGTGCAAACACAGGAAACCAACGATTTGCCCCTGTCAACAGCTGGCCGGACAATGTTAACTTAGATAAGGCAAGAAGACTGCTTTGGCCGATTAAGAAAAAATACGGCAATAAGATTTCATGGGCAGATTTATTTATTCTGGCAGGAACCATGGCTTATGAATCTATGGGTTTTAAAATATTTGGGTTTGGATTTGGTCGTGAGGATATTTGGCATCCGGAGAAAGATGTTTATTGGGGCTCTGAAAAAGAATGGCTTGATAAAGACCGTTATTCTGATAAATCAGACGAAGAAACGCTTGAAAATCCGTTGGCAGCTGTTCAAATGGGATTGATTTATGTAAATCCCGAAGGCGTTGATGGAAATCCCGACCCGTTAAAAACTGCACAAGCCGTTAGGGTAACATTCAAACGAATGGCGATGAATGACGAAGAAACAGTAGCCTTAACCGCAGGAGGACATACGGTTGGTAAAGCTCACGGAAATGGCGATGCTTCAAAGTTAGGTCCTGAACCGGAAGGGGCGCCTGTTGAGGAACAGGGATTTGGATGGAAGAATCCTAATGGTAAAGGGAATGCTGAAGATACTGTTTCGAGTGGACTTGAAGGCGCATGGACAACAACGCCTGACAAATGGAATCATACTTATTTCCATCTTTTACTCAATTATGATTGGGGCGCAAAAAAAAGTCCCGCCGGTGCTTGGCAATGGGAGCCTTTCAATATTAAAGAAGAAGACAAACCTTTTGACGCCCATATTCCTGGCGTTCGCAGAAATCCAATAATGACAGATGCAGACATGGCTTTGAAAATGGATCCTGAATATAGGAAAATATCTGAGCGTTTTTACAAAGATCCAAAATATTTTGAAGAAGTATTTGCCAGAGCATGGTTTAAACTTACGCATCGCGATTTAGGTCCCAAAAGCAGGTATTTAGGACCTGACGTTCCTAAAGAGGACTTAATTTGGCAGGACCCCATTCCGGCGGCTGATTACACACTTTCAGAATCAGAAATTGAAGAATTAAAAACAAAACTTCTGAATTCCGGATTAACCCAAACCGAGCTTATCAATACAGCTTGGGACAGCGCAAGAACTTTTAGATGTTCCGATTTCAGAGGCGGTGCAAACGGAGCAAGAATTCGCCTTGAACCTCAAAAAGATTGGGAAGGTAATGAACCTAAACGCCTTGAAAAGGTTTTAAGCAAACTAAATGAGATACAAGCAGAATTAACAAAAAAAGTTAGCATTGCAGATTTAATTGTTTTAGGCGGAAGCGCTGCAATTGAAAAAGCAGCAGATAAAGCCGGCATAAAAGTTAAAGTTCCGTTTCTACAGGGCAGGGGTGATGCAACAGAAGAAATGACAGATATAGAGTCATTTGAAGTTCTTGAACCCCTTCATGATGGTTACCGGAATTGGCTGAAAAAAGAATATGCTGTAAAACCTGAGGAACTGTTGCTTGACAGAACACAGCTTATGGGCCTGACAGCTCCCGAGATGACAGTTCTGATTGGAGGCATGCGCGTTTTGGGCACTAATCATGGAGGAACTAAACATGGAGTATTTACAGAAAGAGAAGGCGTTTTAACTAACGACTTTTTTGTAAATCTAACGGATATGAAATACTCTTGGCAACCTGCTTCTGAAAATCTTTACAATATCGTGGATATAAAATCCGGTAAAACAAAATGGACAGCAACCAGAGTTGACCTGGTTTTTGGTTCCAATTCCATTTTACGTGCTTATGCTGAGGTTTACGCACAAGACGATAATAAAGTGAAATTCGTAAATGACTTCGTTAAAGCATGGGTTAAGGTTATGAATGCAGATAGATTTGATAAAATAAATTAAAACTATAGGAGAACAAAAAATGGGAAAAGAAGCAATAAAAGTTTCAACAGTAGATGTTGAAAAACTTATCGAAATGTTAAATGCAGCCCTTTCAGAAGAGTGGCTGGCATATTATCAATACTGGATTGGCGCCAGATTAATGGAAGGTCCAATGAGAAGTGAAGTAGAAGCCGAACTGTTAATCCATGCTGATGAGGAACTCAAACATGCCGAATTACTAGTTAATCGGATAATACAATTAGGGGGTACGCCTGTTATAAATCCAAAAAAATGGACTGAATTAGCACGTTGTGCTTATAATGAGCCATCTGACCCTTATATTGAAATAATACTTAAACAGAATTTACAAGGGGAAAGATGTGCTATTCAAAGGTACCAAGAAATAGCAGATTTTACAACAGGAAAAGATCATTCAACTCATCAAATGGCTGTACAAATATTAAATGATGAATTAGAGCATGAAGATGATATTGAATCTTGGATTGCAGACCTTAATCGAATGAAAGAGGAATGGCGAAAAATTAGAATGTAAAATTAGTTGTATAAAGCAGGAAACGCTAACAATTAAGCATCGTTTTCGGCCATAGCCGAATATGTGCTGAGTGTTGAACTAAACCGGACGAAAGAAGTACTACCTTATATTATTGTGGATTCTATTTTATTGATTTCTCGAGTTGGTAAT
>Ga0256829_1003578_pt1 | contig 10680 bp, 3 predicted proteins | sample 131447metaG_FD_185979 | JGI IMG/M metagenome (GOLD analysis project Ga0256829, IMG submission 185979) | Hydrothermal vent microbial communities from Lau Basin, Pacific Ocean - 131-447 | ecosystem: Environmental > Aquatic > Marine > Hydrothermal vents | place: Pacific Ocean: Lau Basin | collected...
TGTCCACGATATGTAATTTTACCTGCAAATGCACTTGTTCCTAAAACTGCACTAATCATCGCAACAGATAAAAACTTTTTCATTTTTACTCTTTTTTTTTATAAATGTAGGGAAATTATTATATCTTATTTTTTTATTAATTACTTTTAAAAATTTTTGTTATGATTGTATCAACAAAAACAATTAAATATAAGAAGTAATTTATAATACTCTCTTATTTAACCAAACCCTATAAGGATAAATTGTGCAAAAATTAAAACTTGGCTCAAAAGATTTAGCAAAAGAAAATATTCAAAAATTAGCAACGATTTTTCCAAATGTTGTAAAAGAAGGAAAAGTTGATTTTGAACTTTTAAAGCAGATGTTAAGCGATTATTTAATAGATGGATGCAAAGAAAGATACGGGCTAAACTGGATAGGTAAAAAAGAGTCAATATTAAAAGCAAACACCCCTATAAATAAAACTCTAAGACCTATTTTAAAAAAGTCAGTTGATTTTGAAAATACAAAAAATTTATATATTGAAGGCGATAATTTTGAAGCTTTAAAAATTATTCAAGAGAGTTATTTAAATTCTATCAAAATGATTTATATCGACCCTCCATATAACACGGGAAAAGATTTTATTTATAAAGATAATTTCACTAAAAACAAAACCGAATATGAAGAAGAGATTGAAGCTGTTAAAGAAGGAGTAAAGTTATATAAAAACACCGATAGCAACGGTAGGTTTCATAGTGATTGGCTTAGTATGATGTATGAAAGACTTTTAATTGCAAGGGATTTGTTAAAAGAGGATGGAGTAATTTTTATAAGTATAGATGATAATGAAGTGCATAATCTAAGACATATTTGTGATGAGATTTTTGGGGAGGGGAATTTTGTGGGGAGTTTTATTAAACAATCAAAAATTGGAGGTGGTTCAGATAGTAAACATATTGCTAATGAGCATGAATATGTAGTAGTATATGCAAAAAATATTGATAAATTACAAGAATTTTATGAAGAACATTCACAAGAATATTTAAAAAGATATAAAGAAGAAGATGAAAAAGGTAAATATTTTTGGGATACTTTTGCAAGACCTGGATTGAAAAACCCTATAAATTACGATATTGTAGCACCTGATGGAACAATTATAAATGGAGATTGGATTTGGTCAAAAGCAAGATTTGAAGAAGAATATAAAAAAGGAAATATTAGAATTGTAAAACTGTCTAACGGTAAATATTCTGTTCAATTTAAACAATATTTAAATGAAAAAGGGAAAAAACCAAGAAGTATGACAACTGATTTTGGAGGAACTTTTTTAGGGAAAAAAAATATTTCAGAATTATTTATAAATGATAAAATTTTTTCATATCCAAAGTCAGTGTTTTTTATAAAAAAACTTTTGAAATTTGCTACCTCAAAATCCGACATAATCCTTGATTTTTTCTCAGGTTCAGCCACAACAGCGCATGCGGTAATGGAGCTTAATGCAGAAGATGGAGGAGATAGACAATTTATAATGGTGCAAATTCCTGAAATTATTGATGAAAAAAGCGAAGCCTACAAAGCGGGATATAAAACAATTTGCGATATAGGAAGAGAAAGAATTATAAGAGCCGCTGAAAAATTGAGAATGGAGAATGAAGAGTTGAGAATTGATACAGGGTTTAGATATTTTAGGGTTGATACTTCAAACTTTAAAGAATCAAAAGATATAAGCGAAATAGAACAAAACAACCTGTTTGAAGATATTGATAATATCAAACCAGATAGAAACGACCTTGATTTACTTTTTGAAGTTATACTTAATCTTGGACTAAAACTCACTCTAAATATAAAAACAAAAGAGATTTTAAACAAAAAAGTTTATTTCGTAAAAAACAATTTACTTATAGCTTGTTTTGATAGCAACGTAGATGAAAACTTAGCAAAAGAGTTAGCAAAATTTAAACCTCAAAAAATAGTTTTAAAAGATAACTCATTCAAAACTGATAACGACAAAATTAATTTTGAAGAAACACTAAAAGAACTAAGCCCTGAGAGTGATATTTGGGTGGTGTGAGGGGAAATTAAAATGTTAAAAAAACTTTCAGAATTATTATATGATAATTTTGTTGTTAATAAAAGATATTATGCTTTACAAACTAGTGGAATTTATTATGCAAAAAAGCAACCGATTAATAAAAATACAATTTTTAACGTTTTAAAAAATAAAGAAAGTTTTTTATGTTATCAAGAAGATTTTAATAAAATTAAATGGATATGTTTTGATTTTGATATAAACAAACATTTAATTGAAAATGGTGAATTTAAAAAGAATAAAAAAAATTTATATATTGAATTATTTAAATTTATAAATATTTTAATAAATTTTTTAAAAGAAAAAGATATTGATTATTTACTTGAATTTTCTGGTAATAGAGGTATTCATTTGTGGATATTATTTAATGGAACGTTATCAAGACAAGAAGGGTATATTATTTTAGACCAAATAATTAAACAATCAAGTTTAAAACTTGATGATTCAAAATTTTCTTTAGATAAATATCCTAAAAGTTATAAATCAACAAATAATACAGATAAAGGGACAGGGGTAAAAATTCCTTTATCTTATCATCAAAAGTCAAAAAAATATTCATATTTATTTAAAAATTTTAATGAACTTAACATAGACAATTTGTATATAGAAAATTTAGATAAAAATTTAATTAACATTCAAATTCAATTGTTACAAAATTATAAAAAACTATCAAAAAAAGAAATTTTTGAAAAATTAAATCTTAGTAATAATATATATGAAGAATATGAAACAAAACAAAAGAATATTTATTTAAAAGCTAAAAATATAACTTTTAATGAAATAAATTTGGAACACATTAAAGCTCATCTTTCTAATTGTGAACATTTGGCAAAAATTTTTAAAAAAAATTATCCTAATGAAAAAGAAAGAAGGATAATTGTAGGGCTTTTTTCAAGATTAAGATTTAATGGTAATTATATAGGAAAAGATTTACTATTTAAATATTTTATGAGTTTACATAATCCAATAGAAAGTATTATAAAACAAAGACTTAATCATAGTGAACAATTTTTTCCTCCAACATGTGATTTTTTTAGAAATGCTTATAATGTGGATTGTAAATGTAAGAATATAAAACAAACTCCTCTTGAATATTTAGAAAACTTTTCTTATGAAGATGAAGATATTTTTGAATTTGATGAAAATATCTTTAAAGATATAAAAAAGGCTCAAATTAAATATACTATTAAAAATGATGAAATTCCATTTATTCATACATTAAACATTTTGAAAAACATTGATTACATCGACATAAAAGAGGATATTGAAAATTTTATATTTTATGATTATAGTGTTAAAAATTTTTATATCTTTCAAAGAGAAGAAAAAGATAAAATAAGAAATTTATTTGCTTTAAAGGCAAAAGATAAGATTATTACTACATTTTTTATAAAAGTATTAGATAATGCTTTATATCCATTTTTTTCTTCTAGAAGTTATGGATATAGATTTAATTCATCATTTAGACAAAATAATATATTCGAAGAGTGGCTAAAACAATGGAATTTATATATTGGTGAATTAAAAAGTTTGATTTATAATGAAGATTTTCAAGATTATTATATTTTAAAAGTTGATATTAGATCTTTTTATGATTCTATAAATAATGATTTATTAGAAAAATTATTAAATGAATATATTGAATTATCAACTATATCCAATATTTCAGAAAAGAATATTTTAAAAAAAATTGTATTTAAATTAATAGAAATAAATAAAAAAATTGTAGGACAAAAAGGAATACCACAAGGACCGGCTTATGCTAGGTATTTGGCAGAAATCTTTTTATCTCCATTAGATAGAGAAATAGAGAAACATTTAGATTATATAGATGATGGTTATTACTTTAGATATGTGGATGATTTTTTTATAATTTTGCCCACACAAGAAGATGTTAATAAAATTCAAGAAACTATTAATAGATTTTGCACATTATACAATTTAAATATAAATGAAAAAAAATATATTTTAAGTGTGATAAGTGATTATAAAGATAATTTTCAAAATTATGTTAATGAAACAAAATATTTCATTGATAAGGTAGAAAAAAGTAAAAATTATAAGGATGAAAATACTCTTTATAATGTAGAACATGAAATTTTAAATTTAATTTATGATAATGAAAATAAAATAATAGATAAAAATTTGTCTTTTATATTTACACATTTTACTAATTCTCAACTTTTAGAACAAGAAAAAGAAAAATTAATTGATTATGTTATAAAAGAATCTAAAAATAGAGGGAGTTTTTATTATCATTTTTGGAAATATTTTTTTGAAAGAGCATTATTTGAAAATATTGATTTTTTAATTTTAAAAGATATAAAGGGTTTAAAAAGAGAATCTTTTTTACATTATTTATTATTATTTTTTATTAAAAATAAAGAATTGCCACTAAATTCATCTTTAATTGAATTACTTAATTTTTATATAAAAAATACTGAATTAAGTGCAAACGAACAATTATTATTATTAAGTATACATTTTGTAAATAATATATATGTAAAAAAAGATATTATTAGCATAATAAAAGACGAAAAAATATTTTTAGATATTGTATATTCAAATATTGTGCAAAAAACAGATAATATAAGATTATTTGAAATATTAAAAACTAAAATCAATAGTTTATCTCTTAAAGAACAACTTAACATTTGGTCTAATATAATTTTTTATAATAAAAAACTGAGTAATAATAGTTTGAATTACTTAATAAAAGAGATAGTAAATATTTTAAGTGTAATTAAAGATATTCATATAACTCAATTTTTAAAAAATAAAACAAATATTAGTAAAATAATTCAATTAATGTATATAGTTTCACTTTTTATTAAATCTAATAATGAAGATATGATATCTAAATTGTCTACTTTATGGAAAAAAATTCTTATAAATTTAAAAGAAATAGGATTTAAAGAAAGTTTATTTAATGAAAAATATTTTCAAAAATGGATAAAAATAATTCAAGAAAATAAATTAAACTTAGAAGATAGCAATTTAATTGTTTTATTAAATTTAATAGGAACTGATAATAAGTATGAAAAAATACTTACTAAAGAATATTATCAATATAAATTTTTATTTGATTATTTTTTTAATAAACTTTTGATATTATTATTAGAGGTAAAAGATATAGATGAAGATGTTAAAAGGAAACTTATTGTAGAAAAAAAAGTATTGTTTTTAAAATGGTTAGAAGAAAGATTTGATTTATATCCTAATAAAGAAATGTTTTTATATAATGCATTATTTAATGATATTCTAGTCTTTAAAAAAGAAAATAAGATTTATTATAGAATTTTTAGTAATTTAAAGTTTAAAGAATATCCTGAATATTTAACTTTTGAAAAAGAAATAAAAGAGAGATTATTTAACGGAAAGTATAAATATATAATATTAAATTTTGAATTTATAAGATTTAAAAAAATAAACTTTGATGAAATCCATATTGTTGATTTTTTAAAAGTTTTTAAAAAATTTGACACAAATAGAGAAATATTTACAACAAAACTATTTCATGAAAGTAAATTTTTAAATATAAACGAGGATGAATTATTTACTTCTGATAAATTTGAGCCTTTAAATATATATGATTATTATTGTAATAATTTTATTTATAAACAAAATCAACAAATTATTAACAAATCAAAAAATTTACACAATTATATAAAATTAATTTTTAATTTAATAAACCAAAATAAATTAATTACCAAATTCGATGATAAAATATATGGTAATGATTTTAAAAAATATTTCTTTCCTTTTTCTATTAATGGTAAATATGAATTTTTATTAATTTTTGCATCTAATATTGAAAAATTTGAAATTATTAATAAATATGATTTAGAGTATGTATTTATCAAATCTTTGATTGAATATATGCAAAAAATTGAAAAAAAAGAAAATATTAACTTTTTTGAACTTTTAAAGTATTATTTTGAAGTTAATAGAAAAGGTAATAACTATTCTTTTTTTTATAAAGAAGTAATAAAATTAGAGAATTTTGAAAGTTATTTAAATTCAATAGTTAATTTATTACATAATGATTTAAGAAATATATTTAATGAACATCTTACTTTAATTAAGGATTACATAGAAAGCGAATATAAAATATCATTAGATAGATTTGTTAAATACAAAATAGATTTAAATAAAAATAACAATGAAACTATAATTAATTTCAACAATGAAGAATTTTCATTAGAGGAAATAAAAATCATAAAAATAGATGGGGATGAAATAAAAAGTATAAATTTAAATGAGCCACAATTAAATAAATTAAGAAATTTAAAATTTATATTTGGCACAAAATCAAATAATGAATTAATATTAATAAAAATTCCAGAACTATTAATTAAAATGACTGATATTGTACAAAATATGAACGAATTTAAGCCCAAAATAGAAGTCAGTGAGATAGTTGCAATGGAATATTTCGGAAAAGCAATTGAAGTATTAAAAAATCATTGGGATGATGAATTTAATGGTATTAGTGCAGTAAAAAATCATTTAGTTGAGTGGTTAAAGCCGTTTAATAAAGAAGAAATTGAAGCAATTTTATATGTAATCAGTGAACATATTTATTTTAATGAAGAAATATTAAGAAATTTTAAGAATAATTTAAACAAATTTCTTAATGATAGAGAAATGATAATTACTCTTAAAAAGTTTTCTGACTTTAATGGAACACATTTATTAATTGAAAAAATAAATGAATTAAGAAAATTCAAATATATATTACAAGAAAATTTTGTTGAAAATATATTATCTGCAAAAAAAAGAATAATTATAGTAATTGATAATATTATTAGCGGGAATCAAACATTAAAATGTTTTAAATATTATTTTGGATTATCAGATGAAAAAGAAGAAACATTTTTTGAAATTGATAAAGAAAAAAATGAACATATGTTATTAAAAAGAACATTTGCAGAATTAGAAGAAATAGTTTTTTTAACCGCTATATATACAGATAAAGGCAAAGAAGAGATTTTAAATTTTTTTGAAAGTCAAGGTATAGAAAAAACTAAAATTTTATTTGTAGGAAAAGAATTAGAATATGATAAAGTTATATTTAAAAAGTTAAATAATATAAAATTAAAAAATAAATTTATTGAAATTTGTCAAAATGAAAATTTAATTTTTGATAATTTTAAGATAAATAACAAAAAATATTATAAATACAATTCAGAATTAAAAGAAGATTTAAACAAATTAGATAATAGAAATATGTTAGTAAGGTTAAATTCTGTTCCTAAAAAAGCTTTTTGGTTATTTAGAATAAAACCTAAATATTACGATAAAAGTTTATTTAATTTTAGAGAAATTTATAATTAAAGGCAAAAAAATAATGAAACTACACTTTAAAGAGCAATCCTATCAAATAGATGCTGTAAATAGCGTTTGTGATGTGTTTGATGGGCAACCTAAAAATGAGCTTATTAAAAATTTATTTGATAAAGAGTTTGTTAAAGAGGGGCTTATAGAAGAAGAGATAATTTATAATACCTTTGCAAATCCAAAACTTATAATAAATCAAAATGAAATTTTAGAAAATCTAAAAAAAGTTCAAAAAAGAAATTCTCTTAAACCTTCAAAAAAGTTAAATAGCTTAAACTTTACCGTTGAGATGGAAACAGGGACAGGAAAAACTTATGTCTATACAAGGACAATTTTTGAGTTAAATAAACGATATGGATTTTCTAAATTTATTATAATGGTGCCAAGTGTTGCAATTAGAGAGGGAGTTTATAAAAGTTTAGAAATAACAAAAGAGCATTTCAAAGAAATTTATGGCAAGGTGCTTAGATTTTTTATATACGATACAAAAAAGCCAACTAATTTAACAAATATAAAAAAGTTTGCCCAAAGTAATGAGATTATGGCAATGATAGTAAATTATCAAGCTTTTGCTACAAGAAGTAAAGATGCAAGAAAAATATATGAAGAACTTGACTTGATGAACTCAAACAGACCAATTGATGTAATTAAATCAACGCGTCCAATTATCATTATAGACGAACCTCAAAAATTTGGAAAAACTGCTGAGAGTAAAATAAAAGAATTTAATCCTCTTTTTATTTTAAGATATTCTGCTACTCACAAAAATTTATACAACCAAGTATATAAACTTGATGCAATTGATGCTTTTAATAAAAAGCTTGTTAAGAAAATAAGCGTAAAAGGAATAGAAGTTAAAAATACCACAGCAACAAGTGGATATATCTATTTAGATGAAATAATTTTAAGCGATAAAACATATCCAAAAGCAAGAGTGGAATTTGAAGTAAAGCAAAAAAACGGGGTTAAAAGAGTTTCAAAAATATTAAAAGAAGGGGATAATTTATATGAACTTTCAAATAATTTGACAGAATATAAAAATGGATTCGTTGTTAAAAAAATAAATGGACTTACAAATGAAGTAAAATTTTTAAATGGAATAGTTTTAAAACCCGGCGAAACACATGGGGAAGTAAATGAAGAAATACTTAGACGCATTCAAATAAGAGAAACTATTAAAAGCCATTTTCAAAAAGAGCAAATTTTATTCAAAAAAGGGATAAAAGTTTTAAGTCTCTTTTTTATAGATGAGGTTAAAAAATATAGAGATTATGAAAAAAAAGATACAAAAGGAGAGTATGCAAAAATTTTTGAAGAAGAGTTTGAAAATGTTAAAAACGAAATGAAACATTCTTTTGATAAAGATTATTTTGAATATTTAGATAATTTCAAAGCTAATGAAATTCATGATGGCTATTTTAGTATAGATAAAAAAGGAAGATTAAAAGATGCAAAAGAGACAGACGCAGATGCGTATGAGCTTATTATGAAAAACAAAGAAAAACTGCTTTCATTTGATACTCCTGTAAGATTTATATTTTCTCATTCAGCCCTTAAAGAAGGATGGGATAATCCAAATATTTTTCAAATTTGCACGCTTAGACATACAAAATCTACAATTTCAAAAAGACAAGAAATTGGAAGAGGACTTAGGATTTGTGTGGATAAAAACGGGTATAGAATGGATGAAGAAATTCTTGGAGATGAATTTTTTGATGTTAATAATTTAACAGTAGTTGCAAATGAAAGTTATGAAAGTTTTGCTAAAAGTCTGCAAAATGAATTTTTGGAAAATATAGATAGACCTCTTACATTTACAGTAGAAAACATTAAAGGTTTTAAATTAAAAGATAGAGAAATTGACGAACTTTTAGCAAATAAATTGGTAATAAATTTTGCTATGAATGGTTATATAGATGAAAATTTTAACTTAACAGAAAAAATTTTTGAAGATATTGAAGGACAATTAAAACTTCCTGATGAATTTAAAAATTACAAAGAAGATATCATTAAATTAGTGCAAAAAATAGATGCTTCAAGCATTTTAAAAAATGTAATAGAAGATGAAAAAGCTAAAAACATAAAACTTGAAAAACTTACTCCAAATAGTAATTTTGCTAAATTTGAGGAGTTTTGGAAAAAAATTAAATTTAAAACAACTTATCGAATAGATTTTGATAGTGATGAACTTATAAAAAATGTTGTTAGAAGAATTAATAAAGATTTAGAAGTTAAAAAAATTAAAATTGAAATAATAGAAAGTGAACAAAAAGATGAATTAAATTTTGAAGTTAAAAAAAGAGAAACAATTGAAAGTAAGCTTAGTATAAGCGATATTAAATATGATTTGTTAGGAGAGTTAAGTAAAGCGACATATCTTAAAAGAGAAACTGTTGCTAAAATTTTAAAAGACATCAAAAAAGAAAAATTTGAAATGTTTAAAATTAATCCTGAGGATTTTATTGTAAAAGTTAGAGACTACATAGAAGAAGAAAAAGCAACAATTTTTATAAGTGCTATTAATTACGATGTAAGCGGAGAATTTGAGAGTGAAATTTTTACTATTAATAATTTTAGAGGAACTTTAAATGAAGATTTGATTGAGGTTAAAAAGCATATATATGATTATTTAAAATATGATTCAAAAATAGAAAAAGAGTTTGCTAAAAATTTAGAAATTGGTAATATTATCGTATATGCTAAACTTCCAAGTAAATTTAAAATCCCAACGCCTGCTGGGTATTATAACCCTGATTTTGCTATTTTGTTTAAAAAAGAAAAGACAATATATTTCATAGCCGAAACAAAAGGGAGTTTAAAATCAATGGAACTTAAAGGCAAAGAGAGGGCAAAAATAGAATATGCAAAAAAACATTTTGAAAAATTAAGTGAGCTTACAAATTCAAATATTAAATATAAAGTTGTAAAAAGTTTTGAGGATTTGGATATATAAGCAGGTTATTTAAATTAACAATTAATTTGCTATAATTAAAAAAAACCTCAAAGAGTAAATATGAAAAAAATTTTGTTATTATTGTTTATTATATTTAGTAGGTTGTGATAAAAAACATATTCTTTCATATAAGATAAATATTCCGGAACATATAAAAAAACCACCTATTTTATCAGAAAATAATAAAACATTAACTTATTCAAAATTAAATTATTTTGTCTATTTACATACAAGATATATTAAAGAATGCAAATATCATCATAACTGCAAAATTTTAAATAAAATCTCAAAGGCATTAAATATACATCCAAACAAT
>Ga0256829_1003579_pt1 | contig 10680 bp, 11 predicted proteins | sample 131447metaG_FD_185979 | JGI IMG/M metagenome (GOLD analysis project Ga0256829, IMG submission 185979) | Hydrothermal vent microbial communities from Lau Basin, Pacific Ocean - 131-447 | ecosystem: Environmental > Aquatic > Marine > Hydrothermal vents | place: Pacific Ocean: Lau Basin | collected...
CATTTGCATTAGCTGAAAGCTTGCGCGATCGCATCTTTGTATCGAACAATTAAGTATACGATATGAAAGCGATTCCGTCCATTTTTGAGCTTATTTCTACCAAATTCAATAGAAATAAAGCCAAATCATTAAAATTTAATACAAAAGAGCATTGTGCTGTAAAGAGCCATCACGACTTCTATTGTGAGGCAGAAAGACCATTTGGCACCATGCACACCTCGATCTAACTAAAGGAATATTTGACATGATCGAAGGAGTTTTATACATGGTCTGCCGCTTAGTTTTCAGGCAATTTTGTCCTATCAAATTAATTACAAACATAAAATCGAAATACAATGAGATCATTTAATGTACCCACTAGAGAAGAAGTGAGTGAAAACAATCAAGCCATTTTTGACAAGCTACAAGCTGCGCTTGGTTTTGTGCCGAACCTATATGCCACTTACGCCCATAGCGAAAATGCATTAGGAAATTACCTTACACTTGCCAACAGCAAAACTTCACTTTCTGCTAAAGAGAAAGAAGTTGTGAACTTGGCGGTGAGTCAGGTCAACGAATGCAATTACTGTTTGGCTGCCCACACTGCTATTGGCAAGATGAACGGCTTTAACGATGCGCAGATCTTAGAACTGCGCGGAGGATCGGCTTCGTTTGACAACAAATTGGCTGCATTGGCCAACCTAGCGAAGGATATTACCGAAAATCGTGGAGCAGCCTCTGATACTGCATTAGAGCAATTTTTCAATGCCGGTTACACCAAAGAGAATTTGGTAGACACCATAGTGCTCGTTGGAGACAAAACCATCTCAAACTACCTGCACAAAACCACTGATGTAGCGATAGACTTCCCTGCAGCCCAGCCTTTGGCCTTAGAAACTGTTTAATAACCCAATCCTAAAAAATAATAGAAACTATGAGAAATTTATTAATTGCATTAGCCTTTGTTTTCGGTGCTGGACTTACTACCCAAGCACAAGACAGCATGAAGAAAACCATGAACGACAAGGCACAAATTGTTGCCCTAGAGCAAACAAAAGGGCAATTCACCCAACAGCAAGTGGAACTAAAAGCTGGAGATTATGTTTTTGCCATTAGCAATAACAAGGCCGGAGTGGATGTTGGTTTTGTATTAGTACCAAAAGGTGCCGATGCCTCAAACCCTGACAACCACATCAAAGCGGCTTATGTAACGCAAGTTGTGGCAGAAGGAGCTACTGAAAAGTCCAATGTTGTGCATTTAGAAGCTGGAGAGTACGTGTATTTTTGCCCGCTTAACAAAACACCACAGTATACCCTAACTGTAAAGTAGGTGTGTTTAGTTAGTTGATGGAAAACCCCGGCCAGAAAGTCGGGGTTTTTTTATAAATGGATTGCACAGATATGACACTTATCATAACTCAATGCCTCAAAAGCCTGCAACTTTGCAGCTGTAATTAAAAATACAGCCGATGAGATCTTCTCTAAAGTTTGTTGACCTTCACGAAGCAGTTTCTGTTGTTAATTCTGGCGACCGTATATTTTTTCAAGGTGCAGCCATGACCCCAAATGAACTTATCGATGCCCTTTGTGCAAGACATGCACAACTTCGGGATGTTGATATTGTTCAAATACATACCGATGGTCCTGCTCGCTATATGGAGGCGCCGTGTAATGAAGCCTTTAATTTATTTAGCTGTTTTGTGGGCCCTAATGTTCGCAAGGGTGTGAATTCTAACAAAGGAGATTACATCCCTATTTTCTTGAGCGAGATTCACCTGCTTTTTAGACGAGGTTTACTGCCTTTGGATGTAGCCTTTATCCAAGTTTCACCTCCTGATAGACACGGTTATTGTTCTCTTGGGGTTTCGGTTGATGTTGCCTACCCAGCTATACAGTACGCCAAAAAAGTGGTCGCCCAAGTTAATCCGCAGGTACCAAGAACACATGGCGATGGAATTATTCATGTTAGCCAAATTGATGTTGCCGTAGCTGTTGATCGTCCAATTCACACTGCACAGGCTCCTGCATTTACCGAGGTAGAGCAAAAGATAGGTGAACATGTCGCTGCCTTGATAGAAGATGGCGCTACCCTTCAAATGGGCATTGGAAGTATTCCAAACGCAGTGTTGCATAATCTACAAGGGCATAAAGATCTTGGAATTCATACAGAGATGTTCTCCGACGGGATCTTACCATTAATTGAAAATGGCGTGATTAATGGCAAATACAAAAAACTCAAACGCGGTAAGATTGTAACCACATTTGCTGTGGGTTCTGAAGCGCTTTATGATTATGTAGACGACAACCCCGCTGTTCATTTTAAAGAAGCTGCTTACACCAACAACAACGCTTTAATAATGATGAACCCAAAGGTTACCGCAATTAACAGCGCCATAGAGATCGACCTTACTGGTCAAGTTTGTGCCGATACTATTGGAACTTATCAATATTCTGGTGTGGGTGGTCAGATGGACTTTATTCGTGCAGCCGCTCTATCTGAAGGAGGCAAGCCTATTTTCGCTATGCCCTCCACCACCAAGAAAGGCGATTCAAAAATCACAGCACAATTGATGCCCGGTGCCGGAATCACCACCACTCGTGCCCATGTTCATTATGTGGCAACCGAGTATGGCGTAGTGAACTTATTCGGTAAAAGCTTAAAACAACGCGCAAGCGCACTGATCTCTATTGCTCACCCTTCACATCGAGAAGCTTTGGAGCGCGAAATGAGAGAACGCTTTAAAATGTAGGGCAGTCCAAAGACTGCCCCTCAGCGCTTGGGGAGCCGATTTAGGCTTTGCCCAAAAGCAGTAGTTCGTTCACCATGACTTCGGTGACATATCGTTTGTTCCCATCTTTGTCGTCCCAAGAACGGCTAGTGAGCTTGCCTTCTATAGCGATCTCCTGCCCCTTGGTCACGTAGTTCTCTACTATGTTGACCAAGCCTCCGCGAACAATGATGTTATGCCATTGGGTTCGTTCCACTTTTTGGCCTTGTTTGTCTTTGTAGCTGTCGTCTGTAGCCATTGAGAACTTGGCAATTTTACCGCCGTCGTCAAAGGTTAAAACTTCTGGTTCTTGTCCAAGTCTTCCGATCAACTGTACTTTGTTTCTAAGTGCATTCATAATAATTTAATTTAAAGGTTAACAGTTAAGTCTATCGAACCACCATGATCCGACAGGGCAAACATAGAGACCCAAAAAGCACCGAGTCGGTTGAATTTCGTTTACACTTAATTGTAGTTGTTTCTAAATATTTGTTGTCGGATAATAGTGTGCATTTATAAATTCAAGCAAGTCTGCCAGAAATCAAGTCATGAGCAAATACATAATTCCGTATTTTTCGAATAGCTCCCCCATTAAAAATGAAACAATGGAAAGAGCATGTCTGGAATGTGGAGCGGTCTTAGTTGGGCGCTCGGACAAGAAATTCTGTGATGACGGTTGTAGAAATAACCACAACAATCGGATCAATAGGGCAAACACCAAGACCATTCGCAACACCAACAATTCCTTGATGCGCAATTGGCGCATACTGAATAGTCTCAATCCGAAGCAAAAAAGCAAAACCTCTAGATCTAAATTGCAAGAGCTGGGATTCAATTTCAACCTCTACACCCGAATCTACACCACCAAGGCTGGGCGGGTTTACTATTTTGTGTACGACCAAGGCTATTTACCGTTAGAAAACGATTATTTTGCATTGGTAAAACGCCAATAGTCCACTCATGAACGAAGATTTAGCTATCCCTCTGATATTCATAGCAATCGTACTGACCAGTTTAGGCGTGGGGTACTTTTTTAGCAAGAAGAACAAAATCTTACGCGAGCTCAAAAAAAGTCCTTCCAAACCCATAAATACCGTAAAAGAGAAAGAATATGTGAGGCTACACGGCGTAGTGGAACCCGTGGATGAGCCTATGATCGCTCCTTTGAGTAAAAGACCTTGTGTTTACTATCACATAATCGTAGAACGCAAAGGAGATAAAAGCTGGCATACGGTAATAAACGACCTAAAATACAGCGACTTCTATCTGGCATCAGGTGGAGAAAAAGCACGCATCAGTGCTCACGACAAGCGCGCATTGATGTTTCATTTGGTTGTAGATCACAACAAACGCAGTGGTTGGTCCTCAGAACCAAGCGCGGCCATGACTTCCTATTTGAAATCTCAAGGATACGACGGTAAAACCTGGTTTTTTAATACCAACAAGACCTTGCGCTACAAGGAAGCCGTTCTGGAACCTGGAGAACAAGTTGTGGTAAAGGGTATTGGACGTTGGAAACGTCTAGAACAGCCCATAGCCGGTTATAATTATTCCCGATTGCTAGAGCTTAGTGGAAACTTTAGACAGCGTCTTATAGTGACAGATCTGCCTAAGGCTTTAAAAGTATTACCGAAGCGATAAGCCTACCAACTTCGCCCTTTGAGCTGCAAGGCTGCCTTAAGCACATCTTTCTGACTGATCTGCCCTACCAATTTTCCATCTTCGACTATAGGAAATCGGCGGCGTTTGGAATTGATGAAACGCTGAGCGGCATCGAATACATTCAAATCGCCATCTATGGTTTCTACATCGGTTGCCATATGCTTTTCTACCGTGATATTATCCATAGGTTGATTGTAGTAGCGACTCTCGCTGATCTGTTTCATACAATCGCCTTCCGAGATGATCCCGACAAGCTCTCCTTTATCATTGACAACAGGACCTCCGGAGATCTTGTGTTTGATAAGGGTGTTCATTACTTCTAGCACCGGTTGATCGGGCCGAAAAGTGATCAAGTTGCGAGTCATATAGTCCGAAACACGAATGTTTTCGGCCGACCCTTTGACAGGTTTGGAGCGTCTTGCAATGTAACTTTTAATGGCCATGATCTTACTGTTTTATCCTAATATACAATTATTTAGCTAAAGTCGGTTACGGGAAAGCAGCAAAGGGAGGAAACCAATTATTTATCTTAATTTTAAGCAATGCGGTTAAAATCCGCAATATGACTACTTAAACAAATTGGATGAAACGCACTTCCCACCTGCTGTCCTTACTATTGCTCATTGGCTTGGTTTGGTACAGTTTTTACAGCTTAATGCCCACAAAAATCTCTGATGAATCTGCAGCAGAAACCGAATTCTCGACCGCTAGAGCCTTAGTGCATTTAGAGGAGATCGCTGCGGAGCCGCATTATCTAGGATCTCCCGGACACGCAAAAGTCCGAGACTATATCGTCTCTCAACTCGAGGCTTTAGGCCTAGAAGCCAGTGTGCAAGAAGCCTACGATCTGAATCAGAATTGGGGGCAACTGGTTAAACCCAAGAACATCTTGGCTCGTATTGCAGGTAGTGGAGACGGAAAAGCACTCTTGCTGCTTTCGCATTACGACAGCGCCCAGAGTTACAGTCACGGCGCCAGCGATGCCGGTTCCGGAGTGGTGACCATATTAGAAAGCGTCCGCGCATTCTTGGCCAGCGGAAAAACTCCGAAAAACGATATTATCATTTGTATTACGGATTCAGAAGAGTTGGGTCTAAACGGAGCATCCACTTTTGTGAATCAACACCCTTGGGCCAAAGATGTAGGCTTGGTTTTGAACTTCGAAGCTCGCGGAAGCGGAGGCCCGTCCAACATGATAGTGGAGACCAATGGCGGCAACAAAAACCTCATCCAAGCCTTTGCAGAAGCCAATCCGGATTATCCGGTGGCCAGTTCCCTGATGTACAGCATTTACAAAATGTTACCAAACGATACAGATAGTACTGTTTTTAGAGAAGATGGCGACATTGACAGTTTCTTTTTTGCCTTTATAGACGATCATTACGACTACCATACCGTTAACGACAACTACGAGAATCTGGACAGAAATTCTTTAGAACATCAAGGGTCTTATTTGATGCCACTTCTAAGCTATTTTGCCGATGCGGATCTGGGAGGTCTCAAAGCGGAAGAAGATCATGTCTATGTGAATCTGCCGCTGGTGAAATTTATAAATTATCCCTTCTCTTGGATACTGCCTATGGTATTATTGGGGTGGTTCATTCTCCTAGGCCTGTTGCTTTGGGGTACCAAAAAAGGGGCACTACAAAGCAAGGTTTGGGCCAAGGCTGGCGGGGTGTTCTTACTCACTTTGATCGTTGCCGGGCTTTTGACACAAGGGCTCATGTGGCTCCTGTATAAAGTGTATCCGCAGTACGGTGAAATTCAACACGGTTTTACCTACAATGGGCATTACTATATTGTGGCCTTTGTCATGCTTACTTTGGCCGTTTGCTTTGGGCTTTACAGTCGTTTTTGTCAGGGAATCTCAAGAGCGAATCTCATGATCGTTCCTCTGGTATTGTGGATGATCATCAATACGGCCATTGCATTGTATCTGCCAGGAGCCGCCTATTTTATCATTCCTGTTTTCTTCGGATTCTTTATACTGGCATATCTAATAAAATATCCGGAGGCCAATCCGCTGCTTATCACCTTACTTTCGGCACCTGCGGTGCTTATCTTTAGCCCATTGGTTCAGTTTTTCCCAGTGGGATTAGGGCTAGAGATGTTGGTTGCCAGCGTTGTATTTACCGCACTGTTGTTTGGCCTTATCGCTGCTGTGACCGGAGCCTTTCCGTTTAATAAATACCTCTGGAAAGTCAGCTTGTTTTTCCTGCTGATCTTTTTGATCACAGCCCATACCCAGAGCAGTTGGTCAGAAGAACGACCCAAGCCGAACTCATTGGTCTATTATCAGGATAATCCGGAGCAAGAAGCGTATATGCTCACTTACGACGGCATTCTTGATGAGTGGACTAGCGCTGTTCTAGGCGATGATCCTGTGGCTGCAGATTCTCTGGTTAGCTCTGTGGCAGGGAGCAAATACAATACCGGATACTCTTATGGAAAGCTCGTCCAGAACGCAAATATTGCAAGCCTAGAGGGCAGCTTAACGGCAGACACCCTAAATGCCAACCGCTTTACACTTACACTAGAACCAAAGCGAAACCTACAGCGCATTAGCATTTATGCAGATACCAGTTATCACTTCAAGGCTTTGGCTTACAACGGACAAACCATTGCCGCAGACAGTAGTGGCCTTGTATGGCCCAAGCGACGCTCTAATTTTATGGGAGTATATCTGATAACCGACAGCGACCCACTGACCATAGCATTTGAATCGGCAGACGCCCAAATGCCGGAATTTCAGTTTTTATCTTATTCTTATGATCTGCTAGATCGGCCTGAATTTGAGATCCCCAAGCGCAGTGCGGCGATGATCCCTTCGCCCTTTGTTGTAAAAGATGCGGTGGTTACCAAAGACCGCTTTAATACAACAGAGATGCTTCCTAGTGTTCAAGACAGTATAGCTCCGCAGTAAATAAAAAAGGCCTTCCCAAAATGGAAGGCCTTCTTGTTTTAAGTCGTTTGGCAATTACCAGATTCGCACGCGATCTTCTGGAGCAAGCCACATGCCGTCACCTTCTTTAATATCAAAAGCCTCATAGAAAGCATCGATATTCAATAGTGGCTGGGTAGCTCTGTAGCGCCCTGGAGAATGTGGGTCTGTTAGTACTTGTGTACGCAAAGCTTCGTCTTTTGCCAAAGTGCGCCATACCGTTGCCCAAGACATAAAGAAGCGTTGCTCCGGAGTAAATCCATCGATGTTCTCCGGACGTCCGTTCTTTTCAAAATACATTTGTAGGCCGTCATAAGCACCAAGTACACCACCAAGGTCACCGATGTTCTCACCAAGGGTAAAGGCTCCGTTAATGTATACGGAATCTACCACCTCGATCTTGCTGTACTGATCTGCCAAGGCCTTTCCGCGAGCAGTGAACTGCTCCAAGTCGGCTTCGGTCCACCAGTTTACAGCGTTTCCGTCGCCGTCAAAACGAGCTCCAGAATCGTCAAAGGCGTGAGAGATCTCGTGTCCGATAACAGCTCCGATACCTCCGTAGTTCACGGCATCGTCGGCCAAATAGTCGTAAAATGGCGGTTGTAGAATTGCAGCCGGGAATACGATCTCGTTGTTCAGCGGGTTAAAATATGCGTTCACGATCTGTGGCGCCATTCCCCACTCACTGCGATCTACCGGTTGGTAAATATCGGCTAGGTTCTTTTTGCTTGCCCAGTCGCTAACAGCGAGCATATTGGCAAAATAACCGTTGTCTTCTTTGATCTCTAATTCAGAATAGTCCTCCCACTCGTCTGGGTATCCGATCTTCACAGTAAACTTATCTAGTTTCTCTATTGCTTTGAGCTTAGTGCTGTCGCTCATCCATTCCAGATTGTTCACACGTTGCTTGTAAGCAGCGATCACATTGGCGATCATCTCTTCTGCCTTAGCTTTAGCCTCTGGCGGGAACTTAGCGTCTACATAAAGCTTACCTAGCGCCTCTCCCACATTGTTGTTTACGGTAGCCAAAGCACGCTCTTTAGGATCGCGCTGTTTTTTGGTATCTCTCAAATACTTGGAATAGAACTCCCAGTTGGTGTATTCGATCTCCGTAGTAAGCATATTGGCTGCGTTGTTCAAGGTAGTCCACTTAACCAAGGTCTTGATGTCTTCAATTGGTGTGTTCTTCATGAAATCTTCTAAAGCAGTCATATAATCTAGATCTAGAACAATCAGTTCCTCGATCTTAACAGGCACTTCCATGTCTGCCATAAGCTTGTCCATATTTACAGACGGCAACATGGCTTGTAGCTCGGCAAAAGTCCGCGGGTTGTTCAACTTGCGAACATCGCGGCTTTCTACTTTGTCTAAACGAGGCTCTTCTAATTGAGTCTCCATGGCCAAGATCTTCTCTGCAGCAGCTGCAGCAGTAGCTTCATCGTCTCCTACATACTGAAGCATTTTAGTGATGAACTTCTTGTACTCTTCTCGGATCTCTTTAGATTTCTCGTCTTGTAAAAGGTAGTAATCGCGGTCTGGCAATCCGGTTCCTCCTGGGCTCACGTAGAAAGTGTTCATAGAAGAATCGTTGAAATCTCCAAAGGCCTGCATGGCCAAGAAAGGAGCACTTACTGCAGGATTAGTTGCCAAAACGGTTTGCAATTCGTCTAAGTTGGTAATGCTGTCGATCTCGTCTAAGGCAGGTTGCAGCGGAGTGATCCCGGCAGCGTCACGAGCTACAGTGTCCAGCTTGGATTCAAAGAGAAAGATCGCCTTAGCCTGATCGGTCTCTGGGCTGTATTTTCCACTTTCTTTTGCCTCTGCAATAAGTTCCAATACATCGGCATCGGTAGATTTGCGCAAAACGCTGAATCCACCCCAAGTAGAGCGGTCACCTGGAATCTCGGTCTCTTTGAGCCAAGTTCCGTTCACATAATTGTAAAAGTCATCTTTAGGAGACACCGTGGTGTCCATATTGGCCAGAATGATCCCGTGTGGGCCATCATCCTTTTGAGCCATATCATTTTCGTTTTTACACGAACTAACCAGGAGAATGCTCGCAAAAGCACCTACAGTGGCTAGCAAATACATACGCTTCATAGAAGTTGATTTATTGATTTGTTCTTAGTTTGTGGATATAAGACCGTTTTCAGCGCAAAACGTTACACGCTTTAACGTTTATCGCTGGTTTTCGGCCGCAATGATAGAATCCAGGATCGCTTTTTGTTTTTTGCGCTCCTCTTCTTCACTTTCCTTTCTGTCTAGATCGATACGATCTTTTAGCAGTTTCTCGTTAATACGCACTTTCAAATTGGCCAATGAGGTGTTGAGTTCGTCAAAGCAGGTGCTAATTGCTTCGGATTTTGGCCTTTCGCTATTGATCGCTTGGTCCAGCAGTTTTACGCGCGTTTGCAAAACGTTGATCCGAGAGATAACGCTCTGCTCAGAGAGTGTGTCGGGTACCGTATTGGCCAGCGAATCAGAATAACTCACCAAGCGCTCGGAACGCGATCTGATCTCCGAGAGCGAAAGGGTGTTCATGGCCACAAGTTCGTTCTCAAAGTCATCAAAAATGGACCAATCGTTCACAATGGCAATAGCTGCGGAGTTGATCTGTGGCAATTTCACGCTAGCCGAGCCATAAAATGAAGTACTGTCTTGTTTGGTCGGGTCTTCTTCTTGTTGTTGTCCTTTTTGAGAATCGCACGCCCAAAGGAGGGCAAAACCCATCAAACCGACCAAAATGTAGAGACTGCGCTGCATATTCCTCGCAAATATAACTAATTAGTCCGCCCAAATATGTTGAAAAAAACATAAATGCCCCTCGCCGATGGGAGAGTATTATTCTGCTTATATTTGCTTTGCAGCTTCCTTATTTGGGGTTGTACAACCAAATAAATACTTCCTTAGTTTAAACCGAGTATGTTAAAATCACGTATCCTGGTCCTGGGTGGCTGCGGACAATTGGGAACCGAACTCGTTGCGCATCTACGCGCGCAATACGGCGCAAAGAAAGTCATAGTAAGCGATATTAAAGAAGCAGACGACGAGATGATGGCCCAAGGGCCTTTTGAGGTCATAGACGCTACCGACTACAGCCAGATAGAAGACGTAGTGATCCAGTACGAGATCACCGAGATCTATCTTTTGGCGGCCATGCTTTCTGCCACTGGCGAAAAGTTCCCAGAAAAGGCCTGGCAACTCAACATGACCTCCCTATTCAATGTTTTGGATCTGGCCAAAGACGGCAAGATCGAAAAGGTGTTTTGGCCTTCAAGTATTGCAGTTTTTGGGGAATCGACTCCTAAGAATAACACCCCGCAACAAACC
>Ga0256829_1003580_pt1 | contig 10680 bp, 9 predicted proteins | sample 131447metaG_FD_185979 | JGI IMG/M metagenome (GOLD analysis project Ga0256829, IMG submission 185979) | Hydrothermal vent microbial communities from Lau Basin, Pacific Ocean - 131-447 | ecosystem: Environmental > Aquatic > Marine > Hydrothermal vents | place: Pacific Ocean: Lau Basin | collected...
ATGATTGTGACCCGCAAAGGGTTCATGACCTTCTCTTGGAGGTCGCGCGTGACAATGCATCTGTCCTTAGCAGTCCGCTTCCAAGCATATATTTCAGGGATTTCGGGGATAGTGCCCTTGTTTTTGATCTTCGTGTTTTTTTACGGAACATTACGGACAGAATTGCTGTCGCAACAACATTGCGTCTGGAAATTTGGGAAAAGTTAAAAGCGGAAGGCATAGAGATACCATTCCCGCAGCGTGACCTACACATTAGAAGTGCAGACGGTATGAAAGGATTTATAGATGGTAAATAACGCAAATTGTATCATTCACGCCTATGAATTTGATGGTAAGGGTGGTGGCATCAAACTGGCCGATGATGAGGCCGCGGCGAGCGCTAAATCAGAGAAATTGGCATGGGTGCATTTGGATGCGACACATCCGGATACGCGGGCGTGGCTGAAAGATAATGTGTCATATCTGGATACCATTATTCTGGATGCATTATTGGCAGAGGAAACGCGCCCACGCAGTATTCAACATGAAGATGGTTTATTGGCGATTATGCGGGGGGTAAATCTGAATGAGGGCATGGAGCCGGAGGATATGGTATCAGTTCGTCTTTGGGTTGATAAAAGCCGTATCATCACAATGCGCCGCCGTCCATTGATGGCAATTCAAGATATTGCGGGGTATCTGGAAAAAGGAAAGGGCCCCAAGAATGCCGGTGATTTTATGGTGAAGCTAACCACCCGTTTGTTCCAGCGCATAGAGCCGATTATATCTGAATTAGATGATCGCACCGATGTGATAGAAGAGGTTATCCTTGATAATCCTGATGTAAGTCTAAGGCATGAAATTGTCGATATACGAAAAATGGCCATTATGATGCGGCGGTATTTGGCCCCGCAGAAAGACGCCATTTCAAACATCAGAAGTTCGGATGTGTCATGGATAGATGTTAATCAAGGTCGCCGATTACAGGAGAACCAAGATCGTATGACGCGATATGTTGAAGATTTGGATGCCATCCGTGAACGCGCCCAAATCGTCAAGGATGAGCTTGCTAATATCCTTGCCGATCGCATGAACAAAAATATGTATGTTCTATCGGTTGTGGCGGCTATCTTCTTACCGCTTGGGTTTTTAACAGGTCTATTGGGTATTAATGTGGGCGGTATGCCCGGCGCGGAATATGATTTGGCGTTTTGGATTGTGTGTCTGATTTGCGTCGGATTTGGCGCGGGATTAATGGCATTATTCCGTTTTATGAAATGGCTATAGGAAAAGGTGAATTGTGCAAAAGAAACTGATTATAATTTTTCTGGTATTTGCGCTGGGGCTATCGGCGTCTTACGCGTTCACGCTGTCTAAAGAAAAGAAAAATAACAGTTTCGAAGTGGAAGTAATCGCCGAAGGCTTGGAATATCCATGGGGTATGGTTTTTCTGCCCAATGGTGATTTGTTGGTCACGGAGCGCGAGGGGCGTTTGCGCCGCGTGTCGGATGGAAAGTTACAAGATGCAGCAATTACGGGCCTTCCGAATAACATGTATATTGAGGGGCAGGGCGGCTTATTAGATGTAACGATAGACCCTGAATTTTCCGACAATAATTTGATTTATTTATCTTACGCAGGAAGCGGTGAGGGCGGTGCAGGCACAGAGGTCGCAAAGGCACGTTTAAACGGGGATGCCCTTGAGGATTTAGAGGTTATTTTCAAAGTACAGCCAAAGACCCAAGGGCAAAATCATTACGGATCACGGTTATTATTCGATAATGACGGATTGCTTTATGTCACGCTTGGTGATCGGTATTCCTTTATGGATGAGGCGCAAAATACAACCAATCACCTAGGCAGTATTGTGCGCATAAAGACAGATGGGTCATTCCCTCTTGATAACCCGTTCTTCAATGACCTGAAAGCCAAACCTGAAATTTACGCCTATGGTGTGCGGAACGCGCAAGGCATTGCATTAAGGCCATCGGATGGTGTGATTTGGTATCATGAGCATGGGCCGCGCGGCGGCGATGAATTGAACATTCTTAAGGCCGGTGCGAATTATGGATGGCCTGCGATTACGTATGGGATTGATTACAGCGGCGCGGTTATTTCTGAGAAAACGGATGCGCCCGGCATGGAGCAGCCCGTTGTCTTTTGGGACCCGTCTATCGCGCCAAGCGGTATGGATTTTTATACGGGCGATAAGTTCCCCGAATGGAAGGGGGACATCTTTCTTGGTGCACTTGCGCACAGGCATTTAAGGCGCCTGAAATTAGAAGGTGATGTCGTCATAGAGCAAGAGGTTTTGCTCAAGGATCGTAATGAACGTATTCGCGCGGTGAAAACCGGTCCTGATGGGTTTTTATACGTTTTAACCGACAGTTACGATGGAACGATTCTACGGCTACAGCCACGTTCGGAGTAATAAATCTCTAAATCATTGAGATATAAGAAAAATCTAATATTGACATTTGTTGCGTGATTTTATAAGATTATTACGTGAGATGCCTATTTTAGGGTCTCCGTATTTTGAAAATGTAACCTTGCTTATTCTAGGAGGAAACAATGTCTAATTTAGCAACTTTTACACCATTAATGCGTCAATCTGTAGGGTTCGATCGATTTAACGATCTGTTCGAAACTCTTCTTAATGAGAAAGATGAGCGGTTCGATACATATCCGCCATACAACATTGAGAAAACGAAAGATGATGAATATCACATCACCGTAGCCGTTGCAGGCTTTAAGGAAGAGGATATTAATATCGTCGCGCAGGATGACCGACTGACAATTTCTGCATCACACGCGAACAAAGAGAGTAAGGATGAAAAGCATTACTTACATCGCGGCATCGCAACACGTAGCTTTGAGCGTGTTTTTAGACTAGCCGATCATATTCGCGTAACGGACGCCTCTATGGAACATGGTTTACTGACGGTCTCTCTTGTCAGAGAAGTACCTGAGGAGAAAAAACCAAGAATGATCCCGATTAACGGTATTAATGCGACAACCAAATCGGGGTTGTTATCCAAGAAAAGTAAAAAATAAAGTAACGATTCTGCTGAGTGTTAAGAATATATAAGTAAAGCAGAATATAAAAACTCTCTGGCCTTTTTCCGGCACCCTCTCTCTCCCCCCACAAAGCCGGAAAAGGCCTTTTTTCTTGCCTGAAAATCGGCTAAACCTAAAGAATATAATTTTATTGATAGTGAGGGCGTTATGTCTGTTGTTAAGAAAACTGCGAAATTTTCACTGATTCTGCTGGGTTTATTTGCCATGCTTGTGGTCGTTGTTGGCGGTTATATGTATATGAACAGGGATGCCCTTGCGAAAGATTTTGCGGAAAAGGCGGCGTCACATGCGCTGGGTGTGCCTGTCACCATCGGTGAGGTGCAAATCTTACTGGATCAGCTCCGCGTTGAAGTGAGCGATATTGCAATCGCCAATCCGCCTGGCTACAGCAAACCGCATGCAATTACGGTTAAGAGGGTGAATATCGCCGCCGAGAGTTTTTCGACAAACCCGATTACGTTTTCGAATATCGATGTTGATGGCACGCAGGTCAATCTGGAGGTAAACCAGAAAGGGCCAAACCTCGGATATCTGAAAAAGACAGCCGAAGCGCGCAGCGAAACAGGAGCCTCCGCCAGCCCGTCTAAAACCGAAGCCAAAGCGAACATGAAGGTGATTGTGCGTGAATTTACGCTTACAGGGGCGCAACTGAACCCGGCTGTGACGTTGCTGCAAAATCAGGATTTATCTCCTGTCAAAGTTGCTGATATCCGATTAAACGGGATTGGCGAAAAAGAAAACGGGGTTCTGGTCGAAGAAGCAATCGCACAGATTATGGATTCTGTATTGGAACAATTCAATGAATCGGCCAATAGCGCAGGATTTCTTGAGGGGCTATCGCTGGATATGTTGAATGATATTGGCGTTAGCACAGGCGAAGTGTTTAAAAAGAACCTTAAGAAAAGCTATGACAAGGAAGTTGATAAGTTCAAGCAAGGCATTGATGGCCTGAAAAACATGTTTGAATAAGGCTTATTTCTTTTTGAAAACACTTGGCTTTGATTTGGTGCATATATTTTGAATGGCATCCCAATCTTGTGCACTCATCGTGGGCGGGTATTTCCTGTTGCTTGTGTCTTCTAAGGCATCTATTCGTGCCTGCGTATTCGGGTGAGAGGAAATATAATCCAAAAATTCCTTACCTTTGAAATCTAAATCAATCTCACTTTTTGCGATACGGCGGAGGAAGCCCTGAAGCCCTGACGGATTAATATTAAGCGCCATAAGGGTTTTCTTGGCATGCATGTCTGCTTCGGTTTCATCTTCGCGGCTATAGCTCATTTGACTAAGAAGTCTCGCAATGCCCTCAATTGACCCTGTGTCACCAAAAATAAGGGACAGGGTAATACCAAGCCCCAAATCCCTGACCATTGCGCGGGTTGTATGATAAAGCTCTACATGAGCCATTTCATGCGCCAGAACGCCCGCCAGTTCTTCGGGGTTATCTGCATCATCAATAATGTTCTGATAGATAATAATGTGCCCGCCCGGCGCGGCAAATGCATTGGTAATATAAGAATTCTTGATCACACGCACATCATATGTAATCTCGCGGTTCATTTTGGTTTCTATTCTATCAACCAGACGTTTCAGCGCGGCTTGTCCCTTTGCGGCAGAGCATGTTTTGTCGGTGCCGACGATAGAAGGCATGACTTCCTGACCGAGCGATTCCTCCCATGAGGCGGGGATGACATAGGCGATATTGCCGATGATGCGCGGGAACATCATGAATAAAAATACTATCGATAAAATGGCCACGCCGCCATAGGCCGCGAATGAGGCCCAATGCACGGGCAGGTTCAGGCCGCGCCTTTTATGTTTCGGAATACGGGATTTTAAATAGTCCCAATTTTTTCCTGCTTCGATTGTCAGGCGCGCATCAAGCGCCTTGTCAGAGCAAATCGTCCCCGCGAGCGGCGGGGCAGGGTGCGAGACGATATTGAGTTGCTGCAGGGACCACGTGGCGAGGTCTTCTCCATCCTCACTTCTGATATACAGGATAGACCCCGACAGCATCACCGATACGGTATGTGCCTTACTGGTTTTGCCGTCGTAAAATTTGGTGGATGTGGCGATTGTGACCGACATAACCGATTAGAAGAACCCTGCGTCGATATCAAATCCTGCCTCAAGCCCTTCGCCTGATGTCAGGCCGTGATCTTTGGCTTGGCCTGCTTCGAATGCGGCCAGATCACCCATGATGATATGGTGACGGGCATAGAACCTGATATTGCGTTGAACGATATAGGGAAAGCCAAGGCCCAATGTAATCATCAGGATCAATGTATTTGCCATGCGGTGTTTAATCAGATCACCTGCGGTGACAGTACACATGAATTTTACGTGTCCAATTTTCAGACCGCGCATTTTCTCACGCATAAGCGCAGCGGCATAAATAGAACGTGCAATCGGGAAGACAAGCGCCAGTGCGATAATTCCAACTGTAATAAAAATTGCGATGAGTTCTTGGTTCAGCGCGCCAACGGATGTTGAGGCCATAAAGATACCACCGATAATTAGCGCAGAGAGCACACCCACCATGAGCATAGTTTTAATATATGCCCCGAACAGGATTTTTGCATTGCCATTAAACTCAGCCTTTTGCGTTCCGAAATAGCTGTTATCCATGATGTATTTATGTTTTGCGATATCAGAGGAGGGGATCGCGAAGCCAAGCGTGACGATATTCAGTAACATACGACCGAATGCCAGATTGGCGTATTTGATCGTCGAGCCATCTAAATATCCGCGAATGCCTTTCCAGCTTGTGCGGCTATAGCGGTATCGGATCGCGCCATACATCGCAATGCCGAAACAGTAAATAAGCGGGATATAGAAAAGCCCAAGGATCGGATAAACTTCTGCCATGATGATAGGCGCGAACAAAATGACGAGAATGGGAAGAACCTTCAGAAAGCCTTTAAACAACTCTCCGCCTGTGCCCAGATATTCAAAGCGATCGCCTGCAAGTGAATGATGCGCCCAGATATATTTCCGCAGGCGGGTTTTACCCCAAAAACTGTAAATACCGATTGTGATGATCCGCATGAAGAAATCGAGCAAGTAGAGTTTATACAGTCCGCTTGTTTTGCCGTCATAAGAAAGGACATATTTTTTGGCTTTGCCGCCTCTTGTTGGCTGTGGTTTGGTGGCAGCAGGTTTAGGCACGCCATCTTCGTCTTCAAAGGATAGGTCAGTTTCGTTGGTCATTGATGCTCAGGATAATTAAAGGGTTAATAATAATTGCTCGAAATATTGTTACAAAATTCTCCCGATATTGCCATAACGTTTCTTTTATATTTCTCAGGTCCCCACAGTTTATTTTATATGTAGATTTATTTTTATTTTTGTGTACAGCTTGGGGGATGAGCGGCGCTTTAGAAACACTTTTTTATTATATTCAAAACGACACGGACCTTAATTTATATTCGCGTGTTCTGTATGCCAATGCCCGGTTTCACGATGGTTTGGCTGATTGCGGTACGTCAGAGCTATATGCCCAACAATATTTCAAGCCTTATGCCGATATGTTAACGGCAAAAGGGTATAAGGCGCATACCTCTATTGATAAGGCGGGGCAGGGGTATGATCTGTCATGTCTTTTGTTGCCGAAAAATATGATCGAGGGGCGCTATATGATTGCGCAGTGCTTGAACCTATTATCACAGGGCGGGCGTTTTGTTTGTGCGGCTGACAATAACTCAGGCGGAGGCCGTCTGAAAAAATTATTACGTGAATTCGGGTGTGATGATGTTGCGCAAGACTCCCGAAATAAAGCGAAGGTGGTTTCTTGTGTTAAGAACAATATTGATCAGAACCGTATCGATATGGCGATTGCAGATGGGGCACCTCAACATATTATGGACGGACAATATATGTCTGTTCCCGGTGTTTTTGGTTGGAATAAAATTGATACAGGATCTAAGATTTTGGCAGACAATCTACCTGATGCCGTGGGCGGTGTGGGGGCGGATTTTGGTTGTGGTTACGGATACTTATCGGATGTTGTGTTGTCGCGGTATGAAAGTGTTTCTTTTGTTCACTGCATCGACGCGGATGCGCGATCTGTAAATTTATGTCTTCAGAATTTGGATAAGTATAAGGGGCGTTTCGATTCTCAGTGGATGGATTTAACGCTCCCTCCTGCGGATTTAAATGGTTTGGATTTTGTCATTATGAACCCGCCGTTTCATGAGGGGCGGCGTTCAGATTCTGATATTGGTGTTTCGTTTGTAAGGTCCGCGCATATGTCGCTGCGCGCTGGTGGCAACCTATATATGGTGGCGAATAGTCAGTTACCGTACGAGGGAATCCTTAATGATAAATTTTCATCGGTTCGTAAGGTGACGGAAGAAAACGGTTTCAAAGTTTATTACGCGATAAAATAATCAGACTTGTTTATTATCAAGTTTTTGCTCAATCTTTTCATCGAGTTTTTGTTCTAACTTCTCTGCCAGTTTTTCTGCCATGCGTTCTTCCAGATTGGCCATTTGCGCGGCTTTTTCTTCTTGAGAAGCTTCTGAATCTTGAATTCGTTGCTCTGCCGCGGCTTGTTCGGCGGCGAGTTCCGCTTGGAAGTCTTTATCCATTTCAACGTCTTTAACAAGTGCCGCCGGGTTATATGGCACTTCTGCTTGTTCATCTTTCGGGGCTTCTTTTTCGCCTTCCAGAATGGCAATTTGCTCTTCAATTTTTCTGAGCTGTATCTCATCGCGCATAGCAAGCGCATTCAGGCCTGTTTCGCGGGCAACCATTTTATATATAGAGTCTTCGGTTATGTCTGTGTTTATTCCATGCGCAAAGACGTGGTATGCCATAGCAGCATCAGCAGTGATGATCGATTTATCCGGTTGGTTACGCTTTCTCATATGCTCATCTGTAAGCTGTACGACAAGCATAAGATTTTCGTTTGAGATTGTAACCTTGTGGTGTTTCTGAAGGCCCGGGCGGATATTCTTCATAATTTCATATGTTTCTTCCGTATTAGGTGCTTTCAGGTTGATTTTTTGAAAACGACGATCAAGCGCAGGGTCGGCGGTAACGTACATTCTGTATTCATCCAATGTGGTCGCACCGATGACCATGATGTCACCTTGTGTAAGATATGTCTTAATTGTATCGGACAGACCTGCGAACGAGCTCCCCGGACAATCGGGCATAATTTGGTGGATTTCGTCCATGAACAGAATAAAGCGGGGTTCATTTGGGTTGTGGTATCGCTCTGCCAGACCTTTCATAAAGGGGAGGAACCTGCCCTGAAATTCCGCGCGTGACGCCGTTCCTGAGGCCATACGGGAAAGGTCAACTTCGATCACGCGTGCGCCCTTAAGCATTTCAGGAACATTGCCTGAATTGATTTTTTGAGACAGGCCGACAACCGCCGCCGATTTACCGACACCGGCACCGGCAAGAAAACATACGTTTTTTCGGCCGCGCTGTAACAGGATCAAAATCGCATCGTCGATTTCTTTGTCACGCCCTGTTATCGGGTCGTATCTTCCGGCCTTATCAAGGGCGGTGAAATCATTACAGTATAGTCGGATTAATTCATTAAATTCATCATCGGAGACGAGGTAATCCCATTGTTCTGTCATGCTCTTATTGCTCCCATAAGCTTTTTTTCACGCTATAGAGTAATTGTTAATCCTTAATGTGTCTTTAAAATTATCAAGTTTCTACAGTCGTTCAAAATGTTTGCTGGATAGCCCTTGCGCATAGAGGGCGGTTGTTAAATCCCCGTATAAAATACAGTTGGTTAGCTCTTTTTTGACAGTGTCTTTTGGGTGATATCCTATACCCAGCCCAGCTTTTTTCAGCATAGGCAGGTCATTTGCCCCATCACCGATAGTCAGGCAATCATCCGTGCCAAGGTTTAGGTCGTTCATATAGTGTTCAAGAAAATCGACTTTGGCAAACTTGTCTAATATCGGTTCAACGACTTTCCCTGTCAGGGCATCACCGTTAATTTCTAGCGTATTGCCGTGATTGAAGCTAAAGCCGCACCGATCTGCAATGGCTTGCGTAAAGAATGTAAACCCACCTGAAACCAAAACGCATGCACTGCCTGATTTGCGCATAGTGCTTACAAATACCTCAGCGCCAGGGTTGAGGTGCGTTTCTTCCAAGGTTGCTGCGAGGGCGGTAGTTTTTAAGCCCTCCAGCAACCCGACGCGTGCGCGTAATGCTTCGTGAAAATCAAGCTCACCGTTCATGGCACGGGCTGTGATTTCTGACACTTGGTCTTTAATTCCTGCATATTCGGCCAGTTCATCCAGTGTTTCAGATGCGGCGATCGTGCTGTCCATGTCCGCAAGCAGAAGCTTTTTCTGGCGGTTTTCATTTTTTGTAATGAAAAAGTCAATGGCATCGCTCTCTAATGTTTCGCGTAAATGCGAAACAAGTGCCGATTGTGCCTTGTTAGAGATTGCCGCTTCCGCCGCTTTGTCTTTGTCCAGCCAGACAATCTTACTTGTGAACTTAATATTGTAGTGTTCAATGATATTAGCGATAGTCTTAAAGTGCTTTTCTGTAACAGGCTTTTTTTTGGGAGCCGAAGCAACCAGTGTCAGAATGTAACTCATATTATTTTTTACCGAACTCTTGTTTTGTTAAAAAAAAGATCAAGAAAAACTCTTGTCAGCGCGGTGTAAATTCCTTAACGCTAATGACGAGCCTATGCTCTTTAAACTTTTCAAAATACTTATAGTATCAATAATGGTGGAATCAAATGCAAAAGCCAACAATCAAACCTAAAAATCCTAATTTTTCTTCTGGTCCGTGTTCAAAACGTCCGGGCTGGTCTTTTGACGCACTTCAAGGCGCAATGTTAGGGCGTTCTCATAGGGCAGGTCCTTTGAAGGCGAAGTTAAAAGAAGTTATTGAGTTACATCGTTCGCTTTTGGGTATCCCTGCGGATTATAAAATCGGTATTGTTCCGGGATCTGATACTGGTGCATTTGAAATGGCGATGTGGTCAATGCTTGGTGCACGCGGCGTGGACGTATTTGCGTGGGAAAGCTTCTCTGAGGGGTGGTTGAAAGATATCACCAGTCACCTGAAGCTGGATGATGTGAAAACATATACAGAGGATTACGGCTTGCTTCCTGATTTGGGTAATGCCGATCCTGCGCGTGACAGCATATTTGTATGGAACGGAACAACAAGCGGTGTGCGCGTTGCCAATGGTGATTGGATTGCAGCGGATCGCGAGGGTTTGACATTCTGTGATGCGACATCTGCTGTGTTTGCCTATGACATGCCGTGGGACAAGCTGGATGTGACAACATGGTCATGGCAGAAGGTTCTTGGCGGCGAAGCGGCGCACGGAATGATTGTTCTTTCACCGCGCGCTGTAGAACGCCTTGAAAGTTACACCCCTGAAAACAGACCATTACCAAAAGTCTTCCGCATGACAAAGGGCGGAAAGCTTAATGGTGGTATTTTTGAAGGTGCGACAATTAACACACCGTCTATGATGGCTGTCGAAGATTGTCTGGATGCCCTAAAATGGGTTGAGGAAATTGGTGGCCTGAAAGCCAGCATCAAACGCGCGCAAGATAACTATGATGCGCTTAAAAGCTGGGTTGCCGAAACTGATTGGGTTGATTTCCTTGCTGTAGACTA
>Ga0256829_1003581_pt1 | contig 10679 bp, 8 predicted proteins | sample 131447metaG_FD_185979 | JGI IMG/M metagenome (GOLD analysis project Ga0256829, IMG submission 185979) | Hydrothermal vent microbial communities from Lau Basin, Pacific Ocean - 131-447 | ecosystem: Environmental > Aquatic > Marine > Hydrothermal vents | place: Pacific Ocean: Lau Basin | collected...
GCGCGAAGCGAGGCGGTGAAACGTGGGGTAAATGCATCTATCTGCACAAGCAACGATCAGTCGAGCTGTACCGCAAGCACATGGAATTCAGGCTGGCTGGTATGGGTGGATTTGAATGGTGATAACACATTGAATGCACCAGGTGAGATTGTTCGTTCGGTTGAAGCGATGAAAGGCGCCGTTGCAGTAACGGCGGGCAATACAACCCTGCGATTCGACGCTACCGGGTTCAGCACGACACCCGGGACGATCAAGGTTTGCGACGATCGAACAGGCAACCTTGGTAAACAGCTGCGAATACTGGCCGGCGGTAGCGTATCGCTGACAACCCAAGTGAGCTGCCCGTAGGTACAGGGAGGGAAACATGAAACAACGACAAACCGCTTTTACCCTGTTCGAAGTACTGATCGCGATACTCATTCTCTCTGTTGGTCTACTGGGGCTGGCCAGCCTGCAGGCTAACAGCCTGCGCAGTAACAACAGTTCTTATATGCGCAGTCAGGCCAGCGTACTGGCCTATGACATGGCTGACCGCATACGCGCTAACCGGACTGCTGATTACATAGCGCCACTACCGAACGGCGCACAGCTTGCATCCTGCCTGACTGCGCCTGGCTGCAGCCCCAACAGCATGGCGCAAAACGATATCTTCGAATGGCAAACAGCGGTCGGGAATACCCTCCCCCTGGGTAGTGGCGCCATTACATTGAACGGTAATGTTTACACTATCTCAATATCCTGGGATGACAACTTCAGCGATGGCGATACCGCTGGACAGACATTCACAACGAGGTTCATCCCATGAATACTAAATTCTGTTCATCCGCCTGCAAGCGGCATTTTGTGGCGGATACAAAGCAGATCTCGACCTTGCGAAACGGGTTCAGCCTGATCGAACTCATGATCGCCATGACCGTCACCCTCATACTGCTGGCTGGCGTTGTACAGATCTATATGAACAGCAAGCAAACCTACCGCATACAGGCGGCAAATTCACGCTTACAGGAAAGTGGGCGTACGGCCATAACGCTTTTGCAAAGGGACATCCGCCCTGCCGGTTTCCAGGGCTGCCGATCCGTGAACACAATTACACCCAATGTAGTAGCCAACCCACCGATCCCCGTCATTAATGCGACAACTGCGGTCAGAGGATATGAAGGTTCCAGTGGTGGATGGACGCCTGTATTGCCGAGTGCGATCGCTACCACCGTCACGGCCAACACCGACGTTATAACTATACAACGCGGTACTAATTGTGGCGCCAGCCTGACGGGCAATATGACTGTGGCAAATGCCAACATTCAGATAAATTTCCCGAATGCCTGTAATTTCTCGGTCGGACAGGTTCTGGTAATTTCCGACTGTACCAATGCCGATATATTTAGAGCAACAGGCGTCTCCAACGGGACGAGTACAGAAACTATTGCGCACGGAAATAATTTTAATAGCGATCCATTCCTTAGCAAAACCTACAATGCGGATGCCGATATACTGGGATTCCGGTCACTCACGTATTTCATCGCGCCCGGTTCCAACGGACAACCCTCCCTATGGCAATTCGACAATACAAGTGGCGCCACGGCCGGCATAAACCCGGTAGAACTGGTCAGCAATGTAGCTGATATGCAGATCGAATACGGTGTCGATGACCGAAACAGCATTGATGGCATCCCGAACTTCTACACAACGGCAGATAACATACCAAGCAATGCTCCACCTGGCGCCAATGACTGGGATCTGGTAACCAGCGTCAGAATTTCCCTGCTGGTTCAGACACCATCAGGCAATATTGCTTCCCAGCCACAAACCTATACCTACAACAGGACCAGTGTCACTGCGCCTGACAGGCGCATATACCGGGTCTTCACCACAACCATTTCACTGCGAAACAAGGTGTCATAATGCAAAATTATTTACTGACATCACTGAACCTGCATCCTGCCGACAGGCAGCATGGGGCTGCATTAATCGTGAGCATGATCATCCTGTTGATTATGACAATAATCGGCATAACTTCCACGCAAGTGACAGTACTCGAAGAAAAGATGTCCGGCAACCTGCGCAACAGAAGCATCGCTTTTCAGTCAGCCGAATCCGCGCTTCGTAATGCCGAAAATTCACTAACTGTCGCAGTATTGCCGGACTTTGATGGAACCAATGGGCTTTACAAGGCGACTGCACCCCAAAAATGGGAAAGTATAGACTGGAATGTCGCCGCAAATGTCGCAACCTACAACGGGGGCGACCTGGGCACAGGCACTGTGGTATCAGAGGCGCCGAAATATATTATTGAAGAGCTCAAGCCCGTATTAGGATCCGGTGGAAGCCTTGAAGCCGGCATACCCCAACAAACCAATTACTACCGCATCACCTCACGAGGTGTTGGCGGCACTACGAATGCAGTTGTCATGCTGCAATCCGTCTACAAACGCTAACCGCTACCCAAAGATGTGCGAGGTGGAACCATGAGCCACATAAAGAATAAATTATCTCTTCCCGGCCTGATTGCCTGGCTGGCGCTGATGCTGGTAGCTGGAAACGCTTCGGCCACTTCACTGAATCTTGCCAATACGCCGCTGTTCCTGACCCAGCCGGCTGAACCGAGAGTCATGCTGAATGTGTCGAATGATCAACAACTGTACTTCAAAGCGTACAACGATTTTTCGGACCTTGACAAGGATGGCGTGCCGGAAACTACATACAAAAACAGCATAAGCTACTATGGTTATTTTGATCCATCCAAATGCTATAACTATGTTAACAGCCGATACGAACCGGTCTCGATAACCGCTGATCATTATTGCGCAGGTACATGGAGTGGAAATTTTCTTAACTGGGCGACCATGACCCGCATTGATACTGTCCGCAAGATTCTGTATGGCGGCCTGCGTTCCACTGACACGGCCACAGAAACTGTCCTGGAACGAAGTTTTCTCCCCAACGACGCGCACAGTTTTGCCAAGTTTTACAACGGTCCAGACCTGGACAAGCTGACGCCCTTTAGTTCTACTTCAGGCATTACACTCTGCAATACCACTGTGGCCGGTTCTTCAGCTGTATCGCAAACAGTCACCAACCCACCACTCATACGTATTGCAAAAGGCAACTTCTCATTATGGGCAGCAAATGAGCGATGGCAGTGTCGCTGGAGTGAGGAAGTCGTGAGAGGGAATGCCAATGACCCCGCAAAATCGGGAATCAACGCCGGCAGCACCAATCCTTCCATATCAGCAAATGGCATAGGTACACCATATGACTATATTGCCCGCGTGCAGGCTTGCGTAAAAAACCTGATCGGAACCGAACAATGCGAATTCTATCCAAGTGGCGACCCAAAACCCATTGGATTACTCCAAACGTATGGCGAAAAGGATACGCTTTTGTTTGGCTTAATGACTGGAAGTTATAACAAGAACAAGTCCGGTGGTGTACTACGCAAAAACGTAGGCGGAATGAGCGACGAAATCAATGTCACAACTGACGGAACATTTAAAAGTGCGCCGGCGAATGGCGGAATCATAAACACACTTAACCTTTTACGTTTATATGGTTATGGCTATGATAGAGGTTATTACAATGTCCATGATAACTGTAAATGGGGCCTGAGCAGTTTCAACAACGGCTCTTGTACTAACTGGGGCAACCCGCAAACAGAAATATTCCTTGAGTCGCTCCGTTACCTTGCCGGCAAATCTCCAACGTCTGCATTTAATGCCAACGACAGCGGCAAGATTGCAGGCCTTTTTACCGCCACCTGGGTCGACCCCATTCCGTCTGACAAATGGTGCGCCCCTTTAAGCATTATTCAATTCAATGCCAGCACCAGTTCGTACGATGGCGACGAAGTCAGTGGCAGCAGCGACATCGGCGCAACGAACCTGTCCGCCTGGACCGATGCGGTCGGGGCCGGGGAAAACATTCCCGGAAACCAGTACTTTGTCGGCGAGAACGGAAGCAACAATAATCAACTATGCACTGCAAAAACTGTTACTTCGCTCAGTTCCGTGCGCGGCACCTGCCCGGACGCTCCGCGTCTGTCCGGGTCTTATGGCATAGCCGGACTCGCTTACTATGCTCATACCAACAGTATACGTACTGATCTGATAGAGAACCGTCAAACGGTCACCACCTACGGTGTTGCACTGGCCCCGGCTGTTCCTGAAATCAAAATACCGGTTCCCAACAGTTCGAATACCGTGACGATTCTACCTGCCTGCAGGAATGACAATATCGGGGGTAATTGCTCACTCGTTGATTTCAAGATAGTCAGTCAAAATATAAACGCCGGCACAGGAAAATTCTATGTGAACTGGGAAGATAGCGAACAGGGTGGCGACTTTGACCAGGACATGTGGGGAATACTCAATTACTCCATAAATACCGGCACAAACACCATCACTGTTACAACGGATGTTATTGCGCAGTCTACAGGCTTCAGAATGGGCTTTGGTTACATCATAAACGGGACGGTGATGGATGGTTTCCATGCTCACTCAGGCATCAACAATTTCAATTATACCGACCCGTCAGGGGTGCTTGGCTGCACTTCCTGCACAACAGGAAATACCGCAACACAGGTAACTTATCCACTTGGGTCTTCATCCGCCAAGCTATTGGAACAACCCTTGTACTATGCTGCCAAATGGGGCGGATTCGATGACCAGAACAATGACGCCTCCGGACAGAACGGCGCCAACACGCCGGATCAGACCGTAGAATGGGACAGTGACAGTGACGGCATTCCAGACCGTTATTTCTTTGCGACCAACCCAGGGCAGCTTGCTACACAACTAAACAGCGCCCTGTCCAATGTTGTTCAAACCAGCAGCTCTGCTTCGGCTGTTGCTACAAACTCTACACGCCTTGACACGAATACTTTGATCTACCAGGCGCGTTTCGACAGCAAGGACTGGTCCGGGCAATTACTGGCATTTGCTATCAATAGTATTGACGGCAGCATCATCAGTTCCCCACCTGCCTGGAGCACGGATACTGTTGGGAAAATACCGGCCTTCGGCAGCCGTAACATCTTTTCCTACAACCCGAGTGCTTCACCAAAGGGCATAGATTTTACCTGGGCAAACCTGGATCCCACATTACAGCAGCCTACACTGAAGTTCAGCGGCGAAACCAATAACACCAACGCACAGCAGCGTGTTGATTATCTACGCGGCGATACCAGTCAGGAGCTCCAGAACGGCGGTAGTTTCCGTGATCGCATCAAGCTACTGGGTGATATCATCGATTCCAATCCCTGGTTTGTTGGCGCCGACGATTTTGGCTATTCCACCCTTCCGGAGGGCAGTAGCTATCAGGCCTACCTGGCCTCTATCTCCGGACGCACCAAGATGCTTTATGTTGGCGCAAATGATGGCATGCTTCATGCGTTTAGCGCAGCAAATGGTACAGAACTTTTTGCCTATGTACCTGCCTCGATCATCCCACAGCTCAAGAATCTGACATTAATCAGCTATGGCAATGGAACACCACACCAGTATTTTGTCGATGGATCCCCACGCGCCGGTGATGTGTATTACAACAATGCCTGGCATACGGTGCTGGTTGGCACCATGGGCGCTGGAGCAAGATCGGTATATGCGCTTGACGTCACTGACCCCGACAACTTCAGTGCTTCCAATGTTCTGTGGGAGTTCACTGATCCCGATCTGGGCTACACCCTATCAGAGGCTACAATAGCCAGAATGGCCAACGGCAAATGGGCCGCCATTTTCGGTAACGGTTACAACAGCGACAATGGCCACGCTGTACTGTTTATTCGCGACATCAAAGATGGCAGTCTTATCAAGACAATAGATACGCAAGCCGGATCAACCTCAACACCCAACGGACTGGCTACCCCTATCCCGGTGGATACTAACGGCGACCACATTGTTGATACCATTTACGCCGGCGACCTGTTAGGCAATATGTGGAAGTTTGATGTCAGTGGTACCAACACAGGTTCCTGGAAGCCCGCCTTTGGTACGAACCCCTCACCACAGCCTCTGTTTGTCGCCAGAGATGCTGCCGGCGTTCGGCAGCCGATCACAGCCAAGCCACAGGTTGGCCTGCACCCGGACAGCGGCGTTATGGTGTATTTCGGCACAGGAAAATATTTTGAGACCAGCGACAATATCGTGGGATCCACACCGCAAATACAGACCTACTACGGTATCCATGATAATGGCTCACAAATATCCGGGCGCTCAAGTCTGGTACAGCAAACTATCGATGCTCAGACATCCGTGTCAGGATTCGATATACGCGTCACGTCCAATAATAACGTCGACTTCACTGTTAAAGATGGATGGTTTATGGATCTCATACCACCATCCTCTACCGTTGGAGAAGGCGAACGCGTCATCAGTCCCTCGCTTCTGCGTGGAGACCGCCTGGTGTTTACTACAATTATTCCAAACAGTGATGCCTGCACCTTCGGTGGAACCAGTTGGCTGATGGAACTCGATGCGGTATCCGGGGGACGCCTGTCGACATCACCATTTGATATTAACAACGATGGCGTATTTGATCTCGCAGACCAGGCCCTCACCGACACGAATGGCGATGGAGTTATTAACAATCAGGATAAAAAGCAGGTCGTTTCCGGCAAGAAATCGAAGATTGGCATTATCAAGACGCCAAGCGTCATCACGGCAGGAACCAAGGAGTACAAGTACGCCAGCGGATCGACAGGTGCTCTGGAGTCTACCGGGGAATCCTCCGGCCTGAAAAACGGTCGTCAATCGTGGCGGCAACTGCGCTAATTTATAGAAAGGAGTTGTAATATGGATCGTCAAAGGGGATTCACATTAATAGAACTGATGATTACAGTCGCAATTGTCGGCATACTGGCAGGCATCGCCTACCCCAGCTACCTTCAGAGCGTACAGAAAAGTCGCCGGGCAGACTGTGAAGGCGCGCTGCTGGGACTTGCCGGTGTCATGGAACGGTTCTTTACGACAAATAACACTTATGTAGGTGTCGGGACAGCGGGCGACGGTGGCAATACAAGCGGCGCACCGGCAAACGCCTTTTATCCCTCGACATGCCCCATCGATGGCGGGACACCGTCTTATAACCTGACTATACAGTCTGCAACCACAACGACTTATACGCTGCAGGCAACGCCCATCAATGGCCAGGCATCAGATACCTGCGGTACGCTTACACTGACACAAGCCAATGTCAAAGGCTCCAGTGGCACAGTGGCGACGTGTTGGGAGTAGCAAAGCTGGCTGTGCTGTAGTCGAAAACTGTTAACAAGCGAGATCGACTTATCCTCGGTTGCCAGGAAACAACTTTTTGCCACTGATGGGACGCAAGGCCTTCGGCATGGCGAACGTAATGGTTTCCTCGCGGCCGGCCAGTTCCTGGACACTGGCCGCGCCCCAGGCTTCAAGACGGGCAACCACCTGGTTAACCAGCACTTCAGGCGCGGAAGCACCCGCTGTCACGCCAACCCGGGCTTTATCCTGCAGCCAGTCCTGCTCGATCTGATCCGGGCCATCGACAAGGTAGGCCTTCATGCCCTGCTGCTCGGCAAGCTCGCGCAAACGATTTGAATTGGAACTGTTCGGCGAACCCACCACCAGCACAACATCAACCTGTGCCGCCAGTTGGCGCACGGCATCCTGACGATTCTGGGTTGCATAACAGATATCGTCCTTGCGCGGCCCTTCAATAGCGGGAAAGCGCGCGCGTAGCGCATTGATGACTCTTGCCGCATCATCCATCGACAGGGTAGTTTGCGTAACATAACTGAGATGCGTTTCATCACGCACAACAAGCTGTTCCACGTCATTGATATCTTCAACCAAATAAATCTGTCCCCCGGCGGAAGCATCGTATTGCCCCATCGTCCCCTCGACTTCCGGGTGCCCCTGATGACCGATCAAAATACATTCACGCCCGTCACGACTGTAGCGCGCCACTTCCATATGTACCTTCGTCACCAGGGGGCAAGTGGCGTCGAACACTTCCAGGCCACGCCGTTTTGCCTCTTCCTGCACGGCAAGCGATACGCCGTGCGCACTGAAGATAACCGTGGCGCCGTCCGGCACCTCGTCGAGTTCGTCGACAAACACGGCGCCCCGCTCACGCAGGTTGCCGACCACATAACGGTTATGCACCACCTCGTGACGCACATAGATCGGGGCGCCGAACAGGTCAAGCGCACGCTCGACAATTTCGATCGCGCGATCTACCCCGGCGCAGAAGCCACGCGGATTGGCCAGCAATACTTGCATAAAGTTTCCTGTAATGACTTCCGTACTCTCAACTACCACCGTCATCCCGCCGCTTTACGTCTCATCAAGTGGCGGGTATTCCACCTCGAGGATTTCCACTTCAAAGATAATCTCACGGTCCGCCAGGGGGTGATTAAAATCCATTCTCACCTGCTCGTCACGGATTTCAAGCACCGCACCGGGAATTTCCTCGCCCTGCTCGTCCGTAAAGCTGATAATCAGGCCGGGTTCAGGCGTTATCTCTGACGGGAAAGCCGCGCGATCCATCCAGGTGACAGCGGCTTCACGACGCGAGCCAAAAGCCTGTCCCGGCATCAGCGTCAGTGTCTGACGACTGCCGGCGCGCAAACCATATAAGGCGAGCTCCAGTCCCGCGTCGAGAGTACCCTCACCCATCACAAAGCTGAACGGCTCACCGTCAAAACTGCTATCCACCGCCGTACCATCTGCCAGGCGCAGGGCATAGTGCAGCGTCACCCGGCAACCGGCAGAAATACTCATGTCAATCGGACGCCTTGCGTGTAAACAGGCTGTCCCAGATCAACAGGACAGCGCCCACCGAGATCGCTGAGTCGGCAATATTGAAGGCCGGCCAGTAATACTCGCGGTAATACACCTGAATAAAGTCCACCACGTAACCGAACCACAGTCGATCAAGCAGGTTTCCGACTGCGCCACCCAACACCAGCGCCAGGGCAACGGCAAGCAATACCTGTCCGGGTTTCAGACGTTTCAACCAGAAAATCAGCAGCACGGTTGCCGCCGTTGAAATCGTGACAAAAAACCAGCGCTGCCAGCCGGAAGCCTCATCGAGAAAGCTGAATGCCGCACCACGGTTGTACAACAGGGTCAGGTTGAAGGAAGGGAAAACGGCAAGGGGCTCTGCATAGGTCAGAAAATGATTCGCCAGGGCCTTGGTCAACTGATCCAGCACGACTACCAGCAGGGCAAGCGCCAACCATTTTTTCATGCGGATACCCCGGCGTCAGGCAAAACGCCGGGACTCCCCGTCGCCATCAACGTTTTCGATACAACGTCCACACAACTCGGGGTGCTGCTGACTGGCGCCTACGTCCTCGCGGTGATGCCAGCAACGCACGCACTTGGCATGCTCCGATGCACGCACCCGGATACCGAACTTTGCACCTTCTATCTCGACACTCACCGCATCCGTCGGCTGTTCGCTCGCCGCATATAATCGGGCATAGGAGGTAATCAGGACAAAGCGCAGTTCGTCACCAAGACGACCCAGTTTTTCCAGCCAGACTTCATCGCAGTAAATATCCACTTCCGCATCCAGTGAAGAACCGATGTCACCCGCGACGCGCAGTTTCTCCAGTTCCTTGCCCACAGCTTCACGTACGGCCAGGACGTCCTGCCAGTAGCCCGTGGCAAAACCTGCAGCGGTTTCGTCATCGGCAGGGAACATCTCCGGTAGCTCCGCCCAGGTGGACAGCAAAACCGATTCGCCACGTTCACCCGGCAGGTTGTTCCAGATTTCTTCCGCGGTAAAGCTCAGGATCGGCGCCAGCCAGCGCGCCAGCGCCTCGACGATGTGGTACATGGCCGTCTGCGCCGAACGTCTCGCCACACTGTCGGGCTGCGTGGTGTACTGACGGTCCTTGATGACATCGAGGTAAAAACCGCCCAGGTCATTTGCGCAGAAGTTATGCACCTTCTGGTAGATGTGGTGAAACTCGTAGGTCTCGTAGGCGAGCGTGACCTCATCCTGCAACTGTGCGGCGCGCGCGACCGCCCAACGATCGAGCATCAACATCGCCTCTGGCGCAAGCCTGTGTTGTGACGGATCAAAACCGTTGATATTGGCCAGCAGGAAGCGTGCGGTATTGCGCATGCGACGGTAGGCATCCGCCGTGCGCTTGAGGATTTCATCCGACACGTTCATTTCGTTACGGTAGTCGGTCGCCGCCACCCACAGGCGCAGGATATCCGCGCCAAGGCTGTTGACCACCTTCTGCGGCGCCACCACGTTGCCCTTCGACTTGGACATTTTCTGGCCTTTGGCATCGACGGTAAAACCGTGGGTCAACACCTGCCGGTAAGGCGCCTTGCCGTGCATGGCGACCGAGGTCAGTAGCGAAGACTGGAACCAGCCGCGGTGTTGGTCTGAACCTTCCAGGTAGAGATCCGCCGGGAAGCCCAGCTCATCACGGCGTTCCAGTACGCACTGGTGGGTGGTACCGGAATCGAACCAGACATCCAGCGTATCCGTGACCTTGTCATACTGATCCGCTTCATCACCGAGCAGGTCCGCGGCTTCCATTTCAAACCAGGCATCGATGCCGTGCCGTTCGACACGCAGCGCCACTTCCTCGATCAACCTGGCGGTATCCGGATGCAGTTCACCGCTTTGTTTATTCACGAACAGGGCAATCGGCGCGCCCCAGGTGCGTTGCCGTGATACACACCAGT
>Ga0256829_1003582_pt1 | contig 10675 bp, 9 predicted proteins | sample 131447metaG_FD_185979 | JGI IMG/M metagenome (GOLD analysis project Ga0256829, IMG submission 185979) | Hydrothermal vent microbial communities from Lau Basin, Pacific Ocean - 131-447 | ecosystem: Environmental > Aquatic > Marine > Hydrothermal vents | place: Pacific Ocean: Lau Basin | collected...
GAATTGCTTTTCTTGTATCAGCTGTTTGTCCATCTTGTGCTGCTTCTGTAGCTTTTACTTTTATTGTATTTAATATTTGTGTTTGTTCTGACATTGCTTTATCAGCAATTTGCATAACAGCAATACCATCATTAGCATTTCTGATTGCTTGTCCCAAAGAACTTGACTGATCTCTTAAACTATCTGCAATTTGTAATCCTGACGCATCATCTGCCGCTTTATTGATTCTTAAACCTGTACTTAGTTTTTCTAATGAATCACTAAGTTTTCTATTTGTTTCCATACTGGCTGTCTCAGCATTCAATGCTGCTACATTTGTATTTATTCTAAATGCCATAACTAACTCCTTTTATTTGTTTTTAACGGCTTCCTTGCCGCTTCATTTATAATATCGGCAAAAAATTTTTTTGCTTTAATATTTTAGATATAATTTTTAAAAATTTCGGAGTATTTATGCAAATAAAAAACAAAGATGATTTAATAAATTTTATAAAAATAATAAAATCCAATAATAAAATCAATGATAAAAAAACATTAAAAAGAATAAGAGACAAAACAGAAGAATTAATTCTCTCAAAAGGAGATATATTCCCAAATTCATTTTTAGAACTTTTTGAAAATTTTCAAAATGTTTTTATTGAATCAGATGAACAAATAGACAAACATATCAATTTTTTTAATAATTATTATAATAAAGCTTCATTAGAAGAAAAATTTATTTTAAATAATTTATTATTCGGTCTTGAAATCCTAAACGGAAATTCAAAAAAAGGATTAGAAAACTTTATAAAAAGAACTTTTGAATTTAATATACAAAAAAATATAAACAATAAATATATAGAATTTGATGCAAACTTTATTTTAAACCTAAAAACAAAAGATAAATTATTAATAAAAATAGTAAAAGAGATAATAAACCCCGAATATTTTTTTAAAAAAGATACATTTACTAGACGAGCATATTTTGTTAATATTTTATCTATTATTTGGAATAATCCCATTATGACAAATAACAAAATATGGCTTGAAATTTTTGATGACTTAATTAATTTACTTCAAAAATGTGTAGAATTTAATTTCACAGAAGAGCATATGTATATACATTTTTTTACTTATCATATTTATGGAAATAATATACAGACTATAGATAAATGGAGAAAATTCAATAAATTAATTGAAAAACCAGCAAGTGAATTTTATCAAGCCTATTCTAAAACAGATAATTTACCTAAACCAAAAAAAAGGATCTCTACAAGGAAAAAGAAATTAGGATTTATTATTGACAGAATAGTTTTTAATTCACCATATATGGTAATGTACTCTTTATGGAAAAATCTAATGAAAAATAAAGAATTTACAAAAAATTATGAAATTTATATATATTCTCTTAATTATGTAGATAAACAATTTGAAAATCAAAAATTAATAAACGAACTTATAAATTTAGGAATAAAAGTATACTCTCCCCAAGATAAATTTATTAATTATTTTTATTATTATCCTCATTTAGAAAAAGCCCTAGATATAAGAAATAAAATAATAGAAGATAAAATAGATTATTTAATTACCACAACAAGCGGTTATGATATAAATAATTTTTTAATCACAAATCGCTCAGCTCCAAAACAAATTTATTGGTCACATGGAAACTGTGCTTTTGATATATTTAATATAGACAAAAGAATAAGTCACTTTCCTCAAGAATGTAAAGAATTTAAATGGGAAATATTTTCAGTACCTACTTTGGAAAAATTCTTAATAGGAAATAAAACAGAAAAAGAACAAGGATTCTTAATTAAAAAAAATTTATTAAAAGAATATGGCAAAAACACTATATTTTTAGGGACAATAGGAAGACTTATAAAACTTGAAAGTGAAGAATATTTAGAAGTAGTGTCTAAAATTATGCAAGAAAACCCTAATACTATCTATTTAGCTTGTGGGATGGGAAATATTGATAATATTAAAGAAAAACTTAAAAAATATAATATAGATGAAAAACGATTTTTATTTTTAGGACAAGTAAATGCTCATATTTATGGATGGGTAATTGATGTATATTTAGATACTTTTCCTTTATATGGAGGGAATGCGGTTGAAGAGATTAGAGCTAAAAAAGCTCCTATTGTAAGACTTCATAATGGATCTAAAGAAAAAATATATAATGGAATATATAAATTTGAAAAGTTATTTAAAGAATATGGAAGCATTGAAAAGTTTTATAAATATAATGAATTTGATAAAAGTCGACCAGTAGTGTCAGTTGATAGATATATTGAATTAGCCAATTATTGGATTATAAATAAAGAAAAAAGAAAAGAATTAGCTCATAAAGATTTAGATAAAGTAATGGCTGGCAGTGCATTATATAATAAGGATATAACATCATTTTTAAAGGCAATTAGTGGTTAAATATGCAGCAGTTTCTCAGATGTTAAAAGTAAAAGATTTTGATTTTGTTTATTTTTTTAAAGAAGAGAATACCTTAAAAGTTTTTAAAGAAAACAATCCAAAAGCAGAGGTTTGTATAATTGATAATATCATACAAAATGGAGAAGTTTTTATTGGAGACAAGGATGTATATTATGCTTATATTTTACCTATTTTGTTTAAAAAAGGGTTTAAAAAAGTTTTTGTTTATGATGTAAATAATTTTCCTAAAATTGTAAAAAAAATATCTCCTAAATTTTTAAAAATTAAAGATTATGCCTATTTTGAAAATGAAGAAGATATTTTAGGAGTGTTTAATTTATTCGAATATAAACAAAAATATGTTTTTGTATCGAATAAACTTTCAAATAAAGATGTAATTTCTGCTGCTATAAAAAATATCAATCCTCAAATAAAAGTTATCTTGTATGGTAAAACTTATACTCCTATTAAAGATTTAATGACTAATAGTATAGATTATTTATTAAATAATGATAAAATTGAAAAACAAATTAAAGTCTTGGGTTATAACAAATATTTGGAAGTAGAAGAAAAATGCTTAGTATTGTAGTTGTTTCAAGAAATGATAATCACGGACAAAATATGTTAGAGAGAATGAAACTTTCTATTTATACAAACATTGAAATTTTTGAAGAATTAGGAGTTGATGTTGAATATATTATCGTAGATTATAATACAGATAAAAAAGAAAAATTAAAAGATTTATTTAAGTTTAAAAACAGAAAATTTGTAAAAATAAGATTTATAGAAGTTCCTCCTTCTTTTCATAATCAATTTAAAGATAGTGCAAAACTTCCTGTAAATAATATGGTAGCAAGAAATATAGGAATTAAAAGAGCAAAAGAGGATTTTGTTTTGGCTACAGGAATTGATGTTATTTTTTCAAAAGAGTTGGCAAAAGAGATGAAAAATTTAAAAAAAGGTTTTATTTATAGAGTCAATAGATATGATGTAAATAGAATTATTTTTGAATGCAAGTTTAAAGATAGTAATAAAATTTTAGAATTTTGTGAAAAAAATATAATAGATGTTCATTTTAATACAAATAAAGGTAAATTTTTAAATACAGATTTTGATACCTTACATACAAATAATTGTGGAGATTTTCAACTTTTACATAAAAGCCATTGGGAAGATTTAAGAGGGTACCCAGAACTTGATTTAATGGGAACACATTTAGATACTATTTTTGAATATATGGCTGTTATTAGGGGTTTAAAGGAGAATATTATTGAAGAAAAACTTTTTCATATAGATCACGATTCAAGATGGTTAAAACCTATTTATACACATATTTTGAGAAATTGGAGAATCTTATTTTTGAAATATGGATATGAAGTAATGAAATTTAAAGCAGATTATTATAATTTAGCAAAAAACATTTCAAATTATTATAATGAAAAAACATTTTTAGAAACAATTGATTATAAAATTTTATCTGATAAAGAGTATAAGAGTTATATTTTAGAAATGGTAAAATCTAAAAAACCTATTATTTTTAATAATAAAAATTGGGGAGTCGGAGAAGTAGAATTTGAAGAATTTGAATTTTAAGAGTGCAATTATTTTAGCGGGAGGATTTGGGACAAGGTTAAAAGAAGTGGTAAAAGATATTCCAAAACCAATGGCAAATATTAATAATAAGCCTTTTTTAGAAATTTTATTAAATTATTTAAAAAAAAATGGTATTGAAAAAGTTATATTAAGTGTAGGATATAAAAAAGAAATTATTATAGATTATTTTAAAGATTATTTTAATGACTTAAAAATTGTTTATTCAATTGAGGATAAGCCATTAAAAACAGGAGGAGCAATTAAAAAGGCTTTAGAAAAAGTAAAAGAAAATGAAGTATTTATTTTAAATGGAGATACTTTTTTTGATATTGAATTAAAAAAATTGCTTTTAGATGATTGTGATTTAGCCATTGCTTTAAAAAAAGTGCAAAATGTCGATAGATATGGAATAGTTGAAATTAATAATAATGGATATATAAAAAATTTTAAAGAAAAACAGTATATAAAAAATGGTTTAATAAATGGAGGAGTCTATTTGATAAAAAAAGATATTTTTAAAAACTATAACAAAGAAATATTTTCTTTTGAAGAATTTTTAGAAAATAATGTTAATTTATTAAAAATAAAAGGATATATATTTAAAAATTATTTTATAGATATAGGGATACCTGCAGATTATGAAAAAGCTATAAAGGAACTTTCTTGATTATAACAAAAACACCTTTTAGAATCTCATTTTTTGGAGGGGGAAGTGATTATCCTAAGTTTTATTTGAAATATGGAGGTAAAGTTATAGGTACAACAATTGATAAGTATGCTTATTTAAATATTAGAAAATTACCCCCTTTTTTTAATTATAAATATAGAATAGTCTATTCTAAAATCGAAAATGTAAAAAAAATAGAAAACATTATTCATCCTTCTGTTAGAGAGACTTTAAAATTTTTAAATATTGATTATGGTGTTTCTATAAATTATGATGGGGATTTACCGGCAAGAAGTGGAATAGGAAGTAGTAGTAGTTTTACTGTTGGGCTTTTAAATGGATTAAATGCTTTAAATCATAAATATTCTTCAAAAGATTATTTAACAAAAAATTCTATTTATATTGAACAAAATATGATAAAGGAGAGTGTAGGCAGTCAAGACCAAACCTTTGCTGCTTACGGAGGATTTAATAAAATAGAGTTTTTACAAAATAGAAAAATTGTAGTGACCCCTATTATAATTGAAGAAAAAAAATTAATATCTCTTGAAAATAATTTAATGCTTTTTTTTAGTGGAATTTCAAGACATTCATCAGAAGTGGCAAAAAAACAGATTCAAAATATTTCTATTAATGTGGAAAAACTTGAAAAAATGAAAAATTTAGTAGATGAAAGTATAGATATTTTATTAAATAAAAACATAGATGGATTTGGAGAACTTTTAGATTATACTTGGCAGTTAAAAAGAAGTTTAAGTAATAATATTTCTAATGATAAAATAGATGAAATGTATAAAAAAGCAAAAAAAGCAGGAGCTATTGGCGGAAAAGTTTTAGGTGCAGGTGGTGGCGGTTTTATGTTATTTTATACAAAAGATAAACAAAAACTCTTAGATGCTTTAAAAGATTATACTTATATACCCTTTAAATTTGATTTTAATGGAAGTAAAGTTATTTATTATAAAGGAAAATTATGAAATATGAATTAGCTTATTCTACATTTAGTGAAGAAGAAAAAAAAGTAATTTATGAAGTAGTTGAATCTGATAAATTTACAATGGGTGAAAAAGTTAAAAAATTTGAAGAAGAATTTGCTAACTTTTTTGGTAAAAAATATGCAATAATGGTAAATAGTGGAAGTAGTGCTAATTTAGTTGCACTAGCATCTCTTTTTTTTAAAAAAGAAAATCCTTTAAAAAGAGGAGATGAGGTAATTGTACCTTCAATTTCTTGGGCTACAACTTATTATCCTCTTCAACAGTATGGATTGAAACTTAAATTTGTAGATATAGCTTTAGAAACATTAAATTATGACATCGAATTATTAAAAGAAGCAATTACTCCTAAAACTAAAATGATTGTAACTGTATCAGTTTTGGGTAATCCTAATTATTTTGATGAAATTGAAGCTCTTTGTAAAAAACGCAATATTTATTTGTTTGATGATAATTGTGAGAGTATGGGAGCTGAATATAATGGGAAATTCACAGGAACTTATGGAATAGTAAATACATTTTCAACATTTTTTTCTCATCACATTTCAACAATGGAAGGTGGACTTATTTTGACAGATGATTTTGAAATATATTCATTATGTAAATCTTTAAGAAATCACGGCTGGACAAGAGACCAGGATGAAAACTCCCCTATTTTCGAAAAAAAAGAAGATGATTTTTTTGAAGCATATAGATTTATTTTGCCTGGTTTTAATGTAAGAGCTACTGAAATTCAAGGAGCATTAGGAAGTGTGCAACTTAAAAAATTACCTGAGTTTTTAAGAATTAGAAGAAAGAATGCAAAATACTTTCAAAAAAAATTTCAAAATGACGATAGATTTATTATCCAAAAAGAGATTGGAAAAAGCAGTTGGTTTTCGTTTATAATGATGGTCAATCCTAAAAGTAAATTAAAAAGAGAAGATATCTTAAAAGTTTTACAAAAAAGTGAAATTGGTCATAGAATTATTACAGGTGGTTGTTTTTTAGAGCATGATGTAATAAAATATTTTGATTATAAAGAATTTAAAGAAGCAAAAAATGCAAGGTACGCTCACTATAATGGTTGGTTTGTTGGAAACGCTCCAATAGATTTAAAACAAGAAATTGATTATTTATATGAAGTATTAAAGGGGATAAAATGAAAATTTTAGTAACAGGTGGTGCTGGATATTTAGGAAGTGTTTTAGTTCCAACACTTTTAACTGAAGGATATGAAGTTGAAGTCTTAGATAATTTTATGTTTAATCAAACTTCGTTAATGGATGTCTGTTTTAATAAAAATTTTAGTGTAGTAAGAGGAGATGTAAGAGACGAAAAATTAATGAAAAAGTTAGTACAAGATAAAGATATCATAATTCCCCTTGCTGCTCTTGTTGGTGCTCCACTTTGCGGAAGAGATAAAATAGGCACAAACACTATAAACTATGAAGCAGTTAAAATGATTTGTGATATTACTTCCAAAAATCAAAAAATAATTTTTCCAACTACAAATAGTGGATATGGAACTACAACAGGAGATATTTATTGCACAGAAAAAACTCCTTTAAATCCAATATCTTTATATGGTAAAACAAAAGTAGATGCGGAAAAAGCTATTTTAGATAGAGGTGAAAGTATTACATTTAGACTTGCAACTGTTTTTGGAGCAAGTCCTAAAATGAGAATAGATTTACTTGTAAATGATTTTGTATATAGAGCATTGAAAGATAGAAGCTTAGTTATTTTTGAAGGACATTTTAAAAGAAACTATATTCATATAAGAGATGTGGCAAGAGCATTTGTTCATGCAATTAAAAATTTTAAGAAAATGAAAAATGAGCCTTACAATGTAGGTCTTAGTTCAGCAAATCTTTCTAAACTTGAACTTGCTCAAAAAATAAAAGAGTATATTCCAAATTTATCCATTATAGAAGCTCCTATTGGTGAAGACCCAGATAAAAGAAATTATATTGTATCAAATGAAAAAATTGAAAAAACAGGCTTTAAGCCAATCTATAGTTTAGACGATGGAATAATTGAGCTTATTAAAGCTTATACAATACTAAATAATAACAGGTATACAAATGTCTAAAATTTTTGTAGCTGGAAAAGGTTTAATTGGTTGTGCTGTAAGAGATGAGCTTTTAAATAAAAATTATGAAGTTATAAATAAAGGAAATGAGCTTGATTTAAGAGATTTTAATAAAACATATGAGTTTTTTAAAAAAGAACAAATAAATTTTGTTTTTTTATGTGCTGGAAACAATGGTGGTATTTTATATAATATTGAAAATCCTGCAACTTTATTTTATGATAATTTAACAATAGTAAATAATATTTTTAAATTAAGCTCAATTTTTGATTTTAAAGTTATTTGGTATGCTTCAAGTTGTATATATCCTAAAAATGCACCTCAACCTATAAAAGAAGAATATCTTTGCGAAGGAAAAATAGAAGAGAGTAGTATAGGTTATTCTGCTGCAAAACTTGCTGGAGTTTATGGAGCAATAGCTTACAATAAGCAATATAGTAAAAGAATTTTAACTTTAATTCCAAATACAGTTTATGGAAAAGAGGATAAATTTGATGAAAACTCTCATGTATTAAGTGCAATTTTAAAAAAAATATACGATGCTAAAAAAAATAATACAGATGTGACTTTATGGGGAGATGGGGAAGTTTATAGAGAATTTGTTTATAATATTGATGTTGCAAGAGCTTCTGTTTTTGCATTTGAAAGTTTTGAAAATATAAAAGAAGATTTTTTAAATGTAGGTGGAGATGAAATAAAAATAAAAGATTTAGCTATTTTAATTGCAAAATTATTAAATTTTAGAGGTAAAATAATTTGGGATACCACTAAGCCAAAAGGTGTTAAAAGAAAACTTTTAGATAGCCTAAAACTTAAGAACTATGGCTTTAAAAACATTATTAGTTTAGAATATGGAATTAGAGAAGTTATTAAGAATATCCAATGAATAAAATTTTAGTCATTTCAAGAAAGCATAGAGATGATGATAATCCTATTTATAACTTTTTTTTTAAAGCTATTTCAAAAGTAAAAGAAATTATTTTTATAGATTATTTTGATGAATATTCTCTAAAAGGAAAGAATAATTTTGAAAATCATATAAAAGAAATTTTAAAAAAAGAAAGAGTTAGAGAAATTTTTTTTATATTTGTAAGTGGAGATGTTACGCTCGATTTAAAGTTTATTTGTGAAATTTCTCAAAATAGAGCTGTTTATATGACTTTTTGGGATTTAGAACAGCATTTTGAAATAATAGATAGATATTATGCCCAGTGTGCAGATTTAGTTTTTTTACCTTCAAATAAAGAGTTTGAAGAAGTATTTAAGCTATATGATATAAAAGCAAAATGGACTTTTTCTTTATTTGATAAAGATAAATATGTTTTAGATTTAAAAAGAGATATAGATGTAAGTTTTATAGGGGATTTAAATAAAGGCAATAGAAAAGAGTATTTAGAGTTTTTAAAACAAAATGGAATTAATATAGAAGTTTTTGGAGCAGGTAGCAAAAATGGAAAAGTTAGCTTTAAAAAAATGGTTGAGATTTTAAATAGAAGTAAAATTAGCTTAAATTTTAGTGATATTTTTGAAAACTCTCAACATTCTTATTATAAAAAAATAAATAATAGAATAAAACAAACAAAAGGAAGAGTTGTAGAAGTTTGTATGAGTGGAGCATTTTTAATAACTGAACCTTCAAATTCATTAAATGATTTATTAGATATAAATAGTATAGATACTTCTGCTTCAAAAGAAGAACTTTTAGAAAAAGTAAAATTTTATTTAGAAAATGATAGTTTAAGAGAAAAAAAAGCAAAAAAAGCTCAAATTGAAGTTATAGAAAAATATGATAGTTTACTTTTATCAAATTATCTTAACGAAAAGCCTTCAAATAAATATGTTTATGTAGATAAAGAATTTAAAAAAATTTATGGAACTTTTAGATGGTTTTATTTCTTAGAATTTTTAGTTAGAAAGAAATTTGAAAATTCATTTGAAGAGTTAAAAGAAGTTTGTAAAAATGGACTTTATCTGAAGGAAAGTTTTTTATATTTTAAATATTTTTTAAAAGATTTTATTAAATATTTAAAAATAAAGAAAAAAATAAAACGAAGAGTAAAAAAAACTATAAAAAATAGTAATGAAATAGTTTTATATCCTGATGGAAATTTAAGCCGGACTTTTGCAGATATTTTTGAAATAGATTATAAATTTATTATAGATGACAATGGGGCAAAACGACTAAAAGATGTACAAAATGAAATAATTTTAATTTCAAATTATATTTATGCCGATGTTTTAGAAAAAAAGTTACAAAATAAAAATTATATTAATCCTTTTAAAAACCTTTCAAAAAAGGAATGGGATTTATTTTTTAAATTTAAAAATAAAATGTTTGATATTTATAGCAATTTTAATAAAATAGGAAGATAAATGACTTTAGCCCATCTAAAAAGACTAGAATCAGAAAGTATATATATATTAAGAGAAGTAGCAGCCTCTTTTTCTAATCCAGTAATGATGTATAGCATCGGAAAAGATAGTAGTGTAATGTTACATCTTGCAATGAAAGCATTTTATCCAGCAAAGCCACCATTTAAGTTTTTACATGTAGATACATTATGGAAATTTAAAGAGATGATAGAATTTAGAGATAAAAGAGCAAAAGAATTGGGGCTTGATTTAGTAATATATACAAATCCAGATGGAATAGAAATGAATATAAATCCATTTATTCACGGAAGTAAAATTCATACAGACATTATGAAAACCGAAGCTTTAAAACAAGCTCTTAATAAATATGGATTTGATGCAATTATTGGAGGGGCTAGAAGGGATGAGGAAAAATCCCGTGCAAAAGAGAGAATATTTAGTTTTAGAGATAAAAATCACAGATGGAATCCAAAAGCTCAAAGACCAGAACTTTGGAATTTGTATAATACTCATATAAATAAAGGGGAAAGTGTAAGAGTGTTTCCTTTAAGTAATTGGACA
>Ga0256829_1003583_pt1 | contig 10674 bp, 9 predicted proteins | sample 131447metaG_FD_185979 | JGI IMG/M metagenome (GOLD analysis project Ga0256829, IMG submission 185979) | Hydrothermal vent microbial communities from Lau Basin, Pacific Ocean - 131-447 | ecosystem: Environmental > Aquatic > Marine > Hydrothermal vents | place: Pacific Ocean: Lau Basin | collected...
AACTGGCCAGGTGTTACGGTTGAGCGTAAAGATGGTCAGCTAATGCTGGCCCACCAGACCGCCCGATTGGTCGATCTACCGGGTATCTATGGCTTGAACGACATAGCCATCAGCCTCGATGCCAAAGTTGCTCATGACTACCTCGCCGACCACCAGTGTGATTTGGTGGTTCTCGTACTGGACGCCACGCAATTGCCGCGACAGTTGCAATTACTGGCACAGCTCCAAACATTAAACCTGCCGATTATTATTGCGGCCAATATGATGGATGCCGCACGTCGCGACGCGGTGCATATCGATCTGGCAGAACTCGAGCAGCTCACAGGCATTCCGGTAGTTGGAATTTCGGCGGCTAACAATGAAGGCCTCGATGCCTTTAAAGAAGCTCTCGAAATCCAACTCTCCACGTCGTCGGAACAGGTCATAGATAAACAGAACGCGGAGGCGATTGCCGACTGTGACAGCATCGCCAAACAGGTATTCAAAGCCAGTACCAAGCGAACCATAACCGAACAAATCGATCACTGGTTGTTGCACCCGGTATTGGCTTTCCCCTTCTTTTTGCTGGTGATGTACCTGCTGTTTTCCATTTCAGTCAACGTCGGCTCGGTGTTTATCGACTTCTTTGACCTATGGCTGGGCAGCTGGCTCCTTGATGGCAGTCGCTGGGCGCTAACCAGCTTGGGAAGCCCCGAGTGGCTAACCGCAATCGTCTCTGATGGATTGGGCGGCGGCATCCAGTTGGTGAGCACCTTTATCCCCGTGATTGGTTGCCTGTATTTGTGCATGTCGGCACTGGAAGATTCGGGTTACCTGTCGAGGGCCGCCTTTGTTATCGACGGCTTGATGGCGCGGATTGGCTTACCTGGCCAGGCCTTTATTCCCCTGATCGTGGGCTTTGGCTGTAACGTGCCCTCAGTCATGGCATCCCGAGCACTGGATCGCCCAAGTGCCCGCCTGACCACCATTTTTGTAGCACCGTTTATGTCTTGTGGTGCTCGCCTGTCCGTCTACGTCTTTGTGGGTACCGCTCTGTTCCCCAACCAGGCACAGAACGCGATCTTCCTGCTTTATCTGCTGGGCATCGGTGTCGCCATCTTCTCCGCCTGGTTACTGCGAAAATCCTTGTTTCAGGGCGAAAGCAATCACTGTATTACCGAAATGCCTGCCTACCATATGCCGCTGTTGCGCAATATTCTCATTCAGACCTGGCAGCGCCTGACCTCATTTATGTTCCGCGCCGGCAAGCGAATTCTCGCCGTGGTGATGGTGCTATCGGTTGTTTCATCCGTAGGCACCGATGGCAGCTGGGGCAATCAGGATAGTGAAAAATCGGTACTGGCTGCCACAGGCAAGGTTCTTACTCCGATGTTTGAGCCTATTGGTATTGGTCAAGACAACTGGCCCGCAACGGTTGGCTTGTTTACCGGGTTATTTGCCAAAGAAGTCGTGGTCGGCACACTCGACACGCTCTACAACCCAGTGGTCAACGACGCGGACTCTGAGAACTCCATGCCGGATTTTGCCAGCGGTTTCAGCGATGCGGTTGCCACCATCGGTGATAACTTTGCAGGGCTCTCTGATACCCTGACCGACCCGCTGGGCATTAACTCCGGCGACCTCAGCAACATCGACGCGGCAGCCGAGGATCAGGGCGTGAACCGCGAAAGCTACGATACGATGATCGCCCTCTTCCCCTCAGCCTGGGCCGCCTTTTGTTTCCTCGCGTTTATCCTGCTCTACGCGCCCTGTGTAGCAACCATTGGTGTCATGCAAAAGGAAGCTGGCAGTGGCTGGCTACAGTTTTCTGTAATGTGGAGCCTGCTACTCTCCTACTGGTTGGCGAGCAACCTTTGGCACTTGAGTATGCTTCTGAGCACCCCGCTGGATACACTGATCTGGTTCAGTGCCTCCACCACAATTCTGGTGCTGGCTTATAAATTGATCGTACGTCGGGTGAAACGCCAGTACGCCGATCAGATCCCTGCTATTAATATCTAACCACTGAGCGTCCCCTTTTGGGGCGACGCTCAACCTCTACGCCCCATCAAGAAGCACAGCACTTCAACAGCCCCTATGCTCACTTCCTTCGATGCCGTGACAAACGTACAGACGGCAAACAACCTGCGACAATTTTGGACAGAATTGGTCACTTAAAATTTATTTTTACGAAAAATAGAAAGTTGGAACAGCAGTTGCAATAACTAACGTGTTCGTAATGAACATACAGTCTCTCCTTCAGCCCTGTTCAACATAGTTGGCCAGGGCGTTTTTTTATGTACAGGACGTACTGTATGCCGCGGGCGCATGGATGCGCAGGAGCGGCGTCTTCCAGGATGGTATAAATTCCAAAAAAGGCGCCTCACAGGATGCCATATATGCTGCGGAAAGCATGGACAAGGTGAATTGAAGCATAGCTTCAAGAGAGGGTGCCCTGGGGTATGCCGTGAGCGACGTCTCTCAGGATAGTATGGATTTCATTCAGGAGCGACGTCTCCCAAGATGGCATGGATTCCATAAAAGGCGCCTCGCAGAATGGCACTTATTCCGTAGGCAGGGTCTCGCCGACTTATCCAAACAACTGAAAACAAACCTTCATTTTTCTGTTAAATCTCATTAATAATACAGACACGTTATAACATTACATTCCTCTTGCGCATTTCCTTCCCCTTCGACAACTAACACAATCCAATGCGCGGGAGATCATAATGGACAAAGATATTACTGATAATGCCCAGCTCCATGACGAGCTGGAGAATACTTCTTCGAATAATTCTGGAAACAAACCTTTCAAGGACGTACTCAGTGCCTCCCTGTCACGCCGCAAAGTTGTGGCTGGTGGCGTAGGCCTCGCGGCGACCTCTTTCCTGGCACCCAGCGCCCTGGCCGGCTCCTGGTCCTGGGACGACAAGTGGAGCTGGGATCGCTACAGAAGACGCGGCCGTCGTCGCGGCGAGCTGGTTGGTTTCAACCCGGTAAAAATTACCGATGTGGTGGACACTACCATGCCTACCATTTCCAGCGACTATGAGTATCAGGTGCTGATCCCCTGGGGAACCCCCATCGAGCCGGGCATCACCAACGAATATAGGGGTGATCCAAACAGCCGCCCGACTTCTCAGGAAGCGGCGCTGCAGACCGGCCTGGGTCACGACGGCATGTGGTTCTTCCCTGCTGATATGAAAGAGAACCAAAGATGGGGCAACTACTACAATCACAAGCGCTGTGATGTAGGCATGCTCTGCATCAACCACGAATACGGTACTAACCCTCACGCGCTGGGCAAATCTGCACCGGAAAGCTTGGAAGACGTACGCCTGTCACAGAACATTCACGGCGTGTCTGTAGTTAAAATCAAGTGCAATCGTCGCGGCGAATGGGAGGTAGCAAAGAGTGTTCACGCCCGCCGTATCACCGTTAATACCCCAGTGGCATTCTCCGGCCCAGCCGCGGACTCCGAGTTGCTGCAAAACCCGAATGGCAACATTGCGCTGGGTACTGTAAACAACTGCGGTTCCGGCTCCACGCCTTGGGGAACCTACCTGACCTGTGAAGAGAACTTCAACGGCTACTTCGGTGCCAGCGAAGGTCTGGTTGCGACCGAAGAGCAGCAACGCTATGGTTTCTCAGACAACGGCTTCGGTTACGGCTGGTACAAGTTCGATAAGCGTTTTGATTTGAGCGACAGCGATTACGCCAACGAGCAACACCGCTTTGGCTGGATCGTGGAAATTGATCCATTCGATGGCACTCAAAAGCCAGTGAAACGCACTGCACTGGGTCGTTTTAAGCACGAAGCCATCGCGATTGCCGAAAGCAGCAACGGCCGCATCGCAGCTTACATGGGCGATGATCAGCGCTTTGACTACTGCTACAAGTACGTTTCCAACAAGAGCTGGCAGGCAGCCATCCATCAGGATGAAAGTCCCCTGGACGACGGTAAGCTGTACGTCGCTCGCTTCAATGACAATGGCACTGGAGAGTGGCTCGAGCTGACCATCGACAACCCCGTTCTGGCTGCCCGCTTCAAATCTCAGGCAGAAGTTATGATCTTCGCTCGTATTGCCGCCGACCTGTTGGGCGCTACCCCAATGGACCGCCCTGAGTGGACCACCATCGGTAAAGACGGCGAGGTCTACTGGACCCTGACCAACAACTCGAAGCGCACCGAAACCAATGCCGCCAACCCTCAAGCACCAAACTACGATGGCCACATCATTCGCACGCTGGATTCAGGTGATCACCTGGGCAACACCTTTGAGTGGGAAATCTACCTGCTGTCCACCGACACACATGGCACCGAACAAACCATCTCCTCGCCTGACGCCGCTTGGGCGGACGACGCTGGCAGATTGTTCATCGGTACTGATGGCGGCCAGAAAGACGGTCTGCAAGATCAACTGCAAGTATTTGATACCACCAAGGGCACCCCAGAAGGCAAGCGTCTATTGGTCGGTGTTGAGAGCGACGAAATTACCGGCTTCACCGTTACCCCGGATCAGCGCACTGCCTTCGTCAACATTCAACACCCGGGCAACGGCAATCCAAGTAAAACCAACTTCCCAGCGTACTATGATGGCGTGACTATTCCGCGCGACTGTACTCTGGTTATACGTCGCAAAGACGGCGGTATTATCGGCTCTTAATAGGCCAGGGCCCGAGTCGCCATTGCAGGTTGACGTCAGTGGTGGTTTGGGCTTGTTTCGTTTATAAACAACGAGGATTTAGAAATGGGTATCAGTCCAACTCAGCTATTGATTGTTCTTGCCATAATCGCGCTGCTTTTCGGCACCAAGAAACTACGCGGCATTGGCGGCGACCTGGGCTCAGCCATCAAGGATTTTAAAAGCGCGGTAGCGGAAGAAGACCAGAAATCAATTGCGGCTAAAGAGCAAAATAAGATTGCAAGTACAGAGTCCGGCGCAACATCTAAAGTAGCAAACACAGAAGCATCTTGAGAATATCGGCGCAAGCGTGATTGTCCAGCTACTTCAATAATTCTTGAATATGCAAGGCGTAGAAACCACGGTAGGTCAAAAACGTATTCGTCGCGCCTTGTCTTTAAGATCTTGCGGTTGATGTCCGTGAAATTTTCGCGGCCAAACATCGGCTGCCGCGGCAAACCGATCGCTCTCAGAATCGCACAGCTGAGGTTTTGCCAACGTTTAACTCCGCCCTCGCTCGCGCAACGATACGGCAAAAATTCATGCGTTCAGTACACATCTTCCCTTGAGCACGTCATAAATCTTGAGTCAGAGATACAGGTAATCTGCTCCACAAGCCAAGCCGCCTCTTCGGCTATTACTGCCTTTTTCGAGAAAAGAAAACCCGTTTTTGAAGACAACTATCGTATCAGATATAAGTGCAGTGACGACCAATCTTTTTTGTCGAATTAAATACCAACATTGCCAATTAAACTAAGCATGGAATTCCACAACCTCAGAGAAACATGACTGACAAAACGACCGCATTTTTGAAAACGGATGACGGAGCGGCATATATTGGGAACGATTCTGCTAGGGGACCATGGTATGAAAATGCATGTCACGGAGGGCCACTAACCGCACTCATCGCCCGTGAACTGGAATCCACCAATCCACAACAACAGCTGACGCGCCAGAATATGAGCAACATTAGGCCTTTACTGTGCAGGCAACAGATAGACATCCAACAGGGAATACAACATACCTGCCACTTCATCCAGTGGCGTAATGCTTCGTGAAGCTCGGCACATCACAACCGCCCCCTCTGTAGCAGCCACTACCGTCGTTGCAAGCTCTCTCGCATTGTTTTCAGGCACACCATTTTCCAGAAATGAATTTTCTAGAAGGTCTCGCCACTGCTTATAGACTTTTTTTGCAGCATCAGCGGCTATTTCAGTCTCTTTACTTAATGGCTCCTCAATGGATGCCGCAAGCACGGTACAGCCCGCCCTGAATTCGGAACGAATGATGATATCTCGCCAGCGCCCAATAAACTGCTCTATGCCTTTGCGAGGACCTGCGATCAACGCTGACTCAAGCTGATCCGACACCTTTTCCCCCGCGTATTCCACCGCTTCCGCTACCACCTGCGGCTTGCCACCGGGAAAGTAGTGATAAGTCGAACCCAGCGGGGCCTTGGCCTCCTTTGCCAACTCTCTAATACTGGTGGCGTTCAGCCCTTTTCTACAAAGCATGTCGGCTGCAGTATCGACAAGGCGTGTCCGTGTTTTCATTGCTCAATAACCAGAGTATTCGTACTAAGAAATCGCCAACATTCTACCGCTCACCAGAACAAAACTCTACGGGACCCACTCGCGTCGAAGACACATCATGGCTAATAAGAAGCCCTCATGATCTTTCAGCATAGCTGGTGTGACAATTTCACTCGGTGGCTTTAGCTCATCAACCGCCTTGTGGTGACCTATTGACCACAATGCATGGGACAGAGTGTTGACTCAAACTATAACGATCGTTATAGTTTTTATCAGTTATACCGACTGTTATAGATTTTTTGGAGAAAATAATGAGCGAACCCAATAAAGGCCCTGGACGTGTTAGCCGCGAAGAAAGAAATGGTGTTTTTCTGATAGGACTGGATCGTGCCGGCAAACGAAATGCGTTCGATAGCGCCATGCTGCAAGACCTTGCCAAAGCTTTAGGGGAATACGAAGCGAATACTGAACTGCGTTGCGCCGTACTGTTTGCGCACGGAGACAACTTCACCGCAGGGCTGGATTTGATGGAGCTCGCCCCTCAATTGGCGGAAGGTACTTTCGGCTACGCAGAAAATACCATCGACCCATTTGGCGTAACTGCGCCACGCAGAACAAAGCCATTGATTATTGCCCTGCAAGGTATGTGTTGGACAGCAGCCATTGAAATGGCATTGAACGCGGACATAGCAATTGCCGCTGATGATGCCCGATTCTCTCAGATCGAAGTATTACGTGGTATTGCTCCTGCAGGAGGAGCGACCGTGCGCCTACCAAAAGTTGCAGGCTGGTCCGACGCCATGAAATACATGCTAACGGGCATGGAGTTCAGCGCTAATGAGGCACGAGAAATGCGGATCATCAGTGAGATTCTGCCCAAAGAACAACTGATGGATCGTGCTCTTGAGCTGGCCAACATGATCGTTAATGCGGCCCCCCTTGGTGTCAAGGCGACCATGGAATCTGCTTTAGCCGCGAGGTACGAAGGTGATGAAGCTGGATTGGCGCTACTCAACGAGCAACTTTTCGGACTGCTGAAAAGCAAAGATGTGCAAGAAGGTGTCATGGCGATGCTTGAAAAGCGCATACCGATTTTTAAAGGCCAGTAACCGCCTTGTGCTGGGAGGCCCTGGCGCCTCCCTTTTCCATTCAATATCAAAAACAATTCATAGACAGGAAAAAAAATGTCTGACACAACTATCGTGCCCAATAACAAAAACGATACCGTCCTCTCTGATATTAACGAACCTTCTGGTTGGGCCGAATACCCAATGACCAACGATGTGATATCCGGTGAACCCGACTGCAAATTCAAACTGATCCGCTCAGCAGGAGTTACCACCAAAGAGATTAAAGTGTGTTTTTTCAGTGCCGAGCCGTCTGTATTCGAATGGTATTTCAATCACGATGAGTCATTTGTACTTCTTGAAGGAAAACTATCTATGAAGATGAACGACGGATCCGCTTTCGAGGTTCTTCCTAGTCAGGCTTTATCAGTAGCCGGAGGAAGCAAAGCTGTGTGCACGGTCCTTGAACCCAGTCGAAAATTCACTGTAGTTACGGGCGGCGACAAGTAAGCCAAGGAGTTGTCATATGTCTATCGTGGTAATTATCCATATCTGTGCAATAGCCTTCTGGTTCGGTGTTGTTGGTGCTGAAACGGTAATTGAGAGAAGTCGAACCGAGACCAAAGAGCACGGTTTCTCAGTAGCGAGAAACCATTATTACATTGATATGTTTCTTGAAATACCAGCCGCACTGGTGGTCATGACCACAGGCCTTATTCTACTCTCCACAGCACACTTGGAGTCTCCCCTTTTCATGGTGAAGATTGCCGCAGGCATGTTTGCAGTGTGCATCAATCTATTCTGCGTTATTCCTGTAACAAAGCGTAAAAAGGCTGCCGATCAGAAAGAGCTTAGCGGCGTTATCGCTAATTCCAGAACAATCGACAAGGTATCGGCCTATGGCATACCCGCCGCAGTAATTGCATTGGCAATCGGAATTGCAGGCATCTAGGTAAGTACTTTTCTCGAAACACCTCTGTGATGGTACCGCCTCGACCGTTACCATCACATAAACCTCTGTATCTTTTTTCATCAACTGCCATTCAGGTTCAACCCCATGACCAATGAAGCGCAAAACACACTGCTAAAAACAGTTGCTACACAGGCACATTGCAAACCCGACCAACCGGCTTTGACATTTGTCCATATAGACAAGGGCGGTGATTACCGCTCCGAAAGCCGGTCGTATTCTGTGTTATTGAACAATGGTACCCGCCTGGCAACAGCGTTGTTATCGGCGGAAATGAATCCAGCAGACCGGTTCGCATTGTATATGCACAACCATCCTGAGTTTGTCGAGGCCATGTTGGGTGCAGAGATAACGGATACCATTTTCGTCCCCGTAGACGCGCGAGTGCGCGGCGAGAAGCTCAAGTATATGCTTGAGTTTTCTGGGTGCAGAGGAATTATCGCGGCGGATTACACATTACCAGTACTCGAACAAATATTTTCAGAGCTCCCAAGTTTAGAGTGGATTTGGGTAATAGATACCGGGGCCACCCATCAAACGAATTCAGAGATCGCCGCGAAATCAACTCCATACGACGCTATTCTAAAAGAGTCACTGCCCATATCAGAAAGTGTGATTGGGAGTAGTCATGACCAGGTAATGCAATTGCTCTTTACGTCAGGTACAACCGGCAACCCCAAAGCCGTGGAGATCACCAGATTTCGATATGGCAGCAACATGACCCAGGCCACGCATCTGGGACTATTACCAGATGATCGTCCCTATACCGGTCTGTCGCTAACCCATACCAATGCACAGATGTTAACACTTGGCATGGGGCTATACCTTGGGCTCGAAGTCATCATCAGCAGAAAATTCACGAAGTCTCATTTTTGGGACATCATCCGACATTATGAATGCACAATCTTCACACTTCTTGGTGGAATGACAACAGCAATCTACAGCGAACCACCAAGCCCAAGAGATAAAGAACACAAGGTGCGATATGTTATCAGCGCCGGAATGCCAAAACCAATCTGGAAGGATTTCAAAACCAGATTTGGTGTCGAAATTCTTGAAATATATGGCTCCACTGAAGGAGGCACGACATTAAATCCACCCAATACAGGCCCGATAGGCAGTATTGGAAAACCCCTGCCTCACCAAATAGTAGAAGTCATAGATAATGACGGTAGGATTTGTGCGCCCGGTGAACCCGGAGAGATCGTCTTCCGCAATATCAACGTCACATGCCCGGATGTCCAATACTTCAATAACCCGGAAGCATCAAATCTTAAGACACAAAACGGCTGGCTTCATATGGGAGATATTGGCTATAAAGACAAGAATGGATGGCTTTTTTTTGAATACAGAGTCGGTGGCGGGATCAGACGTAACGGCGATTTTGTTAATCCCGCCTTTGTAGAAAAAGAACTGTCAGAACTCGACTATGTAGATGACTGTTACGTCTACGGAGTGGCTCTTGAAGGAAATGCCCCCGGTGAAAAAGAGGTGGTAGCAGCGCTGGTTATTCATGACGCACACCGTTTTGTTGCAGAAGAAGTGTTTCGCTACTGCCGCGAGAAGCTCGAAGCAAACATTGTCCCATCTTTTATCCAAATCCTACCGAACATCCCGAAAACTGCTTCAGAAAAGCCAATAGAAAAGGATTTAATAGAGGATTTCTTCGGTGGCCGCAAAAGCGGATTATTCAAGTCTGATTCATTTTGATCTACCGCGGTGCGTAACCATGCTCCGCATCTCTATAGAGGAATTACAATGGTCGTTGTCAGTGTTTGGTACAAATTGAAGCCCGGGTGCCGCGAAAGCCTTATGGATGCGGTCCGCAATAATGTCGAAGCCACGAGGAAAGAACCTGGAAATATAAAGTACGAGCATTTTAAATCAGTGGAAGATGAACAAGAAATGTTTGTATTCGAAGTTTGGGAATCGAAGAAATACTTAGAGGCACATATAAACGCAGAACACTACTTAAAGTTCTCAGAGATACGAAAACCCATGCTCGCTGACAAGGACAGTTACAGATACACTATATATTCTGTTTCAGGTTCAGTCGACGGTACGAGAATTTCAACATGGTAGTGCCTAAGTCTCATATTACCGACTCGGAACTAATTGATGGGGTTAACGAGCACCACACTAAATGCCCTATCGAAATTGTTCTTGCAGTGGTGGGAGATAGATGGTCACTACTAATAATCCGCGATTGCATTAACGGTTTAACGCGGTTCAACCAGATTCAGAAGAATTTGGGAATTTCGCGAAACATTCTATCTTGTAGATTGAATCAACTTATTGAAAATAAAATTCTATATAAGTCACAATCAGCCCCAAAGAATGTTAGTAGCTATGCTCTTACAGAAAAAGGAAAAGCACTTGAAGGCTGCTTACGAGCCCTGAGCCACTGTGGAGAACACTGGGGAGCCTTGGAACTTCCCGAG
>Ga0256829_1003584_pt1 | contig 10671 bp, 9 predicted proteins | sample 131447metaG_FD_185979 | JGI IMG/M metagenome (GOLD analysis project Ga0256829, IMG submission 185979) | Hydrothermal vent microbial communities from Lau Basin, Pacific Ocean - 131-447 | ecosystem: Environmental > Aquatic > Marine > Hydrothermal vents | place: Pacific Ocean: Lau Basin | collected...
AGAAAGAAAGGCCCTCGATAGTCGCTAGGCAGGAGCAGGGCGGCTTTAAGGTCGGCATGCGGAAGCGAGCGACCATCAGCTAGGCGGAGTCCCATTTTTTGCCATTCGCTGAGCGGGCGAAGCGTTTTACCATCGACAAGGCTTAGATCGAATCTTTTGGGTAGTTTGACCTCTCGTCCCCAGTTTTCTTCTGGATGCCAGCCAAGGGCTTTGAGAAAGTGTCCCATGGAGTGAAAAATGTCGGCTTGGCTGTGCCAGAGATCGATTTGGTCATCTCCGTCGCCATCGACGGCGTATCTTAAGACATTCGTGGGCATAAATTGACACTGCCCCATCGCCCCTGCCCATGAGCCTTTCATCTCTTTAAAGGAGACATCACCTCGGTCGAGAATTTTTAGGGCGGCGATCAGCTCTTTTTGGAAAAATTTGGAGCGACGGCGGTCGTAGCTGAGGGTGGCGAGGGCTTCAATGGTGTTGAGGTTGCCCGTGTAGCCGCCATAGTTGGTTTCCAGTCCCCAGAAAGCGACGAGAAATCGTCCAGGGACACCATATTTTTGAGTGACTTGATCTAAAAGTGGGCGATATTTTTGATAGAGTTGCTGCCCTTTTTGAACTCGCCAAGGGGTGACAGCTCGGTTGAAGTAGCCCCAGAAAGTTTGGGTGAATTCGGGTTGGCGACGATCGAGTTCGATAATTTTTTGATTAAGGTGGATTTGGCTAAAGGTTTGGTTGAGCGTTTCTTCAGAAATACCTGCCGTAAGGGCTTTGGGTTTAAAGTGTTGCAGCCATTGCTGAAACCCCTGTTCAGTGGGTTGGGGTTGGGTGTCGGCTGCTTGTGCAGTGGTGAGGCAAAAGAGCAGGCTGAAGAGGGTAAAAATTCGGTAAATCATGCTGTTATTTTACTGAATTTTCAGGGAGATAGTTGGCTAATTCTTTAAGTTCAAGCAGTTAAAAAAGGTAAAATAACGGTAACGTCTCAGCTCACCCCTGAACCCCGCCACTTCTGTGTTGGAAAATGGTCATTTACGACTTGTAAACTCACATTTTCCGCCTTGAATTGATGGATTTCAGGGGCAATCTGAGCCGTTACAAATAGTCTTTTTAATCATCTTATAAATCGAGAAGTCCGTGTTTGAATGTTTTGCCACCGCCCCGAGCGGAATCAGTGAGTTGTTAAAAGAAGAGTTGACCCAGTTGGGTGCCGAAAATGTTAAAGCACAGCCTCGTGGGGTGACCTTTGAAGGGGATTTGGAGTTGCTTTATCGAGCGTGCCTTTGGTCTCGGCTGGCGAATCGGTTTTATTTGACCTTGGTGGATGCGGAGCTGAAGGATCAGGATAGCTTGCCCAAATTGGTGAAATCCATTAACTGGCAGCAACACCTTTCCGCTGACGGTTCTTTTGCGGTGAGCTTCTCAGGTAAAGGCTTGGGTATTGATCATACTCATTATGGGGCTTTGCTGATTAAAGATGGCGTGGTGGATTATTTTAATGACTATTTTGGCGAGCGCCCTTCAATCGATACCACTCATCCTGATATTCGTATTCATGGACATCTGAATCGCAATCACTTTACGCTTAGCTTGGATATGACGGGGTATAGCTTGCATCAGCGAGGCTATCGTGAGGGGCATCAGGTCGATGCGCCGTTGAAGGAGAATGTGGCGGCGGCGATTTTGATGCGTGCGCAGTGGCCTGAAATCGCTGCAGAGGGTGGCACCCTTTATGATCCAATGTGTGGTTCGGCGACCTTTTTGATTGAGGGTGCCTTTATGGCTTCAGACCGTGCGCCTGCTTTGGCGAAAGTCAATGAGATGGCGTTTTTGCATTGGAAGGGGCATGATGCGGCTCTGTGGGAAGGGCTGGTGGAAGAGGCTGAAATTCGCCATGAGAAGATGAAAGGGGAATTGCCTGCGATTTATGGTTCGGATATTTCTCACCGCTCTTTGGAGGTGGCGTATGACGCTTTGGCGGCGGCTGAGTTGGACGAGGTGGTGGAGATCAAGCAGATGTCGGTCGCGCAGGGTCGTCGATGGGGAGATTGGACGCCTGGTTTAGTGGTGACGAATCCGCCCTATGGTGAACGGCTGAGTGATGAGACGCAGGTGAAGCAGATCTATTTGCAGCTGGGGGAATTCTTACGCAATGAGTTCCAAGGTTGGCAGGCTGCGGTGTTGACTTGTCATCCTGAACTGGGGATGTATCTTGGGATTAAAGCAAAACGCAGCCATTCTTTTAATAATGGGGCGATGGAATGTAAGTTGTTGCGGTTTGAGGTGGCAGAGAAGTGGTTCCGCCAGCCCGCTTTAAAAGGCGGTTGGCAGTTACCTATGCAGGTGGTGGAGACCTTTCCTGATTTGGTCGAGTCGGAAGGGGCGATCATGGTCGCCAACCGTATCAAAAAGAATTTGAAGCGTTTGAAGTCTTGGGTGAAGCAACAGCAGATTCATGCTTATCGAGTGTATGATGCGGATCTGCCTGAGTATGCATTGGCGATTGATTTTTATCAAACCTTGGAGCAGGGTAACTGGTTGGTCATCAATGAGTATGCGGCACCGAAGACGGTGAATCCTGCGAAGGCCAAAAAACGCTTGTATGAAGCCTTGGCAGGATTGGATCGGGTGTTTGTCGGTGATGATGAGGTACCTAGAACACAAAGAGTGTATAAGGTGCGTGAGCGACAAAAAGGCAGCGCACAGTATGAGAAGCAGGCGGAAGAGCAGCAGTTTTATACCATTATTGAAAATGGTACCAAGATTCGAGTGAATTTTACCGATTACCTAGATACGGGGATTTTTTTGGATCACCGTTCAGTCAGGCAGTTTGTAGCGGATTTGGCTAAAGGTAAGTCGTTATTAAACCTATTCTGTTACACCGCCACCGCAACGGTAGAGGCAGTCGTTCAGGGATGTAAAAAAAGTTTGAGTTTGGATTTGTCAAAAACCTATCTCTATTGGGCGCAGCATAATTTTTGGGCGAATAAAATCTCTGAAGCACAGCACCGCTTGCAACAAGAAGATGTGCTGAAGTGGCTGACAACGGAATCGGTGGCCCCCAGTGAGCAGTTTGATGTGATTTTCTTAGATCCCCCGAGCTTTTCTACTTCCAAGCGGATGGATGATGTGCTGGATGTACAGCGAGATCATGTGCGGTTGATTGAGCAGGCCGCTGCTCTGTTAAAGCCTGCGGGGACTTTAATTTTTTCCACTAATCTGCGGAAGTTTAAGTTAGACCAAGCGGCATTGTCGGAACGGTTTCAACTGGAAGATTTAACCCGAAAAACTTTGCCAAAAGATTTTCAGCGCAACCCGAAAATTCATCAGGTTTGGCAGATTAAAGCGAAATAGGGATGTTTGTATGCTAAATATCAATCGGTTTCAGAGTATGGTGGGGATTTCTGAAGATGAGCAAGCATTGATGCTTGAATATGGTCAGAAAACCATGGAGTTTAAAGATGATTTTATTGAAGATCTGAAGGGTTGGCTAAGGGATCATCAAATTGATTGTCAGTTAGATAATTTAGATGAAGCTTTGACGGCTTTATTTATGGTGACTATCAACCATATGCAATTTGAGGATTTTTATGGGCAGGTTTATCCACTGGCGGTGAAATGGTATCAAAGTGGGATGACGCAGACAGAGGTGGTTCTGTTATTAAGTCGAATCCGACAGTTTTTAATTGCCAAAAGTGAAGAGATGGGGGTGATTGAGTTGGCACATGGCTATTGTCATGTGGTGGATTTAGTGACCTCTATTTTTAATACGGTGTATCTCTTGATGGAAGAGGTAAGGCGGATCAAAAGTGTTGTTCAAGGCGAGTTAAAACGATTTGAACGGAGTTTTCATCTATTGGGGTTGAAGTTGCCTAAGTCACAGGTCAAGCCTTATGTTGATCATCAAATGTGGAAAATTTCAGTTCTCAAATTGGCAATGGGCACCAAAACGCCTGAGCAGTTAAACTTTTCAAAGGATGCTCAGCAGTGTTCTTTGGGTCAATGGTTGAATGCAGGAGGGCTGGAAAAGGTACCTGCCAACCAAAGAGAATACTTTTTAGAAGCACATCAGCGAGTGCATGAGTTAGGGAGTCGGGCATTAGATGATGCTGCTAGTCATCATCCAGAACATATTTTAAATTATTTCACACAGTTGGAATTGGCTTCCGATGAGTTATCATTGGTGTTGTTGAATTTAATTGAAGATGAATTTATCCATTTGGCCACTTCGGATCACCTCACAGGTTTGCCTAATCGTCGTTCGTTTGATATGGAGTTTCATCGCCAATTAGCATTTGCTCAGCGGCATCAAATGTGGGTAGGTTTGGTGATTGTTGATATTGACCACTTTAAGCAGATTAACGATACCTATGGCCATTTGATTGGCGATAAGGTGTTGAAGCGATTGGCACAAGTGATGAGTGAAGCGGCGAGAACGGAAGAGCTACCCTTCCGATGGGGAGGTGAAGAGTTTGCTCTGCTCACCATGGATTATCAGCCAGGAGGCGCTGAGGCTTTGGCAGAACGGATTCGTCAAAGTGTAGAAGAGACGATTTTCTGTGAGGATGAGAAAACACCTTTGCATGTGACAATTAGTGCAGGCTCCCTCTGCTTTAAACTGCCTTTGAAGATACCCACGCATGAGATTTTTGCGAAGGTGGATAAGTTGCTTTATCAGGCGAAGGAGGCAGGCAGAAATCGAGTCATCCATCAAACAATTTATCAAGATCAGGAGATTTAAGTGGAACAGTCCATTGAATTTGATGAGGATTTAATTAAACGGTATAACCAGACAGGTCCTCGTTATACTTCCTATCCCACTGCGGTACAGTTTGAAGAGCAGTTTGGGATTGAAGATTATCAGCAGGCGGCGGCACGGAGTAACGAAAGTGACCGCAATCTTTCGCTCTATTTTCATATTCCATTTTGTGACACCATCTGCTTTTTTTGTGCCTGTAATAAGGTGTGGACAAGAGATCGTTCAAAAACGACTCCCTATTTAGAGAGGTTGTTTAAAGAGATTGAGATGCAGTCTGCATTGTATGATTCAAATAGGAAAGTGGATCAATTGCATTGGGGGGGTGGCACGCCGACCTTTATCAATATGGATGAGATGCGGCAGCTGATGGAAAAAACGCGCCAGCATTTTAATCTGCATGACGATGATTCGGGTGAGTATTCTATTGAGATTGATCCAAGAGAGGCCACTAGAGAGTCTGTGCTACTTTTAAGAGAACTCGGTTTTAATCGCATGAGCTTAGGGGTGCAGGATTTTAATCCGAAGGTACAGCAAGCAGTGAATCGGATTCAGACGGAAGAAGAAACTTTTACCGTATTAGAAGCTGCTCGAGAAGCAGGTTTTATGTCAGTCAATGTGGATTTGATTTATGGCTTACCTTTTCAAACAGAGCAGAGTTTTTTAAAGACACTGGATCGTGTGCTACAAGCTAAACCCGATCGTTTCTCGGTGTTTAATTATGCGCATATGCCAAGTATGTTCCCCGCTCAAAAACGGATGAATGAGGCGGATATGCCTAGTCCTGATGAGAAATTAAGGATTCTGCACAGCACAACCGAACGCTTATTGGAAGCAGGCTATGTCTATATCGGTATGGATCATTTTGCCAAGCCTGATGATGAATTAGCGGTGGCGCAGCGACAAGGGTCGCTATATCGAAATTTTCAAGGGTATGCGACTCATGCTGAGTGTGATTTGGTAGGCATGGGCGCGACTGCTATTTCATTGGTTGACAATACCTATGCCCAGAATTACAAAAGCTTGGAAGACTATTATGCAGCCATTGATGCAGGGCATTTAGCAACTTGGCGTGGTGTCTGGCTGACAGAAGATGATGAATTGCGCAGAGATGTCATTACGCAGTTGATTTGTCACTTTGCATTGGATTTTGTAGAGATGGAAATGAAGTGGGGGATTGTCTTTAAAGAATATTTTGCTGAAGCGTTAGAGAAGTTAACACCCATGGTTGAGGATGGGCTAGTTATTTTGCAAGATGATCGTCTTCAGGTGACGCCAAAAGGGCGGTTGCTGATTCGAAATATCTGTATGCCGTTTGATGCTTATTTAAAGCCAGGTGTGGAAAACCGTTTTTCAAAGGTAATCTAATGGGTATGGCATAGCTTAGTAATGTGCTATTTATTGATAGGTTGAGAAAATATAACTCCTCAGTTGACATCGTAACTGTTCAGATTGCTCCTGAAATTCGTCAATTCAAGGCGGAATGTTCGTTCCGTAAATGACCATTTTCCAACGCAGAAGTGGCGGATTTCAGGGGCGAGCTGCGGAGTTACAAGATGGCAATAAAAAACCCAGCATTTGCTGGGTTTAGTTTTATGTGTCATGCTAATAAGAAAGCATTATTCACGATAGGCTGGTCCATCAATAGGTAAGCCGTTTGAGATATAAGCTTCAAAGAACTCAAGATTACGATACTCTGGACTCTGTGCTTTGAATGGCTTCAAACGCATATTCTTTTGACAGCCTGTAAAGCGACGGTGTAAAGTCCCCAACGCTTGCCATTTAGCACGGAATACTGGGAAACCGGTAGTGTGTCCTAGGTTAGGAGACAAAATGTTGGCACGCGCACGACGACCCGCATTGTAAGTGTGACATTTTGCACAAGACAAGTTAAGTTGTCCCATTGGTGTCATGTACATCTTACGACCTGCTTCATAGGCTTTTCTGGCGCCTTCGCTGTTGATTTTGACATTGATCTTTTGTCCACGCGCATTATAGGCATAGTAGGCACTTAGTTGAGCAATTGGCCCTTTCTTCCATTTGAATGGTTTAAGACCTGCTGCAGTACGACACTCGTTGATCGCACTTTCTAATGTTTGGACACGGTGCTTTGATTCTTCATAGTAAGGGTATTTCACACGTACTTTTGAAACATCAGAACCAAAACATTTGTCATAGACGGCTTTATCTTTTTCATAAAGCGCTTCACCTGCATCAATGGCATCAAGGTAGGGAGGGAACTCCTCCACTGACTCGTATTGCGCCATCTTATCAGCTGAATAGTTATAAGCACCCATATGATAGTCTTCAAACTTAATATTGGGATTTTTTTTCATAAAGAAATTAACCAACTCTTGTCGGTCTTTTTCGGGATCAACGGCAGCATAGGTTGCAGTGGCTGCTGTTGCTGTTACGCCAAGTGATAGGGCGATAAGCAGTGCTTTTTTCATTTTAATTCCTCCATCTGAGAGCTGTCAGATTTTATTATTTTTGTAGAGGTGAACAGCCTGCCAAGTTTGATTTGGCAGGCTTTTAGATATTTAGCTTATTTTAGTTTAAGCTTTTTAGAACCAGTTTCACCAGTGTTATCATGAAGAACCAATTCTACAGTATCGCCTTTGTTGGCTTTTAGTTTAACAGCCACATATGGGTTAGCAGAAACTGCACCTGACCATTGGGCATCAATGGCTTTTGTTCCGTTTAGTTTAACTTCAACTAAATCGATATATTTAGCAGGATAGTTTTTACCAGTTTTTTTATTTTTACGAAGTCCAGACTCCATAGGGTGCTTAATTAAAGCTTTAACTTCAGCAACACCGCCACGAACTTTTCCACGCATTCTGATTTTAATTGACATGTTATTTCCTTCTTAAAAATTAGTTATATCGTAATGACTCAGTGAGTTAATGAGGATTAACCTCCACATCCACCGATGGTTACTTTAACTTGTTGTTGAGCTTTGAGAAGTTTGCCACCTGCTTTAGCAACAGCAATCACATTCATGGTTTTACCCATTTTGATACGAGTAGAAACATAACCAAGCGCTGGACCAGAGAAGTTGTATGCACATACCAATGCAGTTGGGTTTTTGTCAGCAAGGATAGCGATAGACTCAACACCAGAGATGCTAGTGGCATCAACAGTCACAGGAGTAACCGCACCGTTTTCAGCAATGGCTGGCGCTTTAAGGTGAATATCGCCTGAGTCAGTTGTGGCAGAAGTTCCGAAAAGCGCTTTAAGTGCATCATCGGTAGCTTTTGCTTTAAAAGCAGTTTTGTTCCACTCTGCAGCAAGAACGGTGCTTGGCACTAGAAGACCAGCGTTAACTGCAACAGCAGCTGCACCAGTGGCTAGGGTACCTTTAAGGAAAGATCTACGTTTCATAAGGTTAATACTCCCGGTTAGGTTATGGTTTGTAATTAAATTTTAGGTTGTGAAAATTATAAAGTATAGATGTAATCTACAATTTTCTGGATTTGTTCATCTGACAAAATAGCGTGCTCACCAAATGGAGGCATCATGCTGATGTCTTTTGGTACGCGTGCTTTTTTGCCATAAACAATGTCATAAAGCTCTTGTTTACCTGCTTTACCAGGGAAACGGGCTTTCATTGCAATCAATGCTGGACCGATATTTCCTGCTAACTTTCCACCTTTAATTGCGTGGCATGCTAAGCAGTTACCTTTGGAACGGTTAAAAGCCAACTTTTTCCCCTCTTCTAATGCTTTTGCAGTGGGTTCTGCCGCCATGGTGGTTGCAGGTGATGCTGCGATAAAAGCAGTAGAGAGTGCCAAAGCAGTACAAATTTGCTTTACTTTAAATTTTAACATTTTTCTCCTCCTAAAGAGTCTTACGACATTCCCTGTTTAGTTTTTATCTGGGATGATGTTATTGGAGCCAATCAATTTGCTCTTAGGCAGTAAGCTTACTCACCTGCCACAAAAAGGCAAGTTTTTTGCATTAAAACTGCAATAGAAAAATTTATGGTATTCATATGATTTTTTATGAGGTTATCGGTTTTCTGATATGTCGAGTTGATTTACTTGATGAATTTCTTCAGTTTTTGAAGGTTTGATGGATTTTTCTATAGCTTTCTTAATTTCAGAGTGACTGGTTGGTTGGGTTTTCAGCTGTTCTTTAACCTTGGTGATCAAGATCTCATATTTTTTTAGGTCTCCTATACTTTTGCTGACCATCGCTTGGTAGTAAGTCGAGGCGAGATTGTCGTGTAAGCGTCCATAGAGTTCAGATAGTTTTTGATATACCAGTGTTGGTGTGTTCGTTTGTTGATGCGCAAGCAGGAGTTCAATGGCTTTTGGTGCCTGTTGGTGAGTGTCAAGAAATTGTGCATATCGATAGACAATAGCTCCATTATGAGGGTAGAGGTCTACCAGAAACTTGAACTGTTGTTCTGCCAGAACCTTTTTGCCCGTCGCATCCAGTATACGAGCATAGAGCAGTTGAACCATTTTGGCATGGGGGTGTTGGTTGATAAATTGTTTTAAGCAACTTGAGTTGGGTTTTCCTGTTTTTGGGGGGAGTTGTTCGAGCCATGTAAGGTTTTTTTGATAACAGGATTCGATACTATGTTGTGGGAACTTGAGCGGTGGGGTGGTAGTATTCACAGTAAGTGTGATTTGTAGCAGGTGTAGAGTGAAAGAGGGGGTATTGTGATGTTTTGGAAGTTGTTGAGCACGATTTTCTGCTTCTGCCAAGCGGTGTTGTGTGACAGGGTGGGTGCTGAGGATTTCGGGTGGCGTTGGACTCAGTCTGGCTTCATCTTGTAATTTTCCAAAAAATTGTGCCATGGCTTCTGGGTTGTAGCCAGCTTGGCTAAGATACTGCATGCCAATACTGTCTGCTTCGGTTTCGTGTGCGCGAGACTGTTTGAGCTGCTCTTGAAGGTTGAGCCCTGTGCCGCCGAGATAAACGGCAAAGCCCGCAGAGGGGTTTTGGCTGCCGATAAGTAGAGCTGCTAAAAGGTTGGCGAAGCCAGCGAGGGTGTATTTGGATTGTTGTTTAAGGGTTCGAGAGAGATGGTGTTGGGTGACATGGGCAACTTCATGAGCGATGACAGCTGCCAATTCATCCTCGGTATCGGTTTTGAGAATCAGCCCTGTGTGGATGCCAATCACGCCGTTTGGGCCGGCAAAAGCATTGATGGAGGGAAGGTCGATTAAATAAAAAGTAAAAGGGCGGGGAGGTTGAACTTGTTGTGTAATATGCTGAGCAATTTCTCTTATTAGGCTTAATGCTTCAGGGGTTTCTACTAAGGGGTACTGTTGGTGCAGGATCGCTGAAAATTGGTTGCCAAGCTTTTTCTCAGTGATGGCATCATATTCTATTAAATCAGGTGCACCGAGGTCGGGCAAGTTAGACGCCTGAGCGTGTAAAGAAAGAATCAGGATGAAAAGGAGGGAGATTGTATTACGCATAGGTGGGTTTTTGCTAGAATGGGTAAATTGTTGTAAAGGATATGATAGCCTGTTGAGCGAAAAAATGTATGAAGAGATATTAGATGTGTCGGCTTTACCTTGCCCCATGCCGATTATTAAATTGAAACAGAAGTTGACCCAATGGCACTGTGAAGGTGTGACAGGACAGATTCGATTATTGGTTTCAGATAAAGGGGCACTTAAGGACATTCCTGCCTTTTGCCAGCAGCAAGGGCTTTTATTGGTCGAGGTAAGAGAGGGATGTGTCCCAATGGAATTTGTGATAAGGAGTGAAGCGTGAAGCATAAAAACATGTACAGACCATTAACGAAAGCGATTTTGCCGGTAGCTGGGTTGGGGACCAGATTTTTGCCTGCGACTAAAGCCATTCCAAAAGAGATGTTGACCGTTGTCGATAAGCCTTTGATTCAGTATATTGTTCAAGAGGCAGCAGAGGCGGGGATTACCGATATTATTTTGGTGACACAC
>Ga0256829_1003585_pt1 | contig 10671 bp, 12 predicted proteins | sample 131447metaG_FD_185979 | JGI IMG/M metagenome (GOLD analysis project Ga0256829, IMG submission 185979) | Hydrothermal vent microbial communities from Lau Basin, Pacific Ocean - 131-447 | ecosystem: Environmental > Aquatic > Marine > Hydrothermal vents | place: Pacific Ocean: Lau Basin | collected...
GCCCGTCAGAGCCAGGCGCGGGATGGTCAACATCAACCCTGCGATACTTTCCACAATACCCGTGACGCCAAGCAGGTCGGGCGAAAGGCCCAGAGCCTCAAACCGGGCAACCTGTGTCGGAAAGGCAAAAATTTTACCGACACCGTTATAAAAAAATATAATCGCCAGAATAAGACTTAGTATCCAGATAACAAATTCTATAAATCGATCCCCGTTCATATCATCTCGCCTTTCACTTTATGGAAACTGCTGTTTGCTGGCGGCGATAATGACGGTGAGAAACACTTTCCCCGCCACAGGTGACACGTCGCGCCAGCCGCCCTGCCCGACGCCGTAATCCCGCCGGTCAAGGGTCATCCGGCCCTTGACCCGGGCATGTCTGTCGTCATATTCCGTCAGGGTGAAATATAATGTCTCGGGCCGGGTAACATCACGCAGGGTAAGGTTCCCCGTTACCCGATATTTGTTGCCGCCGAGAGATTTAAAATCCTGCCCGACAAAATGGGCCGTCGGATAATGTGCCACATCAAACCAGTTGTCTTTTTTAAGGTTTTTCGCCACATCATCATAGGAAGCCTCGATTTGGTTCAGGTCGATAGAAACCTCGACATTGCTTTCCGGCAGATTTTCAGGATCAAAGTGGATAAGCGTGGAAAAGCTGGTAAATTCCCCCTCTGCCGGGCTATTCTCAATGGCGACGGAAAAACGGATGCTGCTTTGCGCCGCATCAAGCTGCCATTCTCTAACCTCCCCCTGCGCCCCTGCGCCAAAAGGCCATATAACAAGCCAGATGATGAGGGGGAAATATTTCACTTCGGTTTGGCAGGCCGGAGGGACATCCGGTCCAGCACATCATCCTTCCTGACATAATGATGAAACAGGGCCGCCGCCACATGGATGGCAAACGCCACAATCAGCAAAGCCGCCGTTGTTTCATGAGCCTCTTCAAAGAATTTTCCCAAAACCTTGTCCTTGTCAACAAGGGCCGGAAGGGCAAGCCCGAAAAATTTAACCGGATGCGCCCCGTAAGAACTCAGCAGCCAGCCGAACAGTGGCTGGGCAAACAACAGCAGATAGAGCAGCATATGCATTGCATGGGCGCTCAAACGTTCAATCCGGCTCATGGCATCGGGCATTTTCGGCACCGGATTAATCATGCGCCAGCCAAGCCGGAGCGTCACCAGAAGGAGAATCAATATGCCGAATGACTTGTGAAGATCAAACAGGCCAAGTTTATAGCCCAACTGGTCCGGCGTATCTGACGGCAGGTCAGCCATATAATAGCCAACCGCGACCAACCCGACAAGAATCAGGAACATGCCCCAGTGAAAGGCCTTGGCGATGCTGCCATATGAAGTATCGGTATTTTTTACGGTCATTTTACACACTCTCTACGGTTATATTTACGGATTGATCAAGGCCTCTGCCTCAATCCTGATTATGACATTATCCCCGATAAAGGGCAAATAATGCCCCATCCCCCAGCGCGACCGCCTAAATGTCGTCTTTACTGAATAGCCGGTCCGCATAATATTCTGCTGAATATCCATCGCCCGTTTATTCAGCCGCACTTTCAGGGTCAGCGGACGGGTTTGCCCGTGAAGGGTAAAATCCCCCTCGACTTTGGCCTGATTATCTTCGAGCAGCGTGACTTTTTTGCTGATAAATGTCGCGGTTGGATATTTTTCCACATCAAGGAATTCAGCACTTTTGATTTTGGCATCAAATTTCTCTGATCCGGTCATAAGGCTTGCCGTATTTATGGTAATACGGACCGAGCTTAGCTCCGGCTGGTCAAAATCCAGAATAATCTGACCGTCATAATCCATAAACTGGCCCATGGAACTGGAAAATCCGATATGGCTGACAAACCACATGATATTGGTGTGGGCCTTGTCAAAATGATAGCTTTCCCGGCCCGTAACCCTGTCCTGCGCCAACGCCATACAGGGACTGGCCAGCAGGATGAACATACACAGGAATTTTCTGGTCATTTAGCCTAATTCCGTCGTTTGAATTTATCCTTCAGGCTGGTGATATTGGTCAGCAGCCATACCGGCACGACGATAATTGCCCCGAGCAAAACATATTTTCCGCCCCATGTGACAAGCCGGAGGGCCGCATGGTAAAGCCGGGCCACGGTGTCTGGAATATCATGAACAAGGTCCGCCGGGCTGATATTGAAATAATCCAGCCCCAACCCGACCAGAAGTGAGGCAAGTACCAGTTTCCAGACGAGCTTTAATGTCGTTTTATTCACCGGTTTCTCCTGGTAGTTTTTCCTGTGGCTCTTGTGATTTTTTGCGCTTTTGCTGTTTGGCAAATATTTCTTCTTCCATATCAAAGCGTAATTTCCGTACGATTGATTCCACAGCAAATTTTTCGTTTTTGGTCAATATTCTGGAGGCAGATAAAAGCGCCAGCCGGTTCAGGGCTTTCTGATAGTCCTGTTTCTGTGCCGCCCGGATAATTTCCGCTACCTGCTGTCGGGTTTCCGGGCTTTCATCACGGAAACTCTGCACCAGACGTTCCTCAATGGTAATCTTGCGACTGTCATCGGGCTTTTCACATGCCGTAAGCGCCAGAGCGACGATAATAGCTGAAACCAACCTTGTCTTTTTCCCAAACATCCTTAACCAACCCGTCCGTTTGCGATTATTTATCCGGACAGGATAAGCAAAAAACAAATAAAAAACAATCCCCCCGGCGATCAACTGATAATCATCTGACGCCGGGACGGCGGCAAGGCCGGTTTCTGCTATATATGTTTGCGGCTCTGAACCACCCGGTAGCGGTTGGAAACATAGGCGGTATCGGACAGGGCCGCATTGGCCGCCGGGTTGCAGCCTGTGGCGTGAAAATCACTGAAAGCCGCCGTCTGATTGACATAAACTCCACCGGTCAGGTTAAAGGAAACCGCCACCCCGGCCCGGCAGGCAACCTCCTCTGCCCGGTCGAGAATATCCTCTGACGTGGAATAGATGCCAAAGCTGATCGCCCCGTGATTTTTAACGCTGTTTTCCACAATATTCAGGCTGTCTTCGGTATTTTTTGTCGGCACGACAAATGAAATCGGCCCGAACAGCTCTGCTGTATAAGACGCCTCATCGGTGGCTTTCAGCATCAGCGGCGTCTGAATGGTCGCCGCATCGAACCCGGCCATCGGCACCGCCCGCGAGGCAAGGATAACATTGTCCCCCGCGCCATATTCGCCAATCCGGTCAAATGTCGCCTTGCTCTGAATCGCGCCGAGGATAGCCGCCGCACGCTCGTCATCACCGTTAAGCTTTTCCACCCCGGTCTTCAGGGCATCGACAACCTCGTCAAAGCTCTTGTGTCCGCCTTCGGTATCAATGCCGCCTTCGGGAATGAAGATATTCTGCGGCGTGGTACACATCTGCCCGGAATAGAGGCTGAGGGTAAAGGCAAGATTGCCGACCATGCCACGGAAATTATCGGTGCTGTCGATGATAACGCAATTGACCCCGGCTTTTTCGGTATAGACCTGTGCCTGTGTGGCATTCTGCTCAAGCCAGTTGCCAAAGGCGGTACTGCCGGTAAAATCAATCAGCTTCACTTCAGGACGCAGGGCCAGCTCTTTGGCCAGCGGCGCCTCGGCACTGTCCGCCGCAAGGGTCACTATATTCGGGTTAAATCCCTGTTCCGCCAGCACGTCCCGGCAGATTTCAACCGAAATCGCCAGCGGCAGAATTGCCCCGGGATGGGGCTTGACAATCACCGCATTGCCGGTCACCAGACTGGCGAATAACCCCGGATAGCTGTTCCATGTCGGGAAGGTTGAGCAGCCGATAACCAGGCCAATGCCACGCGGCACCACGGTGAAATGCTTTTCCATGACGATCGGGTCACGCTTGCCCTGCGGCTTTTCCCAGCGTGCAACCGCCGGGGTGCGGGTCATGTCTTCATAGGCATAGACCACGGCTTCCAGTCCCCGGTCCTGGGCGTGGGGGCCACCGGCCTGAAAGGCCATCATAAAGGCCTGCCCGGTGGTATGCATGACCGCAAAGCCGATCTCGAAACTGCGCTTGTTGATCCGGTCAAGGATTTCCAGACAAATGCCGGTCCGGGTCTCAATCGACGCCTTTGCCCAGTCGCCGCGAATTTCCTCAACCCCGGCAACCAGTGCCGCGACGTCCTCTTGCGGATAAGTCACGCCAAGGTCAAAACCATAGGGGGATTTCTCGGCCCCGATGCGACCGGTAATGCCGGGCTGGTCAAGATCAAAATCCTTGTTCAGGCGGGATTTAAACGCCGCCTCGCCATCCTTGCTGGCTGTTTCGCCATATACGCGGGGGCTTGGGCTTTCGGGATAGGCGGTCCAGTATTGCCGGGTCCGGCTGGCCTTTATGCCCCCGTCAAGAGTTTCCCGGTGACGTTCAAAGTAAGAAGACTGTGACATTTTCTCTCTCTCCTGCTAGATTCTGGCAATATTTCAGGACTCTTGTTTAACATATATATTGACGAAGCCCCATCTATTTGTAATTAATAGACCGGGCGGTTGGTTAATTCAAGTTAAATAGCTTAAATAATTTGCCCGTGGCTATGATATAGTGCAGAAAAGGCGAATAATACAGGTGCAAAATATGTCTTACAGCAATATTGACTTTAATATCACCAATGGTCTGGCGACCCTGACCCTGAACCGGCCCGACAGCCTCAACAGCTTTACCACTGAAATGCATGAGGAAGTCAGGGACGCCATGAGCCGGGTGGAGAAGGAGGCAACTTTGCGCTGTCTGCTGCTGACCGGTAATGGCCGGGGATTTTGCGCCGGACAGGATTTGAATGACCGGGCGGTAAAACCCGGGGCCGAACGGCGTGACCTGTCCGAATCGGTTGATGAAAATTACAACCCGCTGATCAAACGGCTGGCGGCGCTGCCGATGCCGGTGATCTGTGCGGTGAACGGGGTGGCTGCCGGGGCCGGGGCCAATCTCGCTCTGGCCTGCGATATGGTCTTTGCCGCACGGTCGGCAAAATTCATTCAGGTCTTCTGCAAGATCGGGTTGATCCCCGACAGTGGCGGCACCTATAACCTGCCGCGCAATATCGGCACGGCACGGGCCATGGGCCTTGCCCTGACCGGGGACGCCATCAGCGCCGAACAGGCCGAACAATGGGGCATGATCTGGAAAATGGTTGACGATGATCAGTTGATGGATGTTGCCGTGAAACAGGCCAGACATTTCACCTCTCAGCCGACCCTCGGCCTGTCGCTGATCAAGCGCGCCATCCGGGCGAGCTTTGACCATGACCTTGACGGGCAGTTGCGGCTTGAAAGCACCTGTCAGAAACAGGCCGGATTCTCCGACGATTATCAGGAAGGGGTCGCCGCCTTTCTCGAAAAACGCCGCCCTGCCTTTACCGGCAAATAAAGGATAATGATTTATGACTGCACTTGAGACCACAAAAGCTGTTGCCGTAATCGGCGCCGGAACCATGGGCGCCGGAATTGTCCAGGTTGCCGCCACTGCCGGCCATGATGTCTATCTCTTTGATACATCCGGGGAGGCCATTGAGCGCGGCATGGCGCAGATTGAGAAATTTCTTGGCCGCTCTGTCGCCAAGGGCCGGATGGATGATGAAGCGCGCATCGCCATCCTCGGGCGCATTCACCCTTGCCATGCCCTGCAGGACCTCGCCCCGGCACAGCTGGTTATTGAGGCCATCATTGAAAATCCCGAAATCAAGCGATCCGTCTTCAGCCAGCTGGAGGATATTCTGGCTGACGATGCCATTCTGGCCTCCAATACCTCGTCCATATCAATCACTGAAATAGCCGCCGGACTGAAACGTCCGGAGCGCATGGTCGGCATGCATTTCTTCAACCCGGCACCGATTATGAAACTGGTAGAAATCATACGCGGGCTTGAGAGCGACAAACAGGTTGCCGAAACCGTCTTTGATACCGCCGCCGCCTGGGGCAAGAAGGCGGTTCATGCCAAATCAACCCCGGGCTTTATCGTCAACCGGGTGGCGCGGCCCTTCTATTCCGAAGCGCTGCGGATTTTGCAGGAGGGCGGGGCCGATATTCCAACCATCGACAGCTGTATCCGCGAGGCCGGCGGCTTTCGCATGGGGCCGTTCGAGCTGATGGACCTGATCGGCAATGACATCAATTTTTCGGTGACCAAATCGGTCTATAACGCCTATTTTCAGGAACCGCGCTACCGCCCGTCACTGATACAGCAGGAACAGGTCGCCGCCGGGCGCTTTGGCCGGAAATCAGGCCACGGCTATTATGATTACCGCAATGGGGCCACCACTCCCGAACCTCATACCGCAGAACCCGCCCCGGCCCCGGCAACAGTCACCCAGATCGGCGACAATCCCCTGCTTGAGCCTCTGGTCACTCTGGCAAAAAAAGCCGGAATTACGGTAAAGAAGGAAAATTCGAACGAGCTGTCGGGCTTTATGATTGATGATGTGCTACTTGTGCTGTCAGACGGGGTGACGGCCTCGGAACTGACCGGGTATCTCGAACAGCCGGTTGTGGTTTTTGACCTCGCCCTTGATTACCGGGCCGCCTCCCGCATCGCCATCGCCCGGGGCGATCAGCTGTCGGATGATGACCTCGCCCGGGCCACCGGTTTCCTTCAGGCTCTGGGCAAGAAAGTTTCCGTCATCAATGACTGCCCCGGCCTGATCGTTATGCGTATCGTCGCCATGCTGGCCAATGAGGGCTGCGACGCGGTCTATCAGGGGGTGACCGGCCCCGAAGGGGTCGATACCGCCATGGTCAACGGGGTTAATTACCCCAAGGGACCGATCGGCTGGGCACAGGACATCGGTCTTGACCATATTTTCAATGTTCTGGATGCCCTGCATAATTTCTATGGAGAGGAACGCTACCGGACCTCACCGCTGCTCCGACGGGCGGTAACAACTGAAAGTGACCTGCTATGAGTGAAAAAACAGCCCGGGAAATCGCCGGAATTTTCAATGAAAGACAGACGCTGGACAAGCTGCTCGATATTGAATTTGTCTCTATCGGGCCGGGGTCGGCGGTGATGAAAATGACCGTTACCAAAGATATGATGAATGTGTATGGCAGCACCCATGGCGGCGCAGTATTCGCGCTGGCCGATGCGGTATTTGCCTATGCCTGCAACAGCCGCAATGTCGTCTCGGTGGCCTCGGGCTGCTCGATCGACTATCTCGCCCCGTCCTTCCCGGGTGATGTCCTCACCGCATCGGGGAAATTTCAGGGCGGGCGGGGCCGGCAGGGCATATATGACGTTATGATCACCAACCAGAAAGGCCAGCTGATTGCCACCTTTCGCGGCAAATCGCACGGGACAAAAGAACAAGTTTTAGGAGAAGATTCATGAAAGACGCTTTTATCTGTGATGCCATCCGCACCCCGATTGGCCGTTATGGCGGCGCTTTATCCTCCGTGCGCCCTGACGACCTCGGGGCCATTCCGCTCAAGGCGCTGATAGAGCGCAACCCGGATGTGGACTGGGAGAAAACCGATGACCTGATTATGGGCTGTGCCAATCAGGCCGGGGAAGACAACCGTAATGTGGCGCGTATGTGCGCCCTGCTCGCCGGGCTGCCGGTTTCAGTTCCGGGCACCACCGTCAACCGGTTATGCGGCTCCGGCATGGACGCCACCGGCATTGCCGCCCGCGCCATCAAGGCGGGCGAGGCGGAGCTTGTGATCTCGGGCGGGGTTGAGAGCATGTCACGCGCCCCGTTCGTTACGGGCAAGGCGGAAACGGCCTTTTCCCGCAAGGTTGACAGCTATGACACCACCATCGGCTGGCGTTTTGTCAACCGGCTGATGAAGCAGCAATATGGCGTTGACAGCATGCCGGAAACTGCTGAAAATGTGGCAGAGGATTTTAATATCAGCCGCGCGGATCAGGATTTATTCGCCTTGCGCTCGCAGCAGAAAACCGCCGCCGCCCAGAAAGCCGGGCATTTCGATGACGAAATCATTCCGGTGACGATTCCCCGGCGCAAGGGGGAGCCTGAAATTGTCACCCGTGACGAGCATCCGCGCCCTGACACGACACTGGAGATCCTCGCCAAATTGCGGGCGCCGTTCCGGGCGGGCGGCTCGGTGACGGCGGGCAGTGCGTCGGGCGTCAATGACGGGGCCTGCGCCCTGCTGCTGGCCTCGGGCGGGGCGGCGGCAAAATATAACCTCGTCCCGAAAGCCCGGGTGGTCGGCATAGCCGCCGCTGGCGTGCCGCCGCGCATTATGGGCTTTGGCCCGTCACCCGCAACCAGAAAACTGCTGGCGCGGACCGGCCTCAGCCTTGATCAGATGGATGTGATCGAACTTAACGAGGCCTTCAGCTCCCAGAGCCTTGCGGTGATGCGCGACCTTGGCCTTGCCGATGATGAGGAGCGGGTCAACCCGAACGGCGGCGCGATTGCCCTTGGCCACCCGCTCGGCATGAGCGGGGCAAGGCTGGTGACGACGGCGATGTATGAGCTTCACCGGCGCGGTGGCCGCTACGCACTCTGTACCATGTGCATCGGCGTCGGGCAAGGAATCGCCATGATCATTGAACGGGTGTGAGGGCGGCTCTCAATTTGTTAATTCATCCAATAGCCGCCGGATATTGCCAATAACGCCTTCACCATAATTTAATTTACATTTAATATCGTGAAACAGGATCAAATGAATCATAATTAAATTAATGAACCGGGCCTGCCCGGCATGTAATCCTGCAACTATCGGGGCAAGAAAATGATCAGAATTTTCAGCATCCTGATAGATACCATCAATGATAGCCAGTAGCTTATCCTTTTTAAAATCACAGCTTGAGCATAACATGATACAAAGGTCAAAACCGGGAATATCAATTATTCCATAATCTTCCCAGTCAAAAATAATTATACCGCGCTCAGTCTTGCCAACATTATTTATGGCCAGATCACCATGTTGAGGGATAGCAGGCATTGTCAATAAAAAGGCTTCCCATTCTCTGTCTTTCATTATTTTCTTATATTTGTGCTGGAGGCCTTCCGGCAAAATCTCTATGGCCCGGGCTAAAATCCTTACCGGATTATCAGATGAATTTATATCTCTGTCTATTCTCCTGTCTTCTCCGCCCAGCAAATGCTGCATGGTTAGACGCTGACTTCCAGATAACGACATTACATCATCTATTGTTGCCCCCGAAACGGTCAGGCCCTCCATAACAAGAAATGTAAAATCCTCATTGCGGCCCAGCATAATAAATTTGGGGATAAGTCCATTATAGATGGCATAAAGTTTTTGCAGGGCACAGGCCTCATTCTCCAATGCCTTTGCGCTATCGGAACCAACATCAGCAACCTTGACAGCCAATGATTTTCCGCCGGGCAGGAAGAAATGCAAAAAACTGTTCCGTCCCAGAAAAATATTTACATTACAGTCATGCCCTTTTGGCACATAACCACTGTCCTGCAAATAACCTGTCACAGAAGGGATCATCTCTGCCCCCAGTAGAGATGGTTGGAGACCAGCCACTTGTCAACTCCTGCCCATACCAGTATCCACGTCGGCCATTGTCCGATTTGTGTTGGCAGGCCACGGGTAAAACCCCGCGATTTTCTCATAAAAGACAATGTTGCCTCGCGGTTATCAGATATAACGTGATTAAAGTTTGTAATATCCGGAATCAGTAAAAAAGGCTTAACACAGGAGATGCCCGCATTTTCGAGCTGTCTGCAATATCCTTTGACAAAGGGAGAAGATGCCCCGCTGAATATAAACTCAATAATTGATTTTATACAGGCGCCGGGTTTGCGTAAATTCAACCTGTTATCGGTAATTGATATTATATGCCCCCCCTCGGAAAGAGAGCGATATATATTCGCCAAAAACCTGTCCTCATCCGGTTTTTTTTGTGTTTCACACCGGGTTCTATCCAGAATAACGAGATCATATTGTCGCTTTTCAAACTGTGTTTCTGAAAATCCATGATCTTCATCATGTTCAAGGTCAATGAATGAAATTAATTTCCGGGGATATTTTTCCAGACATCCCCCGGCATCAACATGATTGGCGCTTACAACCAGTATTCTCGATGCCAGACTTCCAAATAAATATATTATTTTTTGTATATGCTCAGCCAAGTTATATTGTCCTATATTAGCCGGAACTTAGTAATTTTTTTAACTTGCGTATGGTTTTTAATATAAATTTTCCCGAGCAGGCCTGCAAATACCAAAAATATGTCCTGACTGATTTTGGATTATATTTAAGAGCCAGGGCAATATATTTTCTGGCTTTTTTCAAGTCCAGATTTCCAAGATAAACACTCCCGAAACCACGATAAGCCATAAAATATGCTTGTTTGGTGAGTAATTCTTCATCCGGAACAATATTCTTATATTGATCATGATTATGGCGCACAGCTTTAATTCTGTTGTCGATCATCCAGTCAATATTTTTGCTCATATTACTATCATGCTGCCGGTAATAGGCCAATTCTTCATCAATAAAATCAATTTTATGTTCCCGCGAAATTCTTGTCCATAATTCCCAATTTTCACATGCCCTGAGATATGGTGTAAATGCCCCCACTTTATCAAGAATCCTCTTGCGCACCATCACCGATGAACCAATAATATTATTACGCAAAAAAAGTGTTTTAAAACAATTCCCTGTGAATTCTGACGAACATCCGAAGGCTTCCAGTTTATTTC
>Ga0256829_1003586_pt1 | contig 10668 bp, 10 predicted proteins | sample 131447metaG_FD_185979 | JGI IMG/M metagenome (GOLD analysis project Ga0256829, IMG submission 185979) | Hydrothermal vent microbial communities from Lau Basin, Pacific Ocean - 131-447 | ecosystem: Environmental > Aquatic > Marine > Hydrothermal vents | place: Pacific Ocean: Lau Basin | collected...
ATATGATAAAAAGAAAAGTTTTGACCACAAAAGAGGAAAATGGCATTTTATATATCGAAGCTAGTAAAGGTGCAGTTGCAGTTATGCCAAAAGAAAGTAAATCATTGGAAAATGTAGCAGGATTAGCACTTGGTGCTGATTTTGTTGAAAAAACCATAGGCACTATTTTGCAGCTTCATAAAGAAGTTCTTGATGGTAAAGATGAGACCGTAGAAGCTTTAAAAAGTGAAAATACATTCTTAAAAGAAGCTCTTTTGTCAATGCAAACACTCTATGATGAGGATAGGATAACAGTTGAAAGTTTAAATGAGCAATTAAAAATTTCTCAAAAAGAGTTGGAATTTTGCAGACGAAAATATAAAATGATGTGGAATAAAGCTGTTTCCAATTATAAAAAATAAATTAAAAAGGAGGTAAAAATGGCAGAGACAAAACAGCAAAAAAGGGTTGTACTTTTTACAGCTCCTGGGTGTCATTGGTGTACAACTGCTAAAAATTACTTTAAAAAGCAAAGTATAAGATTTAGAACTATTGATATAAGTAGAGATAAAACTGCTGCGAAAGATTGTGAAAAGCATGGTTGCAGAGGCGTTCCTGTGGTTATGATAGGTAGTAGATGGATATGTGGATTTGATAAAAACAAGATAAATAAAGAGTTAAATTTAAAAGGATGAGAGTGCTGAATTTTAGTGAAATGTTATTGAAACTTCAAGAGTATTGGGCAAATCAGGGTTGCAATATAGTCCAACCTTACGATATACCTGCAGGTGCAGGCACTTTTCATAGTGCAACTTTTTTAAGAAGTCTTGGGAGCAAACCCTGGAGTGCTGCTTATGTTGCACCGTCTCGTCGTCCAACCGATGGTAGATATGGAGAAAACCCTAACAGACTCGGAAGTTATTATCAGTTTCAAGTTATCATCAAACCAAGCCCTGAGAATATACAAGAGTTATATCTTAAAAGCTTGGAATTTTTAGGATTTGATTTAAAAAAACATGATGTAAGGTTTGTTGAGGATAACTGGGAAAGTCCGACCTTAGGAGCATGGGGACTTGGTTGGGAAGTTTGGATTGATGGTATGGAAGTTACACAATTTACCTATTTTCAACAAGTTGGAGGTATTGCCTGCCACCTTGTATCTGTTGAGATAACTTATGGAGTTGAAAGACTTGCTATGTACTTGCAAGAAAAAGACAGTGTTTTTGATATAGTTTGGAGTGAAAACAAAAATGGCATAACTACTTATGGTGATGTTCACAAAGAAGGTGAATATGAATTTAGCAAATACAACTTTGAAGTTGCTGATGTTGATATGCTTTTTGCTCAGTTTGAAAGTGCTAGCAAAGAGTGCAAAAGATGCTTAGAGCATGACTTACCGCTTCCGGCTTATGATCAATGTTTGATAGCTTCACATACTTTCAATATTCTTGATGCAAGAAAAGCTATATCGGTAACAAGCAGACAAAATTATATATTAAAAATTAGAGAATTGGCAAAGGGAAGTGCTGAAAAATGGGTGGAAATAAGTGGAAATAAAAGAAATATATAATATCTTAGACAAGATAGCACCTTTTGATACACAAGAAAAATGGGATAACAGCGGGCTTATCATAGGCTCATTGAAAAATAAATTTGAAACAATCTATCTTAGTTTGGATGTAGATAGCAACCTGATAGAAAACTTAAATGAAAATTCTTTGCTTATTACCCATCATCCGTTGATTTTTAGTGGATTGAAAACTATAAATTATGATATATATCCCTCAAATATTATAAAAAAAATGATACAAAAAAATATATCATTGATTTCTCTACATACAAACTATGACAAAGCGCACTTAAACAGATTTGTTGTAGAAAAAGTTTTGGGATATAAAATTGTAAAATGTGATGAATTTATATGTTATTTTGAAGTTTCAGATATTTTTGATAGTTTTTTTAAAAAAATTAAAGGCGATTTAAGCCTGCCTTTTACAAAATTTGTAAAAACAAAAAAGTTTATAAAAATTGCAGCTATTACCACCGGAAGTGGTGCAGAACTGATAGGAGAAGTTAAAGCAGATTGCTTTTTAAGCGGTGATATAAAATATCATCAAGCTTATGAAGCTATGGAGAATAATTTAAGCTTGATAGAGATAGGACACTTTGAAAGTGAGATATATTTTGCACAAAGTTTGAGTGAAAATTTGAAAAATTTTAATATTCAGGCTATAATTGCAAACTCAAAAAATCCATTTAAATATGAATAAAATATAAAAGCAAGGAAAACAATGAACAAATATTTAGAGCAATTGATTGAATTATCACAAATAGATAAAGAGATAGACTCTTTTGGGCCAAGAATTGAGAAGATAAACAAGGAGTTATCAAGTGTTGCTAAAAAACAAAATGACCTTACAGAAAAAAAAGAAAAATTGATTGAAGAAAAAAAGGACAATGATCTTAAAGTAAGACAACATGAACTACATTTGGCTGAATTAGCACAAAGATTACAAGATATAAATAAAAAAAGCGGTGCGGTTAAAACAGATAAAGAGATGAAAGCATTACAGCTTGAGGAAGATATCACAAAAGAGCAGTGTGATTTTGCCAATGAAGAGATACAAAGACTACAAAAATCAAGCGAGGCAAAAGATATTCTTATATTGGAAATTGATGAAGAGCTAATAGAAGTAGTTAAAATTGTTGATGAAAAAAAAGTTCAAATAGAAGCAAAACTTAAAGAGATAAATGAAGACAGGAAAAAAGTTTATGCAAAAAGAGATAAGATACTCTCTAAAATAAATCAAAAAATATTAGAATTTTATCACAAAGTAAGAAAATGGGCAGGAAACGAAACGGTAGTCCCTGTCAAAAAACAGGCATGTTATGGTTGCCACATGAGGATAAATGATAAAACTTTTTCATCAGTTATAAAAAGTGAAGATATAGTAACCTGCCCTCACTGTGGAAGAATACTATATATTGAAGATAATAACGAAGAAGAGTAAAGATAAATTATTGTTTAAAAAGAGAATAAAAAATACTTTTTTTGAGCAATGTTTTTTCATAATTTATTTTGTTTTAGCACTTTGTTTATATATAATCTTTGTACCTTATCTGATATATCTTGGCTTTAAGGAAAAATACAAGGATTCGATTCCGGCTAGATTTTTTTTATACAAAAACAGCTTTTTTGAAAAAAATGATATTTGGTTTCATGCCTGTTCTTTAGGAGAAGTAAAATCTTTAAAACCTATTTTAGACAAATTGGACAAAGAGGTAAATATAAGTGTTATAACAAATACAGGATTTGATGAAGCGAAAAAACTTTCTAAAGAGGTCAGGTTTTTGCCTTTTGAAATCTTTCAGCCTTTTTGGCAAAAAAAACAAAGAGTTTTGATAGTAGTTGAGGCTGAACTATGGTATCTTCTTTTTTTATATGCCAAAAAAAGGACAGCAAAAACCATACTTTTAAATGCGAGAATATCTGATAATTCATATAAATCATATAAAAGATTTGCTTTTTTTTATAGACTTATATTCAAGTACATAGACGAAGTTTTCGCTCAAAGCAAAAAAGATAAGGAAAGGTTAGAAGAACTTGGTGCAAAAAATGTTAAAGTAACAGGCAATATAAAAGCTTTTGGAAATTTCAAAATAACAAAAAATATAGAAAAACCAAAAAATTGTAGGATTATTGTTATAGCAAGTACTCATGAGAAAGAGGAGAAGCTGCTTTTAAATCAAATGAAATTTCAAAAAAATACAAAAGTCATAGTCGTACCAAGGCATCCTGAGAGATTTGGACAAGTTGATAGATTTTTGAAAAATTTCTCCAAAACAAAAGGTTTGAGTTATCACAAATTATCAAATAAATATAATTTTTATGATGATATAATCTTATGTGATAAAATGGGCGAATTGCTAAATATCTATGCTATAAGTGACATAGTTATATTAGGTGGTTCTTTTGTAGATGGTATCGGTGGACACAATCCTTTAGAGCCGGCATATTTTAATAATATTATAATAAGTGGAAAATATATATTTAATCAAAGGCAACTTTTTAAAATGATTAAAAATGTCTATATTTCAGATGAAAATACATTAGATAAAATACTTTCACAGGATTTAGAAAAAGCATATATAAAAGATGAGATAGAATTAGACCAAATCATAAAGAGTATAAAAAATGTGGTATGATATAAAAGATAATTATGTAATTTTCAATATTAAAGCTTTACCAAATTCAAGTAAAAATATTATTTGTGAAATTTTTGATGATATGCTAAAAGTCAAACTAAAAGCTCCCGCAGTTGATAACGCAGCGAATAAAGAGCTTATTAAATTTTTTTCAAAAGAATTTAAAACAGCAAAATCAAATATCAAATTAATTGCAGGATACACCGGTAAAAAAAAGAGGCTGAAGCTGCCGTTAAATGATAAAATTGCAGATTTTATACAAATGCATATAAAGCTTTAAGGAGGCATTATAATGAAAACAGAAAAAGCATACAAATTACTTTCTGCCCAAGAGAATATATCAAATCGTGCAGCTAAAGATCTTATAGACAGAGGGGTAGTTTTTGCCGGCAATAAAAAAGTTGAAATTGCAAGAAATGACATGAAAATCAAAACTGTATTTAAAGTAAAAAAAATTGATAAAATAAAAATAATTTTTGAAGATAATGATATTGTTGCGGTTGACAAACCGGCATTTTTAAATAGTGAAGAAGTAGCTAAAGAGGTAGGGTTTAAACTTTTAAACAGATTGGACAGAGAAACGAGTGGAGTGCTTTTGTTGTACAAAAATGATGAGTTTAGACAAAAAGCTATTAATGAATTTAAAAATCAAAATGTTGTCAAAGAATATATCGCATGGGTAAATACGAAGATTGCTGAAGAGATTGAAATAAACAGCCCAATTTTGACCATAAAAAGAGGTAGAGCTTACAGCAAAATCTCAAATGAAGGCAAAGAAGCCATATCTACGATACAACCCATCCTCATAGAAGGAAATAAGTCAAAGATAAAAGTTACTATCAAAACAGGCAGAACTCACCAGATAAGAGTACACTTAAAAAGTATAGGAGCTTCCATATTGGGTGATAAACTTTATGGAGGTAAACCGGCACAAAGAATGATGCTACACTCTTCCAAAATAGCACTGTTAGATTATATATTTACCTCAAATGAACCAAAAGAGTTTAAATAATTTTGATGATTAATTAAATTCTTATTTTAATAATAATATAATTAAATTGTATCCTGTCTACACCCGTCGTCACAATAAGGGGAAGTAAAATGTATAAAGTTATATTATTTTTATTATTGAGTATCTTCTCTTACGCATCGCAAATTATATATATACAGCCAAAATGGAAAGGTTCATTTCAATTTGCCGGATTTTATATGGCAAAACAAAAAGGTTTCTACAAAAAAGCCGGATTAAATGTACACATTTTACAATATAAAGATAATATAAATATAATAAATAAAGTTTTAGACAATAATAATACTTATGCAGTAGCAGGAAGCGAATTGTTTTATTGGGTATTAAAAGGAAAAAAGGTTGAACTTCTTATGCCTATACTAAAACGCTCTCCATTAGCTCTTTTATCAACAAATCCTTCTGTTAAGACATTAAAAGATATACAAAACAAACATGTATTGATAAGTACAAATATTTTGAAAAACCCATCTATCGTAGCTATGCTAAAATCCAAAGGCATAGATATAGACAAGTTAAATATCACTCAAAGCAGATACAGTATAAAAGATTTATTAACAAAAAAAAAGATATTTGCTATATATACTACTGATGAGTTATATTATTTAAAGAAAAAAAAGATTAAATACCACTTGTTTAATCCGAGTAGCTTTGGCTTTGATTTTTATGGTGATATACTATTTACTTCACAAAAAGAGTTAAAAAATCATCCAAAAAGAGTAAAAGCTTTTATTAAGGCAACAAAAAAAGGCTGGATTTATGCCTTCAAACACATTAATGAAACTATTAATACAATATTAAAATACTACAATACTCAACATCTCACATACGATAAATTAAAAAGTGAGGCTTATTTGTTAAAACCGTATATGAGTAAAAACTTTAAATTCAACAATAAAAAGATTGAAAGAATAGAAGATATTTATGTATTTTTGAATATGATAAGCAATAAATTGGATATAAGCAATTATATCTACAATCCCTTGGAGCTAACAAAAAAAGAAAGATTTTTTATTAAATCTCATATAATTAAATGTATATCAACTCCAACATGGGCACCTTTTAATAGTATGAAAAATGGAAAATTAGTTGGTATTGCTATTGATTACTGGTCATTAATAAAAGATAAATTACATTTAAAATCAAAATGTACTATCGATAACAGTTGGAGCAATATACTTTATAAAATAAAACATAAAACTGCAGACTTGACTATTTCAACTACCATCACCCCAAAAAGGGAAAAATATGCAGTATTTTCAAAACCATACTCTTCTTTTCCTATTGTAATCGCCACTAGAAATAATGTAGGATTTATATCAAATATGGATTTTCTCAAAAATAAAACAGTAGCAGTTGGAAAAAATTATACTGTCGAAAAATTAATTAGAAAAAATTATCCATCAATAAAAATCATTGAAACAAAAGATACAAATATGGCACTTAAGTTAGTAAGAGATGGCAGGGCTTTTGCCACAGCAGACATACTGCCTGTAATAGCTTACAATATAAACAAATATGATTTTTCCAATTTAAAAATTGCTGGGAGAACACCTTGGAAATTTAATGTTAGAATAATGGTAAGAAAAGACTATAAAGAGTTGATACCTGCTATCAACAAAGCGATAAACAGTATAACAGATGAAGAAAAAACCAAGATTTACAATAGTTGGATTTCTGTGCACTATCAAAAAGGATATACTAAAAATACAATTCTTAATATTTTTATTATTTCGATAATTATAATTTTAACTACTTTAACTTGGATTTATTATCTACAAAAAGAGATTGCAAAAAGAAAAAAATTAGAAAAAGAGTTAGAAAAATTGGCAACTATTGATAAATTGACTTCTATTTACAACAGATATAAGACGGATCTTTCTTTGCATTCACAAATTGAGATATCAAAGAGATACAAAAGACCACTTAGCTTAATATTTTTTGATATAGATTTTTTTAAAAAAGTAAATGATAGTTACGGCCACAAGGTAGGGGACATGGTTCTTTCTAAATTATGCGACATAGTTTCAAGATCAGTAAGAAAAAGTGATATTTTTGGAAGATGGGGTGGAGAAGAATTTTTGATAATATTACCCGAAACCACAGAAGATGAAGCTATCTCCTTAGCAGAAAAATTGAGACAAAAAATAGAAAAACATACATTTGATAAAGTCAAAAATATAACTTGCAGTTTCGGTGTAACTAACTACAAAAATGGTGACAATCCTGAAACTATTATGATGCGGGTTGACAAGCAACTCTACAAAGCAAAACAAAACGGAAGAAATAAAATAGAATTTGTCTAAATAATAAAGTATATAAAATTTCCACCTACTTTGAAATATTAATTCACAAAATCCCTGTATAATCGTACTCTAATGCACTATTTTGTAAATATATGTATTAATTGTTAACCAAAATTAATAAATTTTAAATTCAATTTTATAATTTTAATTGATAACATAACTGTATTGATTTACCTTAAGAATTTAATTTAGGAGATTATCTAAGTTTATGCAAGATAGTGTAAAAATTTAAACAATTTTCTAAGCTATAATCTTTAGGAAATTAAAAAAACAACATATCCATTAAACGGATGAGGAGGTATTTTATGAAGAAGAAATTTGCAGCGTATGCTGCGGGGGCTGCATTATTGTTGGTAACAGCAGGAGTAGATTCTGCTTATGCCATTCCAAGTTTTGCTCGTCAGACAGGACTTAGCTGTTCGGCATGTCATACAGTTTTTCCGGAACTTACACAAGTAGGACGGGATTTTAAACTTAACGGCTACACAATGACTGACGGGAAAAAACATATGGTTCCATTGGCTGCAATGGTACAACTTGATATGACTAACTACACAAACAAATCAGATCCTGGCAATAAAGTTGTAAACTTTGCCCAAGGAAGTGTATTTTATGGTGGCAAAATCATGAACCACTTAGGTGCATTTGCTCAATTTACCTATGATAATGGCGGGGGACCAAATGGGGGACCTGCATTTGGAACTGATCTTATGGATGTTCGCTATGCAAATTCTGCAAATTTTAACGGTTCAAGACTTGTATATGGCGTAACTGTTGATAATACTCCAGGAGTAGAAGACTTGTGGAATACTACCGGGGCTTGGATGGAGCCATTTGCGGGTGGAACTGGTGTCTTGCAAACTCAGCTAAATGCACCTGTTAACTTAATGGGTGGTGTTGGAGCTTATGCTTTATGGAACAATCTTATATATGTGGATTTTACAGCATACAAAGGTGCAAACGGCCAGGGATTGATGAAAGTATTCAACTGGAATACAGCATCAAATCCTCCTGTAAATCCAGAAACAACAGGCACAAGCCCATATGCCAGGATAGCTATAAGACATACTGTGGGTAATAATTATTTTATGCTTGGCGGATTTGTTTATAACACTCAGACAAATGATACAAGCGTAGGTGGCGCAGGAACTACTAATTATAAAGATAATGCGGTAGATGGTGAATGGCAATACACAAATGGTGTTCACAATATCACTGCCACTGCAAGCCATGTATGGGAAAAACAAACCGGAACTGCTGCAGAAGTTAGACTAAGAGATACAAATGCAAAAATAGGATATACCTATAATCATAAATACGGTGTTTCTTTTGATTATCAAAAATCAGAGAATACAACTGACCATTCTACAGATATGACAGGCTCAACTGTAGAATTTGATTATCTTCCAACTGAGAAAATCAGGTTATCTCTCCAGATCAACTCATATACAAAAGATGCCACTATTACTGGTCCTGCTTCACAAGATAATAATTATTATCTTAATGCATGGTTTATGTTTTAATACATTTATAACAGTCTTTTGCTGGCAACTTTGCTGGCAAAAGACTACAAATTCTGCTATTATATAATTTATTATTTTTCCAAAGGACTTATGATGCTAAAGCAAGGTTTCAAATATTTTATAATAATAATTTTTTTAAGTAGCTTTTCTTTTGCAGGTTTGATAGACGGTATCTCACTAACTGTTAATAATGCCCCTATCACACTTTTAGAAATAGGCAATTATGCAAAAAAATTTAATATCCCTGAAAAAGTGGCTATGCGGGCACTTATACAACAAAAGATAGAAGATGCACTTATAAAAAAATACCATATTAGAGCTAATGATTCTGAAATAAAAAATAAAATAAAAAATATTAGTACAAAAGCCGGAATGACACTAAAAGATTTCGATAAGTTTATCGTCTCAACCGGAATCAGTTTAAAACAATATAAAATCAATTTATCTAAAAAAATAGAAAAAAGAAAGCTATATAAAAAAATAACTTTTAGCAAGATTCACAAAGCAAGTGAGAAAGATTTAAAAGCATTTTACAACAAACACATTGATATTTATTCAATGCCTTCAATGATCGATGTTATTAAATATATCTCCAATGATAAAAATTCCCTTCACTCCATTATAAATAATCCTATAATGAACTTAAAAAATGTTTTTCATAAAGAGAGTATATTAAAAACAAAAGAATTAAATCCGAAGCTTCTTTCTGTTTTACTGCAAACAAAAGTTGAAAACTTTACGCCTATTTTTAGCATTAATAAAAAATTTATGTCTTTATATATAAAAAGAAAAATAAATGTAAAAGTTATGCCCTTTAGTAAAGTTAAAAAAAGTATATTTTTCACGATTATGAACACTAGAGAAAAAAATATACTAAAATCATATTTTGATAAACTAATTTCAAAAGCCCAAATCAAAATTATCAGAGAGCCTAAGTAATTTTAACTGACCTTACTCACTTTTTTCTCGAAAAGTCCTACTTTTCGTAAGCTTCAATGGGATTGTAGGGACTTCGAGTTTCTGCCACTATAATGAGCTTTGCTCATTATAGTGCGTAAGGTCAGATTTTAAATTGGTTTTGGAAATTTAACTGTAATCTTTGTTCCAACTTTTATTTCACTTTGTATATTGATATCCGCTTTATGAATATTGGCTATAATTTTAACCATTGACAACCCAAGCCCATACCCCTTAACAATCTTGCTGTCATTTGAATCTGCTCTAAAAAATCTATCAAAAATAGCATTTATATTTTTTTCTTCTATTCCTACACCCTCATCTTCGATGCTCATTATATAATTTTTCAATTCAATTGAAACTCTCTTTCCTTTTTCAGTGTATTTGATAGCATTATCTATAAGGTTGGAACAAAGTACAGATATTTGTGTACTATCGCCTAAGATAACTGTATTGTCCATATCTTTTATATCAAAAGTAACACCTTTTCTGTTTGCAATCACAATAAATTCTCCAATCACATTCATCAATACTATATCTAATCTTATATTCTCAAAATTATCTTTTATCGTATCATTATCCATTTGTGCAAGTAAAAAAAGATCATTTATCATATTTTGAAGATATGTTATCTCATTTTTTATAGATTTTAAAACACTTTTATATTCAT
>Ga0256829_1003587_pt1 | contig 10668 bp, 8 predicted proteins | sample 131447metaG_FD_185979 | JGI IMG/M metagenome (GOLD analysis project Ga0256829, IMG submission 185979) | Hydrothermal vent microbial communities from Lau Basin, Pacific Ocean - 131-447 | ecosystem: Environmental > Aquatic > Marine > Hydrothermal vents | place: Pacific Ocean: Lau Basin | collected...
TTGCTTACTCATCATAAAGATAAGGCATTATTATCAATGATGAGTATTGAAAATCTTATAGAAACTAATTTTAAGACTATTTCTCCTGATGCAACACTGGGTGATTTGGTAAAGGTTATTGCTAATGCCACGCGCAATATTTTTCCTGTTGTTGACAAACAAAATAACTTTTATGGCATAGTTATTATGGATCAAATCCGTCATATTATGTTTCAGCCAGAACTATATGAAACCACAAAGGTTAGGGATTTGATGTTTCACCCATCAAACATTATTGAGCTTTCTGATGATATGGAAACCGTTGCCGGTAAATTTCAGCATTCGGGTAAGTATAACCTGGTGGTTCTTGATAAAGGAAAGTACGTAGGTTTTATATCCAGAGCCAATATGTTTTCTCATTACCGCCAGTTGTTAAAAGATTTCTCAGAAGATTAAAATGTATTTTCCTACTGAAACCGTTTGCAATAGTAATATTAAGCTTTTCATTCAATAATTATTGCTAATTTCGGCTATAAAGGATATTACATTTTATAATTTGCTATATTATGTATATAATCTTTACTTTTGCTGCAAATTAAAAAAGTGAATTCATTACACAATAAAATAAAAGGATATGCTGTCCACGCCGGAAATTCTCAACAAAGAGCCGGAATTATTTTTATTAGTGTTGTAATTGGTGCATGGAGCGGATTATCTGCTGTTGTTTTAAAAACTATTGCTTTTCATTTTCATCAATGGATTACTCATGGATTTAATTTTGGGCAAGGAAACTTTTTATATCTGGGATTGCCTATAGTTGGCTTATCGCTTACTATGTTATTTACAAATTATGTTGTTAAAGACAAGTTGGCTCACGGAGTTAGTCTTGTGTTATATGCTATTTCCAAAAGGTTTGGGAGAATTAAAAAACATAATATGTTTTCTTCTATGCTTGCCAGTTTATTCACCATCGCATTTGGAGGTTCGCTGGGTTTTGAATCGCCAATAGTGCTTACAGGTAGTGCTATTGGATCATTTTTAGGCAGAACTTTTCATGTGAACCGGAAAATGCTGATAATTTTAGTTGGGGCTGGTGCAAGTGGAGCTTTGGCAGGAATTTTTAAGGCTCCTATTTCATCTGTTATGTTTTCATTTGAAATATTAATGATTGACCTGACAATGACCAGCCTGATACCAATTTTAATTTCTGCTATATCAGGTGCTTTTATGGCCTATCTGTTAATGGGAAATAATGTTTTGTTTTTTGTTCATTTATCACATCAATTTGACTTACATAATCTTCCATACTATATTTTGCTTGGTATTTTTACCGGATTTGTTTCATTGTATTTTAACAGAACTACTTTCACTATTGAAAATATTTTTGAAAATAAATTTAAAAAGCCATTTGAAAGAGTTATGGTGGCAGGGAGCCTTTTAGGAGTAATGATTTTTGTATTTCCATCACTTTATGGCGAAGGAATTGAATTTCTTCGGCAGTTAATTGGTGATAATATGACAAATCTGGTAAATCAGAATTTAGTTCATGCAGGTTCACATAATGTGAAAATAACCATATTGTTTCTGTTTTTACTTATTTTGTTTAAAGTTTTGGCCATGTCTGTAACTACTGGTGGTGGAGGAGTAGGGGGTATTTTTTCACCTTCTTTATTTGTTGGAGGGGTTTCAGGAATGTTTTTTGCCAGAATGATAAACTTATTACCTTGGGTGAATGTTCCTGAACAAAATTTTGCTTTGGTCGGGATGACCGGATTAATGGCAGGGACAATGCATGCTCCGTTAACGGGTATATTTCTGGTGGCAGAATTTACAGGTAGTTATCAGCTTTTTACTCCATTGATTTTTACAGCATTATTTTCATATCTCACCATAAGTATCTTTGAATCTCATTCGATATATACAAAACGTCTGGCAATAAGAGGCGAGCTAATGACTCACCATAAAGATAAAGCCGTTTTACAGATGATGAATGTTACTCCGCTTATTGAAACTAACATAAAAACAATCCATAAAAATGCAATGTTGGGTGATTTAGTAAAAGTATTGTCTAACTCGGAAAGAAATGTTGTTGCCGTTGTAGATGATGAAAATAATTTTCAGGGTATTATTTTTATGAATGATATTAGGCATATTATTTTTAAACCTGAGTTATATGATAAAATAAGAGTGGATGAACTCATGTATATGCCTGAACCTCTTGTTTCACCTGAAGAATCTATGGAAAAGGTTGCCCTGAAATTCCAGGAGTCAGGTAATTATAACCTTCCTGTTGTAAAACAGGGAAAGTATCTTGGCTTTGTTTCCAGAGCACGGGTGTTTTCCGAATATCGTAAGTTATTACGTGAATTTTCAGATGAATAGGAAGTAACAGCCGTTAATATAATTCATATATTATAAAACTATCCATTTGATAATTATTTCAAGTAACCAACCGGGAAAAACACCAAGAAAAAGAATAATTGCTGATATTAAAGTTAAAGCCAGGCCGCCGGAATAAGAAATAGTAGGAAGTTGGGTTTCGTTATTTATTTCAGGCTTTTGTTTTGCAAATAAAGCTCCAACAACTCTTAAATAATAATATAAACTAATAAGGCTACTTACAATCATTACAAAAATTAGAAGAAAAAGACCTGATTTTACTCCTTCAAAAATTACATAAAATTTTCCAATAAATCCCATTGTTAAAGGTAAGCCGGCAAGAGAAAAAAGAGAAAGGGTAAAAAATCCCGCCAGCCATGGTCTCTTCCAGTACAGGCCCTTTATTTCAGATCTTTTTTCAATATCTTCTGCACGGGTTGAAAGTACAGACAATACCCCAAAAGCTCCTATTGTAGCAATAAAATAAGTAATTAGATAAAATATTCCTGCCTGAACACCGCGGGATCCTCCAATCAATAAGATTATTAAAATAAATCCCATATTAGTTATTGAAGAATAACCCAATAAACGTTTAATATTTTGTTGTCTAATTGCCAGAAAGTTCCCTACAAACATTGTAAGTATAGCAATAGCTGTAATTACAATAAAAAAATCAGCACTTTTAACACCTTGTATGCTAATGAAAAACCTAATAAAAACAGCCATTAACGCTCCTTTTGAGATAGTTGCAATGTAAGCGGATACAGGGGTTGGAGACCCCTGGTAAACATCAGGAGTCCACATATGAAAAGGAGCCAGGGCCAGCTTAAAACCTATCCCTACCAACATCATACCAAACCCAAAAATAATGAGGGGAGAAAGAAGTCCCGCATTTTTAATATAAATTGCCAGTGTATTAAACTCCATTGTTCCTGTTTGAGTGTAAATTAAGGCCATTCCAAATAGAAGAAATGCAGATGATGCGGAGGCAAGAATTAAATATTTTATTCCTGCTTCAATGGATAATTTTTTTGCCTTTTGAAATGAAATCATAACATATAAGGAAATGCTAAGGGTTTCAAATCCTAAAAAGAATAAAATAAAATCACTTGCCATTGTCAATAGCATTGCCCCCAGCGTGCCTGTTAAAAGAATAATATAGTACTCTTCTTTAAATCCTCCAACCTGTTTTATATATGAATAACTTAATAACACAATAAAAAATGCAGAGATTAAAATAATTCCGGAAAAAAATAAGCTGAAATAGTCGATTGTGAAAAGAGGAACTATATTATGTGGAATATCGGGAAGAATAACAAAGATAGAGATAAATGAAATGATGAGGGATAGCAATGTTATTCCATATACAACTTCATATTTTCGAAAAATTGAAATAATAATTAGGATCAATAAAGGAGCTCCTGCTATTATTAAAACCGGTATTAAAGAAATAAAATCTATTGTGCTCATATAACTAAACTTAAATTCGTTATTTCAATTAATGTAAAAAATAAATATTTTTGTTTGATGATAATCCGGAACCATTAACAGAATTGATACTTTGTGATTGCAGTGGAATTATACTTTTATTAATTGCAGGGGAAGCAATATCTAAAATGGGATTGGGATACAGTCCCAACCATAAAATTACAATAATTAAAGCACCGAAAATAGATTTTTCAAGAATAGATAAATCATCAATTTTTCTTTCTACTTGCTTTTTCCCAAAAAATATACGCTGAATCATTCGTAAAGTGTAAATGGCGGATGCCAGGAGGCCTACAGATGCAATACTAGCCATTACAACATTTGCTTTAAACGTACCCAACAGTATCAAAAATTCTGCAATAAAATTACCCATTCCGGGTAATCCCAAAGATGCCATAGCAAAAACCAAACCCATTGATCCAATTATTGGAACATTACTCCATAAACCTCCTAAAGAATCAAGATTTCGTGTTTTAAGCCTGGTATTCAGGCTCCAAACAATAATAAATAAGGCTGCTATAGTTATTCCGTGAGCTAACATTTGAATAACAACACCCTGATATGCAAAATGATTTAAAGCAAAAACACCTAAAACTATAAAACCCATATGGCTTATACTTGTATAAGCTACCAGCCGTTTTAAATCTGTTTGAGCATAAGCTAGTTTAGCACCGTATAAGATTCCAATTATTCCTAAAATCATTCCAATGGGAGCAAAGGATAAGGCTGCATCCGGAAACAGAGGGAAAATAAAGCGAAGCAAACCGTAGGCTGCTGTTTTTGATAACAATGCTGCTAACAGTATGGTTCCGGAAAAAGGAGCAGAAACATACGCATCCGGTAACCAGTTATGCAGCGGAATAACAGGAAGTTTCACAAAAAAGGCTGCTAAAAATCCTGACATTATAAGATAGGCTGTTGCCGGACTCATCATAGTTCCGGTAAGCTGACCGAAATTAAATGTATAAACACCTGTCTGTGCACCATGAATAAAATATAATGACAAAATGGATATTAGCATTAATAGTCCGCCTATCTGTGAAAATAAGAAAAACTTATATGCTGCTTTTTTTCTGTTTTTATCGCCCCATATTCCAATAATAAAGAACATTGGGATAAGCATAAGTTCCCAGAAAAAATAAAACAGGAACAAATCCATTGACAGAAAAACTCCGGTAATTCCGGCTAACGTCAATAACAAATTAAACTGGTAAAACCCAACCCTGAATTTAATTTCTTTCCATGAAATAATAATGGCAATAATTCCTATAAAAAAAGTAAGTAATAACAGCAATAAACTTAATCCGTCTAATGAAAAGTTTAAATTAATGCCAAAGACTTTTATCCATTCTGCTTTCATGTTAATAAGCCATGGAGTTCCTTTTTCTTCAGGGATAAATATAAAAAATATTGTGGCAATTAAGTCTGTCAAAACTGTTAACAAAGAGATGATTCGTGCAGCCCCCGGGCTCCACTTACCCGCAATCCAGGAAACAATAGCTCCTGCAATTAATAAGATTATGCAATAAAACAATATCATTTGAATATCATATAAGTTAATATTATAACTACCCCAAGAGTTAAAGTCATTAGATACCACCGTAATTTCCCATTTTGAGTAAAACTCAACATACGGTTTAAGCCAACAGAACAATAAGCAATTCCTATGTTGATTTGGTCAAAAAAGTCTCGTTTATCAATTTTAGCCAACCAAACCACAGGTCTGACAATAAGAATATCATAAATAGTATCAAAGCCCCAGCCATTTTCAAAAAACTTATTTAGCGGAGTTAAACTAAATGCTTCAGCAGCATCTCGTTTTTTAATAAAAAAGATATAGGAAAGGTATATTCCTAGCAATACAATAACACCGGAGATTGTTTCAAATAACCACTCCAGATTACCACTTTTTATTACTTGCGTTTCAGGTAATATATTATCTAAAAAGTTTGATAATGGGTGGAAATTTGCCAGGGTAGAAGGCATATCTATAAACCCACCGAAAATAGATAAAAATGCCAGAATTATTAATGGTGCTTTCATTTTCCAGCCCGGTTTATAAACAGGTTCCTTTTGCATTTTACCATAAAATACGACGAAAACCATCCGGTAGGAATATAAGGTGGTTAACAATGCTCCGACAATTGCTGCCAACCACAGCCATATACTTCCTTGTGGCGAAGAGTAAGAATACCAAATTATAGCATCTTTACTATAAAAGCCACCCGTAATTAATGGTACCGCTGCCAGAGAAGATGCTCCCAGCAAATAGGTAATAAATACTACTGGCATTTTTTTACGAAGGCCTCCCATTTTAAAAATATTATGTTCTTGATTCATAGCAAAAATTATAGCTCCTGCACCAAGAAACAACAATGCTTTAAAGAAAGCCTGTATCATAAAATGAAAAACTGCAGCAGACCATGCGCCTACTCCTAACCCAAGAAACATATATCCTATCTGACTAACAGTAGAATAAGCAAGTATTTTTTTAATATCGTGATGGGCCAATCCGCTAAATCCTGAAACCACAAGAGTTACAGCACCAATAATAGCAACCAGTAACATTATTGACGGAGCTAATGTAAATAACAAATTATTTCGTGCTATTAAATATACGCCGGCAGTAACCATTGTTGAGGAGTGCAACAGTGCGCTAACCGGAGTAGGGCCTGCCATGGCATCAATCAACCAAGGTTGAAGAGGAATCTGAGCCGATTTACTAATAGCTCCTATTAACAATAATAGTGCAGTAATAATTGCTATTGGAGAACCTGTTGCCCATGAATGTTGTGCAGCATGTGCAATGGATTGTATATTTAAAGTTCCAAAGTTTAAGAAAAGTAAAATGATGCCTAATATTAGTGCTACATCTCCGGTACGTGTATAGATAAAAGCTTTTCGTGCAGCGTAACCATTAGCAGGGTCTTTATACCAAAATCCAATTAACAAATAACTACATAGGCCAACACCTTCCCAACCCAGATATAATAATAAAAAATTATTCGCTAAAACTAAGATAAGCATAGAGGCGATAAAAAGATTCATATAAGTAAAAAACTTCTTGAAATCAATATCCTTATCCATATATTCAATTGAGTAAATATGAATAAGGAATCCAACAAAAGTTATTACCAAAATGAAAATTAGGGATAATGCATCCAGACCAAATGAAATATTAACGCTCAGACTACCTGTTTGAAGCCAATTCCATACAACAACCGAATATGATTTCACTTCAGGTAACTGATGCAGGTATAGATAGGTGATAATAAACGTTAAGATCATAGAAACGCCTATTGATGCTGTGCCAATAAATCCTGCAATTTTTTTTGACGTTTTTTTACCCAAAAGGGCAAGAATTAAAAAGCCTAATAATGGAAATGCAGGAACAAGTGCAATAAGTGTATTCATAACTTTTTATTATTATTCTTTATCCTTTAATTTATTAATAGCCTCCACATCCAAAGTTCTATAATGATGATATACACGGAGGATTAAAGCCAGACCTATAGACACTTCCGCTGCCGCGACAGCTAAAATGAATATAAACATAGCTTGTCCCTCAGGTTGTTTCCAATAAGCACTGGCAATAATAAAAACCAATCCGGCACTATTTAACATAATTTCTATGGACATTAGAATGAAGAAAATATTTCTTCGTACCAATACCCCGACAAGCCCCAGCATAAAGAGAATGCCTGCAAATAATAATTGAATATCTAATGGCAATGTTATCATATCATTTATTTTTTTTCAAGAAAACGATGAAATACTTTTTTCTTTTGGCTTCCAAGGTGATAAGCACCAATTACGCCGATAAGTAATAAAATTGCTGTTATTTCTACAGCGGGCAGATAACGGGTAAAAATAGCAATCCCTAATTCTTTCGGTAAAACAATTCCTTTCTCAATTGTATGCGAAGGCACACTTTTTACAGCAAACACCAAGTCAAAAAACAGGGTAACAGCTAATATGACAGGAATAACCCACATTCTTGGTTTAAGCCATTTCTTTTCTTTTTTCTTTTCAATTACAATATTTAGCATCATGGTAACAAATATGAATAGTACAAGGATGGCTCCTGCATATATTATTACTTCCAAGGCTGCAATAAAGGGAGCATCCAGCAAATAAAAAATAACAGAAATTGATAAAAAAGAAACTATCAAATATAGAAGTGCATGAATAGCATTCTTCCCTGTAATAACAAATATTGTTGAAATTATGGCCACTCCAGCTGCGATATAAAAAAATCCGTTCATGAGTATGATATTTTAAATATTATTTATAAATTATGACATATTTTAAGGCATTAAACTTTTTGTGTCTACAGGTTTTTCTTCATTTTCTCCTTCTCCCTTCTTTTTAACACCCATGTCTACCCCGGCATGTTTATAAAAGTTATATCCGGGATATTTTCCTTGCCCATTAATTAATAAGTTTTCTTTTTCATAGACCAAATTCTGCCGGTCATATTCACCCATTTCAAAATCAGGAATCAGTTGAATAGCTGTTGTAGGACATGCTTCTTCACAGAAGCCACAAAAAATACAACGTGAAAAATTGATTCGGAAAAATTCAGGGTGTCTTCTTCCATTTTTGTCTTCTGTTGCTTGCAAAGAAATACAATCTGTTGGACAAACCACAGCACATAAGTTGCAAGCCACACATCTTTCATTCATATCCGGATCTCGTGTCAATACAATCCTACCTCTGTAACGTGGGGCAAGATATGGTTTCTCTTCAGGATATTCAATAGTTTCAGTTTTATGAAAAATATGAAGAAAAGTAAGCCACATACTTCTAAGAATACTAAACATGATTTCTTCTTTTTTTTTAAAAATTATTTTAAGAAGGTTATTATACCTCCGGTTATCAATAAATTAAGTAATGAAACCGGAAATAAAATTTTCCAACCGAATTCCATTAACTGATCATATCTGGGCCTGGGTAAAGATGCTCGTAGTAAAATAAATATTGAAATAAAAAAGAATGTCTTTATTAGCAACCAAATTACCGGTGGGAAAAATGAAGGCCCCAACCATCCACCAAAAAATAAAGTAGAAATAATTGCTGATATTAAGGTTATTCCCATGTATTCACCTACGAAAAACATTCCAAATTTCATTCCCGAATACTCCGTATGATAACCGGCCACTAATTCTCCATCAGCTTCAGGGATATCAAATGGCAAACGGTGTGTTTCAGCAATACCGGCAATAAAAAAAACTAAAAAACCAAAAAATTGGGGAATAAAAAACCACCATCCTTGTTGTTTTTGGGCTTCTACAATTGCACTAAAACTAAAACTATCGGCCATCATCACCACTCCCATTAATGAAATGCCCATAAAAACCTCATATGTTAACATTTGAGCAGAGGCTCTCATAGCTCCAATTAAAGAATATTTATTATTGGAAGCCCAGCCTCCAAGTACAATGCTGTATACTCCTAGGGAGGAAAATCCCAAAAAGAATAACAAGCCGTAATTGGAATCGAATACAACAAAATTGGGTCCGAAAGGAATAAATGCAAAACTAAGGAAGGTAGTAATCATTACAATTGCAGGAGCCATAACAAATACCGGCTTGTCGGAAAAAGGAGGTATCCAGTCTTGTTTAAAAAACATTTTAATCATATCTGCCATTACCTGCCCTGCGCCCAATGGCCCAACTCTGTTGGGCCCCAGCCGATCCTGCCAGAAAGATAAAAGCCTTCGTTCCACCCATATTAGTCCTGCTGCAATGCTAATTACCAAAATTATTACCCCTCCTATTAAAAGTGCTGTATGCATAATAAATCTGTTTTAATTAATATGTACTTTACCCCTTGCCGGTAATGCTAAATACGGCATTCCAGGCAGTTGAACAGAAACTCCCGCTACTCCTGGCTTTAGGTTATTATCCATAACTATCTCAATACTGATTATAGTATTGTTTATTTCCAGATCTGCAATATCTCCTGCTGAAGCTTTTATTTTTGTTATATCATCAGAGTTTAACAGTAAGAAAGGTTTTTTAATTCTTTCAGATACACCTGAAGCTTCAGAACTTAATTCTTCACTACCAAAAATCTGGTAAACAGGAAAAATTACTAATTCATCTTTTCCTGTTATACCCGGTTCATTACTGGTAATATTGAAGTATTTGGCTTGTTCTGATGATAAAGAGTCAAGAAAAAGTACACCGGGATTTCCACCTTTTAGGGGGCCGTTAGCTTTATCTACATATTTGTATAATGCCTGAACGGAGTTCCATCCTGGCGACCAATAAAATGGTACCAGAGATGATGGTGGGTTTTCCTGGAACCCTTCCATACTATATGCAAACGGAGAATCAGGATCTTGCGGTAATTTTTTTTCACTAACCGACAGGTTAGCATACATTGATGTTCTTCCGCTAAAACGGATGCTTTGTCTGGGAATTTTCCTGTCAAGGACTCTAAACCCGGCATCAGGAAATTTTCCTTTTAAGTTTGAGAAAACAGGGATATCATCTGTTAAAGAATAAAATAAGGAATCGATGTTATCCCACCCTTTAAATTTATTATTATGTATTTTCTTTAATTCATTTATCCATCGCCAACTATCTCTTACAGCTTCATTTTTATTAAAAACAGCTTTATAAAATCGTTGAGCGCGGCCTTCATTACTTACCAGAGTTCCTGTAGATTCAGAAAATACAGAAGCAGGAAGAAGAAGATCAGCTTTTTGTGTTGTTTTATTTTCCAGAGTATCTATAACTATAACATTATTGCTTTTTTGAATTAATTCATCAATTAAAATGCTATCGTCTCTACGATATAAATCATTTTCCAGAA
>Ga0256829_1003588_pt1 | contig 10665 bp, 10 predicted proteins | sample 131447metaG_FD_185979 | JGI IMG/M metagenome (GOLD analysis project Ga0256829, IMG submission 185979) | Hydrothermal vent microbial communities from Lau Basin, Pacific Ocean - 131-447 | ecosystem: Environmental > Aquatic > Marine > Hydrothermal vents | place: Pacific Ocean: Lau Basin | collected...
CGGCTTCGGAAATATGTCCACCCAGACGACCGATAATCATTAAACGCATTGTTTATGTGCTCCTGACGCAATTTTTTTTGGAATAAGAGTATAAAGTTTACTCTAAAACAACCTTTTCAAGATATAATGCCATCTTATGACACAACTCGATTATATACCAGAAGGTTATGACCTAATAAAGGTGGTCGATGATCTGTACGCATTTTTTGTGACAGATTTTGAGCCTAAAGCAAATGTTGTGTTGTATCCGCGTATTTTAAAGGGGGACTTTGATCGCTTAGCTGAAGTGATGTGTAGTCATTTTGACCTCAAAGAGGGGGAGCTTTTCATTAAATATAGTGAGCGCGAGAAAATAGAAGCTTTTCGAGATACGCTGGACGATTTTGAATTATTCGAATGTGTTGAAACGATATTGGCTGATATGGAGTGTTTATATTCAGCACGGGTGAAAACGCATATGCGTCTTGTTGCGCCAAATGGTTATAAAAAGCACAAGGATGTTCACAATTTTCATGTTGATGGTTTGAATCAGGATTTTGACCGTTTTATGAGTTGCTATAATAGCCCTGTAACACAATATGTATGTAATCATGATGTTCTATCGGTTTCGGGGAATGATGTGGAGGTCAGACCCGATGCATCTGTATATCAATTTAATGTCGGCGACTTTTGGAAGGCGCGCGTACGTAATAAGCAAAAGAATAGCGCGGACAATTTTTTGGAAAAGGTGCTGCGTGAAAAAGAAAAACGTGCGTTTGTGCACCGAGCGATAGAGTCGCAAAATCCGCGTGTTATGGTGGTTGGGGATAAGCAGCTATCGTAAGGTTTATTTAAAATAGATGATACGTTTGCTCGGCGGGAGGTGGCTGTTAATCATCATCTCAAGATTTCTGGGATTTTCTTGTTTAAGAATTGATTGAACCAACTTTAGTGTCATTGTTTTTGCCGTGACTTCTTCTGCCGCATTTTTTTCAAGTTTTGCAGCAAGCGGAGCCATAACAATTGTACCAAGAATTGCGCCATAGAATGTTGTTAATAGGGCAACAGCCATAAATGGCCCGATTGATTCCGGATCCTCTAGTTCGGCAAGCATTTGAACAAGACCGATTAGGGTTCCGATCAATCCCATAGCTGGGGCGATCTCTGAACCTCGTTTAAGAATTTGTGCAGCTCGTTTTTGTATTTCTTCTTCTTTATCGATTTGCTGTTGTAGGATGCGCTCAAGGTCTTCTTTATTGTACCCGTCAACGACCAAACGCATTGCATAATACAAAAATGGCTCATTGCGCGTTTGGTTTTCATAGTTAGAGAGTTGTAACAATCCGCCTTTGCGCGCAATGACGGCAAGGTCAAGCATGCTTTTGGCAAGAGCAGGAAAATTGCGAACAGGCCTGAATAGCGATGAAGCAATGATCTTCATGGATTGTGCCAATTCTTCACCTGTAAATGAGATGCACGTCGCAGTTAATGTGCCCAAGATAACAATGAGGAGTGAAGGAACATTAAAAAAGCGTGCCTCGCTGGGGTTTAAAACAATCGCCCCTGTAATTAAGGCAAACGTGATGACCAGTCCCAGTATGGTCGCGAAATCAGCCTTTGAGACAGCGGCAGGAACGCTCACATTCGGAAGCTGTACTTGTTCTTGCTGCGCTTGTTCGGGTTCTGCCATTTTAAAAACGATCCTCGTTTCTTTTACATGGAATGTATAATTTGTATTTTACACAGATGAAGTTAAGGAAGGCATAATTATGATCTGTCAGATTTCACAATCTCAGTCATGGTGATGCCGAGCTTGTCTTCCACAACAACCACTTCGCCGCGGGCGACAAGCCTGTTGTTAACATAAATATCGATTGCTTCGCCGACCTTGCGGTCTAATTCCACAACAGCGCCACGGCCAAGTTTTAATAGTTGGCTTACCTGCATCGTAGAGCGGCCCAGAACCGCAGATACGTTCACAGGAATATCGTATATAGCCGTTACATCACCGGCCATCGCTTCGCCAATGGCAAACTCTTTATCATCATCGCCCTGCAACTCATCAGGTTCTGAAATTTCATCCAGATTTAGGTCGCCCGGGGTCTGCTCTTCATTTTCTGTTTCATCGCTCATCTACGATTCTCCTGATGTGTCTGCCGTGTCTTGGGGCAGGGTGGTCTCTTGTTCTTGTTGCTCTCCCTCATCATGAAGGCTAATGCCGCGCTCCGCAAGAGATTGATTTAGTATATCAAATATTTTTTTCGCCGTCTGGTCGTGCTTGCAAATCAAACCGCCGGAAGGCCAGTTGATCATCGCATTATTATCGGACAGCTCGTCATTTGTTTTTATTGTAAGGTGTTTTCCTAATTCTTCTGCGTGTTCTTTTATAAAGCCGGACAGGGCGGCCTCAAGTTTTGTGTTTAATTCCAGTTGCAGTGTATCAGGTGTTGTTTTCTCAGAGAGGGCGGACTTGATGGCATTCTGTAACTCATCTTTGCCAAAGGTCTTCATAAATTGCGGGAAAGCCTTAGAGAAAATCACAGCGCTTAGGTGAACCGTTTCATTTTCAAACGTTGCTTCGCGATTATGTTCCGCAGCAATTAATGCGTCGATACTTTGTGATATCTTTTGAGATATCGCAAGAAGCTGGTTCGTGATGTTTGTTTCGCTATCTTGGAAACCGGCTCTTTTTCCTTCTTCGAATGCTGCGGCTTTGGCGGCCTCAAGTTCGTCACGTGTGAATTCAGGTATTGCAGCAAGTTCCTCTTCCGACAATTCCTCTTCATCGTCGAAGTTATTCGTATCAAAGAAAAATGGTTGTCCCTTCATTCTTTATTATGGTCCTTGGCCATCACGCGGGTTAAGCAATCATTTCTTCATCAGACGCACCGGTTGCAATGGCGACTTCGCCGCGTGCTTCCAGGTCTTTTGTAACGGTAACGATATATTGCTGCGCTTCTTCAACATCCTTCAGTCTAACAGGCCCCATTGCGGCCATATCTTCTTTCATAATCTTACCCGCACGTTCAGACATATTATTGAAGAACAAGTCTTTCAGGCTGTCTGTGGCTCCCTTAAGTGCAAGCGGTAGTTTTTCCTTATCAACGGCACGAATAACAGTTTGGATTGAGGCTTGGTCAAGCTTGAGCAAGTCTTCAAATGTAAACATAAGGCTTCGAATTTTTTCGGCAGAGTCGGGGGTGACTTTTTCCAACTCTTCCATGAAGCGGTTTTCAACCGCGCGTTCCATGTTGTTAAAGATGTCTGCAATAAGTTCATGACTGTCACGACGCTGTGTTCGTGCCAGGTTCGACATAAATTCTTTACGTAAGGTTTTTTCTACTTCTTCCAGAATTTCTTTTTGAACCGTTTCCATTTTGAGCATGCGATTAATCACCTCAAGGGCAAAGCCTTCCGGTAATATCGCCAAAACGCGCGCAGCATGATCGGTGTCTACCTTAGACAGAACAACAGCAACGGTTTGCGGGTATTCTTTCTGAAGGAAATTGGCAAGGATATCTTCGTTCACATTGCCCAGCTTCTCCCACATGGTGCGCCCGGCGGGGCCTCGAATCTCCTCCATGATCACATCGATTTTATCTTGTGACAGGCCGGATTTCATCAATAAGCGTTCTGTGCTGTCTTGTGAGCCGACAAGCGTGTTTGTAGAGCTCATTTGCTCCGTAAATTCTATGAAAAGACGCTCTACTATGCTTGGGCCGATTTTACCGAGGCTTGAAATGATTTGTGACAGCTCAAGGATTTCATCGTCATCCATGTGGCTGAACAACTGCGCAGTATGTTCCTCGCTTAACGAAAGAATAAAGATAGCGGCCTTTTCAGGTCCTGATAAAGAACGATAATCATCTCTCACTCTTACACTCATACCTCTCTATCCTTCCTGAGACATCCAGCTTCTGATAACAGACACTGTTTCTGCAGGGTAGGATTCTACAATTTCTTCGACGCGCTTAACTGTTGATGCTTTAACTTTACCCTCGACGCCGTCAATATTAATTAACGAGTCTTCTTCCTCCGCACCTGACTCTATTTCCTGTGGGATTGGCTGCCCGTCTGCACCAATTTGTTGTTGGGTTGGTGGGGCAAGTGCAGGGTTAGCGGGGGATGTGGCAAGTAATTCATGTTGTAATAATTCATCAAGTCCAGCGGCCGGTCTGCTTGCTGACTCCGCATTAAGAAGCTTAGTCACCATCGGCTGTATGACGAGGAGCACGACAAGAACGAGCATAACACCAACGACCAGCATTTCTGCGGCATCAATTAAGTCGCTTTTCTCAAATCCAAAAAGCATACGATCGTCAACGACATCTTCGTTTGTATCAATTTGGGCAAATTGCAGATTGGCGATTTCTATGATGTCACCCCGATCTTCGTTGAAGCCGACGGCTGTTCTTACCAGCGCGGCAATTTGATCCATTTCGGCTTGGGAACGTGGCTCATATGTACGGTTACCTTCCTCATCCTCTATGTATCGTCCGTCGATTAACACAGATACTGATAGGCGATCGACCTGCCCGGAGTGGCGAACTGTATTACGGATGGTCTTGCTGATTTCGTAATTTGTTACTTCTTCCGTGCGAGAGGATTCAAGGCTTGGTGCTTGATCAGCCAGCAGATCTCCACCAACGCCCGGAAGGTTATTGCCCACACTCACATCATCTGTTAAGGGCTCTCTTTCTGTATTATCTTCTTGGGTAGATTGTGCAGAACGCAGAACTTGCCCCTCAGGGTCGTATAATTCTTCGTTCATGCTGATTTGGTCAAAGTTCATCTCAGCATTGACGATGGCCGTGACTTTTCCGTATCCCACGACCCGGCTGATTTGTTCTTCTATTTTTCTTTGTGTGTTTGTTTCATACTGCCTGCGCAAATCTTCGGTCTTGAGCGACATAAGCTGATCGTCATCCTGACCGCCTTTTGCCATTAAATTACCGTTGCTATCAATTATAGAAACGTTTGCAGCTTTCAAGTTTGGTACAGCAGAGGCGACCAAAGATTGGATAGCAAGGATTTGGGAGCGTTCAATCGATGTGCTGGATTGTAATCCCAAGAAAACACTTGCGGAAGAATCACGTGTTTCGCGGCTGAAAAGCTCTCGCTGTGGCAGGACAATGTGCACGCGTGCGCTTTTAATACTATCGAGGGATGTGATTGTTCGGGAAAGCTCCCCCTCTAGGGCGCGCATCTGATTGATGTTTTGAACAAAATTCGTCGTTCCGAATCCTGATTGCTCATCAAATATTTCATAGCCCATAGAGCCGCCATTGGGTAAGCCTGCAGCAGCCAATAGCATGCGCGCACGGCCGACTTGATCACCGGGAACCATGATTCGGGACCCATCGGCAGATATCTCATATGTGATTTGAGTTTCTTCCAGTTTCGCGGCGACTGCGCCTGAGTCGGTTGACGATAAGTCAGTGTATAATAATTTCATTTCAGGGGTGGTGATGCGCATAGAGAGGAAGACAAAAAACATCAACAATCCCAACACGATAGCCCCCATAACGCCTAGTCGGGCGGGGCCTAATTGTTGTAATGTCGCAACAAAATTATTCACGGACGTACCTTTTATTACAGCATACTAGATCCCCCAAGAAGGCAGGGGTAGCATTCAGTATAACATAAAACACATATATAAGACGAGAGGGTGATTCGTCTTAAATATATAAGGTAAGTTACTGTAGTTTTTGTATTCTTGCAAACCCCATAGGTGAAATCCTTTGTGTGGAGTTTTCTTATTGTTTTTGCACGTTTTATTGACTTTTTATGGGAAGTTCTGTATTATGATACTAGGGTAGTATGTCTTTTTTATGTTTGTGTTTTTTTACGTAAGAAGGGCTATAAAAGTAGAAAGGTTAGGGTTTCGCTCATGATTGAAGCGGTAAATTCTACGATTGCAAGCGCGGCTACGTCGCGGGCTTTGACTGAGGCAGTTGATGCTGTTTCGGTTGCGCCTGTTAACGCCGTTTTGCCGCCTTCACCGCAGGGGGCGCCGGATGTGCCGCAGGCCCCGTATGTCAGCCCGTATATCTCTGTTGATTTAAACTACAACAAGGCCGTTCTTCAGATCCGCGATTCAGAGACCGGCGATGTGCAGCAGCAATTCCCGACCGAGAGCCGTCTTGCTCAGATAAGACGTTCCAGTGAATCGATAGAACGAGCGCAGTTGCGGGATGTTGTTCCCGATCAGCCGTCCGAGTCTGCTCCAAGTAGTGGCGGGACAGATGTCATCACGTTACAGCAAGTTACATCAAGCCAACCATCGAACGCTGCGCCCTCATCAACGCCGCAAGCGGCGATAGCGGCACTCTCTTCTGGTGCGCAATCCGGGCAGGCAAGTCAGTCTGCCGGCGTAAGTGTATTGGCTTAGTAGGTCTGGGTTTATCCTGATATATCTGTTTTTTGTGCCCCGCCAGAGTCAGCGGGGTTTGTTTTTGGTTCTGTTTTTGCGTTATCAACCATAAGGCCTGCAGCGATTTCCTGATTAATACTGATAAGGATATCCAGCTTCTTTTTCTCAGGATTGGCAAGAATTTCCATCTCTCTTTTAAATATAAAATTTGCAAGATTGATAATGTTGCTACGCAGGTCGTTTGGTCTGTCACCCTCTTTGTTTTCAAGTGCAGTGTCGTAGAATAACATCCATATTTGGCGATTATATTTTAGTGTTTCTTCTAATAAATCTTTCGGACGTTGGTCCCATCCGTCGATAAGTTGTTTCATCATACGGTTTGATTTGAGCAAGATGCGTGCTTCCAGCTCTCTCTGAGAGCCGGCATTTGCCTGCGCATTAGTGTCATATGCGCCTGCGGCTTTTGCGTAAGGGTTGTTGCTATTTTGTGACATGTTCTAATAGCTCCCGCTCATGCTCGATCAGTTGTTGTGCTAGCTTCATAGCTTTATAATACGACCCTGATATTATTTGTTCGTTAATTTGCATGAAGAAAATTGCGCTTGTTGGTGAGGCTTTTTGAATTTCACTGACATGCTTGAAGTATTTATCGTGATAGTCTTTAGGATCGCGAGAAATATACATGCATTGAATAAGGAAATAGATTTTTTTGCACGGCGTGTCTGCGTCATCTTCGTGCATGATGTCTTTTTCGCGGATGATGGGTGCATCGCCCGCAATGTGAAGGCGTGTACGTTGTGAGCTGTTGGTGATGACAGCTTCGCCTATAAGTATTTTTTCTTGGGGTTTTAAATCGATAACGAGTGCCATGGAATTCTTCCTTTCGTATAGAGGTCAGCATTCTGCGACGTATTTTAATGATTGAACTCTATCATACTATGACTTGGTAAAGGAAGATTTAAAAACGGCTTAAAAAGAAAAGGGCGGAAAATTTCTTTTCCCGCCCGATTTCGTATAAATAAAGATAAGTATCTTTATCTGAATTAGAATAGTCGAAGAACAGCCTGCTGAGACTGAGACGCCAATGATAGGGATGTAACACCCAATGTCTGACGTGTCTGCAAAGCAAGTAGGTTTGCACCTTCTTCGTTTTGGTCTGCAACGGTCAAGTCATCCGCACCCGCTTCAAGAGTGTTAATTGTTTGCTCTGTGAAGTCTTGGCGTGTCTGAATGATAGACAGGTCGTTCGCGATAGATGAACCGAAGCTTCGTACATCATCAAGAGCAGAACGGATGTCATCGATAGACAACTGGATCGAGTTTGAGGTTGTGAATGAACCTTCTGCGATACCAAGGCCGTTTGCTGAGAAGTCAACGCCCTGTGTGGTTAGTAGGTTGTCACGATCTTCGTTGAAGAATGTGGTCAAGTCATCGCCACCAAGAAGGTTAACACCACGATATTCCGCATCTTCTACGATCCCGTCGATTTGCTCACGAATGTTGTTAAAGTCTGATTCGAACTGTGCCAAATCAACGCTTGTACCAACAAATGAGAAGCGCTCAGAGTTTACATCGTTCGCGGTACCGATCGCACCGTCACCGGCGTTTGTACCAAAACCGAAGTTCGGGTTCGCTGTACCGGTTAGGTCTTCGTACTGGATTTCAACTGTACCGACACCATCAGCAGCTTGAAGCTCGATCGCGCCTGTGTCTGTGTTGAATGATGCAGTGATTGAACCGCCAATGTTTGCGTCATTGTTGATGTTGTCGATCAATTCCTGAATGGTTGTGTCCTGAGCAACATCAATGTTCGCACTTTGTTGGTCATCAACAGAAACGTTAATACGAAGTTCGTCAACACCTGCCGCACCGGTTGTCAGGAAGCCGGCATCGTTCAATGTAGCAGAAGCCACATAGTTACCGTTAACCTGTGATGCGAGTAGGGCGCGTGTTGAACTTAATGTATTACCGGCGATGGCTGTACCACCATAACGAATAGCGGCTGTACCACCGGCATCGTTGTCTTCTGCCTGAACAAAATCACCAAGACCGATTGCGCTGAAACCGGCAAGGTCGAATTCAGTACCACCTGCACCTGAGTCGGCGGAGTCTTGAATTCTGATAGATGCGCCGTCAACCAGTGATTCGATCTGCAACTGACCGGCAGATGTCACGCTGGCACGAACCAAATCATCGTTGTTAGTATCAGAGTTAATCTGAGCAACGATGTTATCGATTGTGTCGTTAGCGGCCAATGTTACTGTTGCTGCCGGACTAGTGACAGTAGGGGCCGTTGTTGATGTGCCATCAGCTTCTTCCACGATGATTGTGAAGCTTTCACCACCTGCGAATTCAGCAAGGTCAGCTGTGAGGTTTACACCGCGAAGATCTTCTGTACCACGGATCAAAGCGAAACCTTCTGCCGTTCTGGCTTCTGATTGTGCTTCAATAGCAACGGATTCTGCCTGCTCAACGAGGTTAGTAAGAGCAGTAATACCGTTGTCAGCTTCTTCAATCGTTCTAATGGACTGTGAAATACCATCAAGAAGTCTTGTTAAGTCACTGGCACGGTTATCCAAGCTTTGTGCTGCGAAGAAGTTAGAGGGATTATCTAGCGCAGAATTAACTTTCAAACCTGTCGCCAAACGCAATTGTGTTTGGTCAATAAGGTTCTGTGTGTTCTGGAGAGATAAGAGGTTACTGCGTAAAGCAGATGTTAATACGATATCTGAAGACATAGTATATTCCTTTCCTAGGTTTAAATACTGAAAAATCCTATTTCAGCTTCATACTCCATCATACTAACACATTCTTTAACAAAACGTTAAGTGTTATTTAAAATATCGACAAAATTGTTGTTAGTTGAATAAGTTGTTGTTTTTTATAGGAAAAGAAGAGTTTTTGACGTGAAAAAAGAAAAGGGTGTATCGACGTATGTTCTGCACGCCTGATACACCCGTAGATTGTGAAGCCACACTTCTGCGTGATTATTTCACAAAATTTCGGATACTGGGCGTTAGGGGTTAGGGATGCGGGTAGCGTACCTAAAACCCAATATCCTAAAACGTTTTCTTTTTATCGAAGTTGCAACAGCTCCTGTGTCATCTGGTCAACTGTGTTGATGACCTTTGTGCCGGCCGAGTAGGCGCGTTGCGCAACGATAAGTAGGGCAAATTCATCGGCCAAATCAACGTTCGAGTTCTCAAGTGTGGACGGCTCGATAAAGCCTGCACCACCTGATCCTGCCTCACGGAGGTTCTCTTCACCGGAATCTTCGGTTTCGGTGTATGCCGTTCCTGATACCTCTGCCAGACCATTCGCGTTTGCAAATGTGATAAGAGGCAATTTGTAGAGCGTCGCACTGGCACCGTTAGAGAACTGCGCGATCACAAAGCCTTCGCGGTCAATTTCAATACCTGTTCTAAGCCCAAGTTCCGCACCATCCTGATCAGAGAAAAGAACTGTGTAATCACTTGAGAACTGACTGAATCGTTCGATATCAACCGCAATATTTTGTAATTCTGACCCGTTATTCCAGTTGATTTGGTTAAGTTCGATGTCGATATTACCGTCAATGTCAGGGCTGGCGTTAATCGTACCGTCACCATTAAAGTTCACCAGACCTGTTGTGAGCTGGTTGTTGCTTGGGTCACGTATAGTAACATTCCACCAACCGCGTGCATTATATGTCGGATCGCCCGGCAAGAACTGAAGTGCTGGGAAATCACCGGTACTATATGGTGGGGTATCGGTCGATGTACCGTTAGAAAATGTACCGCCATTCAAGTTGTCGGATGTGTATGTACCGGGTGTGAAGCCCAAAGATGCAAGCGCTGTACCTGCGCCGACCTCTAGGATTTCAAAGTTTTCCGTACCAAGAATGAATTGGTCATGTTGGAAAACAATTTCGCCGCTATTTCCCAAATATGCTGTCAGATCAGTTACATTCGTATTGATATCGTCAATCAAGTCACCAATGTTAAACACCATGACATCGACACCGCCCGGAGGAACGGCACCATCAGTATCGGTGATTTGATATGTTCTGACGCCTAAGCCATCCACGTTGATTGTGAATTGGTCACCGTTTGTCAGGCCGAGGTCATTTACCATTTCATCCGTTGATGTCAGGGTTGTCCGCGTGCTGGCATGTGTTGCTTGCGGGCCGTATGTTTTTGTGAATTCAAAGCTCATGCTTTGTGGGTTACCGAGTGTATCAAAGACGGTAAGGCCACGCGTAAAGTCCGCATCAACCGTGCCGATATTTGCCAAGGTTGTGTCCGCTTCGGCGGCATCAAGGTTCACAGAAAGCT